>Ga0335085_10011278_pt1 | contig 13273 bp, 10 predicted proteins | sample Lox_Sample_45_FD_206712 | JGI IMG/M metagenome (GOLD analysis project Ga0335085, IMG submission 206712) | Soil microbial communities from Loxahatchee National Wildlife Refuge, Florida, United States - Lox_Sample_4.5 | ecosystem: Environmental > Terrestrial > Soil > Wetlands | place: USA...
AAGCGCGCCGAGCACGCGCAGTTCCACGGGATCGAGTTCGAGTTCCAAGCTCCATGGTAGGACAGCGCCATGCGCTGCCGGAGAGACTCAGCGAGGCTGGGCAATGGCCACATTGGCCAGCGTCATGACCTTCTGGCAGCAGCCGCTGAGATTGATGGTGATGTCGCGCAGCGAGGAGCCTTCAAAGCGCAGCCGCGGAGGCTTCTGATGATCCGGACAACGGACCCCGTCCAGCTTTCGCTCAGTGGCCCGCTTGAAGTCGTCCAGGCTGCCCACGAGAACATCCTATCACCGTTTTGTTTCAAACGAATCACGAGAGTTTCGTAATGCCGGCGGCGCAGTGTTGTGCTCTGCCCTCCTCGCCCCGGCGATACCATCTAAGCAGGGGACATGGAATTCGTCGATCAGGTGCGCAACGCGGTGGACATTGTCGCCGTGATCGGCCAGTACGTGCGCCTCAAGCGTGTCGGCTCCACGGCCAACTACAAGGGCCTGTGTCCGTTCCACACCGAGAAGACTCCGTCCTTCACCGTAAACAGCGACAAGGCGGTCTACTACTGCTTCGGCTGCCAGGCAGGCGGCGACATGTTCAAGTTCGTGATGCAGATCGAGGGGCTCTCCTTCTTCGAAGCGCTGCGTCAGATCGCCGAACGCAATGGCATCCCGGTCCCGCGCCGCTCCGATTATTCCGACCCCGAAGCGCGCCTGCGCGGCGTGCTGCTCGAGATGCACGAGGCCGCGGCCAGCGCATTTCAGGCGAATCTGCAGAGCCCCGCCGGCGCCGATGCGCGCGCTTATCTTTCCAAACGCGGCCTCACCGAAGCGCACTGGAAGGAGTTCGGCCTCGGCCTTTCCGATGCAGGCGGCCAGCAGCTTGCGCGCCGCTTTCACGATCGCGGCATCGCGCCCGAAATCCTCGAACAGTCCGGGCTCGTCATGAAGCGCCAGGATGGCAGCGGCTTCTACGATCGCTTCCGCGGCCGGCTGATGTTCCCCATCCACAACGAGTCCGGCAAGATCATCGGCTTCGGCGGGCGCGCCCTGCGCCCGGGTGACGAACCCAAGTACCTCAACTCGCCCGAGACCGCGCTCTACAAAAAGAGCTCGGTGCTCTACAACCTCCACCGCGCAAAGGAAGGCATTCGCAAGCGGGATCGCTCCGTGCTGGTCGAAGGCTACATGGATGTGATCGGCGTCTGGTCGGCTGGCGTGCACGAAGTGGTGGCGAGCTGCGGCACCGCGCTTACCAGCGGCCAGGTCCGCAGCCTCAAGCGCCACTCGGACCGCATTGTCGTCAACTTCGATCCGGACGCCGCCGGCGCCAATGCGGCCGAGCGCTCCATCCAGATCCTGTTGGATGAGGGTATGCATGTGCGCGTCCTCGAGCTCGACGGCGACCTCGATCCTGACGAATACGTCCGCGAGCATGGCGCGGAGCGCTACGAACAGAAGCTCGGCGGCGCCGCGCCCTATTTCCACTGGCTCGCCGACCGCGCCCGTGCCCGCTTCGACATGCGCGACGTCGACGGCCGCATGCAGGCCTGGAAATTCCTCCAGCCGGCGATTCAGAGAATTCCGGATAAGCTCGAGCGTCTCGCCGTGGTCAACGACCTGGCAGCCTACCTGGGCGTGGACGCCGCCGACATTCTGGAGCAGTTCCGCAGGACCTCCGGCGAAAGCGCGGGGCGCAATGGCAGGCCGCAGGCCGATCCCGCGGCGCGCGTGCCGGCCATGGAGAAACTGCTGTTGTGCGCGCTGGTGGAGAGTGAAGAGGCTCGCAGGCAGGTGCTGCCGCGCCTTGGTCGTCTTGCCGCCGTGCGCGAGTTCGTCACCTGGAAGATCTTTGAGGCGCTGCTCGGGGCCGCCGGTGAGCAGCCCTTTCGCTACCCGGATCTTGAAGCACGGCTTGGGGAAAGCGATCGCCATCTATTGCCGCGGATTCTTTTGGCCGATAACTCCATGGGAGCGGAACGTGGTCTCGAGCAAGCCCTGGCGTGTGTCCAGCGGCTGGAAGCCGAATCCGGCAGGCGGTCCATCGTGGATCTCAAGGAAGAGATACGCGCCGCCGAACGCGCGGGGGATTTTGAAACGGCATTACGCAAAGCGGAGGAGTTGCGTCGTATCGAGCGCGAGTGAATTCATGACGGGACCGTGTTGTACACTAGGTGGGATTGCGCGAGAACTTCGCTGGTTAAGGGGTGCCAGTGGCAAGTGAAGAAAAACTCAGCCGGGTAAAGCAGCTCATGGAATCCGGAAAGGAGAAGGGCTTCGTGCTGTACGACGAAGTCAGCGAGCTCCTCTCCGACGACTTTCCGTCCGGCAGGGAATTCGAGGATCTTCTCTCCGATCTCGACAGCGCGGGTGTCGAGATCCTCGAAGAGCCGCGCACCGAGTTCGACAAAAAGGCGGAAGAGACCGAGGAGTTCGCCGATGTCGAGCTGGCTCAGGACTACGGCGACAAAACCAACGATCCTGTGCGCATGTATCTGCGCGAGATGGGCACGGTCCCTCTGCTCACGCGCGAGGGCGAAATCGAGCTGGCCAAGCGCGTCGAGCGCGGCCAGGGGGCGGTGCGCAAAGCGCTCTCCCGCTCGCCGCTGGTCATCCGCGACATCATCCAGCTTGGCGAAGATCTGGCCAGCCACGCCATCTCCATCCGCGACATCCTGGTGCTGCCCGATCTGGGCGGCACCGAAGAGGACTTCACCGAGCAGAGCGCGGAACTGCTGGCGCAAATCGAGGAAATCGAGCGGCTTTACCGGAAAGCGCAGCAAATCCGCCAGAAAATGCAGGCGGTTTCGCGCAACCTGAAGCCCAAGCAGCATCGCGGCCTGCGCATGATGCTGGCCCGCACGATGGTGCTGATCTCCCGCATCATCCGCGGTGTCGGTTTCAGCGGCTGGGTACGGCGTAATCTGGCTGCGCGCCTGCGCTGCGCCGTCGAGGAGCTGCGCCCGGCCGAACGCGAGATCTCGCGCCTGCAGCGCAAGCTCGAAGAAATCGGCCAGGAAAATCACGCCTCGCGCGAATTGCGCAAGGAACTGCGTTCCGCCAGCCAGCGCATCCAGCAGCTGGAGGACGACAGCGGCGCCACCGCCACGGAGCTGCGGCGCACGCTGCAGATTGTCGAGCGTGGCGAGCTCGAAGCCGAAGCGGCCAAGAAGCAGCTCATCGAAGCGAACCTTCGCCTCGTGGTCTCCATCGCCAAGCGCTACACCAACCGCGGCCTGCAGTTCCTCGACCTGATTCAGGAAGGCAACATCGGCCTCATGAAGGCGGTGGAGAAGTTCGACTACCGCCGCGGCTACAAGTTCTCAACCTACGCGACGTGGTGGGTCCGCCAGGCCATCACCCGCGCCATCGCCGATCAGGCGCGCACCATCCGCATCCCGGTGCACATGATCGAGACCATCAACAAGCTGGTGCGGACGCAGCGCCACCTGCAGCAGGAACTCGGCCGCGAGCCCACCACCGAAGAGCTCGCCCTGCGCATGGAGCTGCCCGTGGGCCGCGTGCGCAAGGTGCTGCGTATCGCCCAGGAGCCTATCTCACTGGAAACGCCCGTCGGCGAAGAGGAAGAATCGCATCTGGGCGACTTCATCGTCGACCGCCGCGTCGTCTCGCCTTCGGAAGCGGTCATCAACCTCAACCTGCGCGAGCAGACCGCCGAAGTCCTCAAGACGCTCAGCCCGCGCGAAGAGAAGATTATCAAGATGCGCTTCGGCCTGCAGGATGGCAGCGAACACACGCTGGAGGAAGTGGGCCAGCACTTCGCGGTCACGCGCGAACGCATCCGTCAGATTGAGGCCAAGGCGCTGCGCAAGCTCCGCCACCCCAGCCGCAGCCACCGCCTGCGCGCGTTCCTCGACACCAGCCTCCACGAATAATCATGCCCGCTCTCTCCTACGGCTTTGCCGCCTTCGCGATGCTGTTCCAGATCGCCATCTATGCCGGCATCGCGTACGTCATCTGGAAGTTCTACCAGTTGCTGACGAAGATCAGCGAGGATATTGCCGCCATCAAAATCGCGGTGAGGGGCCAGGCCAGCCCTGCCGGCCAGACGCCACCGGCCGGCAAGCCAGTGCTGCCGGGTCAGCCCGAGTCTGAGCTCGATATAAGCCTCGATCCGGAGTACCAGCTTCCGCCCGACCACCCGCTGGCGCGGCGCTAGTCGGCGCGCCAGCGGGCACGCTACCGGGCAGCGCGTGGTGATAGGCCGTTACTTCCGCTCCCGCATGGCCGGTGTGAACGTGACCGCTGCAAGCAGCCCTTCGGGCGACAGCAGACGGCTAACCGTCTGGCCCCACGGTTCCAGCTTGTTCCTGAGCAGCATCCTGTATCCCTGCGACTCCAACTCCGCCGTCGCTGCTGCCACGCTGTCCACTTCGAACTCCAGCCAGGCCTGAGGGACAGGAAGGTCTTCGGGCCAGGAGTCCCTGCCGAAGCAGGATTGAGCCGCGTTGGAGAGCGACCACAGAGCGAAGCTGTTCGCGCCCGGCATCGTCTCGATGTGCAGATAGCCGTTGCCCTCTTCCTTGAACTGGATGCCGAGTACGTCGCGGTAGAGCCTGCGGCTCGCCGCTGCGTCGCGGACAATCGGACCGAAGCCTGCGATAAATACAATCCTGATTTTGTCGAGTTGTTCCATGGCGTGTACCCTGCCGGACGCGCACAGGGCTCCGCCCGCGGCCAGAGCCCCCAGCGCTTCTCTTCGTGTCATCGATTCAAAGATAGACTTTCGGGGCGCCGACCGTCTTGAACAAATCGGACAGGCGCAGCGTGCAGCTCTTGGACTGGAACAGCAGGGTCGGCAGGCAGCCGGAGAACCGCCGCACTTCGCGGGTCATGTGTGCCTGGTCGGCGTAGCCCGCAAGCACGGCCAGATCGGCCAGCGGCGGACGGCCGAGCGTCCCGGCGTAACTGAGCAGGCGCTGGAAGCGGAGCACAGACTGGAGCGTCTTCGGTCCATAGCCGACTGCGGTGTTGAATCGCCGCTGCAGTTGCCGGCTGCTCATGCCCAGTCTGCGGCTGAGCTGGTCGATGGTTCCGTGCGCGCGGCGGCCCAGCCACCGGATACCCGCGGCCACCGCCTCGTCCGAGGGAAATGCCGCCCGAAGAACTTCCTCAAGGGCCACGGCGAGCAGCGACCTCCGTGCCGCGGGATGGCGCTCGTCGAGAATGCGGGCAAACCGCGCGGTCTTCGAACGGCTCCACAGGTCGTCGAGCAGCACCGACCGGTTCAGCAGCTCCGAGGCAGGCAGCCCTAGCAGACCGGGCACGCGTCCCGGATGCAGCCGCGCCCCGACGATGGATGTCCCCCCGGTGAAACGGACGTCAAACGGATCGGTCCACGGCCCGACCACAACGGGAGGATTGGTGTCGCTTAGGACAATGTCGGCACATCCGTCCGGCAGCACCCGGTGCGTGTACTGGCTTTGCGAAGGCGCGATCGTCTGCGTCCACAGGCAGATGATGTTGCTGGCGAGCCGTGGCGGAGCAGGGAACTCGTGATAGTCCGAAACTGCACTCCGTGGATCCGGGTGAAGACGCATCGCGGGCTCTGAATCAAGGACGTGCGGCGCCGCGATTGGGTTGTAATCGGGCCGTCCGAGGCAACCGCGCGGCCGCCTACAGCCCCAGCCGCCGGTCCAGCTCCGCCGCCACCTGCGGCAACCGATCCGGATCGCGCAGCAGGTTCGCGATCCCGTAGCCGGACCATCCGTCGTAGAGCGCGTCGGCTGCGGCCAGAGCCAGATGATAGGCCACCCGCGCGCGCGCATCGTCCATGCGCGTCCAGCTTTGCGAGAGCCGCTCCAGCTTTGGCACCGCCCGCGCCTGAATCAGGGTCTCCAGCTCAGCTTTCGAGGAACTGTCCAGTACATCTCCGCTCAGCTTCTGGGCGATCCCCTCCTGGAGCCAGGCCGGCCACTTCCCCAGGTTCGCCAGGCAGGCATGCACAATCTCGTGTGCGAACACCCGCCGTGTCGCCGGTCCGATCGACAAGCCTTCCACCAGCGCCACATGGATCCGGCCGTCGTACTGCCCGCCACTCCATGCCGCCGCGCCCGTGGTCCGCAGGTAAGCCTCGCGGCTCTGCACGATCACCGGAATGCGATCCCTGGCCTGACACCCGAGCTCCGCCGAAACCCGCGAGAACTCCTCATCCAGCACCGAAACCATAGTGCGCGCGACCTCGGCCGGCACCGCCGTGCCCTCATAACGCAACTGGAAGCGGTACCCGTACACCTTCTGCGCGCTGCCATCGGCCCGCGCCTCGCGCTCCACGCTCCGGTACATCTCTTCGAGCTCCGGGTTCGGCCGGACCGCCAGGCTGTCGCGCCAGTAATCCAGCGCCCCCGGCAGATCGTCAGCGCGATACGCCGCCAGCCCCGCCACCAGCAGCACCGCAGCGTCCCGCGGGCGTTGCCGCAGGGATGGCTCCAGCGCATCCAGGGCAGCCCGGGGCTCATTGGCATCGAGGAGCTTCGACGCACGCTCCAGCAGCGGATCGGAGGTGCGGATGGTCAGGTTCTTCGGACCTGCCGGGCCGGTTTCGGGCGATTGCGGTGCAACCGGCGCTTGCCCGGCGGGCGGAGAGGATTCGCCCACCAGCGCCCCGCCGCGCCGCTTCCGCTCGAACTCGTCCAGCCCCGCCAGATCGCTCCCCACAACCCAGCCGGCGATTTCGCCCGCCTGCACCTTGTAGCAGGCTGAGCCGTCAGCCAGGGCGAAGCGAATCTCCACCCGCGTACCGGCCGCCAGGCGCGCCACCACGGCTTCATCACTGCCGCAGCCCGCGCGCACCGCAGTGCCGTCCTGCCGCACCGTAACGGCGAAGAAGTAGAGGAGAAGCGGCCCGACCATAAGCAGATCATAGACATGGCCCTCGGGCAAATACCCTCAGCAAATCACCCTGGCACAGCGTGAAAAGGGGACTGACTACCCTGTCCGGGCCCACAACTTCACGGCAAGCGCGCAACCCGCCCCGCCGCGGACAGAGCTGTCTGCAAAATGGGTCATCCCCTTTTTGCCCTTTCCGGCGGAGGCGCGCATCCGCCCCATGTGAAAATGAAACTACATGACCGGAAACGAGATTCGCCGAGAGTTTCTCGACTTTTTTGCCGACCGCGAACACCGCATCGTTCGCTCCTCCTCCCTGGTTCCCGCCAACGACCCCACCCTGCTCTTCGCCAACGCGGGCATGAACCAGTTCAAGGACACCTTCACCGGCGTCGAGAAACGCGACTACACGCGCGCCTGTTCCTCGCAGAAGTGCGTGCGCGCGGGTGGAAAGCACAACGACCTCGATAACGTCGGCTATACCCGCCGCCACCACACCTTCTTCGAGATGCTCGGCAACTTCTCCTTCGGCGACTACTTCAAAGCCGAGGCCATCGACTTCGCCTGGGACCTCATCACCCGCGTCTACGGCCTCGACAAGGATCGTCTCTACGTCACCGTGTTTCGCGAGGACGACGACGCCGAAGAACTCTGGCAGAAGGTCGCCGGAGTCGCGAAAAACCGCATCTTCCGCCTCGACGAGAAAGACAACTTCTGGCAGATGGGCGACACCGGCCCCTGCGGCCCCTGCTCGGAGATCCACTACGACCTCGGCCCCGAAGCCGCCGAACCCGGCCGTGAGCACGAGCAGTTCCCCGACGACGGCGGCGGCCGCTTCGTCGAAATCTGGAACCTCGTCTTCATGCAGTTCGAGCGCGCCCTCGACGGCTCCATGACCCCGCTCCCGCGCCCGTCCATCGACACCGGCATGGGCCTCGAACGCATCGCCGCCGTCATGCAGGGCAAGCTCTCCAATTACGACACCGACCTCATCGCGCCCATCGTGCTCAAAGCCGGCGAGCTCATCGGAGTCGAGTTCGGAGCCGACCCGCGCACCGACACCGCCCTCCGCATCAACGCCGACCATGCCCGCGCCACCGCGTTCCTCATCCACGACGGCGTCGTGCCCTCCAACGAAGGCCGCGGCTACGTGCTCCGCAAGATCATGCGCCGCGCGCTCCGCAATGCCCGCATGGCCGGACGCCAGGAGCCCTATCTTTCGGACCTCACCGCCTTCGTCGCCGAGCTCATGAAGCCCGGCTACCCGGAGATGATGGACAGCATCGATCGCGTCGGCCGCATCGTGCGCGACGAAGAGCGCCGCTACGCGACCACGTTCGAAGTCGCCGAGAAGTTCTTCCAGGAGGAAGCGGGCAAGGCCGGCGCCGGCGGAGCGATCCCCGGTCCCGTGGCCTTCCGCCTCTACGACACCTTCGGCCTCGCCCTCGACGAGCAGGAAGACATGGCGCGCGAGCAGGGCCTCAGCATCGATCGCGACGGCTTCGCCGAAGAGATGGAGAAGCAGCGAGCCCGAGCGCGCGCAAGCTGGCGCGGTGCCGACAAAGCCCAAATCGCCGAGGTCTACAAATCGCTTCCCGCCACCGAATTCATTGGCCGCGAGACGCTGGAAGCGCCCGTCCACATCGCGAAGATCATCGAGGAAGGCGATCGCACCAAAGTCGTGCTCGACCGCACGCCGTTCTACGCGGAGTCCGGCGGACAGGTGGGCGACACAGGCATCCTGGCCGATCCCACCACCGGCGACCGCATCGCCATCGTCGAAAACACGTACAAGCCCGCGCCCAACGCCATCGTGCACGTGATCCGAGCGCTCGCGCCGCTGGCCGAAAACGCCACCGTCCTTGCGCGAGTGGACAAACCCCAGCGCGAATCCACCATGCGCAACCACACCGCGACGCACCTCATGCACGCGGCCCTGCGCCAGGTCCTCGGCACCCACGTCAAGCAGGCCGGCAGCGTCGTCGAACCCGGCCGCCTCCGCTTCGACTTCACCCACTACGCCGCGCTGACGCCTCCTGAGGTCGAAGAGGTGGAGCGCCTCGTCAATGAACAGGTGCTCGCCAACACCGCCGTCAACACCGACGTCATGGACCTCGACAAAGCTCTCGAAACCGGAGCCATGGCCCTGTTCGGCGAAAAGTACGGAGAAAAGGTCCGCGTCGTCTCCGTGCCCGGCTTCAGCCGCGAGCTCTGCGGAGGCACCCATGTCACCCGCACCGGCGACATCGGCCTCTTCAAGATCATCTACGAAGGCAGCATCTCCGCCGGAGTCCGCCGCATCGAAGCCATCACCGGACTCGCCGTCCCCGACTATTTTAAGCGCGAGAAAGAGAAGGTCCTGCACGAATACGAGGAAGCCCGCGCCGGACAGCGCGCGCTCGAAAAGCAGGTGGAGCAGCTCAAGGAGAAGCTCGCCGGAGCGCAGGTCGGGGCCCTCGAAAATCAGGCCCGCGTGCTGAAGACCGTGAAGGTGCTGGCCGCCGAAGTCCCCGGCATGGACCGCGCACAACTCCGCACCATGGCCGATTCGCTCCGCAACAAATGGAAGAGCGCCGTCGTCGTGCTCGCCTCATCGGAAGATTCGAACGTGGCCATCATCACCGCGGTGACGAAAGACCTCGCGGGCAAGGTTCACGCGGGCAAGCTCGTCGGACAGGTCGCGCAGGCCGTCGGAGGCAAGGGAGGAGGCCGCCCCGACATGGCCGAAGCCGGAGGCAAGGATCCGGCCGCCCTCCCCGCCGCGCTGGAAAACGTCTACACCGCGGTCGAAGGCATGCTCTAGATGGAAGCAGCCGACGCCATCATCGTCGGAGCCGGGCCCACCGGCCTCGCCTGCGGCATCGAGCTCAAGCGCCGCGGTCTGCGCGCCCTCATCTTCGACAAGGGCTGCGTCGTCAACTCGCTCTACCACTACCCCACCAACATGGTCTTCTTCACCACGCCGGAGCTCCTCGAAATCGGCGACATCCCCATGACCTCAATTGGTGAGAAACCCGGTCGCACCGAAGCACTGAAGTATTACCGCCGCGTGGCCGACCACTACAAACTCACCATCCACCAGTACGAGCGAGTCGATCGCATTGAAGGCGAAGACCTCAACTTCACGGTCCACACCTCGAAGGGCGTCTACGGAGCACGCAAGATCATCCTCTCCACCGGCTACTACGACGTGCCGAACATGCTCAACGTGCCCGGCGAAGAGCTGGAAAAGGTTATCCACTACTACAAGGAGGCGCACCCCTATTACGATCAGGACGTACTGGTTGTGGGAGCAAAGAACTCCGCGGCCATAGCAGCGCTGGAGCTCTTCTGGACCGGAGCGCGCGTGACCATGGTGCATCGCGGACCCGCCATCCACAACCACGTAAAGTACTGGATCAAGCCAAACATCGAAAATCGCATCAAATCCGGAGAAATAAAAGCCTATTTCCAGTCATACATCACACAAATACTGGACAAAGAAGTAATAATCAAAACCCCGGAAGGCGAAATCCGCCTGAAAAACGACTACGTCTTCGCCCTCATCGGCTACCGCCCCGACCTCGAGTTCATGGCCGCCCACGGCATCCGCCTCGACCCCGCCACCCAGCGCCCCCGCACCAACCCTGAAACACTCGAGAGCGACCGCAAAGGCGTCTACCTCGCCGGAGTCATCGTAGCGGGCATGCACACCAACGAAATCTTCATCGAAAACGGCCGCTTCCACGGTCAGAAGATCGCCGAGGCCATCGCCGCCGACATCGCCTCGCGCTGACGGGGAGAAAGCCTCGCCACTATTCCGGCAGCTTCTGCGTGCCCGCCACCGTGAACATGCCCTCCACCACCGGCGCGCCGGTGCCCGGCTGGCCTCCTCCGACGGTGATCTTGTAGACCCCCGGCGCAACCACACGGTCGCCGGCTTCGGTCACCGAACTCAGGTCGCGCGCGTCGAGCTTGAAGTGCACTCGCGCGGTCCTGCCCATCGCCACAGACACTCGCGTGAAGGCGCGCAGCGCGCGGATCGGCATGCCGGGGGCGTTCGGGAAGGTCAGGTAAACCTCGGCCACTTCCTCGCCGTCGCGACGGCCGATGTTACGGACCTCGGCGTCCACTTCCAGCGGATCGCCGGCCTTGATCGTCGCCGCCGACAGGTTCAGCCCGCCGAACTGGAACTTCGTGTAACTCAGCCCATAACCGAACGGATACAGCGGCCGCCCCGTGAAGTACCGGTAGGTGCGGTTCTTCATCGAGTACTCGGTGAACGCCGGGAGCTGATCCACGCCCGTATAAAAGGTCACGGGCAGTCGGCCCGCCGGGTTGTTCCTGCCGCTCAGCGTTTCGCCCACCGCGGTGCCGCCCTCTTCGCCCGGATACCACGCGTCGAGGATCGCGTTGGCGTTGCGGCTGGCCCAGTTCACCGCCAGCGCCGAGCCGTTCATGAGCACCACCACCAGCGGCTTGCCCGCGGCCTTCACGGCTTCGATGAGATCCTCTTCGTCCTTCGGCAGATCGATGCTCACGCGGTCGCCGCCGGAGAAGCCGGGCACGTTCACGCGCATTTCCTCACCTTCGAGGTCGGCCGTGATGCCCACCACTGCGATCACCACGTCGGCGTCCTTCGCGGCGGCGAGCGCGTCGTCACGAGTCTGCCCATCGGTGCGGAGCCAGGCGAGCTTCGCGGTCTCGGGTCCGCTGGCGTGGAAGTACTCGATCTTCACGGCGTACTTGTGCCCGGCCACGAGCTGCACGTCGACGGTTTTCGTTGCGCCGCCGTGCTTGTCGGGATTGTCAATGACGACCTTGCCGTCCACGCTCAGGCGGTACGTGTCGCCGCCGGTGATCGCGATGGTGTAAGTGCCCGAATCGGGCGGGATCATGAAGCCGGTCCAGCGCGCGGAGAAGGTGTTGGCGTCGAGGCCGGGCACGCTGTAGGCGATGCCGCGGAAGTTGATCTGTGGCTCGACGCGCGTGAGCACGGGCTTGCCCGAGAGATCCACGCTGTTGAAGTACTCGCCAGTAACGCCGAGCTGGCCGCTGGCAGTGCGCAGTTGTGACGCCGCGATCGCTTCAGGTTCGCGCAGGAATTTCGTGCCGGGGGCGAACGCCACCTTCGTCTTCGGGAGCGCGGCGCGGATGCCGTCGATGATTGTCTTCGGCTGCGAGGCGGTGCCGTTATAGTTGCCTTCGAGCACCCGCTGCGAATCGGCCAGCGGACCCACCACCGCCAGCCGCCGGATCCCGGCCGGAAGCGGCAGGATGCCGTCGTTCTTCAGCAGCACCATGCTCTCGCGCGCGATCTTCGCCGCAAGCTGGCGATGCGGCTCGGTGTCGTTCTCGCTGATCGGGATCTGCGCGTACCGCACCATGGACGGCGGATCGAACATGCCCAGCGCGAAGCGCGCGCGGAAGAGCCGTCGGAGGGACACGTCCACCTCCTTTTCCGTCAGGAAGCCCTGTTTCACCGCGTCCACGTAACGCATGTAGTCGGTGCTGGTCGTTTCCTTGCGGCGGAAGTCGGCGCAGTCGTTGTCCGTTCCCATCTTCAGCGAAACGGCGGCGGCTTCGGCCAGCGTCTTCGTGTAGTGATGGCCGCGCCAGATGTCCGCGACCGCGTCGCAATCCGACACCACAAAGCCCTGGAAGCCCCATGCGGTCCGCAACTCGTCCTTCAGCAGGAAGGTGTTGGCGCAACCGGGCTCACCGTTGACGGCGTTGTAGACGCACATGATGGATTCGGCCTTGCCCTCGGTGATGGTGGCGCGAAACGCGGGCAGGTAGGTGTCCTCCATGTCGTGCTTCGAGACCTGGGCGTTAAAGCCGTGGCGCAGGGGCTCGGGTCCGCTGTGGACGGCGTAGTGCTTGGGCGTGGCGACCACCTGGATGTACTTCGGATCGTTGCCCTGCAGGCCGGTGACGAAGGCGATGCCCATACGCGACGTCAGCCACGGATCTTCGCCGTAGGTCTCCTGGCCGCGGCCCCAGCGCGGGTCGCGAAAGATGTTGATGTTCGGCGACCAGAAGGTGAGTCCTTCAAAGATGTCGCGGCGGCCTTCGCGGACGGCCTCGTGGTGCTTCGCGCGGCCTTCGACTCCGATGACGGTCCCCATCTGGTGGATGAGCGGGGCGTCCCATGTTGCGCCGAGTCCGATGGCCTGGGGGAAGACCGTCGCAATTCCTTCGCGGGCGACGCCGTGGAGGGCTTCGCTCCACCAGTCGTAGGCGGGGACGTTGAGACGCGGGATGGCGCGCGCCTGGTTGACGAGCTGCGAGGCCTTTTCTTCCAGCGTCATGCGCGAGATGAGGTCGTCCACGCGCTGATCGACGGGCAGTGCGGGATTCATGTAAGGCGCGTTGTCCTGCGCGAGCGCGGCACAGGACGCGACGAGGAGGAGAAGGAGGGCATTCACATCGGGCTACTGTATCACAGGGGTCG
>Ga0335085_10011279_pt1 | contig 13273 bp, 6 predicted proteins | sample Lox_Sample_45_FD_206712 | JGI IMG/M metagenome (GOLD analysis project Ga0335085, IMG submission 206712) | Soil microbial communities from Loxahatchee National Wildlife Refuge, Florida, United States - Lox_Sample_4.5 | ecosystem: Environmental > Terrestrial > Soil > Wetlands | place: USA: Florida...
GCGCTTGGTCGTGGCACAGTCCCTCGACGAACCCCGGGAGGATAAATGCGGCGACGAAACTTCCTGTCTTCTCTCTCGACTTCAGCTTTCGCAGCCCTGTTCAATCCCCGGCAATTCAATCCCTTGCCAAGAGTCGCTCTGGAAAAGGCTGCTGTGCCCGTGAATCCTGAAGCCATGAAAGCGGCTTGGGAGTCAATTACCTGGGGTGGCTACACTGGCCAAGCGCTGACTATTGATGTCGGACAACCCTGGCGTTTTTTAGCCTGGGAGAACGGGCAGTTCGTTCCTTGGTGGGAAATCGACAAGAAACTATTTTTCTTCAGCGAATGGCTGGAAACTACAGGGACCCGCTCCCCTTACGATTACGAACCGATTTCTGACAAGGAGAACCGCTATACCCACGTCGAGGTCACAGAACTCGGTCCTGCCCGTGTCGTCTTGCATTGGCAGTACGCACTCTGCGATGCCACACGACGCGCGGGGATCTTCCACGGCAATACTTGGGCCGAGGAGTATCACACGGTTTACCCCGATGGATTGACTGTCCGCAAAATCATCGCCTATCCCGGCAACCAGTCAACTGCGGAAGGTGAACCGCGCTTCTGGGAGGTGGCAGAAATCGACTTGATTTTCGCTCCTCCCAGCACCCTGAGTGAGACGATTACAGAGTCGCCATTACGCGTCACCAGTACATCCGGCGAATCTTACGTGCTGCGTTGGCCATCAACAGGCGACCCGTGGCTTTGCCAGCGCGAACCGAAATCAAGTAAATGGCCAGCTTACGTTTTCCGCGCCGGTTTGAAAAACCGGCCCGAACCTTACCTTGTCGTCCCCAATCGCAAAGACTATTTCCCGCGTCGTGCCTGTCCGGTTTGTGAGGGTGACCACCCGTGTGTTTTGCTCTGGCTTTCGCCCCACCTCTACAAACATTATCCGGGATTTAAGGGAGAGTACGAGATCGGTGTTGAGGCCACGGAAGCGGACATGGAAACTCATCCCATCTCCATGCCGCTGGTAAGTGTTTTGCCTTGGCTGCACAAGTTTTACCTTACCCCGGGGGACCATTCATCAGAACCGCTTGAACCCGCTTGGAGCCCCACGCCGGGCACATCGTGGCTGATGCTGTGGGGTACGAGCAATCAAGGCGATCAGCATATCGAAAGCGTGGCGGGTCAATGGCTGGACCCGCCAAAACCAAAGATGATCGAGGGGGAGGACGCTGGGTTCGCACCCTCGGAAAATCTGTATCAGATCAATCCAAGCCACGACCACTGTGAGTTCATCCTGGCTGGTAATCCTCAGGCTCCCCTCATCCATCCAACTTTGAAGATCCTCAACTGGGGCTATCGGCCGGCGCGGGTTCTTCTAGATGGGAAACCCATCCCACCTGAGCAGTGGCGGGGAACCTGGAACCGGGATCATCTCGTCATTTGGGTCGATACGGTCATCACAGCCGCCACCCGAATTCGAATCGAGACTTTCTAAAGATCGACAAACACCCGCCTTATTCCCCAAAAGTCCGCTGCGCCCCTCTCCGCCTACCCAAATCAGGGGATACGAACGGGTCATTTTGGGCAACCTCGGTCTTTGACCGTCAGCCGGCACTTGTAGGGCGCCGCTCCATTTCATGCCCCTGAATAAAACGGACATCTTGCCCGTCCACCCCCTAACGGGTTGGATTTCTGGCTGAAGACCGAGTACACTCCCTGCCGCACGCGAACCAACTAGTGGGATCGCGATGACGATGCGCCCTCCCGGTTCCTCGCAAAACCCCGCTTCTCTCGAAAGTGGAGGAAGACCTAATAGAGAAGGATGGTGTTTTATGGATCGCAGAAGATTTTTAAAGAATGGTGGACTTATCGCGGCATCTTGGGTAGCCGGAAATGAAATCGAGTCATGGCGTCGTTCCGGCACGTTGTTGGCAGCCGAAAATGGCGGGGACGAGGAGAACATCAACTGGGCCAACCCGGAATTGGGCGCCACAGCAAAGGCTTCCTCGTATGTTGAAAATCCCGCCGGACCCCCCGGAAATTTCTCCCTGAGTAAAAGTGTCCTGGGAGAGACTCTGCAGCTTGGCTGGGAGACCGAAACGGAAACGGCGGGGGCGTGGCTGGAAATAACCTTCCCTGAGGCGCGTGTGGTACGTGAAATCTGGATCCTGGCCAAGCCCATTCCGTATGACATTGTGCTGGACCCGTACAGGCGGGGTGAGATCACTTCTGCACCCCGGAAGATTGCGCACTCGTTCGCGGGAGGCCCTTCTTACCAGGACGAACTCCGGCAGGGGAGGAACTTCCAAATTCTCACCTTGCCCCAGGATGTGAACGCCAAGTCAGTGCGGATTGAAGTCCAGGGAACATGGAAAGAACCTGGCACGCAAGGGACAGGGTTGGGCAAGGTCAGGGTCTTTTCGAAGCCTCACGAGCCGACCTTCAGCATCATTGCTTACAACATGTATGATGTGCACGAGGGAAGACCCGTCCAATCCGCCACCGTCGAGATTGTCAACCCGGGGAACGAGATTTCAGACGCGCGCCTACAGGTTTCTCAGGGAGGGTCGGTCTTGATGGATGCACCCCTACAAGCAATTCCGGGCCAAGCCGTGGTCAAGCAGGACACCTGGATTCCCGCTCCCTTCGAAGATGCGGTACTGGAATTTAAGATTCTAAGCACTGGTTCGCCCTACAAAGTGACTCGAAGCCTCCGCGTACCTGCTTACCACTCATATTTTGACGGAGGAACCTTCAATCTTCTCTGCACCTGCCACAATGACTTGGGCTGGCTTGACACGCAGGCGAAGACCGCAGACTACCGTTCGGCAGAGCTGATCCTGCCCGCCATGAAACTGCTTAAAGAGTATCCGGAATTCCGTTACTCGATGGAATCCGTGATCTACTTGCAGGAATTCCTGGAGAGGCATCCGGAGAAACGCGCTGAGATGGCTCAATTTATGCGCGAGCGGCGGTTCACCTGGGGCGCAAGCTATGTCCAATGCCAGGAAGTCCACGTGGGTCCGGAAAAGCTGGTTCGGCAATTCTATCTTGGCCGGCGCTGGCTGAGGAAGGAATTCCCTGGTGTTGACACACACTTCTACGTCAAGAGCGATCCTGAGAACCTAACCTGGCAGATGCCGCAGATCCTGGCCAAGGCAGGGGTGAAGTATCTTATCCAGGGACGTCTCACCTTCGGGTTCTACAACTGGGAAGCTCCCGATGGATCCATGGTTTTCACTTACGGATACAATTACGGCCAGGTCGAAATGAACGCCAAGAGCAATCACGGATGGTTGCAGTTTGCCGCCGACCGCGATTATTACTTCGTGCCGCGCGGACTGCCCAAGATGTTCCCGGAAGATTACACAACAGATTACCTGCCGATGCAGGCGGAATTGCTTCCGTACGCTCGCGAGCAGAATGAAGCGATGAAGCGGTTTGCGCAGAAATGGAACGAGCACTTCGCCGGACACCCCGAGCGGCAGATCAATCCTCCGCGCATCACTTTTGCCGAAGCGGAGGGATTTCTGGACGAGTTCACCAAGTTGGCGCCGAACGTCCAAACTCTGAAAGGGGATTGGCCGTTCCCCTGGGCCTATTACGATGACCCGGGACAGCGGAAAGGGTTGCTCGCAGGGCGGGAAGCGCATAATCGCATTTTGGCTGCCGAGCGATTTTATGCTCCCTTGAGTCACATCGAGGGGTATGGCACATATCCTGAAAAGGACTTTGCCGCGGCGTGGCAGGCCAACTGCTGGCCGGATCACGGCTGGGGAGGCAACCAGGGGCCACTCACGGACGCGGTCTATGTACAGACTTACCTGAAGTCTCGGGATCTTGCGGATAAACTGCTGGGCGATGTGGGCGCAAAGGCCGCCGCACTCGTCCCCAAGGGGTCCGGGGCGCAACTTCCCCTTGTTGTCTTCAACCCCGCCTCGTGGACGAGGTCGGATGTAGTCACAAGCCGTTTCGAGCTTCCCTCTGGCTGGCAGTCTTTTGTTCTTCGCGACGGCGCCGGCCAACCAGTTCCTCATCAGATTGTAGGTACCTCGAGTGGCCGGTCGGTTGAGATGATCTTCCTGGCCGAGGCTGTGCCCTCGGTGGGATACCGAACGTATTACCTTGAACCTTCCACATCCCCGCCGTCTCCTGACAGACAGCTCGCTGGTGACACCCTGGAGAACGACTATCTGCGTGCAGTGCTGGGGGACGGGGGCTTGAAGAGCCTCTATGACAAGCGGCTGAAACAAGAGATCCTGCGAACGGATAAGATTGCAGGCGGCGAAGTCCTGCAATTTACAGCTCCGGGGTGGGGATGGGGTGACAAGGAAATCGTGACGGTGGAGGATTTTGACAAAACCAGCAACCATCCTTTCCCCGTGAAGAGTTTCACGGAGGGGCCGGTTTGTATAACCGCCTTCCGGGAAGCTACCTTCGAGCATTTTGTTCTGAGGGAACACTTCCGGCTCTACCGCCAGCTCGACCGAATGGAGATAGACCTGGAGTTGGTCAATTGGGATGGGCAAAAGGCGCGGGAGTTGCGTGTCGCCTTCCCGATCAATCTCGACTGCGCCCGCATTTCCTACGAAGTTCCGTTTGGCACCGTCGAGATGGGGAAGGATGAGCTCGATTTCGCACTCCTCCCCAGCGCGTTCAAATCGATGTTTAGTTCATCTTACAATGGCGCCGAGCATCCGCTGACCTTTCGAGAAGCCGTCAACTGGATTGACGCCTCAGCGGAAAATTACCAGCCGTTCGGATGTTTGGCGGCGGCGGACTGTACGGTGCACCTCTTCAAGGACGAAAGCCCCTTTCCAGTTGCCTATCCTGTGCTCCAGCACGTATTGATCTCAACCCGGCTGAGCCAGGCCTGGAACCCGGATTACTGGTTAACGCAACCCGGAAACCATCGCTTTCGCATGGCGCTATACCCCCACAAGGGCGATTGGCGGCTGCGCTACCGCGATGGGATCGCGTTTAACTTTCCCTTGCTGGCCTATGTAGCGCCAAAGGGAGGCGGAGTTGGAGGGCCATCCCTGCCTCCGACCGCGCGTTTTCTCAACCTGGAACCGGCGAACCTTATCCTGACGGCGATGAAGAAGGCCGAGGACGACGATGGCGTGGTCGTCCGCTTTTATGAGGCCGAGGGTTCCCAGGTGCAAGCCCATCTCCGCCTCTTTCAACCCATCAAGCGAGCTTGGAAGACCAACCTGATTGAGGATGAGGAGCAACCCTTAACGCCAAGCGGAGATGGATCGATACAATTTCTGGTCAAGCCCTGGGAAATTGTAACTCTCAAAATGGTCGTTTAGTTAGACAACAGGAGAACATTAATGTCAAATCGTGCATCGAGAATATTAGTGTCGTTTTATAGCTTCTTATTGCTACTGGCTTTCTGGGTTCCAACGCCGGTTCAAGCGGCTAATCAGAAGCTATGGCAAATTGGAACTTTTGATGAATCTTCGCTGGAATTCAAAGCGGAAGGGATTGACTACGCAAATCCCGCGCAGGACCCGGTGTTTAACGTGGGGACGAGCGACCCCGCCAAGGACTGGCACGCTTATCAGCCGGGTTCGGGCAACGGAAAGGCCGGATTTCGACCACATCCCTTTACCGTCAAATTCGATCTTCCGAGCGCGCCACAGGGTGTTTATTCGCTGAAGGTGGGACTGCTGGCGTACATGCCGCGCACGCCTCGATTGCAAATAGAAATCAACGGCCACCGCGGCTGGTTCTACTTACACCCAAAGCTCAACTATGCCGGGGGAGATACCAACTCGGTTTTCATACCGATTTATTCTTACGGCACAATTGCTGCGGAGTTTTCTTCAAAGTTTCTCCTAAGGGGATCGAACACCCTGGTTTTGACTGCCATCGATGAACCTGCGCAACAGGATGACTCTGCGTCGTCCAGCGGGCTGGGAAACTCCGGGCTGATTTATGACGCCCTGGAACTGGACAGCGATCCCGCGGCAAAGTATGACGCAAAGCGCCTGACAGCGGACGTCGTTCCAACCATATTTTACAAGTCCCGGAATGGACAACTGGTGGAACTGATTGATGTTTTCCTCCGCGCCGGGGGCCCTCTGGCCAAAAGCGAAGTCACTCTGGCAGTGGAGAAGGAAAAGTACGCGCAAAAGTTCGAATCCGACCGCGAGTTTGGGGAATACCGGGTGGAGCTTGAGGTTCCGGAATTCAGCCAGCCGGCGAAGAGTGAGCTCAAGGTCACGTCCCAAGGCCACGCTTCGCGCTTCCCGGTGGAGTTGGTTCCCGGCAAAAAGTGGAATTTTTTCGTGGTGCCCAATGAGCACCTCGACATCGGATACTCCGATTATCCTACCAAGGTCGCGGAAATCCAGAGCCGCGCCATTGATGAAGCCGTCGAAATGATTGGGAAAAATCCGGACTTCCGCTACAGCCCGGACGCTTACTGGTCAGTGGAACAGTTCATGCACGGCCGCAGCCCGGAGCAAAACCAAAAAATGTTCGACCTGGTGGCGCAGAAGAAACTTTTCGTCCCGGCCCAGTTCGCGTCCAACGTGACCGGTTTTGCCAGTCTCGAAGACACCATCCGGTCGCTCTACCCCAGCTACCAATTTCACCTTAAACACGGTGGCGATTTTGACTACGCCAACATCACCGACGTGCCTTCGTGTACTTGGTCGTATGCTTCGGTGTTGGCCGCTGCAGGTCTGAAGTATTTCGTGGATGCCAGTGACAACTGGCGCGCTCCGATCATCTTGTTTGGCCGGATCAATGAGCGATCGCCTTTCTGGTGGGAGGGTCCTGACGGTAGCCGCATCCTGATGTGGGTTTCGCGGCATTATATCCAGGCGGCAAGCCTTTTCGGGCTGCCACCGCAAATCGGCGCCGGACGCGATTCACTTCCCGTCTTTCTCCAAGCCTATGACCGTCCGGATTACAAGTCAGATGCTGTGATCGTGTACGGAACCCAGGTTGAGAACACCGACCTCTTCCCCCAGCAGGCTACCCTCGCCAGCGACTGGGACAAGGCCTACGCCTTCCCCAAGCTGCACTTCTCGGGGTTCTCAGAGGCCATGCAATACATCAGCGGGCAGATGGGCGATTCGATTCCCGTCATCCGCGCCGATGGTGGCCCTTACTGGGAAGACGGGATTATCACCGATGCTCACACTACGTCACTGGCGCGGGCGAACGAACAACGAGCGTTGGCCGCAGAGAAGTTTTCGACCATCAGTTCCCTCGTCAATCCCGTCATCCGCCCCGACTCGGAAGCCGTAAAACTGCTCTGGGACAACCTGCGAATGTTTGACGAGCACACCTGGACGGCAGACCGGGCGTGGGACGACCCCGAACACGCGGAGAGCATCCGCCAGAGTGCCGTCAAGGAATCGCGCGCCACCAATGGAAAGTTGCTCCTTGAGCAATTGCTGGACCGCGCCATGGCCTCCATCGCCGATTACATCAGTCGCCCCAGCCAAACCCTGGTGCTATTCAATCCCTTGAGTTGGCAGAGAACCCATTTGGTTGAGGTTGATATCAACAGGGGAACCAAGATGGTAGACCTGGCCACCAAGGAAACGGTTCCCTACCAGGAAATCTACACCGGCAAAGGCTTCCGGCATGTCCGGTTCCTGGCGCAAAACGTTCCCGCCGTCGGTTATAAGTGCTACGGTTTGGAACCCGAACCAGCCGAGCCTCCGGCTCCGGCTCAGAGTAGTTCCACAATCCTGGAAAACACATATTATCGCGTAACGCTCGATCCGGAGTCGGGCGCGGTGCGAAGCATCCTCGACAAGGAACTGAACCGAGAACTGGTGGACGCATCGAGCCCGTACCGGTTCAATCAATATGTCTACGTGACGGGCGCTGACAAGCCTCGCAACACGGCGCTCGAATACAAGCCGACTCTTCCCAAGCCGGAACTCAATCCCCATGGCGCGAGCGGCGGCCGCCTGATTTCCGTGACCAAGACAGCTTTTGGCACGGTGGCGAAAATGGAAAGCTCGGCGGTCAATACTCCCCGCGTCGAGACCGAAATCGTTTTGTTTGATGGCGCGAAGAAAATCGAGTTAATCAACCGGGTCAATAAAACCAAGGTTTACACCAAGGAAGCGGTGTACTTCGCTTTCCCCTTCGCCATGGATCATCCGGAGTTTCGTTACGAAATTCAGAACGGCTATGTCAACCCTGCACACGACATCATGAAGGGCGGAAACCTGGAGTGGTTCAGCGTACAGCACTGGGTCGCCGCCGATCAGGACAACGTCAGCGCGGCCCTGGTTCCCGTGGATGCCCACCTGGTCACGCTCGGCGACATCGTGCGCGGTGCGTGGCCCAGGGAGTTCGGAAACCGCAAGGGAACCATCTTTTCCTATCTCATGAGCAACTACTGGGAGACGAACTGGCCCGCCGGGCAGGGGGGCGACTACACCTTCCGGTACGTTGTTACCAGCGGGCGGAATCTGAGCACCGGAAACCTGAGCCGCCTCGGTTGGGAAGAGATGTCCCCCATCGAAGTTAATGAAATCAAGGCGCAGGACAAGGCCATTAACCCTCCGCGCCCGTTGGACTCGGCGCAGAGCAGCTTCCTGCAAGTCGATCAGCCCAATGCCGTGCTGGTCAACTGGAAGCGTGCGGAGGACGGCCAAGGCACCATCCTGCGCTTTGTGGAAGTGGACGGTCAGCGAAGCACGGTGGGCGTGGAGGCGCCAATTCTCAATCTTCAAAACGCATGGATGTGTAATGCCATGGAGAAGAATCAGCAGCCAATTAACGTCTCCGGCCATCATCTCGAGTTCTCGATCAAACCATTCGAGATTGTCACCATCCGCGTGCAAGGGGCAACCAGCTTGAAGTTGCCGGATTAGTCCAGCAGACAACTTCGCACTGTAATGATAAACCTGAGGGGCCGCCCGGCCACGGCGGCCCCTCAGAATTGAAAGGGAGTCGACAACTCGGCTGCCCGGGCTGGTAATAGCTGGACATTCAAGCCCCGCTATTCACCAGGCTCTGTGCCTCAGTGCCTCAGTGGTGACAATGGCTCTCAGCTCCGGGCATGGATTAACGTGAGGGTTGTGCGGGGATAGTAACCTGCTGCCCGTACTCGCCCTTCGACCATAGCTTTCCATCGAGAAATGCTCGCCATCCCAACGACAAAAGCTCCACATCGTAGCTGTGCTGCCGGAACTGGAAGCCGGCCAGTGTGGCTTCGCCGATTTGCGGGTTGAACGGGGGAGGCGAGACCACGACCGAACCATCTGATTGGGGACGCAGGCCGAAGATGCCCGACCAGATGGCGTCCAATCCCGCCCCGCTCGAGACTTCCAGATTTCCCCCATACTTCCACTCGTAAGGTTCATCCACGGTGGGCGACTGCGGCATAAAGGAGAAATGAGACGCCAGTCGTGCCGTCCGCTTGAGAACTTCCCATCCGTGCTCAGCGTCGCCGTTCTCGTAGAGGTAGCGCGCGGTCCGAAGCGGTGTGCCAATGTAGCACCCGCCTCCGCCCCAATCCCCGTCAAAACGGTCCCAGTGAACGGTGTCCTTTTTCGAAATGGAGTAAATCCCCAATTCGGCGAGAAAATCGCCCTCGACAAAGTGCGCGGCGATGGCCTGCCGTTGATGCTCGGAAACCACCGATGTCCCGAGCAGGTCAAACAGGTGCATGGTGAATACAGGACCCCGGGAACCGTCCGCGTAGAGGTTATCGAACCATCCGGCCTTTTCATTCCAGAGATTTTGCAGGGATTTATTCAGGGCTTCGGCTCGTTGTGCGAACTTCGGGGCATCCGAATCGTGGCGTTCCCGCGCCAATTGCGCCATCCAGCGGAAATATTCGACCGCCAGACCATTCACCGTCGGCACCACGTGGTCGTAACCATCGGTGCGAAGCTCGAGCAGAAACTCATTGCCGTAACCCATGTCAATGAGCCCGTCAGGGCGATGGGCAAAGGTGTCCAGCTTCGCCGCCCACAACTTCAGCCAATCGTACACCGTGTGCTCGCCGGCCCTGTCATCCAGGATGCTGCGGTCGCCGGTGATCTTGATGTAGCTTTTAATCAAATCTCGGAACGCAAAGGGGTCTTGGATGTACAAAATCCAAGTCTGTAGACGCGGCGACTGCAAGTCGACATAAGAACCTCGCATCTGCCCAATCCCCAGCACATCCCTGATGATGTGACGCACTCCGTCAGGGTCGAGCAGGCACAGGCTGTCAGCCGCGAAGGAAAAATCCCACACCGTCATGACCATAAATCCGCCCGCGGCCCAGGTGGGATGATTCCTAAATCCCTCTCTGTTCCACCGGCACAGCGCCAGGCTCGAGATACACCGCTTGTACAGCGCGTCAAGTTGCTGATTCGAGGTTTCAAACGACGGGAGACGCCCGGCAATCCGCTGGATTTGCGCTTCGCCGTCTGCCTCGGCCTCCTTAACGCGGTCGGCGAGGTTCGGCTGACATACGCCTGGCCGTTGCTCTCCTTTGCCCAAAAGCCCGACGGCGAAGTTGTGGGTTTGCTTGGTCTTGGGTGGAATTGTCCACTCCATGCTCTGTCCATTGACCTGGGTGAGATCCGTAACCAGGAAGTCCGAAGCGTGTCCATCGTGATGCACGAAGGTATTCTCCCCGTCTTGCATCGGCAGCAGCGTCAGCGTCAAGGGGGAAGTATCGCGGTTTTCAATTTCGATCGCCAGCAGCACTTCGTTGGACCGTGCTGATACGATGGTTCTAGTTTCAATCCAAAACGACACGGTACCGGTTTTGAAGTTCTTGTGGAAGGAGCCGGTCCGCCGTTCGGCGTGTGGGTACCAAGTGTCGTCCTGCGGGACGATGCAGAACGGTGCGCCAGCCCGGAAATTCCAACCACATGGATCATTCGTATCCATCACCTCGGGCACATTATCCAGGATCCGCACGCCGCTTCTCTTCTCCACGAAATCGAAGTGAAAGCGATACCCCCACGGTCCGTCAATCTGGTTCAACCCGTTGAATCCGGTGAGGCTGAAGCGGCGTGGAAAACACTTGCCGCGCCCATTGAAGATCCACTGCATCGAGTCCGGACGGGCGATGTTATAACGCTCCATGCCCAGATCCTTTGCCGTGACCTGCCGCACCTGCGGCGCCCGCTCGGCCTGTTTGCTTGCCGGTCCGCAGCCCGCTTGGATGAACAATGCGATTATTGCGACAGCAAAGGTGGAGCAACGCTGTATGTGTTGCAGACTCATTCGATTCCTCTCTTCGCCCGGTCAGGTACAATCAGGGGAAATTGGCATATGCAGGCGATGTCGTCCATGTTAGCACCGGCCTTGAGGTGGGCATGCACTGTAGGGCCGAACAGCGTTCGGCCCGGCCCAGCGCTGCTGGGCCCTACAGGTGCTGATCTCAAGGTGAGCGAGTAGCGCGGACCTGTTTGTTAGGTCCGCGGCTTTTCGCCGCCTTCCGTCGGCAGGAGCACGGGCAGAAATCGGCGCCTCGGCGATTTTCCCCAGATGATGATCAAACGGCAAGAAGAATCGTCGCGAGTCAGTTTGTGCACCATGTCGGATGATTAGCCACGGTGCCACTAAACACGCCGTCAGGCAAGGACGATGGCCCATGATTGTGATGGCCCATGGTGGGCTGTTGCTTCCTTACCCGCTCGGGGGCAAGGCACTTCCGCCCATAGGCCGGCAAAGTGAATTGTATAGCTCCTGGCTACAATGGCCTTCGTGCCGCGTTTCAATAGGAAACGAAGCGTCGCGCGGACGAAGCCAAGTCTGGCAAAGTCCGCCGTGGTCCTTGAGCCCCAAAGGGGCGATCTAACAAAGCCCAGGTTTTTGAGCCCCAAAGGGCGGTCCAACGAGGCCCGGATTTTCGAGCCCCAAAGGGGCGATCTAACAAAGCCCAGGCCAACGGCCTGGGTCAACGGAACCCCCCTGAACCCCGAGCCCTGAAGGGGCGGAACAATTTTTTTCAATCCCACGCGTACCGTTCGTCGAAGGCGATTCCGTGCGGGCCCAGCGATTGCGGCAGGGGGAAACACCGATCTCGCCCTTTCAGGGCTGGGGGCAAAATTGGGGGCTATTCTAAACCCAGGCCTTCAGCCTGGGCTTCGTTATTTCGCCCCTTTGAGGCTCAAGAAATTGCATGGGGATGGCATCCAAATCCAGGCCGCTGGGCTGGGCTTCGTTATTGCGCCCCTTTGGGGCTCAGGCACAAAATGGGGCGGATTGCCCTTTGACCCAGGCCAATTGGCCTGGGCTTCGTTATTTCGCCCCTTTGGGGCTCAGGCACAAAATGGGGCGGATTGCCCTTTGACCCAGGCCAATTGGCCTGGGCTTCGTTATTTCGCCCCTTTGTGGCTCAGGCACAAAAATGGGGCGGACCGCCCATTGACCCAGGCCGTTGGCCTGGGCTTCGTTATTGCGCCACTTTGGGGCTAAATCAGGGGCGGTGCAATCCTTTTCAATCCCACACGTGCCGCTGGTCGTAGGCGATTCCGTGCGCGTCCAGCAGCTTGCGAAATTCCTCTTGAAAGCTGGCCACGCGGTGATGGGTTTCTTGTTGCGCGATGTACTCCACGACTTCTTCCACGTCCGCCGAGCTCACCGAAAACGCGCCGTAGCCGCTCTGCCAATGGAAATTCGCCAAGCCGCGCCCTTGCGTCTTGACCCATTTCGAGGAGCTGGTCTTCACTTCCTCCACGATTTTTGCCAGCGCGAGGTTCTTCGACAATCGAAACAGCGCATGAACGTGGTCGCTCATGCCTCCGACTTTCAGCGCCGGGGAGTCCTGTTTATTGAGAACCGCCGCCAGGTAGGCGTGGAGGTCTTCTCGCACGGGCGACAATAACATCGGCTCGCGATGTTTGGTGCTGAAGATCAGGTGAACGTAGAGTTGCGAAAGCGATTGCGGCATGGGGAAACACCTATCTCGCCCTTTCAGGGCTGGCGGCAAAATTGGGGGATAATCTTAACCCAGGCCGTTGGCCTGGGCTTCGTTATTTCGCCTTTTTGGGGCTGAAACTACAGCCCTCTGGGGCTGAATCAATGGCCCTGTGGGGCTTGAAATATTGGCAGGTTTCTCCGCGACCGGCAAGCACCTGGACGTATACTCGCCTTGCCGGAAACAGGCCGCTGCCAGGTACAGGTACCACCCAAAAAACGTTCTTGCAGGTCGCGTTATTTATGAACCCGTGGTTGGCGATTCAATCCGGAGTGACCCACTTCCTGGCAGGCTGATAAAAAAGGGCGTAGCGGCGGGTTTACCCCGCCAGATTGTAGCGTCGATCTCCGATCGACGTTCGGCGGTCGGAGAC
>Ga0335085_10011280_pt1 | contig 13272 bp, 9 predicted proteins | sample Lox_Sample_45_FD_206712 | JGI IMG/M metagenome (GOLD analysis project Ga0335085, IMG submission 206712) | Soil microbial communities from Loxahatchee National Wildlife Refuge, Florida, United States - Lox_Sample_4.5 | ecosystem: Environmental > Terrestrial > Soil > Wetlands | place: USA: Florida...
CGCGGTGGCGCCCGGTGGAACGTTCCTCTACAGCGACACCGGGTTCATCCTGCTCGGTGAGCTGGTGCGGCGCGTGAGCGGCGAGCCGCTCGACCGCTTCGCGCAGCGACATTTCTACACGCCGCTCAGCATGCGGGACACCGCGTTTGCGCCGCCCGCCGCGTGGCGCAAGCGCACCGCGCCCACCGAGGTCGTCAACGCGCACGGTCCGCTGCGAGGCGTGGTGCACGATGGCAACTCCCGCCTGCTGCACGGCGTTGCGGGACACGCCGGAGTGTTCTCCACCGCGGCCGACCTCTCGCGCTACTGCCGGATGCTCCTGGCGGGCGGTCAGCTCGGCGGGAAGCGCTACTTGAAGGAGTCGACGGTGCGGGCCATGTTCGCCCCACACGTGATCGGCGAGTCCACTCGCGGCCTCGGCTGGGACATGGCGTCGCCCTACTCGCGGACGCTGGGGGCCTACTTCCCGTCGGGTTCGGTGGGCCACACCGGCTTCACCGGCACCGCGATCTGGATGGATCCCGCGAGCCACGTCTACATGATCCTGCTCACCAATCGGGTGCATCCGTACGGCAAGGGGGATGTGGCGGAGCTGCGACGGCGCATCAGCGCGGCGGTTGGCACGCGGTTTGCGCCCCAGGATGATCCGCCGGCGCAGGCCACCGCCGGGGACACCGAGACGACGGCGCCGGCGGCGGATCCCCCCGCGCGCCCGGAGGGCCCCACGCTGACCGGGCTCGATCGGCTCGTGGCCGACGACTTCGCGCTCCTGGCCGGCCGGACGGTGGGCCTGATCACCAACCAGACGGGCATCGACAGCCAGGGGCGTCGGGCTGTGGATCTGCTTGCCGCCGCCCCGCAGGTGCGCCTGCGTGCGCTGTTTTCGCCCGAGCACGGGATCACGGGGCAGGTCGACGCCAACGTGCCGAACAGCCGAGACGCGGCCACCGGCCTGGCGATCTGGAGCCTGTACGGGCCGGCACGGCGCCCGTCGCCCGAGATGCTAAACGGCATCGACACGCTGGTCTTCGATATCCAGGACGTCGGCGTGCGGTACTACACGTACCTCACGACGCTCGTCTATGCCCTGGAGGAGGGTGGGCGTCGGGGAATCCAAGTGGTGGTGCTTGATCGGCCGAACCCCATCACGGGGAGCGTCGTGGAGGGCCCGCTGATGGATCCCGACATGCGCTCGTTCACGGCTCCGCACACGATCCCGGTTCGCACCGGGATGACCATCGGCGAGTTCGCGCAGATGGTCGTGGCGGAGCGGAAGCTGCCGGTCAAGCTGACGGTGGTGCCCCTCGAGCGTTGGCAACGCAGCCAGTGGTTCGACGAGACGGGCCTGCAGTGGGTGAATCCATCGCCCAACATCCGCACGCCGATGCAGGCCCTGCTCTACTCCGGGGTCGGCCTCCTGGAGGCGACCAACGTCTCGGTAGGGCGCGGCACCGATATGCCGTTCGAGGTGGTGGGGGCTCCCTGGATCACCGACCCACAAGTCCTCGCCGATGCCATGAATGCGCGCGGGCTGCCCGGGGTGCAGTTCCAGCCGATCTTCTTCACGCCCACGTCCAGCGTCTACGCGGGGCGTGAGCTCGGCGGGGTGCGGCTCGAGGCGACGGATCGCGAGGCGCTCCGTCCCGTATCCGTGGGGTTGGCGCTGGGGCGGGAACTGACCGACCGCTACCCGGGGCAGTTCCGGCCCGCGGCCATCCAGAACTTGCTGGTGAATCGCTCGACGATGTGGTCGTTCCTGCGAGGCGATCCGTTTGCGCGGATCCAGGGCTGGGCCGATGCCGCGCAGGCCGCGTTCCTGCAGCGGCGCGCGCCTTACCTGATCTACAAGTAGCCTACTTCCTCTCGACCACTCGAGCAGCTCTCACTGCGCCCAGCTTCCCGACGTTGCCGCTGGTCACCGTGATCGTGGCCGGATCCCCGTCGCTCACGTACCGTTCACTCGGGTTCCGGTCGAAGTAGGTCAGCCAGTAGTCGAGATCCTTCTCCAGCGCCTGGATGCGTGGCAGGTGGAGCGGATCGAAGTTCTTGGCGTACGGGGATGGCGCTGCCCCCCCGGCCACCATCAGGATCGCGTCGTGCTTGTAGGCCATACCCTTGACCTCGCCAGAGACCGCCCAGCGGAGCTCCTTTGGGTAGCTGCCCATCGGGAGCGCGAGGGTCCGGAAGCGATAGCCGGGCACGTGCCGCTGCACCCACTCCTGGGCACCCGCCAGCTGCTCGCGGACGACCGGCTCCGAATAGCGGCCGAGCTCGGCGTGCCAGAGCGAGTGGTTGCCGATCTCGTAGCCCTGGCTTGCCAGGTACTGCAGCTTGCGGGTCGCGAGCTCGGGCTGGTTGAAGAGACGGTTCGGCGGGTTGGCCCCCGGCAGCACGTAGAAGGTCGCCGCGCGGCCGAAGCCCGGATGCTGGCCGGCGAATGCCTCCAGGATGCCCAGCCCGCACTCCGGATCGATGACCCACTCACTCCCGCGCTGGACATAGCGGAACTGGCCCGGGGAGGAGTCGTCGAAGGTGAGGATCACCGGCGTGGTGCCCGCGGGTAGGGCCATCTTGCCATCGAGATAGTCGCCCAGGGCCACGAGGCGGTACCCGCGCTCCCAGAGGCGCGTCAGGTCACGCTTGAAGTTCTCGGGAGTACGGGTCCAGCGGCCTTCCGGATTGTCGATCTTGTGGTACTCGAGGATCATCACCCGGCCGAGCTCATTGGGCTCCCGGGTGGGGGCCTGGGCGCCAGCGAGCACGGCTCCGCCCAGGGTGATGGCGAGCAGGACGGTCGCGAGAACGGGGCGCACGGCTACTGCGACGACTTCGTGATGGTGGCGGCCTTGGGGCGGAGTGCGGCGCCAGTGTAGTCGTTCTTCGGGTTCCACAGCATCCAGCCGGACCCGCCGCCGTCGCCGGCGCCCTTGATCTGCGCGCGAATCTCGCCCTGACCGAAGATGCGCTTGTCGAAGGCGTAGTCCTTGAAATCCTGCAGCCACGGACGGACCTGCGCGCCGGGGTTCTGCGAGCGCTGGCGGGTCAGCCGCACGCTCTCCTTCACGATCTCGTAGGGGTTCTGCACCGGGTTCCGGACCCCGGGGATACCCAGGTGGTAACCGGAGGGGTAGACCATCGGGCAGATGTAATCGAGGCTCACCGACATCTCCTCGATCCGCTGCCCGATGTCCGTATCGTTGGTGTTGAAGGCGGTGTAGCCGAAGATGTCCGCGCCCAGGAAGGCGCCGGTCGGGCCCAACTCGCGCCGGGCCTTGGCCAGGAAGGCCGCGATGGTAGGCAGGCGAGTCTGCGCGTTGTTGGGCTGGGAGTAACGGGCCGCGGACAGCTTGCCGTCGGTGGGGAAGCGCACGTAGTCGAACTGGATCTCGTCGAATCCCTTTTCGATCGCTTCCTTCGCGACCGCGATCAGGTAGTCCCAGTTCTCCTCGCGGAACGGATCGACCCAGGCCAGGTTCTCGCGGTCGATCCAGGGCTTGCCGGTGCGGGTGTCGATGACGGCGAGATCGGGCCGCGCGGTCGCGCGCACGTTGTCCTTGAAGGACACGATCCGGGCGATGGTGTAGATACCCTGGGCTTTCCAGGCGGCGAGCTGTTCCTCGAAGTCCTTGATGATGACCGGACCCTGCGCGCCCGCGTCGAGCGCGGCCTGGACCGAGGTGCGGTAGGGGATCAGGCCGCGATCGCCCTTGACGTCGATGACCACCGCGTTGAGCTCGGTCCGTGCCACGAGATCGAGCACGCGCTGGCGGATGCCCCGATCGGCCACGCCGTAGTACGTGAGGTACGCCGCCTTGATCGGATGCGGGGCGAGCTTGACCGTCACCTCGGGGGCGTCGGCGGCGAGCTTCTTGCGCTCGTAGCCCGGTGACTTGATCCAGACCGTCGTGCCCGTCTCGACCGGCGAGGTGGTGAACCGGCCTTCCGCGTTGGTCACGGTCTCCGCCGTGCCTGCCCAGATCGAGGCGCCCCGGATCGGGGTTCCGGTGGCCGAGTCCAGCACGCGCCCGGTGATCACGCGTGTCTCGCCTCGACGCTCGGCCGGCGTGCTGGCGGTTGGCGTCTGGCGAGCGGGGGCCTGCGGCTCGGGCGTCGGCGCCGACGAGGTCTCGGCCCCGGGCGTCTCGCCAGGTGTCTCCGGCGTCGGGTAGCTCTGCGTGGCCGGATCCCACGAGAGCGCGGCGGCGAGGCGCGTGGTCGGGAGCAGTGCCGATGGGAAGAGGATCGCGCTCTCGGCGAAGGCGGCCAGCAGGGTGAGGACGGTCAGTGAGGTCCAGGAGAGCGAGCGAGGCAGCGGGCTATCGTTCATTCGTCGGTCTCAAATATTCCTTGATGAGGGGTGTAGAGCCAAGGGAATTCTGAGCAACGAGTGAAACGTGAGCAACCCGCTTGCCATCCGACCCTCGAGGCAAGTGACCGAAAACTCGGTGGCCCCCTCTCGACCCCTTCGCCGCAGGTGTCCGCCGGCTGACAAAGTCCGCCAGTTGACAATGCGGATGGTCACAACCGGTACAATGCCGCGCATGACCAACCCGAACCGTTTCGCCTGCGAGACTGCCCGGCACCGTGTGCTCCCGGTCAACGGGCTGGCCCTGAGCGCCCTGGAGTGGGGCGCAGCCGGCCGCCCCGCCCTCTGCTTCCTTCACGGGGGCTCCGCCCACGCTCACTGGTTCGACCTCGTGGTCCCGAGCTTCGCCGACCGCTACCACGTCCTGTCGCTCGACCAGCGTGGGCACGGCGCGAGCGACTGGGCCCCGACCCCTGCCTATGCCACCGAGGACTTCGCCGGCGATCTGGTGGGCGTGATGGACGCCATGAGCTGGGCGCGCATGACCGTGGTCGGCCACTCGATGGGAGGCCACAATGCGATGGGCTTCGCGGCCTGGCATCCGGAGCGGGTCGATCGCCTCGTGGTGGTCGACAGCCGCCCTTCGATTCCTGCCGACCGGCTCAAGAACATGCACCGGCGCGGCGATCGCGGCCCCATGCGACACGAGACCCTCGACTCCGCTCTCAAGAGCTTCCGCCTCCTTCCGCGCGAGACCATCGCCGAGCCCCGGCTGCTCGAGCACCTGGCCCGACAGGGAATCACCGAGCGCGACGGCCGCTTCCTCTATCGCTTCGATCCCGCGTGCAACGGCCGACGGCGCCCGGCCGATGGGTGGGCGCTTCTCGAGCGGATCACCGCGCCAACGCTCCTGGTGCGGGGCGAGTACTCGCCGATCCTGCCGCCCGAGATGGCGACGGAGATGCTCGCACGCCTGCCGAACGCCCGGCTCGTGGAGATTCAAGGCACGTACCACCATCTCGTGCTGGACGCGCCCCTGGAGTTCGCGAAGGTGCTGGGCGCGTTCCTGCATGAAAGTGTCCCGTCCGCCTGAATGGATGAGTGTATCAGATCCGCTCGAGGCGAACAGCGCAGACCTTGTATTCCGGGATCTTGGCGGAGGGATCGAATGCTGCGTGGGTCAGGAAGTTGGCCGCCGAGTCGTTCAGCTTGACGAAGGGAACGAACACCGCGCCCGGGCGCACCGCCTCGGTCACGTGGGTGAAGCCGGTGAGCTCGCCCCTCCGGGAGGTGACCCGCAGGGCCGCGCCATCAGCGAGCCCGAGCCGCCGGGCATCGCTCGGATGCACCGCGATCTCGAGCCGCGGGGCCAGCTCCAGCAGGCCCTGCACGCGACGGGTCATGGTGCCGCCGTGCCAGTGATAGAGGAGCCTTCCCGTGTTCAGGATGAAGGGATAGTCCTGGTCCGGCAGCTCCGCCGCGGTGGCCGTCTGGATCGTCGGCACGAACCGGCCTCTGCCCCGGGGAAACGACTCGCCATAGAGGTAACGGGTCCCCGGATGCTCCGGACTCGGGCACGGCCACTGCAGTCCGCCCTCCTCCAGCCGTGTGTACGATATCCCCTGCACGCTGGGCCAGAGCGCGGCCATCTCGTTGAAGATCTCGGACGGGTGCTGATAGTCGAAGCCGCTCACCGTTCTCCCGAGCCGCCGAGCCGTCCGCCGTGCCAGCTCGCAGGCGATCCACCAATCCGGCCGAGCCTGGCCGGGCGGTTCGATGGCCTGACGGATTCGCTGCACGCGCCGCTCCGAGTTGGTGAAGGTGCCGTCCTTCTCGGCGAAGGCGGCGGCGGGCAGGAACACGTGGGCGTGCTCGGCCGTCTCGTGCATGAACAGGTCCTGTACCACCAGGAAGTCGAGCTGCTGGATCGCCTTCTCGGCGTGGTGGAGATCGGGCTCGGAGAGTAGCGGGTTCTCCCCTACCACGTACAGCGCGCGCACCCGCCCGTCGAAGCAGCCTTCGATCATCTCGGTGACCACGAGGCCCTGCTCGGCGGGCGGCCGGACGCCCCAGGCCCGCTCGAAGCGATCCAGATCGGACGCGCCGTAGCCGGCGTACCCCGGCAGGTTCGTGGGGATGCAGCCCGCGTCGCCGGCGCCCTGGACGTTGTTCTGCCCGCGCAGCGGCGAGATGCCGGAGCCGGGAAAACCCATCTGACCGGCGACCAGCGACAGGTTCAGGACCGCATGCGCGTTGGCGGTGCCGTTGATGTGCTGCGTGATCCCCATGCCCCAGATCAGGCACGAGCCCGAGAAGGGGGGCCGGGCGTACCAGCGGGCGGCCTTGGCGATGTCCTCGCGCGGCACTCCGGTGACCCGCTCCGCATGGTCCAGAGTGCAGGGATCCAGCGAGCGTCGCCACTCCTCGAAGCCCTCGGTGCGTCTGCGGACGAAGTCGAGGTCCGCGAGACCTTCATCCAAGATGACCCGTGCCATCGCGTTGAAGAGAGTCACGTCGGTACCGGGCTGCTGGCGGATCCAGAGGTCGGCCTGGTCGCAGAGCTCCACCCGCTTCGGGTTGACCACGATCAGCCGCGCCCCACGCGCCACCGCCCGACGAAAGCGGATGGCGATTACCGGATGGTTGGCGGACGCGTCCGCGCCCACCACCATCAGGCAGCCGGCGTCCTCGTAGTCCTGGTAGGAGTTCGAGGTCGCCCCCGAGCCCATCGAGACCAGCATGGCCTCGACCGAGGGCGAGTGGCAGAGGCGCGTGCAGTGGTCGACGTTGTTGGTGCCCATCACGACCCGGGTCAGTTTCTGGATGGCGTAGCCGTCCTCGTTGGTGGCCTTGGCCGAGGCCAGCGCGCCGAAGTGGCCGCGATTGCGGGCGAGTCCGTCGGCGGCGGCGTCCAGCGCTTCGTCCCAGCTCGCCTCGTGCCAGACACCGTCGCGCTTCACGAGCGGGGTGGTGATGCGATCGGGGGAATGCACGAATCCGGTGGCGAAGCGGCCCTTCACGCAGAGCGTGCCGCGGCTCGACGGGTTGGCGGGCACGTCGTCGGCCATGGTGGCGAGCCGACCGTCGGCGCGCACCCGCAGCGTGATGCCGCAGCCGACGCCGCAGTAGGGGCACGTGGTCGCGACCTCTCGAGCGATGGGCGAGGGCGCTTCCTTGGGCCGGAGCGCCCCGGTGGGGCAGGTGGCCACGCACTGCCCGCACGAGGTGCAGACGGACGAGGCCATGGCGCCGTCGCCGAAAACGGCGACGCGGGAGTCCTGGCCCCGTCCCGCGAGCGAGATGGCGCCGATGTACTGGACGTCCCCGCAGGCCACCGTGCAGCGGCCGCAGAGGATGCAGGCCTCGCGGTCGAGCACGAAGAAGGACTTCGAGTCGTCGGTCTCGAAGCGATGGTGCGCGCCGAAACCGGGCCTCGGCAGGTCGTGGCGCGCGGCCGCCATCCCCAGCTGTGCGAAGCCGTCGCGGTCCGCGGAGGGCGTCAGCATCGACAGCGTGAGGTCGAGCACGCTCCGGCGCACGCGTACCGCGTCCGGATGCGTGGTCTTCACCACCATGCCATCTCGCGCGGGCAGGTGGCAGGCCGCGGGGAGGCCGCGCTGTCCCTCGACGTGAACCAGACACGTGCGGCAGGCCCCGAGCGGCGAGCGATCCGGATCCTTGCAGAGCTGGGGCAGCGGGATGCCGAGGCGATTCACGGCGTCCAGCACCGTGGCGCCCTCGGGAACGTCTACCGAGACATCATCGACGTTGACGTGTAAGGTCGCGGAGTTCATCGGGGACCCCATCAGTCCCGAACGCGCTCCCATTCTACACGGCGGGCTGGGGCGGGGGCCCTCGGGTTTGTTACTCTAGCGGGCCATGGGACTCTACGCGGAGCTACGGGGCTTCGTGCTGACGCACCGCGAGTGTGGAGTGCTTCGCGGCGCCACCAAGCCCCTCGAGGAGGGCGGCCTCAGGCTGGCGGTGGTGTGTCCCTGCGGGGCGCGCTTCGCGAGGTTCGTGAGCCCGCACGACCCCGACGCGGACCGCCTGAAGGAAGCGCTGGCCGCTTTCCAGGCCTGACCGACCCGGCCTACTCCCGGATCCAGGACTCGGCGAGCGGGACTTCCGCGGCGCGGGTCGCTCGCGGGTCGGGGCCGCCCGCCGTTCCGTCGGGCCCCGCCGGCGCCAGCCGCACGAGAGCCTCGATCTCGGCCCGGCGGTACAGGCGCTGGCGCTTGATGCCCTGGCGATAGCTCTTGAGCATCCCCCGGCTCACGTAGGCGTAGAGCGTCTCGCGCTTGACGCCCATCAGAGTCGCCGCCTCGTCCCCGGTCAGGTACTCCTCGCCATTCAGGATCACCATGGTCCTCATGCTAACAGCCCCCTGCCGGGGCCGCCCGACCATATCCGGTCCCGTCTAGACTAATCAATGTAAATCAAGTATAATCAAGTCAGGAGGGCGAAGCCATGGCGACGGACTACAAGGACGGGCTGGAGGACGTGATCGCGGCGCGCTCGGCGATCTGCCGGGTGGACGGCGCGGCGGGCCGACTCTACTACCGGGGCTACGAGATCGCGGATCTGGCCGCGTCGGTGAGCTTCGAGGACACCACGCACCTGCTGTGGTTCGGCGAGCTGCCGTCGCCGGCGGAGCGGGCCGCCTTCGCGGCGCGCCTGGCCGCGGCGCGACCGCTGCCGCCCGCGGTGCTCGACCTGTTGCGGCGGCTGCCGCGCGATTGCCACCCCCTGGATGCGCTGCGGACCGCGGTGTCGCTGGCCGCGGCCTACGATCCCGACGTGCGCTCCAACGAGCCCGAGGCCAACCTGCGCAAGGCGTACCGGCTGATGAGCCTGGTACCCGCGACCGTCGCGGCGTGGCAGCGCATCCGGACCGACCGCGGGCCGCAGCCCGCGCGGCCCGACGGCTCCCACGCGACCAGCTTCCTTGCCATGCTCGACGGCAAGGAGCCGTCGGCGGAAGTGGCCCGCGTGCTCGACGTGATCCTCACTTTGCACGCCGATCACGAGTTCAATGCCTCCACCTTCGCGGCGCGGGTGGCGGTGGCCACGGTGGCGGACCTGCACTCGTCCATCGTGGCCGCCATCTCGACGCTGAAGGGCCCGCGCCACGGCGGCGCCAACGAGGACGTGCTCGCCCTGCTGCTCGAGATCGGCGAGCCGGAGCGCGCGGAGGCCTTCGTCGAGGCGCGCCTGGGCGCGCGCGCGTCGCTCTCCAAGCGCGATCGCGCCAATCCGAGGACGCGCATGCCCGGATTCGGTCATCGTGTCTACAAGGTCGACGACGCGCGGGCGCGGGTGCTCCGGGGCATGGCCAAATCGATGGCGGAGGCCACCGGGCGCGGCAAGCTGTTCGAGGTGGCCGAGCGGCTCTACGATGCGATGAAGGCGCGGACGACGCTGCCGGTCAACGTGGATTTCTTCTCGGCGGTGGTCTACGACGCCCTGGGCATCCCGCCCGATTTCTGCACGTCGATCTTCGCGGTGGGGCGGGTGGCGGGCTGGTGCGCGCACGCCATGGAGCAGTACGCGGACAACCGGCTGATCCGGCCCCGGGCCGACTACACCGGCCCCGCCGCCCGCGCGCTCGCCTAGATCTCGCCGGGAAATTCCTCCAGCGCGGACAGGATCGACAGCGGCGCGGCCTGACCGAGCCCGCAGAGCGAGGCCACCCGCACCACGTCGGCCAGCTCGGCGACCGCCTGTCGGTCCACCGGCGCGCGGCCGTCGAGCATGTCGCGCAGCCGCGCGGTGCCCTCGCGGCACGGAGTGCACTTGCCGCAGGACTCGCGGGTGTTGAAGTCGAGGAGGACCCGCACCGCGTCCGCCACCCGGACACCGGCGTGCAGGGCCGCCACGCCGCCCGTGCCCGGGTTCGGGCTGCCGCCCGGCACCAGCGGCTCGTCGAAGCGCTTCGGATGGACGAATACGCCCGACGGGCCCCCCAGCGCCACCGCCGTCACCGGCCGGCCATCCGGCGCGCCGCCCCCCATGCGCTCGAGCAGATCGCGCAGCGAGAGGCCCAGCTCCGCCTCGATCACGCCGGGCCGGGCCACGTGCCCCGAGAGCCCGAAGACCTTGGTGCCGTGGCCGCGGCCCAGCGCCGTCCACCACTCGGCGCCCCGCCCGACGATGAGGGGCACCGCGAACAGGGTCTCCACGTTGTTGACGACGGTAGGCCGGCCCCAGACGCCGATCTCCGTCGGGAACGGCGGCTTTGGTCGCGGCATCGCCCGTCGGCCCTCGAGCGACTCCATGAGCGCGGTCTCCTCGCCGAGCACGAAGCCGCCCGCGCCGCGGCGGATCTCGACCGCGACCGAGAAGTCGCTGCCGAGTACGCGCTCGCCCACGAGCCCGGCTTCGCGCGCCTGGGTCAGCGCTCGCTCGAGGTTACGCGCGGCCAGGTGCGCCTCACCGTGGATGTAGAGGATCAGGCGCGAGGCGCCTGCGGCGTGGGCCGCCAGCAGCGCACCCTCGAGGAGTCGGTGCGGGTCGCCTTCCATCAGATGGCGGTCCTTGAAGATGCCGGGCTCGCCCTCCTCGCCGTTGACGATGAGATGTCGGGGTGCCGTCGCCCGCCGCGCGCCTTCCCACTTGAGCGCGGCCTGGAAGTAGGCACCGCCACGGCCGCGGAGGCCGGCTCGCTTCACGGTCTCGATGACGGCTTCCGGCCGACCGTCCGCGAGCACGCGCCGGAGCACCTCGTACGAGCCGTGTCGCATGGCGTCGGCGATGTCGTCCGGGTCGGTGACGCCGCACCGGCTCATGAGCTCGCGTCGCTGGCCGGCGAGGAAGGCGGCGACCTCCGGGCTCTCCGCGACGGGGCCCGCGGCGACGGCTTCCAGGAAGCCGGGTACTCGACCGGCCGTGACACCGGCGACGATGCGCGGGCCCGCGTCGCGAGACAGGACGGTGACCACGGGCGCGGCCCAGCACAGGCCGTTGCAGCCGCCGGCGACGATGCGCATCGGTAGACCGCGGCGAGCCACCTCGTCGCGAAGCGCGCGAAGCGTATCCGCCGCGCCGACCGAGAGGCCGCAGGTGCCGGCTCCGACCACCAGCGTGATCGCCTCGAAGCGGCCCGTGGCCCCGGCCCTCTCCCCAGAGGGACGAGGGGGCGCGTCGAGCACGATGTCGACCGCGCGCGCCTCGACGCGCCCGTGGTGCTCGCCCTCCACCTCCACCACCGGCGCCATGGCGCAGTCGAACGCGCAATCGAGCCGCTCGAGCGTCACCGCGCCGTCCGCCGTGGTCTTCCCGGCGGCGAGGCCGAGGCGTCGCTCGCACGCGGCGAGCACGTCGAGGCCGCCGCGAGCGCGGCACGACAGGCCCACGCACACGCGCACCACCTGACGTCCCGGCCGGCTCAGCCGGAACTCGGGGTAGTGAGTGGCCACGCCGTAGACCTCGCTGCGCGGCACCCGCAGATGGTCGGCGGCGGCGGCGAGGGCCTCCGGCGACAGCCAGCGATCGCGATGCTGGAGCGCGTGGAGGGCGGGCAGGAGCCACGTTCGCTCACGCGGGAAGCCGACCAGCACATCGGACGACCTGGGGGACGATTCGGCCATCGGGCTCGGTGTCACCCTCGGCGCGCGGTGGGCACGGGGTCCGGCAGCCCGGCCTCCCTGAACCCCTTGCGTCGCAGCAGGCACGAGTCGCACTGGCCGCAGGCGCGTCCGTCGACCTGGGGCTCGTAGCACGACCAGGTGAGGTCGAAGTCCACACCCAGCTCGGCCCCGCGCCGGACGATCTCCGCCTTGGTCAGGCTGATCAGGGGTGTGTGGATGCGGAGGCGGCTCGCGCCCTCGACTCCGGCCTTGGTGGCCAGGTTGGCCATGTGCTCGAAGGCCACGATGTATTCGGGCCGGCAATCGGGATAGCCGCTGCTGTCGAGGGCGTTCACGCCGATGAAGATGTCGCTCGACTCGAGCACCTCGGCCCACGCCAGCGCGTGGCTCAGGAAGATCGTGTTGCGCGCCGGGACGTACGTCACCGGGATTCCGGTCCCGATCTCCGCGTCGCTGCGGCCCTTCGGTACCGGGATGTCTGCGGTCAGCGCGGAGCCGCCGATGGCGCGCAGGTCCAGGCGCAGGATCAGATGCTCCTTCGCCCCCAGCGCCGCGGCCACGCGACGCGCCGAGTCGAGCTCCCGCTCGTGCCGCTGGCCGTAGTCGAAGGACAGCGCGTAGCACTCGAAGCCCTCGGCCCGCGCGGCTGCGAAGGCGGTGGCGGAGTCGAGCCCGCCCGACAGCAGCACGACGGCGCGTGGGGCTGCCATCAGACGCCCCGCCGCGCGCCCCAGATCGCGATGTGGAGCCGGGGCGAGAACCGGAAGCCGTGCGTCTTGCAGGCCTCCACCAGCCACGGCGTCCGAGCGGCCAGCTCCTCGGCACGCAGGCCTTCTGGCTGCAGGAGCACGCGCTCGCGCGGCAGGGCGAAGCGCTCCGCGAGCCGCAGCACCTCGCCGATCTCGCCCGGCTGGCTTACCACGAACTTCCACCAGGCCTCGCGAGCGAGGAACGCGCGGATCGCCGTCGGATTGATGCGCGTGTCGTCCGCCACGCCGGCGCCGGCGAGCTTGACCGAGACGTTCCACTGGATGGTGGCGGCCGCATCCGCGGGCGGCTCACGGGTGCCCGAGGTCTCGACCTCGACCGCGTAGCCGCGTTCCGCGAGGGCCGTCGCGAGGGGACCGAAGAGAGGCGACTCGAGCGGCTCGCCGCCCGTGACGACGACCCGGCGGCAGGGGAAGGCCGCGATCTCGTCGAGCAGCCCGGGCAGGGACACCTCGTGGCCTCCGGCCGGGTCCCACGAGTACTTCGTATCGCACCACCCGCACCCCACCGAGCAGCCCTGGAGCCGCACGAACACCGAGGGCAGTCCGGCGGTCGCTCCCTCCCCCTGGATCGAGTAGAACGTCTCGGCGATGCGTCCGGTGGCCACGG
>Ga0335085_10011282_pt1 | contig 13271 bp, 17 predicted proteins | sample Lox_Sample_45_FD_206712 | JGI IMG/M metagenome (GOLD analysis project Ga0335085, IMG submission 206712) | Soil microbial communities from Loxahatchee National Wildlife Refuge, Florida, United States - Lox_Sample_4.5 | ecosystem: Environmental > Terrestrial > Soil > Wetlands | place: USA...
AGGATGCATCATGCGCGCCCCGGTTTCGCCGCTGGCGCGGAATTCCCGCCGGCCTGTTGCGCCGTGGCCATCCGCTGGCGCAGGTCGTCCATCAACTGAACGCCGTGGCGAACCGAGTCAGGACAGGATTGCGCCAAGACCATTCAAAGGGAATCAGGGTATGATCAAACGAACATGGTCAACCGAACGCGAGATTGACGCTGCCTCGACCTGCATTCATGACAAACCCGAGGAATGTCAGTTGGTGGATTTCGTGACGCAAGATGGACGCTGCCACAGTTTCCCGCTGGCACAACTCGTCCTGTGCGTTCTGGAGGGAAATCCGGCATCTGAGGGACAGTCGGATGCTCCTTCCGACCGGCTCACAATCGTGTTCCCGACCCAAGATGTGGTCATTGTGGGATCGAACCTGAAGCCATTACGCGATGCGCTGGATCGCGGCAAACCGGTGTTGGTGCGGGCGCGCGATGCTCGACACCTCGGAGTTGGAGACGGGCAGGCGTTTGTGAGCGGGATTTCAATCACGGATGGCGTGCGCAAGTGAATCGCGCGCAAGCTGTGCGAGCCAGAAAGTTGTTCGCGCTTGCGAACAGCCTAGAAGATGCCGACGTGTCAAGATGAGAGCGAGACTTGAACGACGAAGATGAACGAAACCAAAGGTGGGGTTGCGAAGTCGAAAGTTGTTCTCGTTCGGGAACACGGTCGAAACCACAACGGGCCATAATGGGAACCAAATCGTGATTGCCAATCGAGAACCGAATCCGTTTCCGTCTCTGGCCGAAGACGCAACCGCACCGGTGCAGGAGTCGGTGACGGTCAACGAAGCAGCCCAACTGCTCGGCGTGGACTCTTTCACCGTGCTCAGCCTGATTCAGCGTGGCAAAGTGATTCCCTCACGTGCGCTCTCGGGCGAGATCACGCTGGCCCGGTCCGAACTGGCAAAGCTGACTGGCAAGGGACGGTAGACCATGCTCAAGCGCAAGGGCCAAATCGTTGAAGACGTCGCCAGCGAGGCGACAGCCGGGTTCACGCACGGCGAGCGTCGCGCCTATCGGACGGCTTTCGAGACCATCCAGCCGGAGTTTGAGCAATTGACGGAACTTAAGAAGCAGATGATGGGACTCCGTCCCCACGCCTTACAGCCGGGGGCTGATTCTTTCGGTATGGGCACCGTCCTGGCAATGGCCGGAGTCGAATGGCACAGCCAGATCCGGCTCCTGAAGACGCCCGCCAGCGAAATCTTTCTCTGTCGAAATCCACTCGCGCCAACGTTCGCCGTCATCCAGCGATTCCAAGCCGACTCGCCGTATGCCCAAGCAAACGGCAATGCAGAGATTCTGCTGCGCGGAGACGATGCCAGCCAGTTGGTGCGTGAATTCGCCGCCGCCGCCCGGCACACGCTGCGGTTCATGGCCAGCAATCTCGTGGCCGGTGCGCAACGTGTCGCGTGGGAGCAATTCCCGGAACAGAATCCGGGCAAGGTCGTGCGGGCCATCTCCGAACGTTGCCATCGGTTGGTGAGAATCTGCGAATTGCTGACCGAGAGAGAATCAGTCGATCAAGCGAATCGCCACGTGCGGGGCATGGGAGTCTGAGGCCGTGAATCCGCAGCGCGAACAATTCTTGAAACTGACGACGGCCCCGGCCCGGCTGAGCGCCGAAGAAACGGCGTGGTATCTGGGATTCTCTCCTCATGAGATTCCCATGCTCGTCGCCAAGGGCTTGCTTAAACCGCTGGGGCACCCGGCCGCCAGCGGAACAAAATACTTCGCGGCGACCACGCTGGAAGAATTGCGCGGCGATGTGAAGTGGTTGGCCCGCGCCTCGGATGCGATTGTGGAGTACTGGAAATTCAAGAACGCTCGCAAGGCCGATGCTGGCGCGAAGCCGCTGGTCGCGGCCTGAACAAGCGCGTCCAATCCCACTTGCGCCAACTCTGTCGCTGCTTGGCGTAACTCTCTCACTGCTCGCTAACGATGTGAATACACCTACCGCTATCGTTCCCGTTCAGAGGATCACGCATGGAACGATTAAACGATGTCGGGCCGCAGATTCGCCGGTTGCGCTACCAACGCGGCTGGACGCAGGATTTGCTCGCGACCAAGTTGCAGCTCCACGGTTGGGACATCAGCCGCGAGGGCGTGGCGAAGGTGGAAGGCGGCTACCACTTGGTCAGTGACCGACAATTGCTCTGCCTGAGCCGGGTGTTCCACGCAGACTTGTCAGCCTTCTTCCCAATGGAAGCATTGCGATGAAAAGCGGCGTGGTCCCCGAGACTTCAAGAAAACATCAACATCGCAAAGTCAATTCCTCCAACGTTTGGACTGCTGCACCGCGACAGAGGTGCGCGATGAAAGCTTAGCGGCGAGGTCGTTGGGCGACGGCGCGGGGGTCAAGCAGTTCTCTGTGCTGACAAGTGGTTTTTCATAGAAGTTATTCACAATTGGTGCAGCGGTTTCTGGTCCGAGCCGGACACGGTTTCGCGAACGCCAAACCTTAGCAGCCCACCACAGCGGCCGGGCGGCGCTGTCAAGGCAGACCGCAGCGCAGCGAGGAACGCCTTGTACAGAAGGAGCCGCCCGCCCGCTGTTCCTTTGCCGGTGCGTTTAGCTGACATCACCTTGTCCTTGTGAGACTGGATTTAGCTGAAGAATCCACGATCCATGGTGGAGTTGGTTCCGGGCGTGCAGCGCTGGGTCGTAAGGGGTTTGGGTGCGGACCATCGCCGCCAGGATTTTGAGCCAGCGCATTCCCAGGCAGCGGATCGCGCAGGCGTGGCTCTGGCCCTTTTTTCGGTGTGCCTCGTAGTAGATGCGTGCCCAATCACAGTGATGGCGGCTTGTATCCACCCACAAATGGAGCGTGTGGCGCAGGAAACGATTACATTGGCGGCGAACATACACGACGGATACTTTGCCGGACTGGTAGCGGACCGGCGCCATGCCAGCCAAACACTGCAAGGTCTGCGGCTGATCGGCCAACGCTTGCAGAGCGACCAGTTCGCCCAACAACCGGGGAGCCAGTTTGGGGCCGGCGCCAGGCAGCGATTTGAAAAGATCATGAGCTGGATGGCTCTGAAAGCATTCATCAATCAATTTCCGATAGGCGGTCAGCTGTCGTTCGAGGGTGTGCAACAGCTTCACCAACGCGACGGCCAAGGCGCTCTTGGCGGCGGTCACGGACTCCGGACCGCAGAACTGATCGGACCGGGCAAAGATCGCCAGCCGTTTCTGGTTCATCGCGGCGCTAAAGAATCTTTGCGCGTGCAAGAACTTTTCCCACTGACGTTGGCCGGCTTTCACCAAGGCCTGCGGCGTTGGAAACCTCTGCACGAAAGCCCAGACGGACGGCAAACACCAGTCGTCGAACGCCTCCAGCGCAGCGGGGTAATACTCGTAGAGCGCCTGCTGAAGTTGGTTGACCAATGCCATGCGTTGCTCAATCAACATCACTTCATCCCGGCACAACAGCCGCAACTGCTGCACTATATGGTTCGGGCGTCATCAACACCTGCCAACTTTCACCTTCCAGGCGCAACGCATCGGCCAGCGCCCAACAATCGGCATGATCGGTCTTGGTGCCAATGGAGAGTCGCCGGGTCCGATAGGATTTGGAGCTGCGCGGATGCACCGGATAGACGCGGTGTCCCAAGGCGACCAGCCGTTCGATGGACACGCAGTGCCCCGCTTCGATGGCGATCACCAATCGGGGGAACGCGGTTAGTTTCTGCTGACACAGTGCCCAACCCGCTGCGTTGTGCTCAAACCGAAACTCGTCGGCGATTCTCCCGGTGTGATCCAAGACCAGCACATCGTGATGATCCTTGGCCCAGTCGAAACCGGCGAAGTGAGTGATTTGAGTCCATGCCGTGCTCGTGTGCTGTGATTCCTTTCCTGTCATTGCGGCAGCGCTGGTCGGTATAACCCGGTTCATAGTCGAACTAATACGGCGGCCCTCATGGGGCGGAGTTCTCTCAGACTTCTGAACACGAGCCGTCGGCGTCGCCGGTTTGCTTGACTCGACCCTCGCAGGGTATGAGGAACGCGACCGTGACGACGCCGCGGCAGAGCGCCTGACGCCCACAGTTTGACCGGAAATCGGTTCGGTGGCGACTGCGGCGGCCAAGTTATTCACCGCCTCCCTGCGGCCGGCTTTTGGAGCCGCCTGTGGTCGGCGATGAATAACTTGGGACATGGTATTACTGAGGAACGGAGCCACTGCACCGTAGTATCATTGACGCCCGTGTCGCCGCCGTATAATGAGCCGCGCTTTCATCGCGTTGTCGGGCGTCCCCGCCGAATGGCGAGCCACATACAGAGTCAACCAATCAGGTCCCCTTGCGATTTCACAGGCTTCGGTCTGCGGTCGGCGAGCGGGACAAGTGAAGCGGAGGCAGGACGGAGCGTGTAGCGAAGCTCATCCGAAGCGCAACGCTGCCGCCGAGCCACAGACGGAAGCCAATTTCACCCGGCAATTGCCGTCACTCGTCGTCGGTGACGAGCGCACGCGCTGCACAGCGGAACGGGCGCGGGCGGAAGGGCGGCAGGGTACGACCAGAAGCCCGTGAAGCGAAGCGGCGCGTGCGTTGGTCACAGCGACACCAGCAATCCTTGCCGAGCTGTCGTGATTGAATTTCATATGGCATGAACCTCGTTGCCTGCCTCGCTTCGCATAGAATCGAGGCATGAGTTGACCGCAGATGCTCGATATCTTCACCCGGTTTGCTATCCTTGTCAGGGGTCGTGAAGCGCGTGTTGCCAAAAGAGAAACATGCTGAACGGTTGGCCTTCATTGCCCGCCGCGTTTGCTGGTGGCAGTCGGGTGACGAAACGCTTGCAAACACACCACGCTTTCTCTGCCAGGTCATGGTCTTCGGCACATGGGATGACACTTGTTTTGTCTTCGATCATTTTGGGGAAGCCGCATTCCGTGATGCGTTGCGATCCGCTCCGCCCGGCCTCTTTACCGGCCGTTCGTGGCATTATTGGCACCACCGGTTGCGTCTTTTACCCGTTCCTCCCCTGCCCAAGCGTATCATCCCCGTCTGAGGCCGCGTCGGAACAGGCTCGCCTCGGAACATCGACGTTTGTGCCGGCTCATGCGCTCAAATGCTGATGCCTCGTGATTGGCTCTGCCCCATCACGTGCCGCAACGCAACGCGAACCTCCGAACCGAAGGACATCTCCTGAATGGCCTGCGGGATCAATTCACGCCAGCGAATTACGCCAGGGTGTTGAGCCTCAAATTGACGACCTGAGTATGAGCGTTTGAGTGCCGCCAGTATCGCGACGTATCTGCCGCACACTTCGCGCCGCTGAGTCTGGTCAGTGTTCTGTTGCCTTGCGTCCTCCAAGAAGTGGGGCACGCACAAAGCCAGTATTGCGACGTGCTTCACATCTTGTCGGGGTCTCTCTGGCAAGTCCTGCTTGATGTCCACAGCATTGCGGATTTTTCCCGCCAGCAGCAGCACCGGGTCAAGCACGCGCACGACAACAGACTCGTTGCTTTCCGGAATGCGAACCGAGCCTTCCCGCGTATTCTCGATGATGGACTGATGAGATACGCCTTTGATTTCTGAGAGGAACTCAACTGCCAATCCCTGACCAGTGGGCTTAGAACTCACCACCGCTTGTACCGGTCCGCCGCCTACCGGCGGAGGCGACAGGTGCCAACCAATTGTCGCTGCCACCCGAGCCGCGTCAGTCTTGGTCCCAATCAAATCCAAGTCTTTGCTGACGAATGGCAGGAAGGACTTCAATTTTGGCTCTCGTTCCGAATAGAACTCCGCCCAAAAATTCGCCGCATGACCGCCGACGATAATAAACGGATGTCCAGCGTCATCGCGCTGCTGAAGCAGGGTCAGATACTCTCGGAGTTTTGTTGAAGCCGACGAATCATCCGTGCCCATGATTCAGGAGTACCTTTGGGGGAGAGATCGACGTAGAGAATATCCGAAGGCGACCAGATGAACGAATTTTCCCGTTGCAATTCCTCCGGCGTGACCTCACCTGCCGCCAAGCGCCGCATATCTTCGGCCCTGGCGCGCCCTTCGATCAGCCGAATGTCAACAGGCTCATTCATCACCTGAAGTTTACCGCCATTTCTGTTTATTGCCAAGTAATCAAGGTGCGTTCTTGTCAGGCTACGCTGGCGGCGACTCCACCTCGAACACCGTGATGAACTCGCTGGTCCTGGACCGTGCCGTCTTACGTCGTGCTTACCGATTGGTTTGGAGTGTCTCAACCGCATCTGCTTTTTGCATCCGCATCGGGATTATCTTTCCGTCAGAATATGCTTTTTCGTATTCCTCCAAGGCAGGCACTCTCACCTGCGCCTTCTTGGCATAGGCGCGGTGAACTGCCTTGCTGTTGTGACCGAGAGCCTGTTGCGCGAAACGTTCAGGATAGCCGCACACTTTGGCACGCTCTGCCCACGCGTAGCGGTATGAATGCAAAGTCAGCCCCACGATCCCTAGTCCTCGACAGCGCTTCTTGAATGCTGTCGCTCGGTCGCACGCACGTATCGTTCTCAGATATGGGAAGAGCGGCCCCGAATTCGGCAACGAACTCAAGAGAATCTCCAGGCCATTTCCGATGCAGACTTGTGGAGGCTGCTGTCCACGCCATCGTGTTTTCATCCGATCAAAACTAATTACGCGGTTCTCCCAATCAATGTCTTCTGCATCAATCTCTGCGAGGTCGGATTGAGACGCCCCGAGATGCCAGGCCAATTCGTAGAATGCTCGCCACTCAGGATTTTTCTCGCGAGCAATGATTCGACAATGTTCTTCCCAAGTAATTGCCCGCTTTTCTTTGAAGCGCACAGCAGGCCATTGACGTTTAGGAATCAATGGCCACGGCAGCCAGTTCATGTCCACGCAGAAGTTGTGGAGTCGGCGCAAGAAGACATTCGTGGACACGGTGCCGACTTGAAGAATCTTCAACAACAACTCGCCCGGTGTCTCAATGATAACCCGTGTCCACAGTGGCGCGAGCGCCGAGTCGTTTAACACGCGGTGCCAGCGCGTACGATTCGCATCGCGCTTCGTATTGATCAACGCTTCGATGGCATTTTGCCAAGTGCGTGTAGTGATTCCATTGTCCGTGCCTGCCAAATACGCTTTGGCGATGTGAAGATTGAGCACAGGTTGTCTTTGTGCTTGGTTCTTGGCCTCGACAATCTGGCGGGCTTCATCTTCATTTGCAGTGCCCAAGCTGGTGCGCTTGCCGGTTACGGTGTCCACGCAGTAGAAGGCTCCGCTGCGGTTGCCTCGACGAATCAAACGGTAGCGTGTTTTCATAGTTCCTTTCACGCAACCGCGACGATAGAACAAACCGATTTCGCATCGTTACCGAGTAGCGGGCGAGTTCGCCCACGTTACGCTGAGTTGTCACGGAGTAGGAAAACTGGTGTCCGTTTTGGTGTCCGTTATGGACCCAGCAGCCCCAAGCTCATTGCTGCCCACGCAGTTAGAAATGGAGCCGATGGTCGGGATCGAACCGACGACCTACGGTTTACGAAACCGTTGCTCTACCGGCTGAGCTACATCGGCGTCCAAATCGCCGCCCATTATGCCACGCCCCGGCGGACTGGCAAGCCATCAAATCGCCCGGGGTTGCGTTGGCGCGGCGAATTAAATATCCTCCGCTGCTACGGAATCAAATGCCATCCCAACCAATCAGGAGGCTGTCATGAAACGGCTGCGCGTTCGGCTTATTTCCGTTGCGCTGACGATTGCCGTTGCCACACTCATTCAAGGTTGCGCCAGTACGCACTCAGCCCGTCGCTCTGACGACATCGTGAACCTCGTCGACAATTACATGGCGGCGTGGAACGCACACGACGCGGCGCGCGCCGCCAGTTTCTTTGACGAGAACATCGAATACTACGACGCATCCATCGGTGCGTCGCAACAGGGCCAGGCCAACGCGGAGAAGAACGTGATCGAAGCGTTCCTGCATGCCGTCCCCGACGCCAAGTGGCAACGCGATGCCGCGCCGATCGTTGGCAACAACGCCATCGCGTTTCAGTGGACGTTCAGCGGCACCAACACGGGCGACTGGTCTGATGGCACAAAGGCGACGGGCAAGAAATTCTCCCTGCGCGGCGCGACGCTCATGCGATTGAGCGCCAACAAGATTGTGTATCAAGGCGACTACTACGACGCGTACGGATTCTTCAAACAACTCGGACTGGCAAAGTGAGCATTCCACTCGAAGACAATTACCTCGACATCATCGGCAAAGCCCAACGCGGGCTGGGGCTGACGAACGTTTCGCTTCCCAAGCGCGCAGACGACGAGGCCGGGTTGCGCAAACTCGCGGCGACACTCAAGCTCGATCCTGAAGCTCTCGTTGCCAGTGCGAAGCAGACTTGGTATCCGCATGACCCGGGCGCCATCGACGGCATCGCGTGCTTCAACACGCCGTTCTCGGACATGACCGTCAATTCGTATCTCGTGTTCGACCCGCAGACGAAGCAGGCTGCGGCGTTCGATACGGGAACCGATTGTGAAGGAATGCTAAAACTCGCGCCGCAGCGCGGGTTGACGATCGGCTTGATCCTGCTGACGCACAGTCACGGCGATCACGTCTTCGCCTTCGACCTGCTCAAAGCCAAGACGAAGGCACGCGGGTTCAGTTGCGAACTCGAACCGGTCGGCGGCACCGAAACGTTCGCCCCGGGGCGACAGTTCGACATCGGCAACCTGAAGGTCGAGACGCGGTTGACAAACGGTCACTCGCGCGGCGGGGTCACGTACGTGGTGTCCGGATTGTCGCGCCGTCTGGCCATCGTGGGCGACGCGATGTTCGCGGGCTCGATGGGCGGCGGGATGTTCTCGTACGAGGATGCGTTGCGAACCAATCGTGAAGAAATCCTGACGTTGCCTGATGACACGGTGATTTGTCCCGGCCACGGGCCGCTCACGACCGTCGGCGAGGAAAAACACCACAACCCGTTCTTCGCGTCACGGGTCTAGCTGGCCAACGGGCAAGCCGACAGGCAGCGGCTTCGGCCTCTCGCATGTGCTGGTGAGATCGATGTGGCGACGAGCCTTTCCCGCCTCGTTGAAGCTGCACATCGCGTCGAGCACGTGATATGCGAGTTCACCGCTGGCGCGGTGCGGCCGACCGCTGACGATTCCGTAGGCCATGTCGGCCACGCCGATACCCCTGCCCACGTCCGCGCTGTGCGTCAGCGGAATCTCGGTCCATTCTCTCTCATGCGCTTTGCGCAAGCGCACCGCACCATCGAACCGATTGGGATCGGGCACGCTAAGCGAGCCTTCAGTGCCGTAAATCTCGATGCGCGGCAGGTGGTGCCCCCAGACATCGAAGCTGAAGAGCATGGTGCCGACCGCACCGTTGGCGAAATCGATTGCTCCCGAGTAATGCGTCGGCACTTCGACCTTGATCTTTTTACCGAAAAACGGCTGGCTCCTGATGACGCGTTCAGGAAACGTGATTCGGGTCGACGCGGCGACGCTCTTCATCGGGCCGATGAGGTTCACAAGCGCGGTCAGGTAATACGGTCCCATGTCATGCATCGGTCCGCCGCCGGGTTTGAAGAAAAACTCGGGGTTCGCGTGCCAGGCTTCGGGACCATGGCTGGCCATGAACGCCGTCGCTGCAATCGGCTCGCCAATCGCACCCTCGTGGATCAGTTTGCGGCACGTTTGAAGGCCGCCGCCTAGAAACGTATCGGGCGCGCAGCCGACGCGAACACCTTTCGCCTTTGCCGCTTCAAGTGTCTTGCTGCCGTCGTCGCGCGTCGCCGCGAGCGGCTTCTCGCAGTAAACGTGTTTGCCCGCGTTGATCGCGGCGAGGTTGATCTCGGCGTGCGCGGCGGGAATCGTGAGGTTGATCACGATCTTGACATCAGGATCGCGAAGCAATTCGTCAACAGCGCACACCCTCGGGACGCCAAACTCCGCGGCTTTCTCTTCTGCTCGACCACGATCGATGTCGGCGCACGCGACGACCTCAACGATTCCGAACGGTTTTAGACCGTTGAAATATTGTCCGCAGATTGCGCCGCAGCCAACGACGCCGACCTTGATCTTTCGCTCCATGGCCTCTAAGAAACTTCTGGCGGATAATGGCGGTGGGAATGGTTCATTTCAAATCAAAAACTCGCGCCACAAATGAGTGCCCTACTCCCCGCGCTGGGGATTCGGCGGCGGTGGGTCGCGGAACTCGGAGTGACGCACTTGTCCACCCGCACGGCTGATCCAGCCTGCTACCGCGACCGTGAAAATCGATAGGGCCAATGTCAACACGGCCAGTGGGATTGCGGCCCGGGTGAATTTCAGGTGAGCGATGATTGTGGCGAGAGCGGCCGCGGCAGTAACGTAGAACAACCACTCCCATCGGCCCGCACGATGCGCGTGGATTTCCAGCCAGCGCTGGCCTTCCGCATTGGACATCGAGTAGACGCGATCGTAACCGCGTTCACCGTATTCAATGACCGGCCACGCGGAGCCGGCGCCGACGATGACGAGAATGAGTGCGACGAGTCGCGCCTGCTTGCTGCGAATCACCAGCGCGATGATCAGCGCGAGCACGCCCATTCCCAGACCGTAGAGCGGCAGCGGATTGAGCAGGACGTGAACGTACTCGGGCTGCTTGAGATGCTGGAGCGTCAGCCCCAGTTCGTTCATCGATCGTGCCCTTCGGTCACTTCACGATTTCTGCGTTCTCGATCATGCTGATGCCGTCGCGGCTGACGAGCTTGCCTTTGACGGTGATCGTTTTGGCCGCATACTTTGCCAAGTCCTTGTTGAGCGGCTTGTGCTCGCCAATCAACAGATAAGTCTTGCCGTCCTCGCCCTTGATTCCCACGGGCAGGCCCGACTCGATGCATGTGGCTGCACATTGAGCGTGTTTTTCGCCGTGCGCGCCGTGGTCGAGATAACACGCCATGTCGAGCACTTCGCCGGTCACGGTCACCTCGCTGCCGGCCTGCGGATTGGAATCCGCAGCCCGAACACTCCGGGTCGCGACCAAACCAGCGGCGACCACTGCGACACTTACCACTAGGAACCTCTTCATGAACGTCCTCCAAGTTGGTTGTTTGGTTCTGATGAGGGCTTCGCCACCAACTGCTTTGACATTACCATGCCTCAGTCTGCTCAAGTGTTCCAGTCATTACTTCGGGTGAATATCCTGAAACGCAATGAGTTGACCTCCGTGATCTTTCTGGAACGCTGCCGCCTGATCTTTCGCCGCGAACGCCACCAGACTCGGCAGACAACGGTCGAACGCCTTCGTCATGCAACAACCTTGCGGGTCGAGTCGTGTTTCCAGCGTCGCACACGGATGAACATCGCTGTCGGAAACATAGACCGCGCGGGAGGCATCGACCCACCCGCCTGTCGCGAAATCTGTGGCTTCCATGTTGCGAGCGGTCAGATGATTGGTCTCCAGATAATGCAACGCGCAGCGTGGACAGCAGGTCGCGACGGTCTTGCCGTTTTCCAGCGTCATACGAAACGCCATCCCCTTGCATTCCTCACGATTGCAGACGGCACACACGTGTTCCGACCGAGCGCAACCGACAACAAGCGCAACGCAGGAAACAATCGCCAACAATTTCATGATGCTTGTGCCAGGGAAGGGTTCACTTCTTTATGCCACTTCCACAGTAAATAAATAGCAGGATATACCAACAATTCCATCAAGAATGACGTGCACAACCCGCCGACCATCGGCGCCGCCACGCGCTTCATCAGGTCGGCTCCGGAACCGATTGACCACATGATGGGCATCAACCCCATCGACGCCGCGGCCACGGTCATCATTTTCGGGCGGATGCGTTTGACCGCGCCGTGAATGATCGCTTCGTGCAACTCGGCAAGCGAGCGCAGCCGGCCGTTGCGCTTCGCCTCGTCGTAGGACAGATCGAGAAACAGCATCATGAAGACACCGGTCTCGGCATCCAGACCCATCAACGCGATCATGCCAACCCAAACAGCGATGGAAATGTTGTAATTGAGAAGATAAAGAAGCCAGACCGCGCCCACGAGCGAGAATGGCACGGCGAGCATGACCACCAGCGATTTGAACGTGGATTTCGTGTTCATGTACAGCAGCAGGAAGATCAGCAGGATCGTAACCGGCACCACCAGCTTCAGCCGCTCCCGAACGCGAAGCACGTTTTCGTACTGTCCGCTCCAGACCATCGAATAACCTGTCGGCAGTTGCACGGCCTTCGCTACCCGCGCCTTGGCGTCCTCGACGTAGCCGCCGATGTCGCGGCCCGCGATGTCCACGTACACGTAACCGGCCAGCATGCCGTTCTCATCGCGAATCATGGCTGGGCCGTTGACGGGTTTGATGTCAGTCAACTCCTCCATGGGCACTTGAATGCCGCGCGGTGTGGTAACCAACACGCGGCGCAGTTGGTCGAGATGAGCGCGCAAGTCGCGCGGGTAACGCACGTTGATGGAGTACCGTTCGCGGCCTTCGACGGTGTGGGAAACGGTTTCACCGCCGATGGCACTCATGATCACGTCCTGCACGTCTTCGACGGTCAACCCGTACCGGGCCAGCGCCTCGCGCTTAGGTGTGAAATCCACGAAGTAACCACCGGAGGCGCGTTCCGCGAAGATGCTGCGCGTGCCCGGCACATCGCGCAGGACTTTCTCGATCTGTTCGCCAATCTGTTGAATCTTTGTCAGGTCCGCACCGAAGATCTTGACGCCGACCGGCGTGCGGATGCCGGTGGAAAGCATGTCGATGCGGTTGCGGATTGGCATCGTCCAGGCATTGACTGCGCCGGGGATTTGCAGCTTGGCATTCATCTCGTCGATGAGTTCATCCCAGGAAATGTGTTCGGACCAAATGTGACCCAGCGCGGCACGGAGCGGACGGGGTGCCCACGATGAATACCATCGTTTCTTGGTCCGCCACTCGGATTGCGGCTTCAAGAGCACGGTGGTCTCCATCATCGATAAAGGCGCCGAATCAGTGGACGAATCCGCCCGGCCGGCTTTACCGAAAACCGAGACCACCTCGGGAAATGTTTTCAGGATGCGGTCCTGCGCTTCCATCAGCCGTTGCGCCTCGGTGACGGAAATGCCGGGCAGAGTCGTTGGCATGTAAAGGATGACGCCTTCGTTGAGCGGCGGCATGAATTCGCTGCCGAGTTTGAAGTACACTGGCACGGTCGTAGCCACAACCAACACCGCCAAGGCGATCGTCGTTTTCGGATGCCGCAACACCCAGCGGCACGGCGGCTCGTAGATGCGAAACAGCAATCGGCTGACCGGA
>Ga0335085_10011283_pt1 | contig 13270 bp, 9 predicted proteins | sample Lox_Sample_45_FD_206712 | JGI IMG/M metagenome (GOLD analysis project Ga0335085, IMG submission 206712) | Soil microbial communities from Loxahatchee National Wildlife Refuge, Florida, United States - Lox_Sample_4.5 | ecosystem: Environmental > Terrestrial > Soil > Wetlands | place: USA: Florida...
CCGATGCCGAGCAGCAGCAGCACCAGCGCCTGCAGCTCGGTCGCGAGCGAGACGTAGCGGTTGAAGATCCTCGCCACCGCCAGCACGCCGAGCCCGAGCAGAGTCATGATGGCAAACGCGTACATGGCTCCTCCTTTCAACTAGTCCTCCGGTATCAGCCTCTGACCGGGCGGCGCGGCCCGGCAGAGACTGAGGCCCAGAAAGCCCAGGCCAAAGGCCCTATATGCGCTGAACGCGCTCGCGCGATCGCCCAGCGTCCACGGCCTCGGGCAAGCTCAGCAACGGCCGGTCCCAGCCACGTCCCGGACACTCCGCCGGTCACGGCGAAACAGAGGCCAGCGCCTCTCATGGGGCAGGTCCGGGACCCTGGCCAGACCAGCCACCGCTACTACACCAGCCCGGGTACCTATCGCGGCGCCGACGCTTTGAACGCACTGCCCGGCCCGCCGCGGATCCCCCGCCGATCCGGCCATCAACAGAGCGACATCGCCTCGATCACCAGCCGCCTGGCGGCCAAACTGCGCACGTGACGGGCCCGCCAGGGCAGATAGTCGTCGCGATAAGTGTTGTAACAGATGACAGGGAAGGATCGAGACCCCCGGGAAGACGCGGGGAAGCGGAGCTGGCGGACTCGGCGCACCGCGCAAGGGCGATCTGCACGTTGCGGAGATCCTCCCCTGCTGGTCTCTCGCCGCCGCGGCGAGAGGCGCTCTGCCGAACGTGTCCAAGCGCGTCATCGCACCGGATGCTGTCGTTTCCGGCGTGCACGGCGTTCTGTACCCCATACACATCCCTGCCAATGGGCCGACGGTGATCGGGCCGATGAGGCTTGCCACCAATCAAATGCGGCTGCGGCGGCCGCGGGTTAGCCCATTGCGCCATGGCAGCACACCTGGCAGCGCTTGCGGGGAACGGGCAGCTGCCTGCCTGTTCCGTGGCTGGCGCAGTACCCTACACAGACCACGTCAGGTGGATATCACCATCATGGTGCCAGGCAGGCACAGGACCCAGGGGCTCCAGTCATGTGCCAGTTATCGCCTACACGGCCAGCCGGGCGGGTGCTGGCGATCCCGGCCCGCATGGCCTTTCTCCAACGGCCGGTTGCCTGCCGTGTTTAGGGACAGGGTTCCGGTGCGGTGGACGGGCCAGCGGGCGGTCGTGACGCTGCCGGAGCATATCGACGTGGCCAATGCTGGCCAGATCCGCGAAGAGCTGCTGTCGGTTATCAACCGCGGCGCCACCGAGCTGGTCGCCGACATGACCGCGACGGGCTCATGCGACCACGCTGGCGCGGATGCTGTGGCGCGCGCCTACCAGCGTGCCGCCGCCAGCGGCACGCAGCTGCGGCTGGTGGTGCCTGCCCCGGCGGTGCGGCGGGTGCTTGGCATCAATGGGCTCGACAGGCTGATCCCGATCTACCCATCCCTGGAAGCGGCCACCGCCGCAGCGTCGGCCACGGTGACGCCTGCGGTGCCCACCTGGGCGGCGCCTGGGCGTCCCGCACGGGCAAGGCGCCCGCGACGGCCAGCTGGGCCCGGGGGCGGCTTCAAGGCTGCAGCCATCACCGGGGCCGTGCTGCGGAATCTCCTCGATGCCCTCGACGACGGGATCGTGCTGACCGATGACGACGGCGTGCTGGCACTGGTCAACCGGCGGCTGGCGCATATGTTTGGTTATCAGCATGGCGAGCTGGTCGGCCAGCCGGTCGAATCGCTCATCCCAGCCGACCTGCACGTGGCCCACCGCAGCCACCGCGCGGCCTATATGCGGGCACCCCAGGCCCGGCCGATGGGCGCCGGGGCCCGGCTGGTCGGGCTGCGCAAAGACGGGGCTACGGTTCCTGTTGAGGTCAGCCTCAGCCCGGTACCGACCGCGACCGGCCATCTCACCCTCGCCGTGGTCCGCGACGCCACCCAGACCCGGCAACGTGATGACCTCGCCGACCTCGCGCACGCCGCTGCCTCGGCCCAGCAGACTCAGCATGGGCCGGAGCTGCTCGACAAGGTTGTCAGCAGCTTGTTCCATGTCGGTCTGAGCCTGCAGGCTGCCATCGACCTGCCGCACCGCGTGGCGCGGCAGCGGATCACCGAGACTCTCCAGCATCTGGACGACACCATCCACGAGATCCGTGACCATATGTTCGCCGCCAGCGGCCAGCCGGACCCCCCTCATCGCGACTCACCTGAAGACGTTAACTGACGGCGCACCCATCGCGTCGGGCCCCGGAATCAGAACCTGAGCAAATGCAACAGGCTGGACCTCGTGTCCGCCAATGCGGCTGGCCGGGAGCGCAGGATCCGCTTCGCTAACGGGGCTGGCGGTACATGCCCGTGCTGAAGGTCGCTGACCCAGGACCAAGTGGCGGTCGCGGGCCCAGCCGGGTTGGGCTCTGATGGAAGCGACCGGCATACGGAGTTGCGGTGCGATTGCCTCCAGCTTCCGGACGTCCGGACGCTGACTGCCGGGCTGCGCCGCGTCACACCCGGCTCCTGCCACTTGTCCCCGGCGCTGGCGCGGTGTGGAAGGTGTCCTGCAGTCCTTGAGCGTCCGTCGGGTTGCCAGCGGGGTGAACAGGTAGGTGAGCGCCCGGACGGGCGGAAGGTCCTGGCCGGGCTGGACTGCCGGCCCTGGTGTGGCGCGGAGGCTGCGGCCACCGTGGCAAGAAAGGGCACACGTGCCGGGGAGTGCTGGAAGATGGCCAGGCTAGGTCACCCGACGCCGACGCTGCCGGCGCAGGCGGATGCAGCCGGCGTGGCGCTGGGTGAGGCAGGCGAGGCTTACGCCGCGGTGGCGGAGACGCATTCGGCCGTGGTGTTCTTCGTGGGTGAGCGCGCATACAAGCTGAAAAAGCCAGTCGATCTGGGTTTCCTCGATTTCACCGAGCCCGGGGCGCGCGCAACGGCCTGCCGCCGCGAGACCGAGCTGAACCGGCGGTTCGCGCCCGATGTGTACCTGGGGGTCGCCGCGATCCACGGCCCGGATGGCCGGGTCTGTGACCATCTGGTAGTGATGGGGCGGATGCCGGCCGCCCGGCGGCTGTCCACGCTGGTGCGGGCCGGGGTCCCGGTCGAGGGCCCGCTGCGGCAGGTAGCACGGGTACTCGCGGCCTGGCATGCCGCGGCGCCGCGCAGCAGCCGGATCGCCGCGCAGGGCAGCCCGGACGCGGTGTGGGCCCGCTGGGAAGCCAGCACCAGGCAGCTGCGCAGGCTCGCGAGCCGACTGCCGGAACTGGTCGCCGCTGATGAGATGGAACGGCTGGCAGGGCGGTTCATCGCCGGACGCAAGGCCCTGTTCGAGGAGCGGATCAGCGGCGGCTACATCGTCGATGGCCACGGCGACCTGCTCGCCGACGACATCTTCTGCCTGGACGACGGGGTGCGCATCCTGGACTGCCTGGAATTCGATGACCGGCTGCGCTGGGTCGACGGGCTGGACGACGCGGCGTTCCTGGCGATGGACCTGGAACGGATCGGCGCCCCAGGCCTGGCGGAGAAGTTCACCCGCTGGTATGCCGAGTATTCGGCTGACCCGGCCCCGACCGCGCTATGCCACCACTACACGGCATACCGGGCCCTGGTCCGCGCCAAGATCGCCTTTCTGCGGGCAGCGCAGGGGGATCCCCTCGGCGGGGCAGAGGCATGGAAGCTGGCTGCTCTGACGATAGACCACCTGCAGGCGGGGGCGGTCACGCTGGTGCTGGTCGGCGGCCTGCCCGGGGCGGGGAAGACCGCGCTCGCCGGGGCACTGGCCGGCCGACTCGGATTCACCGTGCTCAGCAGCGACCGGATCCGCAAGGAACTGGCCGGGGTCCCGGCCGAGCAGCGCTGCGCCGCGCCGTGGCGCACCGGGATCTACACGCCAGGCTGGACCCAGCGCACCTACCAGGAGCTGCTCCGGCGCGCGGGCCTGCTACTGGCCCGCGGCGAGTCAGTGATCGCGGACGCATCCTGGGAATCGCCGGGCCACCGGGCCGCCGCCGTGGCCCTGGCCGGTGCCACGCGGGCCGACCTGGTGGCGTTCCAGTGCGCCGCGCCAGCGGAGGTCAGGCACCGGCGGCTGGCGGCCAGAACCGGCGGCGTCTCCGACGCCGATGTAGCCGTGGCCCGGCACATGGCCGCCGCGCAGGCACCATGGCCCGAGGCGGTGACGGTTGACACCCGTGGCATGTCGCCCGAAGGCGTGGAGCAGGGCACGGCCGGGGAGGCGGGCCCGGTAGCGGTACAGCGGGCGCTGAGGGCCATCCGGCCACCCGGGCCAGCGTGTCCCTGAGCCAGCAGAATCATCACAATGCGCTCCGCGATCTGGCTGGCGATCATGTCCGAGTGCGAGTGTTACGGTTCCGCGGCTCGCGGATGAGTTCGATGTGGGTGCCGTCGAGGCCGGTGAGGTCCCAGCCGTCGTCCCGTATGTCGATGGCCACCCGCGAGGTTCCGAGCCGCAGGCCGGTGACCCGCAGCGGCAGGTAGCGGCCGGGGATTGCCGGAGAGCACCACAGGCGCCCGGCGCTGGGCTGCGGGACCAGCCGCAGCAGGGTGTACAGCAGGTACAGCGGGGCGGCCGCCGCCCAGGCCTGCGGTGAGCAGGAGGCCGGATACGGCACAGGGCCGAGGTGGTCCTCGCGCGGGAAGCCGCAGAACAGCTCGGGCAGCCGGTGGCCGAAGCTGGCGGCGGCGTCGAAGATCGCTTCGGCGACCCGCTGGGCGTGGCGGGTGTAGCCGTAGCGCATCAGGCCGGCCGCGCACAGCGCGTTGTCGTGGGGCCATACCGAGCCGTTGTGGTAGCTCATCGGGTTGTAGGCGGCCATAGATGCGGCCAGAGTACGGATCCCCCAGCCGCTGAACATGTCGTCAGACAGCAGGTGCGCCGCGACAGCGGCGGCCTTGCCTGCATCGGCGATGCCGGTCCACAGGCAGTGCCCGATATTGGAGGTGAGCGCGTCAACGGGCCGCTTGTCACGGTCGAGCGCGGCCGCGAACCAGCCCCTGTCCGGCAGCCAGAAGGCATGGTTGAAGGCGCGCTTCAGCCGGTTGGCTTTGGCGTGCCAGTGCCGGGCGCCGGGCGCGTCGCCTGCTTCGCTGGCGAAGGCAGCGCGGGCCCGGTAGGCGGCGTAGGCGTATCCCTGGACCTCGGCCAGGGCGATGGGGGGTTCGGCTATCTGGCCGCCGGCAAAACTGATGCTGTCCGGCGAATCCTTCCAACCCTGGCTGACCAGGCCACCGCTGGTCTTGCGGGAATACTCGATGAACCCGTCGCCGTCGGCATCGCCGTAGCGCTCGATCCATTCCAGGGCGCGGTCGGCGTGGGGCAGCAGTGCCTGCGTCACCGCGTCATGGTGGCCCCAGCGGCGCAGTTCGCCAAGCAGCATGACGAACAGGGGTGTAGCGTCGGCGGTCCCGTAGTAGACGCTGCGGCCGCCGAGCGCGAGCGAGGCGGCCGGGCCAAACCTGACCTCATGCAAAATCTTGCCGGGCTCTTCTTCTGACGCGAGGTCGGTCCCCTGTCCTTGGCGGGCGGCCAGCGTCTGCACGGTCCCCGCAGCCAGGCTGGCGTCCCAGGGAAGCAGCATCCAGGATGTCAGCAGCGAGTCCCGCCCGAACAGGGCCATGAACCAGGGTGCGCCGGCGGCCACCACGGGCCTGCCCGGATGCTCGGGGTCGAAGATCCGCAGCGCGCCGATGTCCTCGACGCTGCGGCTCAGCACCGCTGTGAGATCTGGTTCCGGCGTGCGGACCTGCGGGGCGTCCTGCCGCCATTCGCGGAGCCTGTGGGCCGGGTAGGCGTGCTCGACGGGCTGGCCCCGCGGGTGATGCAGCCTCATCGGGATCCTGTCGGTGCTGGGCACCGCTTCGATGCTGGTCGTCCATTCGCCGCGGGCTGGGACCGTTACCCGCCATGACATGGCGTCGGCGGCGGCCGCCGGATACCCGTCTGCCCGGATCAAAAGGCCGTGGCGGCGTTCCCCCCGCCGGGTTTCGAAGGTCAGCGTTGAGGCTGTGGCGGTAGCGGCTAGGGCTGCCACCGGCTGGTTACGTCCGCTTTTGACCTCGAACAGGTCAGCAAAGTCAGCCGCGGCGTTGACCGTCACCGTGCACACGACCGTGACAGCGGCGGTGTTAGAGATGGTGACGTCTTCGCGCATGCCGTCGCCGACGTAACGCTGGCGCACGACCAGCAGGGTGCTGACGGCGCGCCCATCCGAGGGCGGCACGCGGCTGATGAACGCGGCGGCATACGGGTCGGGCCTTTGCACGGCCAGTGGCTCGGGGCGACGGCCATCGATGGTCAGTTCCCAGTGCGACAGCACGCGCGTGTCCCGCACGAACAGCCCGTGGGGCTGGCCGGGCACGATGTCGCCACCCGGTTCACTGATGCAGAACGTAGAGCCCTCGACCAGCGTCACGGTGCCACCCGGCAGGCCCTGGCCCACCGGCGCTTCACCAGCTGACCACGGCCCGGTCATGGCCGCCTGCCCGGTCCGCTACCACGCAGGCCGCGGGCTTCAGACGCTGGCCCGGATCTGGCCGGGATGCTCCAGGATGCGCCGGTAAAGCCGTTCGTAATCGGCTGCCATCCGGGTGAGCGAGAACCGCCGCTCGGCAGCAGCCCGGCACTGGGGGCGCTCGATCTCATGCACGTGGCCGGCAGCGGTGACCATCTCCTGCTCATCCCGGCATAGATACCCGGTCCGGCCGTGGTCGACGATCTCGGGTGCCGCGCCGTTGGGGAAGGCCAGCACCGGAGTGGCTGCCGCCAGCGCTTCTGCCATCACCAGGCCGAAGGGCTCGGGCCAGATGATCGGGTCGACCAGAGCGGCCGCGCCGCGAATCAGCTCAATCCGCGTGGCCAGTAGCGGATCGGCGGGCATGTCATCGCCCGCCGCGAGCAGCGGCCGTACCTGCTGGTCGAAGTAGGCACGCTCGGAGGCATCCCGGATCACCGACACGATGATCAGCCGCCAGCCAGCCCGCCGGGCGATCCGCACTGCGTGGTGCACTCCCTTGTCGGCGCACATCCGGCCGACGAACAGCAGATACCCGCCGGTCCCCGGGCCGGGCCGGTAGGTATCCAGGTCGATGCCGTGGTCAATGACCGCTGCGATCGGGATCCCATCGGCGGAGCGGGCCTGCGCATACGAGATCGCCACGATCACGGCATGCCGGGCGGTATGGGCGTAGATCCGGCGGTTTCGGGCGGTGAAGGGATCGTGGATCGTGGTCACCACCGGTGGCCGCGGAAGCCTGCGCCGCCCGGCCAGCAACGGGCCGAGGATCGTGTGGTCGTGGATGATGTCCACATCGCCCAGCGCCTCATAAGCGGCCAGGACGTGCGCCGCCTCCGGGACGTCGGCGCCCATCGGCCGGCCGCCACCGGGTAGAGCCACTGCCGCGGCACCGGACAGGTGGATTCGCCAACCGTGAACAGCCGCACGTCGTGGCCCAGTGCCGTCAGGCCCCGGGCGAGGTTGTCGATGACTACCTCGGTGCCGCCATAACCGGGCGGGGGGACGGGGATCCATGGCGGGGCGATCATCCCAATCCGCATCACTGCTCTCCTTCAGCCGTGTGCTGGCCGTGAGGTGGCCTCTGCCTGCGAGAGGGCAGGATCGCCGCGGGCGGCGGCACCGGCACGATCTCGCGGCTGGCCAGCCGCCCGGCGAGGGCCCCGGCCGACCCGGTGTGCCCAGCCGAGTTCCAGCTGCCAGCACTGCCCGCATGACTGGCACATGAAGGCGGTCTGCTGACCGTTGGTCACCGCCGCCAGCTGCCGGGAGCCGCAGCCTGCGCACCGTTCCGGTGATGCCAGGGCCGACCTGATATCAACCCGTGCAGTCTGGTCGTTCATATGTCCAGCGTGACCGTGGCATCGCGTGGGCGGGCAGGGCCGGATGTCTCGTCATCCGGGACGATCGGTACGAGCATTACCGGGACGGCTGCCTCCACGATGGCGCGCTGCACGATGGGTGCCCGGCCCGGGTCGAGCCGCTGCGACCATGCCAAGGTGATCATGTCCGCTTTCTCGGCTCTGGCTACCTTGAGGACATGTTCCGCCGCTGCGCCACTGCGTAGCTCCAGCCGGGCGCCGGGCTGCGCGCAGTAGCGGGCGAGGAACTCCTGCGCCCAGGTATGCCCGGCGTGCGCTGGCTGGTCCCAGAACATGGGGACGGTCTCGGCGTCGAAAACGTGGAGTACCACCAGTTCGGCGCCGCCGCGGGCGAGATGCTCCGCCATGGCCGCCACAGCAGCCGCTGACGGGCTGTCCCATCCAGCGGCACAAGGACCCGGCGGATGGGGGGCGGCCGGTTCCGCGCCGCGGCAGGCACAAGGACGACCGGCTTCGCCGATTGCTGCACCACCCGCCGCCACAGCAGCCGCGACTCCATGTCACCGGCCAGCGTGCCGGTGACAATGCCGGGCTGGTGCAGTGCCTGTATTACCTGCCGCGCGGCCCGTTCTGGGCTGAGACCAGCGGCCAGCCGAACCTCTCGCACGTCGGCGCCGACGAGCCTGGCGATCATCGCTGCCGACTCGGCCACGGCCGGCTCAGTGTCCTTGCCGCGGACCACCGCAAGGACCTCCGCTGTGCCAGCATCCGCTGCCTGTGTCATGCCGCCTCCTCAACCCGCCCGGCGGAGGGTGGCGGAACCCGCCACTCTGCGGGGTTCCTCACCGGCCACCGCCGCCAGCAGCGGACCGTCGGCCCATATCCCGGTCCGCTCACTAGTGATGTCCAGCCGAACCCGCCGGCCCAGGCAGCGGAACCGCAGCTGCAGGCTCTGCCACTCGCTGGGCAGCCGGGGATCGACGGTGAGAACGCCGGCCCGGACGCGGACCCCGGCGATGCCGGCGAGGACGGCCTGCCAGACGCCGCCGAGGTTGGCCATGTGCAGGCCGGCGCCGGTGGTGCCGGTCAGGTCGTCCAGATCCAGCGCGAGCGCGGTCCGCAGCATCGCCAGCGCCTCATCTGGTCGGTCCGCGCGGGCCAGCAGGGAAGCGGTGACCGCCGGTGACAGCGACGATCCATGGGCGGTCCGCGGGCCGTAATAGTCGAGGTTAGGTGCCAGCGAGCCGGGTTCGACCTGATCGGGAACCAGGTGATGCAGCATCAGCACGTCCGGCTGCTTGATCAGCTGCGAGGCCGCGACCCGCTCCCGGCCCAGCAGCAGGTCGGCCGCCACCGGCGGCGCCGCGACATCGGCAATCAGCAGCGGCTCCAGCCCGAAGTAGCCGGCGAACTGCTCATACCGCCCGGTCACGGGGTCATAGCCGTCGGCCAGCCGGCCGGCCAGATCCCGCCACTGGCTGCTCTCCCCGCCCGCCGTCCGGCGCGGTCGGCGGCGTCTGCGGCGGCGCGGAGATTCCAGCGGGCCATCACGTTGGTATAGGCGTTATCGTTCACCCGCTCGTGGTATTCATCCGGCCCGATGACACCGTCGATGTGGGCGCGGCCCTCGTCGTCGAGCCGGCATCGCGAAGCCCAGTACCTCGCGGTCTCCAGCAGCAGCGGCGTCACCAGCCGGGCAGGCCGGTCGGCCCAGGTGGCGTAGCGGACGGCCGCCCAGGTGACGCCGGCGGTGACATGTTCCTCAAGCTGGCCCGTCACGATGGGCACCACCCGCCCGCCGATTTGGGCGCTGCCCGGGGTGACGTCTTCGCCGCTGGCCGCCGATTCCCACGGGAAACGGGCGCCCCGCAGCCCGGCGGCCCGGGCCCGTGCCCGCGCGGCCGCCAGCCGCCGCCGCCGGTAGCGGACCATCGCGGCCGCAGCGTCCGGGTCCATGGTCACCAGCGCGGGAAGCGTGAACACATCAGCGTCCCAGAACACATGGCCCGCGTACCCGGTGCCGGACAGGCCCCGCGCGCCGACCGCCAGCTCACTGTGCGCCTTGCCCAAGCACCACAGCTGGAACAACGCGAACCGCAGCGCCAGCTCCGCCTCCGGGTCGCCTCCGATCTGGACGTCAACGGCCTCCCAGCGCTGCGCCCACGCCGCACGGTGCTCCGCGAGCAGCCGGTCAAAACCGAGCGCCTCCGCGGCCCTGAGCGCGTCCGCCGCCGCCTGCAGGTCAGGGGAGCGCAGTAGGCCGCAGGTGTAGGCGGCCAACCGCTGCACCGTGCGCACCTCCCCGTCATGGCCGGTGCGCTGCATGGCCACGGCGCCAATACCGCCCCCGCCCTGCGCGTCGGCCCGCGCCCAGTACTCGCCGTCCTGGCGGCCGCTGGCCATCGCGATCCCGGGAGGCCGCCGCAGCGGGCGCCCGGGCCGGGGCAGCCAGGTGGCCGGTGCCTCGGCACGCATCGCGACCACGCCGGGGACGGTGATGCTGGCCAGCCGGAATGTTTGGAGCGGGCAGCCGCCCGCCGTCAGTTCCGTGCGGGCCAGGACGCCAGTGCGCAGGTCCAGCACCCGGCTGCCACCGGCCGGGCCGGGCCTGACCGCCAGCCCGGTCCAGATGGGGCCGGCCAGCAGATGCTGGCCCGGACCCCTCCCGTCGTAAACGCCAGCGGCCAGCACCATCGGCTGCACACCGGGTGCTTCTTCCTCCACTGCCCCCCGCGTGGCCAGGCCACCGGCGCCTAGCGTGAACAGCGACTCGATCACCCGCCGGCGGAGCGGATCGGCCGCGGTCTCACGAATGGTCCACGCAGGATCCTCATCGACCGCGGGAACCCTCCTGTACCTGCGCCGCCGAACCTGCTCATCCAGCAGGCGCAGCAGCTCCCGGGAGCCTCCCCCGGCATGCACCACGCCGACCGGGACCCCGCCCGGCTCCGCTCCAACCGACACCGCCATCATCCGCGCCGCCTCCGGCACCAGCAGCAGCGAGTCAGCGCCGCCACCGCCGAACTGGCTGCCCACCAGCAGCACCAGTCCCGGCCCGATGCCCCGCCCAGCGAGCACAGCGAGAATCCCGCGCATCGCCGCCCGCCGCCCGCCGCCCCCGCGCGGCCGCCGCACCGGCCGAAGGCCGCCGCGAGCCGACTCGAACAGCTCCCCTCCAGGCCCAGCACTCAGTAGCAGGCGGCCTGCCGCGTGCGGCTGCGACCACGGCGATCCGTTGCCGGGAGGGGCGGCGTAGCCGATGATGGCAACGTCGATGCAGGCCGCGCGCAGCGCTGCGACGCGACGGCAGATCGCCGCTACCCGCCGACGGTTATCCGGCCCGGCTGATTGCCAGGTGAAGACGACAGCCGCAGCGCTGCGGACCGCCAGCATTCCTGACATGGCAGCTAGGCGCGGCCGCCATTGCCGGCCGCGCGCATCTTCTCCTCCCAGACGGTGACGTCACAACGCTGACGCCGCGGGGGCCAGGCAGCCAGGGCCAAAGGTCCGGACATCGAGCCCGGGCTTCCTCGCGGCTCGCGGCCCCTAGGTCGCTGGGTCGGGACTGTGCGGGAAGTGGCTGGTGAACCAGTCCCGGGCCAGTGCTGCGGCGGCGTCGAGGGTGCCGGGTTCTTCGAACAGGTGCGTGGCGCCGGGCACTATGGCGAGCTGATTTTCGCAGCGTAGTTCGGCCTGGGCCCGGCGGTTGAGGTCGAGGACCACCTCGTCGTGCCCGCCGACGATGAGCAGGGTGGGCGCGGCCACGGCCGCCAGCCGGGGGCGGGCCAGGTCGGGACGGCCGCCGCGGGACACCACCGCGGCGATGCCAGAGCCGGGCTCAGCGGCGGACCACAGCGCTGCGGCCGCGCCGGTGCTGGCGCCGAAATAGCCGACAGCTGCCTGGGCGGTGCGCGGCTGGGTGGCCAGCCATCGGGTGACCTCGATCAGGCGGCCGGCGAGCAGTTCGATGTCGAACACGTTGGCCCGGTCGCGTTCCTCCTCGGGGGTGAGCAGGTCGAACAGCAACGTGCCCAGGCCCGCTGCGTTCAAAATGCTGGCCACATAGCGGTTGCGAGGGCTGTGCCGGCTGCTGCCGCTGCCATGGGCGAACACCACGATCCCCCGTGCCTGATCCGGCATGGTCAGGTAGCCCGCCAGGCGGACCAGCCCGGCCTGGGCCTGCACCTCCTGGCCCGCAGCTGGCGGGTCAGCGGCGGGCGCCGTATCACCTTGCGCCACGGGAACCGGGACCGCCGCCTGCTCCAGGCAGGCGATCACCTCGTCGTCGCTGACCTGGGAGAAGTCGCCGTAGAACTGCCCGATGGCGAAGAACCCTGCCGGGGTGGCCACACAGACCGGCTCGTCGGCCACGCCGCCGAACCCGGCCTCCCACCCCGGCGGCGCGACCGGCACGGCCAGCACGATCCGGGCCGCCCCCTGCGCCCGGGCGATCTGGCATGCCGCCCGGGCGGTGGACCCGGTGGCGATACCGTCATCGACCACCACCGCGACTTTCCCTTCCAGCGGCAGCCGCGGCCTGCCGCCACGCAAACGCCGGACCCGGCGTTCCAGTTCGGCCCGCTCGCGTGACTCAACAGCGGCGATCTCCTTCTCCGAGACCATGGCCTCGCGCACAACCTCCCGGCTGAGGACCCGCACCCCATCCTCGCCGACCGCGCCCATGCCCAGCTCGGGCTGGAACGGCACTCCGAGCTTGCGCACCACGATCACATCCAGCGGCGCGCCCAGCGCCCGGGCCACCGGCAACGCGACCGGGACCCCGCCGCGTGGCAGCCCGAGCACCACCACCGGCTCCCCGCGCAGATGCCCCAGTTTCGCGGCCAGCTGCCGCCCGGCATCAGCACGATCAGCGAACACTGTCAGTCACCTCTTCTGGGCTAGCTTTCTCCCGGCCGGCCATCGCCGCCAGGGACCATGGTCACCTGCTGCCCATGCGCCGGTATTCACCAGCGGACCAAGAGCCGTCCATCGTCAAGCGATCGCCTGCGCCGGACCTCAGGCTGGCGTCTGCTGCGTGCGGAGCCATCTCCGGCCCGTGGCGCCTTGGCGGTATTGGCTGCTAGGCGTCGTGGCCGCGGCTGCCACTGCGCCGTCAGCGCAGCTGTGGTCGGCTCATTTATCGCTGCTCCTGGCCCGTGATGGCAGCGCCCGGATGGGACGTGGGCGTGCTCACACGTGAGCCTGGAGCTGGGCTGGACTTGCGCCCGGTAACGGCCTGCCCCGGCATACGGGCTAGCAGCGAGCCTGCGAGGCGATCTCCCTCCGCCGGCATTACCCGGATCAGGTGATGGGGGTCGCTCTTCTAGCTCTCAGCCTTCTCGCGGGTGCTCCGTTGCTGGGGTCAGCTCCTCCAGCAGAGACCACGATCTGGCTCCCTCGCCCGTCCCACAGGCTCATTTCCGACTCTCCGGCGGCCGGGCCGCCGCAG
>Ga0335085_10011284_pt1 | contig 13270 bp, 11 predicted proteins | sample Lox_Sample_45_FD_206712 | JGI IMG/M metagenome (GOLD analysis project Ga0335085, IMG submission 206712) | Soil microbial communities from Loxahatchee National Wildlife Refuge, Florida, United States - Lox_Sample_4.5 | ecosystem: Environmental > Terrestrial > Soil > Wetlands | place: USA...
GACCGGAACCAAGTTCTTCGCGTCCCCGGGCAGCTTGCGTTCCCAGAGAACCTTGGGGACAACGCCGAAGAAGGCGCCGCCGTCGAGATGATAGATACCGTCAGAGATGACGGTGAGTTCAAAATCGCCGAGGGTCAGTTTTTCCATTACTCTTAGTGCCCGAGTTCACTCTCCAGATGATTCTGAATCATGTGGTAGAGCTGCTGCTGGGTTTCGCTGCCGGCAATGCCGTGCGTCTTTCCGGGATATGCCATGAAGCGGAACTGCTTGCCGGCCTTAACCAATGCATCAATCATCTGGATGCTGTTCTGCATGTGCACATTATCGTCGCTGGTGCCGTGCACCAGCAGCAGCGCGCCATGCAACTGGCCGACCGCTTTCGGCATGGAAGATTCGTCGTAGGCCTTAGCCTCATCTTTCGGCAGGCCCATATAGCGCTCAGTGTAGATGCTGTCGTAAAGATGCCAATCTGTGACCGGTGCGACGGAAACCCCGGCTTTAAACGCGTCGGAATGCGTGAGCGCATACAGCGTCATGGAGCCGCCGTTCGACCATCCCCAGATGGCGACGCGATTGCGGTCGAGCTGCGGAAATTGCGCGAACAGTTGATCGAGCGCGGTGAGCTGGTCTTTCAATTCAATCGCGCCAAATTCGTGCCGGATGGCAATCTGAAATTTACGGTCGCGATTGGGGGTGCCGCGGTTATCCACGCTGAAAACTGCATAGCCATTTTGCGCCAGGAGCTGGTGAAACAGGCCGCGATTGCCGGACCAGCCGCGGTTGACCACTTGCCCGGCGGGGCCGCCATAGATGTAGACCACCACAGGAATTTTCGCGGAACTCGTGCCCGGCGGAGGAAGCAGAAGGTCTCCATAAAGCGGGGTACCGTCGTCGGCTTTAAAATCCAGGAATTCAGGCGCAATCAGCCCGTAGCCCTGCACGCTGCGCGATTCCCAGACCTTCCGGCATTCGCCATCGGCGCTGCAGACGGACACCCGCGGCGGAATTTCCGTAGCCGAGAAATTATCCACATAGTGCTTGCCGTCGTCGGCAAACAGTGCGCCATGCACGCCGTCGCGCTGCGAAACGCGATGCATATCCGAGCCATCCACCTTCACTGCATAAAGCTGGTTCTGCAAGGGATCATTCTTGTTGCAGGAAAAATAAATCGTGCCGCTGGCTTCGTCGAGCCCAGCCAGCCCGAGCACCTCAAAATCGCCCTGGGTGAGCTGCCGTTCGAGGTTGGCGTCTGCCGCCAGCGGATTCTGCGGATCGAAGCTGTACAAGTAAAGCTGGGTGTGGCCGCTCCGCCAGCTCGACCACAGGAACTGTCCACTGGATTTGAAAGCACGAAAGTTGTCAGTGACGTTCACCCAGCCGTCAGGGTCGGACTCACTCAGCACTTTGCGCGCATGGCCGGAGTGGGCGTCCACGAAATAAAGATCCAGTTCGTTTTGCTTGCGGTTCAACACCTGCGCCCAGAGCACGCCATCGCGCAGCCAGCCGAAGCGGGGAATGTAAATGTCATCGTCATCGGTGAGCGAGATCCACTTGATCCCGCCGCCCGAAGCGCCGACCACGCCCAACCGGACCGCCGGGTTGGGATCGCCCGGCTGCGGATACTTTTGCATATCGACCTTGGCATGGATCGGCGACCAGTCTTCAATCGGATAGGAAGGCACTCGGGTCTCATCCATCTGCAGAAAGGCGATGTCTTTGCCGTCCGGCGACCAGAAATAATTGCTGCGCACGCCCAGCTCTTCGGCGTACACCCAGTCCACTTCGCCGTCGAGCAAATTGTCGTCTTTGTCTTTGGTGATCTGCCTTTCGGAGTCGCCGGAAACGGCGTGCACGTAAAGATTGTGTTTGCGCACGTAGGCCAGGTGCTTGCCATCGGGAGAAAACTTCGGATCGCCGCTGGTTTCGGTCGCCGAGGTCAGCTGCACCGCCGTACCGTTGTCCAGACTGTAGTACCAGAGCTGGCTCTGCGCGTCGAAGAGCAGGTGCTTGCCATCCGGCGACCAGACGTAGGAAGCGACGTTGTAACGCCGCAGCCGCTCCTTCTCGCGCTCGTTCTTAATCTCGTTTACCGGCGGAGCCAGCGTGGCCAGCTTGCTTTCGCTGACCAGGACGGTCGCCTCGCCGGTCAACGCGTCCACCGAGCGCAGCTCGCCATGCTCTCCCGTATCGTCGCGCTGGATGAAAGAAATGCTGTGGCCGTCCGGGCTCCACTGTACGTTTTCCGGACCACGGCCGGTAATCCCGCCCTCGGCGAAGATACTCTCAATGGAAAGTTTTTGGCCGGAAGTGCCCGATTGCGCGGGCGCAAACGTAGCCACGCCGGCGGTCAAAAGCAGGACGAGCAGGCAGGTCAATCGTTTCAATCGGCAACTCCTCTGGAATCAACCCTAATATATATGGGATGATGAAGCGCTATGAAATACGTCCTGCTGCTTCTCGCGGTTATCGGCATTACCGCTTCGTCGCTGGCTTTGCGCGAACACTACCGCACCGATGACGATTCGCCCTGCAGCATCAACTCGCATTGGGACTGCGGCATCGTCAACAAAAGCCCATATGCGCTGCTCGGCGGCGTGCCCGTGGCGGATATCGGCATCGCCGGCTACGCCATTCTGGGAGCGCTGGCGCTGCGCCGGTCCTACCGGCTGTTCCTGATCGCGGCTCTCTGCGGCTTGGGTTTTTCACTCTATTTGGCGCACGTCGAAAAAGATCTGCTGGGCGTGTGGTGCGTTTACTGCGTCATTTCTTTAGCGGTCATCGCACTCATGACCCTGCTTTCGCTGATTACCGTGATTACCCAGGCGCTGCGCAGACCCCCGGCGCCGCAATCCGCTTGACAAGTTTTTACGTTCTTTTGACAGAGTCTTTACGCGACCGGGCTAATCCGCGTGTTTAGATCAACTGGACGGCGTTAGGCACGCCGAAGTCTTGTGAACGCCGCGCGCAGGATGGCTCGAACGCTGCGCCGCGGAAAAGAAATTGCCTGCCCTCTGGACCTGGGCCGCTCACCTCTCCCCGAGCGGACAGAAGATGCCAGAGGGCTTTTTTTGGCGGGGTCGATTACCTCTCCCGACCGGTTTATGGTGGTGCTGCTCAGCCATGAAAAAGCGATTGAAGAAAAAGAACTCCCGCCACCCAAAGCTTGTCGGCGGCGCAACCGCCACCAAGGCACGCATTCTTGAGGTGGGTGACCTATCCGCCGTACGCGCATACATAGGCGAAACCTGTAAGAGGCGCGGTTTCGAGGTAATTCAGGCCCATTGTGGTGGCGAGGCCCTCGACCTTTATCGCCGGTGTGGTCCTTTTGTGCTTGTGTTGAGCGATTTGTACTGGTACGACGAGGGCGGGAGTGAGCCCCCAATCAGTAATATTAAGGCGATAAGGCACGGGATTCAGCTTGCCTCAGCGATCCGCAAACTCGCCCCTAAGCAAAATATTGTGATCCGTACAGGCGCTTCATTGCTGCGGGAGCAGATGCCCAAAGAACTCAGTGACGTTCGCATTCTAAAGAAACCACTCCGCATTAAAGAATTGGAATCGCTGCTGTGACCAGGATTGGACATCGTTGAAAATCCGGCGGGCCTCAGGGAGGCGCCTCACTCCGTTACCTTGGTCACGCAGCTAGCTCCAATTCCCTTGTTTTCTGCCTAACCCCACTTAGATTGAATATGTTGGAGCTGGATGAGAATTGTGAGACAAGCAATCGTCTCAATTTGAGTCAAAGGGGCTGCGCGTTGATGGACCGCCGACATTTCTTTCAATTGTTGTTTGGCGCTCCTGGGCTGGCGCTCCTCCGAGAACCCGAAGAACTGCCAGAAGAACTGCCAATTGAACCCCATTCAGTACAGCGAGCAGCAGCGCAACCAACCAAACCAGAGCCGTTTACCTGGTACTCCGTTAGTTGGGACGATGGTACCGATAGAGGACGCTACCAAACCTGCGGCCATCGGCACGAGACAATTCAAGACGCCGAAAAATGCCGGAGGCAGGCCCCCTGTTGCGGAAGTTACACGTTCGCCAATGATAGTGAGCACCCACCTGATGTATCCGTCTACTATTACTCACGGGCATTGAACTTGAAAGAAGAAGCTATTTTCCAGGCGGTTGCTTATAGCCTCGGGCCAGAGTCCTGTCGTTGAACCCGCGTGATGAGTCCGGCTTAGCGCCTGCCCTTTCCTTCCGGGAAGAAAACGATGAAACCACCATCGGGCTGGACCTTGGGAGGCCGGTTAATGGCGTGCTGGATGAGGCCAGCAATGTATTGGCATCCGGGTAGTTCTGAGCGGCTGCTTTCTTCAACCACGTGAGACCCTCGGCTGGATTCAGTGGCACTCCGTCGCCATGGAGATAGCGCAACCCAAGATTGTATTCAGCTGCAGCATTGCCAGCCTGGGCGGAAACCGTCACCCAGTGAGAAGCTTTGACGCAACTCTGGGAAAGCCCGTGTCCCGTTTCGTAAACCATAGCTAGTAAAAGTGCTGCATCGCTGTCGCCGTAGGCGGCTTGTCGCCGGAGCGGGGCAATCTCAAATCGACTGAGGTTTGAGAGGATATCGTAAATCTCAGGATCGGTAACTCGGCGATGACTTCCCGCTTCAGCTTGGATTGGCAATGCAACGGCGGTGCCGGCGTTAGCATCCGGAACTCTGCTGCTAGACGCCTCGGTACTCTTGTTAGCAGCGGCGCCAGTCGTCGTGCGCAACATGGAGACAAGAAACGTAAACACGATGATCAGAACCGAGACGGGAAGCAGCGCCCGCCGCAATTGGGTACCCACAGGAAATCGACGAATGCTGGGAGGACGCAACCAATTGGCGAGCGCGAGGATTCCACGGCGAATGCTTTTTCCAAATGCCGGAAGAAGACGACGGGACGTGGCGAACGTAAGAAACAGGAGCTTGATTGCCTTGTCCGCTGCTCGGTAAAAACCACTTTCGCACCCCGATGCGAACTGGAGCGTCGTGGCGCAAGCAATATTCACAATTCCAGCAAGGGCGCGAATCCCCCGATGGATGCTTTTTGCAGATGCCGACAGAAGCCCACGAGCCGCCGCAAGTGTGAAGAGCAAAATGCGAAGGACGGCGCGGCCCGCAAACAGAATCCCTCTTTCGCAGGCCGACAAAAGCCTGCGCGCCGCCGCAAATATGGCAAGCGGAACGCGAAGAACTGCCCGGATTGCGTAGAGAACCCCTACTGCGCAGGCCGATAAGAACTTGCGTACTGCGGCAAGCATCGTAAGCTGGACTCGAAAGAGGGCACGGGCTCCCCAGAGAATGCCTCTTCCGCAGGCCGACATAACGTCGCGTACCGCCGCGAACATGGCAAGCGGAACGCGAAGGAAAGCGCGAACTCCGTAGAGAGTACCTCCTCCGCAGGCGCGCGGGAATTCGCGTATGACCTGAATCCAATTTTTTTCACTGGTTTCAAAGGGGCCGGCACCTGGGTCAGGCGAAGGGATCGGGATCAAGGCCGGAATTTGAGGAGCGTCGGGAAGCGGCTCCCCTCCAGCGAAGAGCGCTGTCTCAGCCGTGCTGCTGAAGAATTTCTGCGCATGTTTCAGGAGCAGCCCGGAGACGGCGGGATCCGCCGCTAATCGGCTCTCGGACGATGCAGTCTCCTCCGCGGCTGATTCCTCAAGCGATGACGTGAGGTTCTGGTCTTCTTCTTCTCCTTCTTCTCCTTGGAGGCAAACGTCCGGAACATTTTGCTTTTCCGCTGCCTCGCCATTCGTGGCCGGGTCTGGCGCAGCGGGTTCTCCGGGTGTACGGGGGACTTCCTCTGCAAGTTGATCAGTTTCGAGAGTGTCGGTTTCGACATCATTAAAATAACGGCGGACCCATCGACCTAGGTTTCTTTCAATCTCTAACGGGGATTCGGGCGCGATCGAGGGCACTTGCGAGGTAGGGGATTCGGTTGGACCACTGCTTTCCATGGGTCTCCAACGAGAAAGGGGCCTTCCGTCGTTGTCTGCTGACGAAGCGGCTGCAGTGGAAGCTATATCTAACCAACCTTGCGAATCTATAGGAAGAAAATGTAAGAGCCTCAGTTATTTCCTGTAGGACGAACGATAAGGCGCTTTAGTTCTGCGGGGGGCATTCCGAGCGCCCGGTTGCTGCAGATCTGATCTAGGACCGCGTTCCGCGGGCCGGGCTTCGAGAAGGGTCCCACGCTCGGCCGCCACGACGGAGCACTCCAAGATGCAAAAGGCCTGACTCTACGGGGCTTTTGCGGCAGCCTCGACTTTTGCGCGCAATTCCTGCACCAGCGCCATGCCCGGCGCTTTCAGTCCATCGAGGCGGCGGCCTCGCCAAATGGGAGGTGCATTGTTCTGGCCGCCTAAGGCGGTCGAGTAGAGGGCGAGCATATCCTGGGGATCGCCGACATCGGCGCTGCTTTCCGGGTGAACCGAAACCCCGGGCGGGTTCGGTCCGCCACCCTCCGCACAGGGATTGTCCGGGTCCGGCGGCGTAATCTCATCCGGCTGGTTTGTTTGGCGTGGGCGGACATGCACTTGCGCTCCCAGCGTGGCGTCCGCAACGCGGCCTTTGCGCACCACAAGGATGAGATCGGCGTCTTGCGGCCGTACGGCCACGCTGTAGCGTCCCCACTTCTCGAGCGCCCGCTGCACATCGGCTACGGCCAGCCGGTCTCCCGGGGAGATATGCGGATTAAGCGGCTGTTCGTACGGATCGCCGCATTCTGTGGTTACCATCACATATTGCGCGCTGACGACCAGCTTTGGCAGGGTTTTGCTCTTGGCAAGACTGAAGGGAACAAGTAAAAGCGGCACTGCACAAAACCGAAGCTTGCGGTTGCGCATGACTCACCTCGCGCAGCACAGAAACCATCAGACGGCCTTATTGTACTCTAGGGCTGCCTCGGCAGAAGGATTCCTCCTATGTCAGTTACGAAAACAGCCATCATCACCGGAGCTTCGGGTGGGATCGGCGCGGGTTTGGTCGAAGCGTTTCTGAAGGAGGGTTGTAACGTCGTCGCAACCTCTCTTCACCCCAGTCAATCGTTGGTTGCGTCGCCCACCCTGGTTCCCGTCTTTGGCGATATCGGAAAGCAGGAAACGGCTGCCAAAGTTGCCGATACGGCAATGAAGCGCTTCGGAAGCATCGATGTTCTCGTCAATAACGCCGGCATCTACCGCACCAAGCCTTTCACCGACTTTACTACCGAGGACTTCAACGCTTTGGTCTCCACCAACCTGCTGGGATTTCTCTATATTACGCAGCTCGCGGTAAAGCAGATGCTGAAACAGAAATCGGGGAGCGTTGTAACCATCACCGCCGCGCTCGCGGATCAACCAATCGCCGGCGTAAATGCTTCCGTTTCCATGATTACGAAAGGCGGCTTGAATACCGCGACCCGTAGTCTCGCCATCGAGTATGCAAAAGAAGGTATCCGCTTCAACGCCGTGGCCCCCGGTGTCGTAGACACGGCATTGCATGCTGACGCCCCCAGGGAAACGCTTGTGGGCAGGCAGCCATTAAAGACCGTTACAGAGGTTAAAGACCTTGCCGGCGCAGTTCTCTATCTGGTGCGGGCAGGCCAGGTAACCGGAGAGATCATCCATGTTGACGGCGGTTCTCACGCCGGCCGCTGGTAGCACGTGAGCTGGGCAGATGGATTGGGAGAGGGTGACGGGGGCATTCCGGCCCCGGCTGGCCGACGTCGCTCCCCAGTTCTCAAGCACACAACAAAAAGGGCGGCTCGCCAGCCGCCCTTGTTTCGAGTTTCGGTTTTGGAAGTAGTTTAGACTCCTTTGACGTTCTCGGCCTGCCACCCTTTGGGCCCTTTAACCACGTCGAACTGCACCTGCTGTCCTTCTTGCAGGCTGCGAAATCCGCTCGCTTGAATGGCCGAGAAGTGTACAAACACGTCCTCGCCGTTCTGACGGCTGATGAAACCATAACCTTTGGCGTCGTTAAACCACTTCACTGTGCCTGTTTCCATATGTTGCAATGTTCCTTTTTATCTGTTTAGAGGTAGCGCTGAAACTCGCAGGACTTCTCGGTGCAGGTCATGCTGATGAGCAGAGATGCTGGAGGCGACCACAAGATCAAACGCAGGCCCATTGTACCCGAGCACCCCCGAAATAGCCACATAATTTGAGCAGTCCAGACTAAGTTCCAGACGCTTAGCGGGTTGCAGGCTTTCTCCGGAAAACCGGGCGTTTTTCAGCGATCCGTGGCCATTGCGGACGGCCAGATCACCTGTTGGTAACCTTTCCAAACCAGCCCGATCCGGTAAACTATGCAGTACTCCCAAAATACCCAAAGGAACTATTCCAATGCTATTGAAAAACCGCCTATTTACACCCGGACCGACACCCTTGCTTCCGGCGGCCCAGACCGCCATGGCGGCATTTTCCCTGCACCACCGCACCGCCGATTTCCGCGCCTTGTTTACCCGCGTATTGACGGATATGAAGGACTTTATCGGGACGAAAAACGACGTGCTGGTGCTGGCTTCTTCCGGCACCGGCGTGATGGAGGGCGCGGTCTCGAACCTGACCTCGCCCGGCGACAAAGTGCTGGTGCTGACGGCCGGTAAGTTCGGCGAGCGCTGGCGCGATCTGGCCAAGGCCTTCGCCTGCAATGTCGAGGTGATCAGCGCCCCCTATGGGCAGACGTTCTCGCTGAACGAAGTGAAAAGCAAGCTGACGCCCGAAATTCGCGCCGTCTATGTGCAGGCCACCGAGAGTTCGACCGGGGCGCGCCACGATGTGCAAGGCATTTCCAAGCTGGTACGCGGAATGAATGACACTCTGCTCGTGGTAGACGCCATCACCGGCCTGGGCACGACCCATCTCGATGTGGATGGCTGGGGCATTGACGTAATCATCGGCGGTTCGCAGAAAGCGCTGATGATTCCTCCGGGCCTGGCCTATTGCGCCATCAGCGAGCGGGCCTGGAAACGGATGGAGACCACGAAATCTCCGCGCTATTACTTCGATTTCCGCAAGGAGCGCAAGTCGGCGGCCAAGGGCGAGTCGGCATTTACTCCGGCGACCTCGCTGTTCGCGGCGTTGGGCGCGGCCCTTGATTTTGTCCGGCAGATGGGCAGCGGTGATGTGGCAGCCGGCCGCAAGGCGCTGGTGGACAATGCCGAGCTGGCCGCCGAAATGACCCGCTCTGGGGCAAAGGCTCTGGGTCTCAAGCTGTTTGCCGCCTCCGCTCCGGCCGCCGCGCTGACGGCGATTGACTCGCCAGCGGGGCTCGATTCCAGCGCGATGGTCAAGGAATTCCGCGACCGCTTCTCGGCAGTTGTGGCCAACGGTCAGGGCGAAATGAAGGGCAAGATGATTCGCATCGCCCACATCGGCTACTACGACTACCTTGACACGGTGGGCATCCTGGCCGCCCTCGAGCATGTGCTCAGCAGTGTGACCGGCAAGCCGGTGGAATACGGCAGCGCCGTGCGGGCGGCGCAGGAAGTTTACGCGCGCAGTTTGAAGGAGAAGCAGCAGCAGCCGGTGGGGGTGTAGGACCGCTTGCGCGGTCCTAATTCACCGTAAAGGTCATGCTGGAAGAAGTGGCGGCGCTGGTTCCGCCACCGTAAATCCCTCCCGCGACCGCAGGGTTGGTGACGGTGACGGGTACCGTATCGGCGGTGGCAACGGCGTCCGCGGAAACGATGGTGGTAAGTTGGCTTCCCGATACAAACGTTGTGGCTTGTGCGGTGCCGTTCCAATTGATGGTTGCGTTGGACGCGAAATTGGTGCCATCCACCGTCAGCATGAAGGCGGCACTGCCGGCGTTCACATTGTTTGGCGTAAGCCTCGAGATGGTGGGCGTAGTGCCGGGTTGCGGAGGGGTGACCTTCTTCGAACCGTAACCACACCCGAAACCCACAATTGCGAGCAACAGAACAGGAATTAGTTTCATTGACGTTTCTCCATCGGGGATATCCCCTGGAGAAAAGTGTAGGAAGACACGCCAGAATGAATGTCAGAGTGCTGTCATTTTCTGGTCAACAGATTGTGTGACATTGCGGCTGCGCTTTTGGTGCACCGGGCGCGGCACTCGAGGACCCGAACATGAAAGTGGTGGTGGCAGAAAAAATCTCTTCGTCGGCCATGGCCTTGCTGCAGGAACCGGGCTGGACCGTACTTGGACCGGACCAGGTCGCCGGCAAACTTCCCCAGGAACTGGAAAGCGCAGACGCCCTGGTGGTTCGCTCGGCCGTGCAGGTGGATGCGGCCCTGCTGGAACATGCCAAAAAGTTGCGGGTGATCGGGCGCGCCGGCGTGGGCGTGGACAACATCGAGCTCGACGCCGCCACCCGCAAAGGTATTGCGGTGATGAACACCCCGGGAGCCAATGCCGTCGCCGTCGCCGAGCAGACAGTTGGCGTGATGCTGGCCATGGCGCGGCATCTCAGCCGTGCCGATGCCCTGATGCATGCCGGCAAGTGGGAAAAGAAATCCCTGCAAGGCACCGAACTTCGCGGTAAGACGCTGGGCATTGTCGGCCTCGGAAAGATCGGCATGGAAGTGGCCCGCCGCGCGCGCAGCTTCGGCATGGAGATCGTCGCTCACGATCCCTTCGTTTCCATTGCGGTGGCCAAGGAACAGAACATTCGTGTCGTCAGCCTGGATGAGCTGTTCGCCGCTGCGGACTACCTCACCCTGCATGTGGGCCTGACGCCGCAGACCACCGGCATGATCAATGCCGAGACTCTCAAGAAGATGAAAAAAGGCATTCGCCTGGTGAACTGTGCCCGTGGCGAATTGGTGGATGAAGCCGCTTTGGCGGAAGCTCTCAAGTCCGGGCACGTAGCCGGCGCAGCCCTCGATGTGTTTGTGCAGGAGCCGTTGAAGAATTCGCCGCTGCAGTCCATGGACAACGTGATCCTCACCCCGCATATCGGAGGCTCGACCAAGGAAGCGCAAGAGGCGGTGGGCTACCAGATCGCGCAGCAGGTGAAGGACTATCTGAAAGATGGTGTGATCCAGAACGCGGTGAATGTGCCCTCGGTGTCCCACGAGGAATATCTGGCTATGCAGCCGTACATCGTGCTGGCGGAAAGGCTCGGCGCTTTTCTGGCGCAGGTCAGCGAAGGCACCCTGGAAGAAATCTCGTTGCGCTACGCCGGGCATATTGCCGAATCGAAGACGGAACTGATCCGCAACGCGGCGATTAAAGGAATCCTGAACCAGAGCCTGGAAGAAAAAGCTAACCTGGTGAACGCGGCCAAGATCGCCTCCTCGCGCGGCTTGCTGCTGAGCGAAGAATGCAATCCGAAGAAGACTGCCGGCGACGACAGCGTTCTCGCCCTGCGGCTGCGCACCAAGACCGAAGAGCATGTGGTGAAAGGTTCCGTGCTCCACCATGAACCCCGTTTGCTCCACGTCGATGGAATCGAAGTTGAGGCGCCGCTGGAGAGCAACCTCATCTACATGCGGAATCGCGACGTGCCCGGCGTAATCGGCCGGGTAGGCACAATTCTGGGCGAGCACAAGATCAACATTGCCGATTTCTCGCTGGGTCGCCGGGCCGAAGCGGAAGGCAGCCAGCCCCGCGAAGCGCTGGCCGTGGTTCACGTGGACGGAAACGTCCCCGAGCCCGTGCTCGCGGAATTGCGCAAAGCGGCGGGAGTGCAACAGGCCAAGGCCATCCGATTGTTCTAAGATGGCATCCCACTTTCTTAGCAAATCCTTTAGTATGGCAAGTCTGCCTGTTTAGTCCTGAGGCTACTGGATGATCAAACATGTGGCGGTGGTGGTAGGAGTGTTGTTGCTTGCGTCGGTTGCATTGGCTCAGGATGAAGGCCGCTGGGACGTAGGCCTGAATGCCGTCGGACTTTGGGGCAAGCAAACCAGCGGCAATGGAACCACACAGATTCCCACCAAGAATATTGGATTCCTTGCCACGGTGCGGTTCCATATTGGAGACCGCAGCGCTCTGGAAGTGAACTGGTCGCGCGGCAACGATTCGCAAAAGTACATTACCTCTACCCTGCAATATCGCGTCCTGACCACGCTGAATGAATTCACCGGCGCTTACGTCTTCCGGCCGATGCAAACCGAGCGGTTCAAGCCCTTCCTGCTGGTGGGCGGCGGAGCGATTGTCTTCAATCCCGACAATACTTTGATTTTCGAAACGCCGCAGGCGCTCGAAGGTGTGCGCCAGACCCGCCCCGCTGTTTTGTATGGAGGTGGCGTTGACTATCATCTCGTCCGAGCCCTGTCGCTGCGCCTGCAGTACCGGGGACTGTTTTATTCTCCGCCCGATTTCAAGCTGCCCGGGTTACTGACCGGTGGGCACGGCCACATGGCCGAGCCTGGGGTGGGGCTGGTGATCAAGTTCTAGTCCCGCGCCCCGCTCTCGCCTGCTGGAGCCGCCGATTTGACAAGAAATTGACAATTCTGTGATGTGCGCGTGACAAGCCGCACCCGCTCCTGCCTTACTTTTAGCAACACACTGAGCGAGCCGCCGCTGCTGGCTCGCTCCCCGTAATCGGGTCCCGCGGGACCTTTGCTTTTCGCACCTGCTGGGCCACTGGCGGCCCGTGAATAGACATTCACGGCCGCCCAGGGGCCTTCTGCTTTATTCCTCTTCGGCGTTCACGCATTTTGCTCTCATTACTTTGAAACCCCTGTAAAACTTTGTAAACCAATACCCTTCGGGCGCGGCTCCGGTGCTAGACTTGAAAGGAAAAGCTGAATCATTCGCGGGCACTGCTCCCGTGAAGATCCTCCCCAGCGATCTGCAACTCTGGCCGAATCCGAGGAGAGACAATGTCTGCCGCCCCAAAGCCGTTATGCCTGACAGGTGTCCTCCTTGTCTTGTCCGCCTTCGTGTTGTTACGTCCGGCTCAGGGGCAAAGCGGGCAGCCGGGCTCCGTTGCCCGCACCGTTGGAACCGTGAAGTCAATCAGCGGCAACACAATCATCCTGGCGCCGGACTCCGGCTCTCAAACCACCGTCCTGGTTCAGGACTCAACCCGCCTGGTGCGGATTCCGCCCGGGGAAACCACGCTGAAGAATGCAGCCCCCATCCAGTTGCAGGATTTGCAGCCCGGAGACCGCATTCTGGTCGGCGGCCGGCTCGCCCACGACAGTAAGTCCATCAATGCGTTAACCATCGTGGTGATGAAACGGTCGGATGTTGCGGCCAAACAAGCGGCCGATCGCGAAGATTGGCAGAAGCACGGCATCGCTGGGCTGGTCAGCAGCGTCGATCCGGCGCAGGGTACCGTGACCATATCGCGTCCGGCCGCTGGTGGAAACAAAACGG
>Ga0335085_10011285_pt1 | contig 13270 bp, 12 predicted proteins | sample Lox_Sample_45_FD_206712 | JGI IMG/M metagenome (GOLD analysis project Ga0335085, IMG submission 206712) | Soil microbial communities from Loxahatchee National Wildlife Refuge, Florida, United States - Lox_Sample_4.5 | ecosystem: Environmental > Terrestrial > Soil > Wetlands | place: USA...
TCAAACAATGGCTGGCTGCAGGAACTTCCGAAGCCGCTGACCAAGCTGACCTGGGACAACCCGGTCATGATCGGCCCGGCGATGGCCGAGCGGCTGAAACTGAGTTCTAAGGATGTAGTTGAACTGGAATTTCAGGGCAAGAGAGTCAGAGGCTCGGTCTGGATCCAAGCTGGACATCCCGACAACTCGGTTACCGTCTTCCTTGGTTATGGGCGCACGCGCGCCGGACGATCCGGAACTGGATTCGGCTTTGACGTCTACCCGCTGCGCACAAGTCAGAATCCATGGATCGCGAGCGGAGTGAAGATCACGCCGACGGGTGAGACCTACAACCTTGCATGCACGCAGGGTTATCAGGCGATGGAAACGCCCGACGGCGGCGAACGCGCGATTGTGCGCGAGCGCAGTCTTGCCGAATACAAGAAGCATCCGGACTTCGCTCAGGAAGAAGAGGAAGCGCCACCGAAGGAACTCACACTCTACAAGCCTGAGGAGTTCGACTACTCAAAGGAAACGTATTCCTGGGGCATGGCGATCGACCTGAACGCCTGCGTGGGCTGCAACAACTGCATCGTCGCGTGTCAGTCGGAGAACAACATTGCCGTCGTCGGCCAGGAGCAGACGGCCAAGGGCCGCCACATGCATTGGATTCGCGTCGATGCCTACTACAAAGGGCCGCGCGAAAATCCCAAGGGTTTCTTCCAGCCTGTCCCTTGCATGCAATGCGAAAACGCGCCCTGCGAACTTGTTTGTCCGGTTCAGGCAACGACGCACTCGACCGAAGGCCTGAACGACATGGTCTACAACCGCTGCATCGGGACGCGCTACTGCTCGAATAACTGTCCTTACAAGGTGCGGCGCTTTAATTTCCTGCGGTTCCAGGATTGGGAGACGCCGCAGTTCAAGCTGATGCGCAATCCCGACGTGACCGTGCGCAGCCGCGGCGTCATGGAAAAATGCACGTATTGCGTGCAACGCATCAATGAGCACCGCATCGACGCCGAGCGCGCCGAAACGACTATCAAAGACGGCGGGCTTCAAACCGCCTGCCAACAGTCGTGTCCGGCGAACGCGATCGTATTCGGCAATCTCAACGATCCAAACAGTCTGGTCAACAAGTGGAAAGCGCAGGCGAGGAACTACTCCCTGCTGGGCGAACTGAATACGCGGCCGCGCACAACGTATCTGGCGGAAGTGCGCAATCCGAATCCCGAGTTGGAAAGCTAGCGGAGCGCAGCGAAAGCATGGCAACGAACACACAAATCCCCGTGGCAGACAGGCGAGCGCCGGTCATCGAGCCGGGGCATACCTATTCCACGATCGGCGAGAAGATCTCGAACATCGTGCTGCGCCGCCCCATCTCGCTGGGGTGGGTGTTTGGCTTTTTTGTCATGTTCTCGGGAATGAACATGCTTCTGTTCGCCCTTGGATGGCTGTTTTGGAGGGGCACCGGAATTTGGGGCATCACGATTCCCATCGGCTGGGGATTCGCCATTATCAACTTTGTGTGGTGGATCGGCATTGGCCACGCGGGAACGCTGATTTCGGCAATTCTGTGTTTGCTGCGGCAGACCTGGCGCAACTCCATCAACCGCTTCGCCGAAGCGATGACGCTGTTCGCGGTGGCTTGCGCGGGCGTGTTTCCGCTGGTACACACCGGGCGTCCGTGGCTGGCGTACTGGATGTTCCCTTACCCGAACACAATGAATTACTGGCCGAACTTCCGCAGCCCGCTGATCTGGGACGTGTTCGCGGTTTCGACCTACTTCACCATTTCGCTGGTGTTCTGGTTCACCGGCCTGATTCCGGATTTCGCGACAATGCGCGATCGCGCCGAGAACCGCTACACGCGAACGATCTACGGCATTCTCGCGATGGGATGGCGCGGGTCGGCGCGACACTGGCATCGCTATGAAACGGCATACTTACTGCTAGCCGGACTAGCGACGCCTCTAGTGCTCTCAGTTCACACCGTCGTCAGCTTCGATTTTGCGATCAGCATTGTTCCGGGCTGGCATACCACGATCTTCCCGCCTTACTTCGTTGCTGGCGCTATCTACTCGGGATTTGCCATGGTGCTCTGCCTGGCGATTCCGATTCGCGCGATTTATGACCTCAGCGATTTCATCACCATGCGGCATCTGGAAACCGCCGGAAAAGTGATGCTCGCCACTGGATTGATCGTGGGATACGGCTACGGGATCGAAGCTTTCATGGGGTGGTATAGCGGGAACAAGTTCGACTCGTTCCTGCTCTGGAACCGCCTGCACGGGCCGTACGCCTTCTGGTATCTAAGTCTTCTTGCGACGAACATTTTGGTTCCGCAACTGCTCTGGTTTAAGAAGTTCCGCACCAGCACCTTCTGGTTGTGGGTGCTTTCGTTCATCGTGCTCGTGGGTATGTGGCTGGAGCGATTCATCATTATTGTGGTCAGCCTGCAGCGCGATTTCCTGAACTCCTCGTGGGGAATGTACTACCCGACCAAGTGGGATTACATGACCTTTGCCGGCACGATCGGCATGTTCCTGACGGCGATGTGGCTGTTCGTGCGGATTCTGCCGATGATCTCGATCTCGGAGTTGAAGACCTTGTTGCCGGAAGCGCATGTGCACGAAGCCGCGGAGGTGAAGCAATGAATGACGCTTCCACATACGGCTTGATGGCTGAGTTCGACTCCGCGCAGGAACTGCTCGACGCCGCTCACAAGACACATGAGGCGGGCTATCAGAAGGTCGACGCATTCAGCCCGTTCCCGATCGAGGGACTCGCCGAGGCCATTGGGTTCCGCAAGAACCGCGTGCCCTTTGTAGTGTTAATCGGCGGGCTGATTGGTGGATTGTCCGGGTACCTCTTGCAGTACTACGTGGCAGTGATCACCTATCCGACCAACATTGGTGGACGACCGCTTCACTCGTGGCCGTCGTTCATTATTGTGACTTTCGAAATGACGATTCTGTTCGCCGGACTCGCAGCTGTGTTTGGCATGTTGGCGCTGAACGGCTTGCCGATGCCGTATCACCCCGTGTTCAACGTGCCGGAGTTTACCGGAGCCAGCGACAACAAGTTCTTCTTAGTGGTGTTCTCGACCGACCCGAAATACGATGCGGCGCGCACGCGAGACTTCTTGAAGGGTTTAGGGCCACGCATGCTGACGGAGGTGCCGAGCTAGCATGGGTCGCATCTCGTCCATGAAGTTTTGCGTGTTTTTGCCCACGGCTGTGGTCTTGGTGGCACTGACGTCCGGTTGCCGTCTCGACATGCACGTGCAGCCTTACGACCGGCCTTTATCGAAGAGCGACTTTTTCGCGGACGCTCGATCAGCGCGCTTGCCAGTTGAAGGAACCGTGGCTCGTGGCGATCTCCGCGAGGATAGCTATCTGTTCACAGGGAAGATCGGCAATGCTCCAGGGGACTACATGCCGTTTCCAGTCACGAATGAGGTTATGAGCCGTGGCCGCGAGCGTTTCAACATCTTTTGCGCGCCGTGTCATGGGCGCGTCGGCGATGGCAACGGATTCATCCCATCGCGCGGACTGCGGCGTCCCCCGTCGTATCACATCGACCGTCTGCGCAAGGTTCCGCTCGGCTACTTCTTCGACGTCATGACGAATGGCTATGGCGTAATGCCCGATTACTCTTCACAAGTCCCGGTGCACGATCGCTGGGCAATTGCCGCTTACATTCGCGCACTGCAATTGAGTCAGAATGCGATTTCGTCGGACGTTCCGCAAGGACAGAAGATTCCGTCTGCGGTTCCCGCCTTCAACGACATTGGCACCGGGGCTACGCTTCCAGTAGAGGCGCCGGCGGAATCGAAAGAGGAACAGAAATGACCACGGCGACCCTGAACCAAGCCAATTTCGCAGCGCCGCCCGTGGTGCAGACGATCGAGACGCGCTCCATGTTCATCGGGCTCGTAGGCACAGTGGCGTCGGTAGCGGCCGCCTTCCTCGCGCCCCAGAGTTTCTACTCCGCCTACCTGATCAACTTCATGGACCTGCTTGGCCTGTCGCTCGGCTGCATGGCGGTCCTGATGCTCTACCACTTGGTCGGCGGGAAGTGGGGCACGGTTGCTCGCCGCATTCTGGAAGCCGGGATGATGACGCTGCCCTTGATGGCAGTTCTGTTTATTCCGATCCTGCTGAACTTGCCGAAACTATATTTCTGGGCGCAAGCGGAGGAGTTGGCAAAAGATCCGAAGCTCGCGGATATCGCGCACAGTTATCTCAATTTCAACGGAATCCTGTTTCGTTACGCTCTCTACTTCACGATCTGGCTGATCGGCGCAATCCTGCTACGTCGCTGGTCGACCGAGCAGGACCGCCCCGAATCCGAAGGCCGGAGCACGCTTCGCTTCCGCGCGGTGAGCGCTCCGGGGATCGTGCTTTACGCGCTGAGCATTTCTTTCGCCGTCATCGATTGGGTCATGTCGCTGCAGGCTCGGTGGATCTCCACGATTTACGGGCTGATCTTCATCGCCGGCCAGGCGCTGGCCGCGTTCTGTTTCGTGGTGATTGCCGAGCACATCCTCGGCAAGCGCAAGCCAATGTCGGACTACCTCAAGCCCACGGAAATCCACGATCACGGGAAGTTCATGCTGACTTTCGTAATGGTCTGGGCGTATTTCAACTTCTCGCAGTGGCTGATCATCTGGGCCGGTAATTTGCCTGAAGAAATCCCGTGGTACCTCCGCCGGATGAATGGCGGCTGGGGAGTCGTTGGAGTGTTTCTTGCTCTGTTTCATTTTGCGGTGCCGTTTGCGATTCTCCTGTCGCGGCAATTCAAACGTCAGACGAGTTCGCTGGTATGGCTGGCGGCATGGTTACTGGTGATGCGCTGGACTGACATCTGGTGGCACATTGAACCGGCTCCATCGTTTGGACATCCCACAGTTCGTTTGAGCTGGGTGCATCTCGCCATCTTCGCGGGGATGGGCGGCCTGTGGCTGGCGTACTTCTGCAGAAATCTGAGAGCGCGTCCGCTGCTGGCTGTCTATGCGCCGCAGACCTTGACGCATATGGAGCCGTCGCATGAGTGATGAAACGATGAACCACGGATATGCGGGTCATGGCGGAGTCGAGTTCGAACGCGAAGACTTAAGCACGCGCGCCGTGTTTGCGTTCATGATCGGTCTCGCGATTGTGGGAATCATCATCTACTTCATCATCACGGGTATGTATTCGTATCTCGACAACTACGAGAGATCGCAGATGACGGCGGCGAGCCCTCTGGTAACGCGCGAGGATGCGAGCAGGATTGGCGCGCGCCGCGTCACGCAGGACGAAGTGGAAAAAGCATTCAAGGAAAACGGCGCCCCGATGCTTGAAACCGATGAGCGCGGCCAGTTGCGGGACTTTCTCGTGCGCCAGGAAGGCCAGCTTAACAGTTATGACTGGGTCGATCAGAAGTCTGGAGTGGTTCGGATTCCGATTGAGCGTGCGATGGAATTGACAGTCGAACGCGGACTGCCGGTGCGGCCGCAGGGTGCGGGAGAGGCAAGCCCAGTGACTTCCAAAGCGCCTGTGAAGCCCGCGCCCAAGAAACAGTAAAGGAAAACGTTGTGCGTCACAAAATCATTTTCGTTGCCGTGTTGGTTCTAACGCTCGCCGGAACGCTCTCTGCGCAGGGCATGCGCGGGCCCATGAGTGGAGGCATTCTGTCTCCTCCGGCGAATCAGCGCCCGCCGGGGTTGGAGTTTGTTGGTATCGAGCAGCATCTCGACGCGGAGGTTCCTGGCGATTTGCAGTTCCGCGACGAACTCGGGAACACCGTTAGGCTCGGCGATTACTTCGGCCATGGGCGCCCCGTTATTTTGAATCTGGGCTACTACCAGTGCCCCATGCTCTGCGGAGAACTCCTACAGGGTCTGGTTGGGTCGATGAAGGCGCTGACTTTCAATCTTGGCAAGGATTTCGACGTTGTAACTGTGAGCTTCGACCCGCGCGAGACCGTCGACATGGCAGCCGAAAAGAAGCGCGACATCATGAAGCGTTACGGCCGCCCTAATGCCGATAAGGGCTGGCACTTCTTGACCGGCCAAGCCGACCAGATCAACGCGCTGACGAAAGCAGTCGGCTTCCAGTATCAATTCGATCCCAAGACGGACCAGTACGCGCATGCTACGGCCATCGTGATCCTGACGCCCGATCGGCGTATTGCTGAGTACTTCTACGGAGTGGAGTTCTCTCCCAAGGATTTGCGGTTGGGGTTGGTACAGGCATCGCAAGGCAGGATCGGCAACATCGGCGATCAGGTATTGCTGTATTGCTATCACTACGACCCACGAACCGGGAAATATGGCACGGTGATCACGCGAGTCCTGCAATTGGGCGGCCTCGCCACAATGCTCATCCTGGGAACGTTCGTTTTCATCATGTTCCGCGCCGAACGAAGCGCGGCTCACAAGGAACAGGGGCATACCGCGTAAACATGTCGAAATATCTACCCTTGTGGCCCGATCAGGCCTCGACGATAGCCGGCCAGGTGGATGCGCTGTACATCTACCTGCTTCTCGTGTCGGCTGCGATGGTCTTTCTGATCTTCACGGCGGTATTCGTGTTGGCCGTCAAATACCGCCGCCAGCCTGGCAGCCAGGCCCATCCGATCGAAGGTTCGTCGATTCTCGAAATCACCTGGTCGGTGATCCCGTTCGGCGTGATGATTACCTTCTTTCTTTGGGGCGCGATCCTTTATTTCAAAGAGCGCACACCTCCCGCGGACGCGACGGAGATCTACGTCGTCGCCAAGCAGTGGATGTGGAAGATCGAACATTTGGAGGGCCAGCGCGAGATCAACGAACTCCACATCCCCACCGGCCAGAACATCAAGTTGGTGATGACCTCACAGGATGTAATTCACAGCTTCTTTGTTCCCGCCTTTCGCCTCAAGCAGGACGTCTTGCCCGGGCGCTACACGACGCTCTGGTTTAAGGCTACTCAGCCGGGAACCTACCACCTTTTCTGTGCTGAGTATTGTGGAACGTCGCATTCGGGAATGATCGGCAACATCGTAGTCATGGAGCCGCAAGACTACGCGCAATGGTTGTCGGGAGGACCGCAAGCTCCACTGCCGGAGGCTGGCAAGCAACTGTTCGCCTCGCTGGGGTGTAGCACGTGCCATCGTTTCGATATTCAGGGACGCGGACCGAATTTGCAGGGTGCCTACAACAAACCGGTGTTACTGGAGGACGGCCGGACAGTAATCGCCGACGAGAATTATGTGCGGGAGTCGATCCTGAATCCGACGGCAAAAATCGTGAATGGCTTCCAACCGATCATGCCCACTTTTCAGGGCCTGGTCAGCGAAGAACAACTGAACGCGCTGGTGGCGTACATCAAGTCGTTGAGCCAGCCGCCCACTGGGGCCGCAGCAGCCGGGAATCAAGCCGCCGCGCCTCCAGCAGGACAACCTCAAACGACGCAGGTGCAATAGTTATGGCGAGCGCAGCAATCCCGGCGAACCAGATTCCTGAGACGACGAACTATCTCACCAATGGCTTCAGTCTGAAGTCATGGCTGCTGACGACCGACCACAAGCGGATCGCGATGCTGTATCTGATCTCGATCACGCTGTTCTTCTTTCTCGGCGGCTTCTTTGCCATGCTTATCCGGCTCGAACTGCTCACTCCGCAGGGCGATCTGATGACCGCGGACACCTATAACAAGGTGTTCACCGCCCACGGCATGATCATGGTGTTCTTCTTCCTGATCCCGGTTGTGCCCGCGATCCTGGGGAACTTCCTCATCCCCATCATGATCGGGGCGAAAGATCTGGCCTTTCCCCGCATCAACCTGTTGAGCTGGTATCTCTATGTGCTGGGCGGGATTCTGATCCTGCACGTCATGCTGACGGGCGGCGTCGATACGGGCTGGACATTCTATAGTCCGTTCAGTACGCAGTTCACGAACACCAACATCATCGAGGCAGGCCTCGCGGCATTCATCGCCGGATTCTCGTCCATCTTTACCGGGCTGAACTTCATCGTCACCATTCACCGCATGCGCGCGCCGGGCCTGACCTGGAACCGCTTGCCGCTGTTTGTCTGGGCCAACTATGCGACCAGCATCATCATGATCCTCGGCACGCCCGTCGTGGCGATCACGATCGTGTTGGTAGCAGTCGAACGGCTCTTCCATCTTGGAATATTCGATCCAAAACTCGGCGGTGATCCGCTGCTCTTCCAGCACCTGTTTTGGTTCTACTCCCACCCTGCGGTCTACATCATGATCCTGCCATCGATGGGGGTGATCAGCGAACTCATCACCTGCTTCTCGCGTAAGCGCGTTTTCGGCTATAAGTTTGTCGCGCTCTCGAGTATTGCGATCGCGGTAATCGGGTTCCTTGTTTGGGCACACCACATGTTCGTCGCTGGTATCTCGCTATACGCTGCGATGATCTTTTCGTTCCTGACGTTTTTTGTCGGCGTGCCTTCGGCTATCAAAGTCTTCAACTGGACCGCGACGCTCTACAAAGGATCCATCGAGTACGCAACGCCGATGCTCTATGCCTTCGGTTTCATTGGATTGTTCACCATCGGCGGTTTGACGGGACTGTTTCTCGCAACACTAGGTGTCGACGTACACGTCACCGACACCTACTTCGTCGTCGCGCACTTCCACTACGTGATGGTGGGTGGCGTGTTGATGGGCTATCTCGGCGGAATGCATTTCTGGTGGCCGAAGATCAGCGGGCGCATGTATCCAGAAGGTTGGGCGAAGCTTTCTGCGCTGTTTGTATTCGTCGGCTTCAACCTGACGTTCTTCCCGCAGTTCATTCTTGGTTACGTCGGGATGCCGCGCCGCTACTGGCAGTATCCGCCGGAGTTTCAAGTGCTGAACGTCCTCTCGACAGCGGGCGCCAGCGTGCTTGCCGTCGGATACCTACTGCCGATGATCTATTTCCTGTGGTCCCTGCGCTACGGAGAACTAGCACCAGCGAATCCCTGGAATGCCGCCGGGCTGGAATGGCAGACGTCGTCGCCGCCTCCTACATTCAATTTTGACGAGACACCAACTGTGACCTGGGAAGCCTACAACTACGAAGAGATCGACTCGAAGCCGCAGGAGGTTCCCGTTGGCCGATAGCCACGCAACCGCTGTTCAGGACGTTGCCGCTGCCAACCCCGAATTGCGGCATCACTTTGCCGATATGGCGCAGCAGAAGAACGCTGCTTCGCTCGGTATGTGGCTCTTCCTGGTCACGGAAATCATGTTCTTCGGTGGCATGTTCTGCGCCTACCTGGTGTACCGCGTGGCGCACTTCAACGCTTTCGCGGCGGGCAGCCAGCAGCTCAGCATCAAGCTTGGCGCGTTCAATACGGCCGTTCTGCTGATCAGTAGTCTTACGGTGGTCTTGGCCGTGAAAGCCGCCGAATCGGGAAATCGCAAGCAGTTGGTGACCTACCTCGTGCTCACCGTGCTGTTGGGCCTGACCTTCTTGGGCGTCAAGGCGATCGAATACACCGAGAAGTTTGAGAAGCATCACGTGCCGGGCTCCAGTTTCCAATTCACCGACACGTTCGACGACAACGGCCAGCACAAACCAGTCAATCCGCATGAAGCGGAGTTGTTTTTTTCGCTTTACTTCGCGATGACCGGCATGCATGCCTTGCACATGATCATCGGTTGCGGTTTGTTCAGCGTACTGGTGGTCTTGGCGTGGAAGGGACGCTACACGCCACAATATTTCACGCCGATCGAAAACGCCGGCCTGTACTGGCACTTGGTAGATATCATTTGGATTTATCTGTTTCCGTTGTTGTACTTGATCAGCCGCCATTCGTGAGGACTGGCATTGCGGCTGGCTGCTTTGGAAGGAACAGGTCGCTAGAAGCTAGGAGCGAACAGCTAGTAGCTCTTCCTGAGACCTGAGACCTAAGAGCTGATTATGTCCGAACACGCCACATCATCGCGCGCCTTCTACGTCGCCGTCGGCTTGAGCCTGCTGGCGCTCACTGCCGTTACCGTCTTCGCCGCATTCGTGAACCTGGGTCCCTTCAACCCGGTTGTTGCGCTCCTGATCGCCACGATTAAAGCCACGCTGGTCATTCTCTTCTTCATGCACGTCAAAGGTGCGAGCGAAAAGCTGACCGCCGCTGTTGTGGTGTCAGCTTTCTTTTTTCTCGCGATTCTTCTGTCTCTGGCAATGGCCGACTACCTGACCCGCGCCTGGCGGTAGGGCGGGCCTGCAAACCTAGTTTGTCTGCTGACTGGGATCCATCACAGCCCCAATAAAAAGCAGCGCACCCGTCGTCTGATCTCGAATGAGAAAGACAAATGGGCGAGTCAGGCTCATGTGGAATGGTTCACGGCCCGTGATGATTCCGCCGTAGACAGCCGCTGCTACCGTCTCAGCGTCGGCGCGTATACCATTCTGACTCACCTCGAGATCAATCTTCTGGGCGACTTTTGTCAGACCAGCCCCCCCGATCTTGAAGATTCGATTCAAGTCCTGAAAAGCTGTGTGGATGCCCAGACTCCCAATTGCCAAGCTCAGATCAGAGTCGACGCCGATTCGAAACGTCGGCATGGTTATCTCCCCCAACTGTTTTGTCAGGGCAGCGTCAACCGCTCCGGGATGGTCGACCATTTCGCGTTCCAATTCGTGGATATCCTTCTCCGGCACTGGAAGCACGACTAGCATATAGCCGAGATTACAGGGCAAAGCAACTGCCTCGAACGTACTAGTCTTTGCATAGAAATACTCAGCCATCTCGCTATCCAGCAGTTGAACCTTTATGGCACCGGACGCAGTCCGAAACTCCCCTTGATAAGGTCGATTTATCGAGAATGTGTTCCCTCTCCAAGCCGTTTGAAGGTGAGTTCCCGAACTCACCCACACGTCATTCTCCGGTTCCAATGGGCGCGGAGACACGTTAGGAAGTGCTCCAACGTGCTTTCGCGCTTGTCTAAGGTCGTCGGCCGAAGGCGGCGCGATGCCCGTGTGCACGAATCTAAACTTGAAATTCTTTTTCGCATCCTCTGCAAAGCCCTCGTCGATTGGATTCCTGACCTCTTCGGGAGCGACTCCGTTAACATACGTCACGGCCGAGCGATATAAAAACGTGTTGGTAATCCACGCTCCTTCAGGCACGTACACGAAACAGGGGATGTGTGTCCGCGAATGCGGCGGGCAAGGCTTTGGCTTTGCCGGCTCTTCGAAGGCCGCGAGCAACTGGCGGGCAGGAATGTTCAGGCGTAGACTTCGCTTCCAGCCAAATGTCCTGTCAATCTCTGTTCCGAGTGGATCATCATTCCAACTGTGTTCCCTAAAAGCCGCAAAGATCAGTGTGAGTGAAATCGGCGATACAACAACATTGCGATCCGCAGCAATTGAGTGAACCTGCAATAAGAGTTTTCGCCCAAACTGCTCGTTTCCGCGAATCAGTTCGCTCAAACCCTTTCCGGCGTCTTCCTGAGCGACGGTCGATGCAGGCAGCAAGAGCACTGCTACTAGAAAAGAGAATCCTCTATTGGCTATCTTCATTCCCTTCACCAACCTTCCCCGGCACTCTCACTCGAATCGTATGGGGTACCTTCCGTAGCTTCTCCAGCAGCTGTCCATCGCAGGCGCGATTAATGTCGTAGATTGCGTATCCGACGCTGCCGCGAGTGTCGAGCACTTGACGGTCAATGTTAATCCCCTGATCGGCGATGATGTCGTTGATCGCGCGCAGAATGCCAGGGACGTTGTGGTGAATGTGCATCAGGCGGTGCGATCCCGGTTCATAATCCAGTTGGCAATGCGGTAGATTGACACTCAGCAGCGAATTGCCGCTGCGGAAGTAATCGAGCATCCTCGCAGAAACAAACTGGCCGATATTCTGCTGCGCTTCTTCCGTGCTGCCACCCACGTGCGGAGTGAGAATGACATTCGGCAACCCCTGCAGCGGACTGGTGAATAGCGCGCCGCTCTCCGGCTCGTTTGGAAATACATCGATCGCCGCCCCGGCCAGGTGACCGCTCCGGAGGTGCTTCGCCAATCCCTCATGATCCACGACAAAACCGCGGCTGAGGTTGATCAGGCAGGCGCCACGTTTCATTAGCCGGAATTCTTCTTCGCCGAACAGGTCGCGATTCTGCGGCTTGCCATCGACGTGCAGAGTCACTACGTCGGAGGTCTCGAGCAGCTCGCGAAAGCTTACTGGGCGGGCATTCCCGCGGGCCAGCACGTGGGAGACGTCGTGGAAGATCACGCGCATGCCCATCGCCTCGGCTAAGTCCGAGAGCTGTGAACCGATCTTGCCGTAGCCGACGATCCCGAGGATTAGCCCGCGGACTTCATGCGAACCGGCAGAGGACTTGTTCCACGTCCCGCCATGCAGCTGGGTGCTGACCTCGAACGTGCGCCGCATCACGAGAATGATCTCCCCCATCGCCAGTTCTGCTACCGAGCGGCTATTCGAGTGCGGGTCGTTGAACACGGCGATGCCACGCTCGCTCGCCGCCGTGCGGTCAATCTTCTCGACGCCAATACAGTACGCTCCGATTGAAATCAAATCGGGCGCCGCCTCCAGCACGGCTGCCGTGATGCGCGTCTTTGAACGCACGCCCAGGATCGAAGTCCCGCGCACTTTCTCAGTCAGATCCTTCTCTTCCAGCGCGCCTTTCAGAGACTCGACTTCGAATCCCGCGTCCTGGAACTGCGTGACCGCGACGCCGCTGACGTTTTCCAACAGCAAGACCTTCAAGGACCCTCCGAGACGATGAAAAGATAAGCAGAAATTATATAAGGCGAGTTTCTGCCGGGGACGTCGCGCCGGGGACCGTTTAATGTCCGCCTGACCGCCATCAACGTGGTCCGCACTCAACCTTGTCCCAAAGTGGTACAAATATAAGGGGCTGTGGGAAACCCGATCGCTCGATCCTGAATCTTTCATCACCACCCGTACATCTTCTCCTTGGAGGAAAACTGATGGCGCATGAACTACCCCCCTTGCCATACGACTACACGGCACTCGAACCCACCATTGACGAAAAGACGATGCACCTGCACCACGACATGCATCACGCCGCCTACGTCAAGAACCTGAACGCGGCCCTCGATAAGCATCCCGAACTGCACGCCAAGAAAGCCGAAGATCTCATCCGCGACCTCAACGCCGTCCCTGAAGACATTCGCGGCGCGGTCCGCAACAACGGCGGAGGTCACGTCAACCACACCATGTTCTGGCAGATCATGAAGCCCAAAGGCGGAGGCGACCCAATCGGCCCCATTGCCGACGTGATCAAGAAAACCTTCGGCGACTTCAAGACTTTTCAGGAAAAATTCA
>Ga0335085_10011286_pt1 | contig 13270 bp, 13 predicted proteins | sample Lox_Sample_45_FD_206712 | JGI IMG/M metagenome (GOLD analysis project Ga0335085, IMG submission 206712) | Soil microbial communities from Loxahatchee National Wildlife Refuge, Florida, United States - Lox_Sample_4.5 | ecosystem: Environmental > Terrestrial > Soil > Wetlands | place: USA...
TCACTGCACTCGGACAAGCGCGGCGCCGACCCCGGACGCTGCGCTGCTCGCCGCCACAGATTCGCTCCCTGCCAGGCACCACCTGCCGCTCGGGCACGATCACGGCATGCGCGGCAATGGCAGTGCGAAAGTGGCGCCGCAAAGGTGCACTGAACGCGAGCTCGTGCTCCAACAGCTCCTAGCGCTTCGGCTGTTCGATGCCGCCCAGATAGATCCGGTTGGCGGTCGGACTCAGCAGGATCTCGTTGATGCAAACGTTCGCGGGCTGCTCGGCGACCCAGCGGATCGTGCGGCCGAGATCCTCGGGCTGAAGCATGCGCGCACGCTCCTCCGCGCTCGGCGGAACGGGGCGCCGGTCCATGATCGGGGTCGCGACTTCGGCCGGACAGAGCGCGCACGCGCGAATGCCGTTGCCGCATTCCTCCATGTTGATCGTCTCGGAGAGCGAGACCACGGCGTGCTTCGAACCGTTGTAGGCGGCACCAACCAGCGGCATCGTGTAGCGCCCTGCCCACGAGGCGATGTTGATCACGATGCCGCCCTTCTGCGCACGCATCGCCGGCAGGACGGCGCGCACGCAGTAGAAGGTGCCGGATAGATTGGCGCCCACCACCTCGTCCCAGCTTGCAATCGTCTGGTCGCGCCAGAAGCGCACCGGGTTGTTGAGGCCTGCGCTGTTGACGAGGATGTCGATCCGCTTGTGCCGGGCCAGCATGCCCTGCACGACCGCTTCGACTGCGGCGGCGTCGCGCACGTCGAGCACCGCCGCTTCCGCAGAGCCGCCGTTCGCGCGAATCGACGCGACCCCGCGCTCGAGCGCGTCGGCGCGCCGCCCCGACAACACGACATGTGCGCCCGCGAGTGCGAGCTCGCGCGCGCCGGCGAGACCGATTCCGCTACCTGCGCCCGTGACCCAGGCGACCGACCCTCCAAGCGCCATCGCGTTCTCCAATGGATTGAGGAGCGAAGCGTAGACGCGGATTACGCGGATGAGCGCGGATGAAGGAAAAATCCGCGCGGATCTGCGTAATCCGCGTCCAGGTTCTTTTCCGCTACTAGCCGGCCAGCCCGAGGTGCTCGATGCCCTTGTGAATGCCGGCGACCCCGCCGTAGAGCTTCGAGTTCAGCTTGATCTGCAGGCGCAGGTCGTTGACCGAGTCGGCGTTGCGCAGCGCGTCCTCGTAGGAGATCTGCTCGGTCTCGTGCAGGTCGAACAGCGCCTGGTCGAACGTCTGCATGCCCTGCTCGCGCGAGCGCTTCATCACTTCCTTGATCTCCTGCACCTCGCCCTTGAAGATGAGGTCGGAGACCAGCGGCGAATTGAGCATAAGCTCGACGGCCGGGATGCGCCCCTTGCGATTCTTGAAGGCGACCAGCCGCTGCGAAATCATCGCGCGGAGGTTGAGCGAAAGGTCCATCAGCAGCTGCGCACGCCGATCCTCGGGGAAGAAGTTGATCACGCGATCGAGCGCCTGGTTGGTCGAGTTGGCGTGCAGCGTGCACATCACCAAGTGGCCGGTTTCCGCGAATGCGATCGCATGCTCCATCGCTTCACGCTCGCGCACCTCGCCGATCAGGATCACGTCGGGCGCCTGGCGCAGCGTGTTCTTCAGCGCGACGCTCCAGCTTTCGCAATCCACGCCCACTTCGCGCTGCGTGATGATGCAGTTCTTGTGGGGATGCACGTACTCGATCGGATCCTCGATCGTGATGATGTGACCCTGGCTGTTCTCGTTGCGATAACCGACCATCGCCGCAAGCGTCGTCGACTTGCCCGAGCCCGTCGCACCGACGACGAGAACGATGCCGCGCTTGGCCATCGCAAGCTCGCTGATGACCTGCGGCAGGTTCAGCTCTTCCACGGTGGGAATATGGTCCGCGATGACGCGGAAGACGATGCCGACCTTGCCCTGCTGCACGAACGTCGAGACACGGAAGCGTCCGATACCGGTCGGGTTGATCGCGAAATTGCACTCCTTGGTCGCCTCGAACTCGGCCGCCTGGCGGTCGTTCATGATCGCGCGCACCAGTTCCGAGGTGTGCTGCCCCGTGAGCGGCTGGTTCGATACCGGCAACACGCGCCCATCGACCTTGAACGCCGGCGGAAATTCGGCGGTGAGGAAAAGATCCGAGCCCTTCTTCGTCAGGAGCAGCCGCAACAGATCGTGGACAAACCGGGTTGCTTGATCGCGTTCCATATGGACCTCAATGAGTCACTGCCCTGAGGGCAGTGACGAATTCTCAAATCTCCCCCCCGCGCTCCAGCGGGGGAGGGGCCGGGGGTGGGGGCACAAACAAGGGAAAAGCAGTTCGAGAACCCTCCCCAAAAAGAACCATTCACCCCACGAACGCTTCGGGCTGCTTCGCGTACTGCCGCGCTTCCGCCGGCGCAACCACGTTCCGCCGCACGAGTTCCATCAACGTCTGGTCCAGCGTCTGCATGCCGAACTGGCTGCCGGTCTGGATCATCGAGTACATCTGCGCAACCTTGTTCTCGCGGATCAGGTTGCGGATGGCGGGCGTACCGACCATGATCTCGTGCGCGGCGACGCGGCCGCTGCCGTCCTTGATTTTCAGCAGCGCCTGCGAAATCACCGCGACCAGCGACTCGGAAAGCATCGCGCGCACCATTTCTTTTTCCGCCGCCGGAAACACGTCGACCACGCGGTCGATCGTCTTCGCAGCCGACGATGTGTGCAAGGTGCCAAAAACCAGGTGGCCGGTTTCGGCCGCGGTGAGCGCGAGACGGATGGTTTCCAGGTCGCGCAACTCGCCCACCAGCACGACATCCGGGTCCTCGCGCAACGCCGAGCGCAGCGCGTTGGCAAAACTCAGCGTGTGCGGTCCGACCTCGCGCTGGTTGATGACGCACTTGCGCGACTCGTGCACGAACTCGATCGGATCCTCGATCGTCAGCACGTGGCCGTACAGGTTGTTGTTGACGTGATCGACCATGCCCGCAAGCGTTGTGCTTTTGCCCGAGCCCGTCGGGCCCGTCACCAGCACGAGTCCGCGCGGCTTCAGGGAAAAATCGGCGAACGCGCGCGGCGCCTGCAGTTCTTCGAGTGACAGCACGCGCGAAGGAATGGTCCGCATCACTGCGGCCGCGCCGCGGTCCTGCATGAACGCGTTGACGCGGAAGCGCGCAAGGCCGGGCAGGTCGAACGAGAAGTCGACTTCGAGGTTCTCGTCGAACGTCTTGCGCTGCCCGTCGTTCATGATGTCGTAGATCATCGCGTGCACGTCTTTGTGCTCGAGCGGCGGCAGATTGATGCGCCGGACGTCGCCGTGGACGCGGATCATCGGCGGCAGGCCTGCGGAGAGATGCAGGTCGGACGCTTTGTTTTTGACGGAGAATGCAAGCAGTTCGGAAATGTCCATCGCGATGCCGGTGAAGTGGTGGCGGCCGCGGCCACAGAACGTGTGCCGACCGGCCGGGGCGCTATCCGAGGGCTGACGCTAAGGCACGTCGCCGCCGTCAAAAGCCGAAAAAAGACAAGTCGTTAGCGCAATTCTCGAGTTCATTATGTCCAGTTTGGACGACGCGCTGCAAGCGCGCCTGCTTCGCGTGCACGAAAGGATTAGCGCCGCCGCTCGCGCCGCGCATCGCGATCCGGGTTCGATCAGCCTGCTGGCGGTGAGCAAGTCCTTCGGTGCGGACGCGGTACTTGCCGCCACCCGTGCGGGCCTGCGCCGCTTTGGCGAAAACTACGTGCAGGAAGGGGTCGAAAAGATCGCGCGGGTGCGGGAGGCCGCGCCGGGACTCGTCCTCGACTGGCATTTCATCGGTCCGATCCAGACGAACAAGACCCGGCTCCTTGCCGAGGCGTTCGACTGGGTGCACTCGGTCGATCGCCTGAAGATCGCGCAGCGACTCGCGCAACAGCGGCCGGCCGGACGGCCGCCCCTGAACGTCCTGTTGCAGGTCAACATCAGCGGCGAGGAGACCAAGAGTGGTGTACCTCCGACGGAGGTTGCCGTCCTCGCCGACGCGGTCGCAGCCTTGCCGGGGCTGCGATTGCGTGGACTGATGGCGATTCCGGCGCCGGCAGCGGACCCGGCCGAACAGCGCCGGCCGTTCGCAGCGTTGCGCCAATTGCTCGAGTCGCTGGCGCAGAGCGGCCATTCCATGGACACCTTGTCGATGGGCATGTCGGACGACCTGGAAGCGGCAATTCTCGAGGGTGCGACGATCGTGCGCATCGGGACCGCGATCTTCGGCGCGCGCGGCTCCTAGGATTTCCGGCCCGCCCGCATCGGCGGGACGACGCGGCGGCCACCTGGACGCGCCGCTAGACTCGGGTCGTCGCTAGAGAATTTACGCACGGAGCACCGCGTGCAGACAGACGGAACGCTGCTCGACGAGATCGATCGCATCCACGACGATGCGCCGGATCGTGCCGCAGAACTGTTGCGGGAATTCGACGCGACCGGCCTGCCTGCCCAGCGCCTCGGCCAGCTGGCGTTCCTTTTCAATCACGTCCTCGGGGAAAAGCTGGGACAGTGGAACGAAGCGGCCGAGCGGATCGCGTCGTTGACGACCCGCACCGAAGCGCCGCCCGGAGTTTGGCGGCAACTGTTCGCAGCGCAGACGCTGCGCGGCGATGCGCTTGGGGCCGCGGCCGCCCGCATCGGACTGGCGCGGACCACGGGCGCGCGCGACAACGACGCCAACACGGCCGGCGAACTGACCGTGCTCGCGTATGTACCCGATCCGCTCGCGCACGCCGGGGATGTGCTGGCACTCGCGAAGGCAGCCAACATCGATCAGGAAACCCCGCTGGATGCGGCGCTCGCCGCAAGTTTCAACAATGTGACGGGACGGCTGCTGGAAGCGAGCCGCAACGTCACGCTCGGCACGACCGAGATGCAGGCGCTGCAGGCGGGCGCCGAAGCTGCGCGGCGGTTCTGGTACCGCGCCGGTCAATGGCTGCAGCACGAGCGCGCCGACTACCTGTGCGCCAAGGTCGAGGTCCGCATCGGCGCCGCGGCCGAAGCGGTGCGCGCCGCCGAGCGTGGCTTGCGTCTCGTCGAGGCCAACGGCAACGACGCCATCGAGCGCGCTTTTCTGCTCCTCCCGCTTGCTTCGGCCTGCGCGGCACTCGGAGATCAAACGCGTGCAGCGACCCTGCGCGCCGAGGCCGAGGCTCTGGCGGCACAGTTCGACGAGGACCTCCGCAAGGCCTTCGAGCAGGACAAGGCCGAGTTCGGCGGCGCGGGTGCTGATCGATGAGCGAAGCGCGGAAGATTGGCTTTATCGGCGGCGGCAACATGGCCGGCGCCCTGATTGGAGGCTTGCTCCAGGCCGGAACCGCCCCGCGCGATCTGCTCGCTGTCGAGATCGATGCGACCCGGCGCGCCCAGCTCGAACAGCAGTTCGGCATCGGCACCAGCGCAACCATCGACGGCAAGTTGCGCTCGCAGGATGTCCTCGTGCTCGCGGTCAAGCCGCAGCAGATGAAAGAAGTCTGCGCCACGCTCGCGCCGCACATCGGCAACCAGCTCACCGTATCGATCGCCGCCGGCATCCGCGCCCGCGACCTCGCGCGCTGGCTCGGGACGCAGGAGATCGTCCGCGCGATGCCGAACACGCCGGCGCTGATCGGACAGGGCGTCACGGGATTGGCGTCTCTTCCTGGCGTCAGCGCGCAACGGCGCTCGGTTGCCGAGCGCATCCTCGCGGCGGTCGGCCGCGTGGTCTGGTTCGACGACGAAAGTGCGCTCGACGCGGTGACCGCCGTGTCCGCCAGCGGCCCTGCATACGTCTTCTACTTCATCGAGGCGATGATCGCGGCCGCGCGCGCCGAAGGCATGACCGAACAACAGGCGCGCGAGCTGGCCACGGGCACATTCCTCGGCGCGGCGCAGTTGGCCGCGCAAGCGAGCGAGCCGGTCGGGGTTTTGCGCGAGCGCGTGACTTCCAAGGGCGGCACGACCGCGGCTGCTCTCTCAAGTCTCGAGGCGGATCGCGTAGCTGCGGCGATCGCAAAGGCGATTCACGCAGCGAACGTGCGCGCGCGCGAGCTCGGCGACGAATTCGGGCGCTAGCGCAGTGCGTAGTCGGCAACGACGCCGGCAAAGATCGCGAATCCCAGCCAATGGTTGTGGCGAAACGCGCGGAAGCATCCATCGCGGTCGCGCGCACGGATCAGCGTGTAGTGATATCCGGCGATGATGGCGGCTGCGCAAAGCCCGGCGTAATACGGCCAGCTCGCGCCGATCTGCGGCCCGATCGCGGCGAGCACCGCGAGATGCGCGGCGTAGCACGCCATCACGATGGCGACGTCGGCCCGGCCGAAGAGAATCGCCGACGAGTGGATGCCGATTTTCAGGTCGTCGTCGCGGTCGACCATCGCGTACTCGGTGTCGTAGGCCACGACCCAGAACATGTTGCCGATGAAGATCACCCAGCCGAGCAGCGGCACCTTGCCTTGCACCGCTGCGAATGCCATCGGAATGCCGAACGAAAACGCGATGCCGAGCCAGGCCTGCGGCAGCGGGAAGAAACGCTTGAACAGCGGATAGATCGCGGCGACAGCCAACGCGACCAGAGCGAAGCGGAAGGTGGTCGCATTGAGCGGCAGAAGCAGCAGCCCCGCGACCGCAGCGAGTGCAACGCCGACCAGGATGCCTTCGAGCGGACTCACGCGACCGGTCGCGACCACACGTTGCGACGTACGCTTGACATGGCCGTCGAAGTCGCGGTCGACGACGTCGTTGACCGCGCAGCCTGCCGAGCGCATGAGGAAAGTGCCGACCGTGAAGATCGCGACCAGCATGAGCGAAGGCCACCCCGCGGCTGCGATCCACAGCGCAGTCAGCGTCGGCCAGACGAGCAGCAGTGTGCCGATCGGCTTGTCGAGCCGGGTGAGCCGTGCGTACAGGACGAGGCGGGACGTGACCGACATGAGTTTCGATTGGTGCGCTGCGAAGACCGCCGTTTTGCGAGGCGCGCCAATGCCACTATCGTAACGGCCGCGTAAAACGCCACTACAACAATCGTTCCGCATCAATTCGAGGAGGTCCGCCATCATGCGCAAGTTGTTGATTGCCGTGGCCGTCGCCACGGCCGCCGCCCTGAACGCCGCACCCGCCGCAGCGCAAGTCGAAATCCAGTGGTGGCACGCGATGGGTGGCGCGCTGGGCGAGTGGGTGAACGACCTCGCGAGGGACTTCAACGCCAGCCAGAAGGACTACAAGATCGTTCCGACCTTCAAGGGCACGTATGACGAGTCGATGACAGCTGCCATCGCCGCCTTCCGCGCCGGCAACGCCCCGCACATCCTGCAGGTGTTCGAGGTCGGCACCGCGACCATGATGGCGAGCAAGGGCGCCATCGTTCCTGTCGCCAAGGTAATGGCCGAGGGCGGACAGAAGTTCGATCCGTCGATCTACGTTCCGGCAGTCGCGAGCTACTACACCGCGCCGAACGGCCAGATGCTCAGCTTCCCGTTCAACAGTTCGACCACGGTGCTTCACTACAACAGGGACGCGTTCAAGGCGACCCCCGGGCTCGACCCGGACAAGCCGCCCAAGACGTGGCCGGAGCTTGCGCTCGCGGCGGCACGCCTGAAGGCGTCCGGCCACAAGTGTCCGTTTACCACCTCGTGGGTGAGCTGGACCCAGCTGGAGAGCTTCTCCGCCTGGCACAACGTCGAGTTCGCGACCAAGCGCAACGGCTTCAACGGTCTCGACGCGCGCCTCGTATTCAACAGCCCGCTGCACGTGCGCCATATCGAGAACCTGGCCGCAATGGCGAACCACGGGTTGTTCGTCTACAAAGGTCGCGGCAACGCGGCCGACGCGACGTTCGTTTCAGGCGAATGCGCGATGATCACCGGCTCCTCGGCGCTCTACGGCAACATCAAGCGCAATGCGAAGTTCGAAGGCGGCATCTCGACACTTCCGTACTACATCGAGGAACCCGGCGTGCCGCAGAACACGGTGATCGGCGGCGCCAGCCTGTGGGTGATGGCGGGCAAGAAGCCGGCCGAGTACAAGGGCGTGGCGGCCTTCTTTGCCTACCTGTCGAGGCCCGACGTCGCCGCCGCCAGCCACCAGCGCACGGGTTACCTGCCGGTGACCATTCCTTCGTATCACCTCACCGAGAAGAGCGGCTTCTACAAGGAGAATCCCGGCACGGATGTCGCGGTCACGCAAATGATCCGCAAGACCACCGACAAGTCGCGCGGCGTGCGGCTCGGCAACTTCGTGCAGATCCGCACCATCATCGACGAGGAGCTGGAACAGGTCTGGGCCGGCAAGAAGACCGCGAAGGAAGGCCTCGACGCGGCCGTGAAGCGCGGCAACGAACAGCTCGAGCGCTTCGAGAAAGCGAACAAATCCTAGATACCTTGGACGCGGATTACGCGGATCTGCGCGGATAAAGACGGATTCAATCCGCGTTCATCCGCGTAATCCGCGTCCAGTCTTCTTTACAACCTCCGAAGGCGGAGACCCAGGTTGGCGATCGAGAAGCGGGTCCGGTTCCGCAGCCCATGGTTGCCCTGGGCGCTGATCGCCCCCCAGATGGCGGTCATCGTGGTCTTTTTCTTCTGGCCGGCAGCGCAAATGATCTACCAGAGCGTGCTGCAGCAGGATGCATTCGGCACGTCGATCGAGTTCGTCGGCCTCGAGAACTTCAAGCGGTTGATCGCCGACGAGACTTATCTCGATTCGTTCAAGACGACCGCGATCTTCTCCATCCTCGTTGCCGTCTTCGGACTCGGCATCGCGCTGCTGCTCGCCGTGATGGCCGACCGCGTGGTGCGCGGCGCGGCGATCTACAAGACGCTCCTGATCTGGCCTTACGCGGTGGCGCCGGCCGTGGCCGGCGTGCTCTGGCTCTTCATGTTCGCGCCATCGGTCGGGATCGTGAGCTACGCGTTGAACAGCATCGGCATCCCCTGGAACCATCTGCTGAACGCTCGCCACGCGATGACGCTGATCGTCCTCGCAGCCGTCTGGAAGCAGATCTCGTACAACTTTCTCTTCTTCCTTGCCGGCCTGCAATCGATCCCCCGCTCGCTGATCGAGGCAGCCGCAATCGACGGCGCGACGCCGTGGCGGCGTTTCTGGACCATCGTGTTCCCGCTGCTGTCGCCGACCACATTCTTCCTGCTGGTGATCAACATCGTCTACGCGTTCTTCGACACGTTCGCGATCGTCGACGCCGCGACCAACGGCGGACCCGGAAAGGAGACCGCGATCCTCGTCTACAAGCTTTACTACGACGGCTTCAAGGCGCTCGACATGGGCGGTTCGGCTGCGCAATCCGCCGTGCTGATGGTGATCGTGATCACGCTCACCGTGCTGCAGTTCCGGTACGTCGAGAAGAAGGTGCAGTACTGAGCCGCAATGGTCGAACGCCGCCCCGCCCTCACTTTGCTGGCGCATGTGATCCTTGCGTTGGGCGTGATCGTCATCGGGTTCCCTGTCTACGTGACCCTGATCGCGTCGACGCAGACATCGCAGCAGATCGTGCAGCAGGTGCCGATGTCGATGGCGCCCGGCGGTCACATGCTCGAGACCTACCGGGTCGCGCTGTTCGGCGGCACCACCAGCTATGGCAGCAAGGTCGCACCGGTTGCATCGATGATGTGGGTCAGCCTCGTGACCGCCCTCACAATTGCGATCGGCAAGATCGCGATCTCGCTGCTCTCTGCATTCGCGTTCGTCTATTTCCGCTTTCCGTTGCGCAGCGTGTGCTTCTGGATGGTGTTCGTCACGCTGATGCTGCCGGTCGAGGTGCGCATCGGTCCCACCTACGAGGTGGTGGCCAACCTCGGGATGCTGAACACCTACGCCGGACTGTCGGTACCGCTGATCGCCTCTGCGACCGCGACGTTCCTGTTCCGCCAGTTCTTCCTCACGGTTCCGGATGAACTGGTGGAGGCGGCCCGCATCGATGGCGCGGGTCCGATGCGCTTCTTCATCGACGTGCTGGTGCCGCTCTCGAAGACCAGCATCGCGGCGCTGTTCGTCATCCAGTTCATTTACGGCTGGAACCAGTACCTCTGGCCGTTGCTGGTCACGACCGACGAGAGCATGTATCCGGTGGTGATGGGCATCAAGCGCATGTTCGCCGGTGGCGACGCCGCCAACGAGTGGAACGTGATCATGGCCACCGCGATCCTCGCGATGCTGCCGCCGGCGGCGGTCGTGCTGCTGATGCAGAAGTGGTTCGTCAAAGGCCTGGTCGAGACCGAGAAATAGCCGCAACGATGGCAACGCTGGAACTTCGCGACGTCCGCAAGAGCTACGGCAACAACGCCGTCGTGCACGGTGTTTCGATGAACATCGACAAGGGCGAGTTCGTCGTCATCGTCGGCCCGTCCGGCTGCGGCAAGAGCACGCTGCTGCGCATGGTTGCCGGCCTCGAGGAGATCAGCGCCGGAGAGATCGCGATCGACGGCCGCGTCGTCAACAACCTCGAGCCGAAGGACCGCGACATCGCGATGGTGTTCCAGAACTACGCGCTGTACCCGCACATGAACGTGTACGAGAACATGGCGTACGGGCTGAAGATCCGCGGCATGTCGAAGCGGGAGATCGACGAGCGCGTGCGCGACGCGGGCAAGATCCTCGAACTCGGCACGCTGCTCGATCGCAAGCCGCGCCAGCTCTCGGGCGGCCAGCGCCAGCGCGTGGCGATGGGACGCGCGATCGTGCGCCACCCCAAGGTGTTCCTGTTCGACGAGCCGCTATCGAACCTCGATGCGAAGCTGCGCGTGCAGATGCGCTTTGAATTGCAGAACCTGCATCGGCGCCTCGGGGTAACGTCGCTCTACGTCACGCACGACCAGGTCGAGGCGATGACGCTCGGCCAGCGCATCCTCGTCATGAACGCGGGCCGCGCCGAGCAGATCGGCAAGCCGTCCGAGATCTATGCCAATCCCGCGACGACATTCGTCGCGGCGTTCATCGGCTCGCCCCCGATGAACCTTCTGCGTGGTGCGGTCGACGCAGATGGCGCTTCGTTGTCGGTCGATGGCGCGAAAGTGATGCTGCCGACACCCGTGCCGGGGTTCGCCGGCCGCTCGGTGCAGTTCGGCGTGCGCCCCGAGCAACTGAGGCTCTCCGGGAGCGCATTCGACATGGAGGTCGTGATGGTCGAGTCGCTCGGCGCCGATCATCTGGTCCACGGGCGCATCGGACAACAGACGGTGATCGTGCGCGCCGGTCCCGACGCGAACCCGAGCATCGGCAGCCGCATCGGCGTTGCTTTCGATGCCGGCGCCGTGCACTGGTTCGACGCAACGAGCGGAATGCGCTTGTAGCGCTCGTGTCATCCCGAGCGGAGGGAGGGATCTCGGCCCGCCGCACGTCCGCGATTCCTCGCCGTCGGCTCGGAATGACAGCAATCGAGTCGGATTCGTTGACTCATCCGCGTCGGTCCGCGAAATCCGCGTCGAGGGCCTTCCAGTACTCCATGAGCTTCAGCGCGAAGCGCACGCCGAGTGCCTCGTCCTCGTGCATGAAATAGACGTACGTGAGCGGGAGGTTCTGCGCGGCGATGCGCTCGGCCCAGGCGCGCAGTTCCTCGTCGTCGTAGTGCGTGCGGCGCAGGCGCACGTACGCGCAGTTCGAGGTGACCACGAACGGCGTATCACCGCTGTCGGTATCGGCGATGCACAGCATCGCGTCACGCTCGCGTAGCGTCGCGTAGACGTCGTCGTCCAGCCAGGAATCGTGGCGAAACTCGAAGGCCGCGCGCGTGCCCTTGGGCAGCTCGGCGAGGAAGTCGCGCAATCTCGGCACATCCTTTTTCAGGAACGGCGGCAACTGGAACAGGAGCGCGCCCAACTTGTCGCCGAGCGCCGCCGCCCGCCGCAGGAACTCGGTGACGTCCGGCCCCGCCTCCTTGAGCCGCTTGTCGTGCGTGATGCTGCGCCGGACCTTCAGCGTGAAAGCGAAGGTATCGGGAACTTCGGTGCGCCAGCGCTCCAGCATCGCGGGGTCGGGCATGCGATAGAAGGTGTTGTTGATCTCCACCGTGCCGAGGCGCTCGGCGTAGTAGCGCAGCATCGCGTCTGCCGGCAGCTTCTCGGGATAGAAATGGCGCAGCCACTCCTTGAACGAATAACCGCTGGTTCCCGCAAGAAGCTGCATGGGACGAGCTCAGGCCGGCTGCGGCGGCAGGTCCAGTTTCTCCGCGCCGGCCAGCGGACACTTGAGAATCGCGTGGCGCAGCGCCTCGATCGCCGGCAGGCGCGTGAAGCTCTTGCGCCAAGCCAGCACCACGCGCCGGTCGGGAACCGGATTGCGGAACGGCAGGTATTCGATGAGCGAGTTGCCCGGCGTCTTCTCGGGCACCCATGTCTTCGGCAGCACCGTGATGCCGAGTCCGGATGCGACCATGTGGCGGATCGTCTCGAGCGACGAGCCTTCGAACGTCTTCTGGATGCCCTCCGCCTCGGAAGAAAAGCGCATCAACTCCGGACAGACGCCGAGCACCTGATCGCGAAAACAATGCCCTGCTCCGAGGAGCAACATCGTTTCCTTCTTCAGCTCCTCGCTGGCAACGCCGTTGCGCTTGCTCCGCTTTGCCCAGGCGTGATCGCGCGGAACCGCGACCATGAACTCTTCATCGTAGACCGGCTGCATCACCAGGCCCGATTCCGGTAGCGGCAGCGCCAGGATTGCGACGTCGATCTCGCCGTTCTTCACCAGGTCCAGCAGCTTGACCGTGTAGTTCTCGGTCAATAGCAGCGGCATCTGCGGGGCGTCCTTGAGCAACTGGCGCACCAGCGAAGGCAGCAGGTATGGACCGATCGTATAGATCACGCCGACCCGCAGCGGACCGCTCAGCGGATCCTTGCCCGATTTCGCGATCTCCTTGATGCGCGCCGCCTCGTCGAGTACGCGCTGCGCTTGCGCGACGATGCGTTCGCCCGCATCGGTCAGCGTGACGTCGTTGCTGCGCCGTTCGAACAGCGGCATGCCCAGCTCGTCCTCGAGCTTCTTGATCGCGACCGACAGCGTCGGCTGGCTGACGAAGCACGCATCCGCCGCACGCCCGAAATGCCGCTCGCGCGCGACGGCGACGATGTACTTGAGTTCGGTCAGGGTCATTGTCTGTCAGACCATAGCAAAGCCGGACTAAAGCTTGGACGCGGATCACGCGGATGACGCGGATTTCCATCGACTTATCCGCGACATCAGCGAAATCCGCGTCAAGTCTCTGTCATCCTGAGCGAAGCGAAGGATCTCGACGCTTGCAAAGGTCGAGATTCCTTGCCTTCGGCTCGGAATGACAGCGATTCACGCA
>Ga0335085_10011287_pt1 | contig 13268 bp, 10 predicted proteins | sample Lox_Sample_45_FD_206712 | JGI IMG/M metagenome (GOLD analysis project Ga0335085, IMG submission 206712) | Soil microbial communities from Loxahatchee National Wildlife Refuge, Florida, United States - Lox_Sample_4.5 | ecosystem: Environmental > Terrestrial > Soil > Wetlands | place: USA...
GGGTAGTCACCCGTTGCCTTGCAAAGAACCCGGCGCAGCGTATTCAGCATGCATCTGATTTGGAATTCGCACTGGAAGCCTTGTCGGACTCGGGCAGCATCTCCGTACCTGCCACCGACCAGAGTTTGCGCTCACGCTGGATCTGGATGGTAGCTACAGCGGCAGTGGTCGCACTGGCTGCTGCTCTCATCGCCTGGTGGAGAACACCCTCGGCGGTTCCGGTGGTCGAATCAATCACACAACTCACCGATGATGGCGAACCAAAAGAAAGCAGAATCGAAAGCGATGGTGCCCGGGTCTATTTCAACGAAGGACAGGCCAGGAGCTGGATTATCGCGCAAGTCTCGGTCAACGGCGGACCCTCGGTGCCGGTTAATACCGGGCTGGCGAATCCCCAATTGGTGGCGCTGGAGCGGCATGGCTCCCAAATGCTCGCGCTTGTGGATGGGCTGGACTTACTAACCAGTCCGATGTGGTCGGTTCCACTTCCAGCAGGACAGCCCCGACGCGTCGGCAGCGTGCTGGCAGAGGCGGCCGATGTCTTTCCCGATGGCCGTATCGTGTTTGCCGACACCAAGGACCTGTTCGTTTGCGACAAGGATGGATCGAACACCAAAAAGCTGTTTTCCAACGGTCATGGCGCCTGGAATCCTGCTATCTCACCGGACGGACGGCGAATCGCTTTCACTACCATGACCGATGACTTGCTTACCCTGGTGGAGGTCGCGGCCGACGGGACGGATTTTCGTGTCCTTATGCAGGACGCATGCTGCGGTCAATGGAGTCCCGATGGCAACTACATCGTGTACGCAAAACATCAGGCAGGCGATGTTTGGGCACTTCCGGTGGGCACCGGGTTCTTCCATCGCCGTGCGGGACCAGTTCGACTCACGAATGGGTCGCTCGAATATGCTGAACCTACACCGAGCCGCGACGGTAAGCAGATTTTTGCTGTTGGTACAAAGCGGCGGGGCGAACTGGTTCGCTATGACACGAAGTCGCATCAGTTCGTTCCATTCCTTTCCGGAATGTCGTCTACGGACCCAACGTTCTCGCGGGATGGACAATGGGTCGCCTACGCTTCTTATCCCGACCACACAATCTGGCGAAGCCGCAGCGATGGAAGCCAGCGCGTTCAGTTGACCTATCCTCCTATGGAAGCGGCGTACCCTTCCATTTCTCCGGACGGAACCAAAATAGCCTTCTCGACCATTAAAGCCGAGACCTACGTGGTCAGCGCGGACGGCGGACCACCGCAGAAGATTGTCGCGAAGAATTCTGCCGGTGGGCACTGGTCCCCGGACGGAAATTTACTCATCGTGACTTGCTGGACTGACGGGCCCGCTGAGGAACGGCACAATCCTTATTTGCAGATGTACGACTTTCGTACCGGAAGCTTATCCATGGTTCCTGGTTCCCAGGGATTGGTGGGCGGGGCCTATGGGTCGGATCAGGCCTCCTTGGTAGCAGCGAACCAAGCCGGCACAAAGCTCCTGTCCTTCGATTTCAAGAGCCAGAAATGGAGCGACCTCGTCGCGCGCGATATAGCGGAATGGACTGTTTCTCCGGATGGCAAATACCTCTACTTCACCACCGGCGGCCCGGAGCCTATGGCGCAACGTCTCCGATTCGCCGACCACCAGATTGAGACCATCACCAGCTTGAAAGATCTTCGACGGGTGTTGGACTCGATGGAGATGGGCCGCACTCAAATCAATGTCGCGCCGGATGGCTCCCCGATTTTCACTCGCGACATCGGCACGCAGGAAATTTACGCGCTCACTGTCCGTTGGCCGTAAGCCGCTGGCGAGAGCCGGCCACTCGGGAGTTACCTTTGCGAAGATAGATGTTGTGAACAGGCCATGTCGTAGGTAATCAGAGTCTGACGCCGCTCGAATGACAGCCGCACGTATCCCAGCACCCAACCGCACCGCTGCTGTACGCACAACTCACATCTTTCGGCATACGAGCTTGCGTAACCCGCGCGCACACTCGCGTGCAACTGCCAGAACACCGAACGAAAACGAGCGCGCACCAGACACAAGCACGGCTCCAACACTGCTGCACACGATGCGTTCCGACAGGGCCCGCCGGTGTCACATCTGCTCGGTCGTTTCTCGGAGATCGACAGACTAAACTGGGTATAGTCAACTGATAACCGCTGGCCTGTCAGTAGGTTGCAAGGGATCGCTTCACGCCAATTCCACCCTAATCCCACTTCAAACCCACGACAATAGGTAAATCGGGCTCTATTTTACGAAGCGGATGTGTGCCGTCCACTCGGACGGGAGAGGCCATGCTTTAGCACAGCGAGAAAGGTGGTGGACACAGGCGAGTGATTGCTTTGGACTGACAGACAAAGGCCCTCAGTGAGGAAATCCTGCCGTAGCCCAAAGTAAACCGACCGACGGCAGCCTTCAAACTTCTTCACGAGGAACTGCAGCAGGTCATAATTCGAAACAAGATACAAGAAGTGGCGGACGTCGGTCTCAGCTTGGATCCTCTGCTGGAGCTCCTGGTATCGCCCATTTGTTTTCTGGGTGCGTTCATACTCGAGGGCGAAGCGGTGTTCGTGTTCGCCAATGCGAACCGCGACTACCGCGTCATAATCCTTCACGTATCCGATTTCCGTGAATTCGTTGCGCGACCGGATATCAGACTCCGGCGTCCAATGAACGAGTGTCCGGCCTTGCTTCAGTGCAAGGTGAATGTCGTTCAACTCCAGAGCGTGTTGCACGTGACCATTGGACTCTTTGCCGATGTCTGGGGACCCGGAGTAAAACTCTCCTCTGCCAACCAATTCCGACGCTCCAGCTCGCGATATCGAATACACCACACCGCGGTTCATGGTTGGAATCTCATGCCGCACCAGCAAGTCGTGAGCCAGCAACCGTCGTAGTCGGTTGTCGAATGCATTGCGCGACGACGCGCAGTAGTCCAACTTCATGAATTCGTATAACTGAGCAGGCGTAACGAAACTGCTGTGCAGCACGCGGCGAAGCAGTGGATAATCCCTTACCTCACTGAGCGCGATCATGCCTTTCCGATAACGCATGGAATTCACTCCTGCTACACGGGTGCCAGCGCAAGCCGTGCAACCCATGGCCGCCGCGCTTCCGGTTCCAGGACAAAGCGGCCCAACTCGGTTTGCATCCAGCTGTGCGCCGGCATCAACAGCATGGCTTCCTGCTGGTCGCGAGATTCGCTGAACGAGATGAGCCAGGTATCGTCCGACCGCCAATCAGTCCTGCCAATTGTCAGCTTGCCAACTAACTGGGCCCGCGCCACCACCAGGAAGCAATCTGGTTTCGCTGGTGCGTTCAAAAGTCGCTTGAAAAGGAGTTTGTTCTGTCCCTGCCATATGCACGGTTCCGCGCATTCGAATACGCGGCCGATCATTTGCGAGGGACGGTTTGGGTTGAATCCGCCACATCCGTTGAAGCGGGCGTAGCCGACGATCTGCGGCCGCTGGCGTATTGATCCCGCGATGTCTATGCCGGTCGTGTTGTAATACACGCCTCTTGCAAAGCGCCGCGGGTCATCTGGGTTCTTGCCAAACCGCCGGCGCCACAGGCTGCCAAAATCCGTCACCGCAACCAACACTCTGCTATGCACCTTTCAGCCGCCGGTTTTCTCGACGCTCGGCGTACAGTTGCTCCTGTAGATTGTTGATGAGTTGCACTACCTTCGGATCTGCCGCGCTCATATCGACGGGACCAGCTACGACGTGATTTGGATCTGCCTTTTTCGCAATCGCATCAAGACGCAAAGACATCTCTGCTATTAGCTTTTCCTTTTCCTGCAGGTCACGTTTGGCCAAATCTCTTTCACGTTTGTAAGAGTCCCTCTCGTCGGTGACAGAATCCAGTACGCTCTTGAGGTTGTTCTCATCCGAATCTGGTCCTCCATCACGATCGTCATCTCCATTCTGGCCAGCGGTCTGGTCTCTCTTACGCTTACCCCATTGATGACCTCGCGCATGCTGAGTAATCGCGGGGCCGACAGCAAAAAGACCTGGATGGAACGCGCTTTCGGGGCGATAGAGCGCCGTGTGCTGGATAGCTACGGGCGCTCCCTCTGGTTTTTCCTGCGTCACCGTTGGATATCGGCCGCCGCCTGGGTGCTCTGCCTGGCCGGCACCGCCTACGTTTTTTATATCGTGCCAAAGTCGTTCCTTCCGATCGGCGACAGCTCTTTCATTCGCGGTGTGCTGGTAACGCAGGAAGGCTCGTCACCCGAGCAGATCAGCGCATACCAGGCACAGGCCGAACAGATCATGAGAGCAAATCCCGCGGTGAGCGCTACCTTCACCGCGAGCGGCGTGGGTGGCTTCGGGGCCTCGAACCAGGTGATGCTGTTCGCCTTCTTGAAGGACCCGAAGGAACGTCCTCCGATCGCGCAAGTGACCGGAGAGTTGATGGGGGCCATAACCGCAGTCATCCCCGGCACGCTGACTTTCCTCCAGCCCAATCCGGTGCTGGAGATCAGTACTGGCGCCACCTCCAACACAACGGGGCGTTACGCCTATGCGCTTTCCGGAATCAACCCCAACGAGGTGTACGCGGCGGCCGACAAAATGATCGCGAAAATGCACGAGTACCCTGGATTCCTGTTCGTCACCTCCGACCTCTATAACCACACGCCCAATCTGCAAATCGAGATCCTGCGCGACCAGGCTAAGCTCTACGGCGTTTCCGAAGCGCGGATCTTGACGCTACTCCATGATGCCTATTCGCAGAACTTCAGCTATCTGATCAAACAGCCGCAAGACCAATACCAGGTGATCCTGGAAGTAGCGGACGATCAGCGTGCCGCTGCCGAAGACCTGGGCTTGCTCTACATCAAGAGCGACGACGGTAACCGGATGGTCCCGCTCAACGCGATCACGAAGTCCCACACAACAGTCGGGCCCCAGGCCGTCAATCACATCAATCAATTCACCAGCGTGACCATCAACTTCGACCTGAAACCCGGCTTCGCGATCGGCGGGGCGACTCAGTTCGTGGAACAGACCGCCAAGCAGGTCCTGCCGGTCGGAGTAGAAGGAACTCTTCAGGGCGAGGCCCTGACTTTCCAGAAGACGGTTCGCGATCTCGCAATCTTGCTGTTGGTCGCCGTGTTCGTCATGTATGTGATCCTGGCGATTTTGTACGAAAGCTATCTGCACCCAATCACCGTTCTTTCGTCATTGCCGGTGGCGTTGCTGGGTGGGCTGCTGACACTCTGGCTATTCGGAGCGGAAGCCTCGCTCTATGCCTACATCGGCATGTTCATGTTGATGGGAATCGTTAAGAAAAACGGCATCATGATCGTGGATTTCGCCGAGCAGCGCGTTCGGCATGGCGTCCCGGACGATCAGGCGATTCACGAGGCCAGTGTGCAGCGCTTCCGGCCGATCATGATGACGACCATGGCGGCCCTGCTGGGCGCGCTTCCCATCGCGCTTGGCTTCGGCGCCGACGGAGCTTCGCGCCAGCCGCTGGGGATGGTGGTAGTCGGCGGACTGATTGTCTCGCAACTGATCACGTTGTATGTCACGCCGGCCATCTACCTTTACCTGGAGGAATTCCAGGAGAAAGTGCTGGATCGCGTGCCCTTCCTGCGCTCGACCCGCGAACTCAAACCGTCGAGCTTGACGCCACAACAAGTGGCTGGAGATTGATCTCATGACTCGCACTCGCAGCTTTACGCTTATCGCTTTTCTGGTTTTGGTTACCGGGCTGACCGGTTGCGCGGTCGGGCCTAAATACAGACGACCGGCGGCCGATGTCCCAGGCACGTATCGCGGGATGACGGCCGGCGCTCCGAATGCGGAGGCTCAGCCCGACCAAGATCATGCGGAATCATCCAAAACGGCATCTGCGGCGCGATCTCTGGGAGATGAAAAATGGTGGGAGGTTTTTCAGGACCCGCAGCTGCAGCAGTTAATTCGCACTGCTCTCAAGAACAACTACGATGTGCGTATTGCGGCAACGCGAGTTCTTCAAGCTCAGGCACAACTCAGAATCACCCATGCTGATCAGCTTCCAACCCTGAGCGCCGGAGGCGAAATCTTCAATGAACGAAGCCCCACGGTTGGCTCTATCCCGTCCTACGAAACGACGCAGGGGGAAGTTTATGCTTCGGCTTCATGGAACTTGGATTTCTGGGGAAAGTATCGCCGTGCCACGGAGGCGGCACGTGCGAACTTGCTGTCATCTCAGTGGGCTCAGAAAGAAGTGCTCGCAACTCTGGTCGCCGATCTGGCTGCTTCTTATTTTCAACTCCGCGAGTTGGATCTCGAGCTGGAAATTTCGCAACGCACCCTAGCATCGCGCCGCGAGTCACTGTGGTTAACGCAGACTCTCGAACAACACGGAATCGACTCACTGTCGGATGTGCGAGAGTCGGAGCAACTAGTGTACGTGGCGGCAACGAAAGTCACCGACTTGGAACGGCAGATTGCGCAACAGGAAAACGCTATCAGCGTACTTCTGGGAAATAATCCTGGCGACGTCCCCAGGGGGCTCACTCTCACCCAGCAACCGCACACCCCCGAAGTGCCTGCCGGGCTACCCTCCTCGTTATTAGAGCGGCGTCCGGACATTGTCGAAGCCGAAGCAAACCTGATCGCGGCCAACGCAAAGATCGGCGTCGCCCGCGCAGCTTATTTTCCATCTATTTCGCTCACAGGCTCGGCAGGATTCGAAAGCTCAGCTCTCAGCAGCCTTTTTACGGGTCCGGCCGGCGCATGGACCCTGGTCGGATCGGTTACTCAGCCAATCTTTGAAGGAGGAAGGCTCAAGGGCAATCTCCGCTACGCCGAAGCCCAACACGAACAGATGCTCCTGACGTACCAGCAGACAATTCAAGGCGCTTTCAAGGACGTCTCGAACGCTCTGATCGCATATCGCAAGTATCATGAGTACACCATCGAGCAGCAGCAGCTGTACGAATCGGCCGAAGATGCCGCGCGACTCTCGCATGAGAGGTTCAGAGCTGGCACTGCCGCTTACTTGGAAGTGCTCACCAACGAAACAAACGCCTTCTCCTACGAGTTACAACTCGCGCAAGCACGGGGAAATGAGCTTACGTCTCTGGTCCAGCTCTACCAAGCCTTGGGCGGCGGCTGGCAATAGTCGCGGAAAATGATGAAAGGGTATCGTCCTGCCGTCGCTGACATACCCTGCACCGCCGTCCAACCATCGTCGCTGGGACCCGCAGTAGCGAGGCTGCGGTCCGGCGTTACCAAACTGCTACCAAAATGCATGAGCGAGACTCGAATGCAAATGAAACAAAGAGCTTCGACGTGGGATAAGCGAGGGAGCTTTGATCTTCAGGATAAAGGTTCAACCGTTCAACCAATCTGAAACGGCTTTGCATGTGCCGCTCCAGCATGATTTCGGTACAACTCGGTGCAATTGAGGCGAGAAAAAGAGTGGCTTTCTGGCTCCTAAGCGATGGCCAATGAAGCACTTAGAGTTTGACCTGCTCTTGGTTCGGAACCAGGGGGTCGCCGCTTGGTTTTGTTACAGGTTCTTAGTGTGACTTGACTCGCGCGACTCTGCACAACCTTTTCTCACCGATCACACTTTGACTGGTAGCAGAATTCTCCGCCCCTTGAACGGCACTATGGTTGGACTTATAGCTGACATGCTTCTATTTTCGCGGTGGGTTTTGACAGCAAGGAGATTTCGCACTAAAAGTGCCCACTGTGACGACCGACGCCATTGCGCTCAGCAACGTGCTAGCCGAACTTGCCCTACGGCAGCTCCCCTGTGGAGGCTGGGCTGCTCTTGCATCTTCTTCACAGCCAGCAATTGAGCCGACATGCTACGCCGCGCTGGCACTCGGCTCGAAGCCTGTAGGCGACATCGAGCGTGCTCAGGACTTTCTGCTTCGCACACAGAATCCTAATGGCAGTTGGCCAGTCGTCCCTGGAGATGATCAAGAGGGTGGCTGGGTCACTTCGGTAGCTGTCATAGTCCTTCGCGATCTGGTACCGGCAATACCGGCCAGGTTGCGAGGCTTCCACTGGTTGCTGGACTGCTCCGGCAGGGAATCGAACTGGCTTTGGAAATGGAAGTTTCGCACCGCCGACCGCCACGTCCGTTTCGATCCCGACAAGTTCGGATGGCCGTGGTTTCCCGATACCGTCAGCTGGGTAGTTCCCACTGCATTCGCGATTCTTGCCCTAGGCCAGATCCCTTGCTCTTGCGGTGATCTTGAGCGCATCCCTTTACGCGTCGATTGCGGCATTCAGATGCTTTTCGATCGTGCTTGCCCTGGTGGAGGATGGAATGCGGGTAACGGCGTTGTCTATGAATGCCCCATGGCGCCGCACGTCGACGATACAGCGATTGCTCTTCTGGCATTGAGCGATCGAGGACAGCACCCGGTTGTGCAAAGTGCCGTGCAGTACTTGGAACGTGTTGCTCCGACCCTTACGGCGCCTTGGAGCCTCGCTTGGTCAATTCTCGCGCTCGCTGCGCACCGCCGACCGATTGCTTCGCTTCACGATTCTCTGTCGGCGCTTTCTGAATTCTTAACTACAGAAGACACCGGTACGCTGGCGTTGGTCTGCCTCGCTCTTGACTACAACCGCGCCTTGTCAGCCTTCGGAGTGACGGTTTGAAGGTTACTCGTCGAGATTTTCTTATTCGGACCGCCGCTTTGGCGGCTGGCACAGCGGTCACGGCTCCCTTTCTTATACCCAAATATCATTCGGATCAGCGACTGAAGCGATCCCGGGTCGCGGTTCTCCATGTACAGCAATACTCCCAAGAGCTTGACCGGCTGCTTGCCGCAGGTCTTCGCCTTTTCCCGATCAATGTGACGGGAAAGACGGTGGTCCTCAAGCCCAATTTAGTGGATTACATTCCTGGCGAAGCAATCAATACCCACCCACTGCTGGTGCTCGCCGCGGCCGAATCGTTCCGCCGGCTGGGCGCCAAGTCCGTGGTGGTAGCCGAGGGGCCAGGACATCAACGCGACACACAGCTGGTGCTTTCACAGAGTGGTTATCAACAATCTCTGCGGGATGAAAAGATCCGATTCGTCGATCTCAATCGCGACCAACTGATTCGCACTCCGCTACGCGCGAGCTATACCGGCATGAGGGATCTCTGGCTTCCTCGAACCGTACTGGAAGCAGATTTTCTGGTTTCCATGCCCAAAATAAAAGCTCATCACTGGTCCGGCGTCACGCTCAGCATGAAGAACATGTTCGGCGTAGTGCCGGGTGCGAGATATGGATGGCCGAAGAATATTCTCCATTGGAAGGGGATTCAGGAGAGCATCCTTGATCTGTGCGCAACTGTTCCGGTCCGCTTCGTTATTGCGGACGGGATTATGGCAATGGAAGGCAACGGGCCTCTCAACGGCACCCCTCGTACTCTGGGAAAGATCGTGATCGCGGACGACCCCGTCGCTGCGGATGCAACGTGCGCGCGTTTAATGGGATTTGAGCCCAGCCGAATCGTGCACATTCGTGAGGGGGCGAGATTTCTTGGCAACGCTTCTCCTGTCCTCATCGACCAGGTTGGAGAAACCGTAAATGCTCCGGCAATACCGTTCCAAGTGGTTCCTGAATTTCGACATCTCTATGAGCAGTGATGCTGTTTGGCAATGGCGATGCTGATATCGACCGGGAAGGAAGAAGCGGTTGCGAGCATATGGTCCGTAATGAAGAACGATGCCGAGTGTGCAACGCCTTATTGGAACTATGAGGATGTCGGCATCTTTTTCCTGGTCCCCGTTTTCCTTGGTTCGGTCCTGCGCCTTCTCGTCCGCTTTCATCTTCTTCCGCGCTCCGAACTCAGCGATCCAAGTGTCGGCTTACAATCCGCGGTGATCGCGTCTTTGAGCCTGACTTTGTACTTGGTTCTCAAACTTCGCCATCACCAACCGGTGTTGCGCCCATTGGGTTGGATCTGGCCCCGCACCGCTCATATCGTTGTCGCTCTGCTCGGAGGTATCTTGCTTGCAGCAAGCGTTGCCCTCTACCTCCACCTTCGCCATCGGAGCATGCCCCCGATAGCGGTTACGGAGTTGATACTCTTTGGTCTCCTGCTAGGTCCTGTCCTTGAGGAATCATTTTTCCGGGGATGCTTACTGCCACTGCTAGCTCAGGCCACCGGCAAGACAATAGCGATGATCCTAACTGCTATTCTGTTTGCTCTTTTTCACCAGCCGTCCGATTTGGCCCACTGGATGTCATTTACCGTCACGGGCCTAGCTTACGGATCGATCCGGGTGGCAAGCCGCTCGACGATGGCCGCGGCTGCCATGCATGCTGCGTACAACTTCGCGCTCTTCCTCTTGGCGGTCTTCTAGCCCACAGAGTTACCTGGTTGAAATGCGGGCGATAGGCATGGAACACGTTACTCACTAGGCGGTTTTCTCAACGAATGCGCACGCTGCCGGTTAGTTTTACTGAACGGCAACGTGAATGACCCTAGGCAGCGTCACCTGCTCACGTCGATAAACCTCGACGCCGATTACTGGCTCCTCCTGCGAGCTGCTGTGTTATGCACCACTCTTCGGACTTGTTGGGGCGTCGAATCCGCGGGTGTCGCACTTGTGACTTCATTCAATAAGGCCTCATTCTTCAGAGCAGCCGGATCGTACCCTTCTCGTTTCATGGCTGCCAGGACTGCCTCTGGCTTATCGGCAACCCGCTCATAATCAGAGAGGATTCGGAATACTGTACGTTGACTGCGACCGATCTCCCTCGCGATTGCCTTCGATGCTGCCAGCCATACGCCCTCGACGCGACAAACTTCTTTATACGCCGCCAAAGCTTGCCCAAACCGAAACCGGCTGGTGGTGTAATTCCTCAGCACACTCAGCAGTGAAGTGCGCTGGTTCTTTTCTTCGACTCGATCCCTGTCATCCAGTCCTGCAGTGATCCGATCCAATTCAGCGGACAAATCTTGCCGCTTGTTAAGGTTCTTCATGGTGTTCGTGTCAATTTCCTCTTGGGCCGGTAGAATCCCTCAATCGCACGTCCGGCCTTGGCGTGCGACGGATTGTGTACAGTGCGCGCAAATCCCCGCGCCACTTGCCGGCGGAGGTCTAGCCTTCGGTCCGGCTATCGATGTTGTCAAAGAGCAATCACCCTAGAACAGCCGACCGGCCCTCGCGCAGTGCTGCATGGAAGTCGCGGTTTTCAGTTCGCGTCCCTGTAAACCGCAACCACAAGTTCGAAGCCGCAGTCAGCGATTTGCAGAGACAGTGTCGGCCAGGCTGCGAAGTTGACAATTTGTCAAGTTCGCACCCGCCTGCTCTGCGGCATTCGTAGACGTATTCGAACCCAGTTTGCATCACATGACCATTTTGCGGCCAGGGTCTTGGCTGCCAAAGGGGGGTGGGTCGGCGTGATTTCAAGTTGAATCGTAAGTCATTGGACAGCAACTACTTGCTCGCACGTCCCGACACTTGCACGTCTAAACGTGAGAAGCAGAGGGAGTGACTGTTTATTCGTACCTTTTCTTACGTCCTTGAGCTCCGTGCCTGGGGCACAGGCGCGCGGCCCGTCCGGAAGAGCCCGACCCCATTCACGTCACTTTCTTGAAGCGCGCAGGCTGGAGCGGTGGCCTGGTGAGCTTCGACCGTATTCACCAGGAGACAGGTCTTCCGAGCCACGTGATTTCGCGGGCGGCGGCGAACCTTGAAAGGTGGGGTTTCGGAAGGTGAAAGCCGACAAAGAAAACAGACGTTGGAAACGCCTGACCATAACTTCCTTAGGCCTGAAATCCTATGAGCGAATCGATTCTGTCAGCTCCGTTGGTAATGATGGAATTTCGACGACACGGCGACATTTTTTGGATCTGCTCAGCAGCAAACTACTGAATAGTTGCCATAACCTCGATACTCCTCCGCTCCGCCTGTGACGCCCAGCGCTTTGCCGGTCAGTCAACGGCATTCTTGAGCTATCCCGCAGGAGTGATACTGCCAGCGGGTGGCCCACCAACATCAGCCATTGAGACCGACGACAGCCAATTCAGAAACTCACGATAGAAGAACTCTATGTTTGTTAATCGCTGACACAACGAGAGGATACGCCCTCCATCTTCGATCCTTGTATTGAAGGCTGTTAGGTTAGGGGGCATGAAGAAGTAGCGCTCGACTGTCCGGTGTTGGGCATCGAGTAAGCACAGCAAGGCTGGAAGGTGCCGTTCCCTGCGCGCTTTGGCGAGACTCCAAGTCGTTCGGTTGCGCCCGACGGAAACGCGGACCGCAATCCGAACCGACAGCTTGATGTGTCCATCGACCTCGAGTAAGGCGCGGCTGTTGATACGCGGCTGCGGGAACACAGCCACATGTCCGGGAAAAACATCCGCTATCGCCTGAATAACCCGTTTTTGAAACTGCGCCGTGCGTTGCATTTTCCTGGCAATTCGGTACCGGCTGGAGTTCTGCTTGAATGCCGCGAGTTTATAAATCTGTCGCATCGTGCCGAACCGCTTTCTAAGATACGAGACCGAAGGCACTAGAGCGCTGTCATTGATGATAGTTTCCGACAGCCTACCTCTCCGTTTCAACAATAGCTTGAGGCGTGCAACGACTTCCTCATCGGAGAGAAAATTGCCGAGGTACACCGGCAAACGCTTTTGCACCTTATCGAACAACTCCGCACTGATGATAGCCGGAGCCACCTTGTCATTAACGACCCAGGTATTCGAGGGCTTATGAATTTTGGGAGTACGAAAACGAGCGGAAGTGCGTCCATAGACCACCACTCCCGCATAGGTTGGGTTGCGCAGGGTGCTGCGCACCCGGTCTGGAGTCCAGGATAACCCGTGATGCCAGAACCGCCCCTGAGCGTTCAACTTGGCCGCGATCTCTGGTGGCCGCATTCCTTGCCCCGCCCAGTTGAACATGTCGCGTATACAAATAACCTCTTCTTCCGGCCCAAGCGTGTAAAGGATTCGCTGTCCCGGAGTTCCCTTTCGCTCTCCTTCTGAGATGGTCCTAATTGCCGTCCTGGCTTCCGTCACTACGAGACGCCGATAGCCAAATCTCACAGTACCCGCCACTTTGAATCCTTGCTCTGCAGCACGACGGGCAGCTCTACAGATGCGATTTCCAGAGTCCCTGCTGGCCTCGGCGGCCATGGCACGCTTAAGCGCTTTGACAGTAAGGCTTACTAGATCCGTGTCGTTGGTGAACGGTTCCTCGCAGTAATGTACCTTCACTCCTGACTTCCGGCACAAGAACTCGTAGTGAGCAGATTCGTCGCAATCCTGGAACCGCCCCCAGCGACTGACGTCATACACCAGGATTGC
>Ga0335085_10011288_pt1 | contig 13268 bp, 11 predicted proteins | sample Lox_Sample_45_FD_206712 | JGI IMG/M metagenome (GOLD analysis project Ga0335085, IMG submission 206712) | Soil microbial communities from Loxahatchee National Wildlife Refuge, Florida, United States - Lox_Sample_4.5 | ecosystem: Environmental > Terrestrial > Soil > Wetlands | place: USA...
GGGCCAGCCGCACGATGCGCTCCGGCGTGCCGGAGAGAAAGGTGGCCGTCGACCCGTACTGCGCCACCGCGGGATAGGGAAGATGGAAGTCGCCTTGTCCCTGGCGCACCAGGGTCACCTCCGGCTGGAGCAGCGCCCCCTGGGGGCCGAGGTAGGAGCCCCGCAGGGTCAACTGGTCATAGTCCGAAAAATAGCGCGCCAGGCCCACGCCCTGCCGCTCCACCGTCTCGGCCGGGTTGGGGGTCCGGTAGGTCAGGTCCGCCACCCTCGTATAGAAGAGCGTCCAGGCGCCGCCCGCGGCCGGGCGCGTGGCGCCCAGCGTGAACCCGTAGGACGCCGGCTCGTTGTTGCCGGACGAGGGCCCTCCGCCGCGGTCGACCTGGATGTCGTCGATCAGGAGGGAGCCGAAGGCGTCGGTCCTGGCGATCCGCGCCTGGACGTCGGCCCCCAGAAGACTGTTCGTCTTGGTGGATTGGTCGTACTGCTGCAGGAGGCCGAGCGACACGATGTTGGCGTACCAGGGCTCGAGCTGCCTCCCGGGGCCCGCCAGGATGTCCCCCTCCCAGAGGGAGACGGTGAGGCTCCCCGGCCGGTGATAGACGAGGCGGCGGGCGACGAGGAACCGGTGGTTCTGGGTTCCGCTCGTGTCCGCGAGGTCGTCCAGCTGGGTGAGGATGCCGTCCAAATGCAGGCCCGCCGTCCCGATGGTGATGCCGAGGTGGTCGTAACTGTAGGGGGCGGGGGAGATGAGCAGGCCCTGGAGGGCGGGCGGGCCCCAGTTGCGGTCGACCGTACCGAAGAACAGCTCGCCGTAGCGCCACTGGGCACTCAGGTACGCCTCGCCGTCGCGCCCGGCGATGAACCGGTCCTTCTTGCCCTTGAAATCGGGATCGTACTTGAGCCGCGTGTCGAACATCGGGTGAGTGACGAGCACCACGGGCCCGAACGTCGCTTCGAGCCGGAGCCCTCCCGACACGAACCCCCGCGCCGGCTCCGGCTGGTGGTCGGGTACGCCCCGGTCGAGCTCCAGCGGATCGCGCAGGGCGGTGCTGGCGACCGTGGTGCCCAGATCGGCGTCCACCCGCCCGTGCGGTCCGGCTTCGGGGTCGTCCAGCGCCGCGACGATGCGCGCCACCACGCGCCGTTCCGGCGCCGTCAGCGCCGTCGTATCCGCCGCCTTCAACGCCGAGACGATCACGCTCCGCCGCCAGGGGCGGGTCAGGGGAGTCGGATCCACCACCAGGCCGCGGGCGATCAGGTGCTCGATGTAGGGCGTGGCCCAGTGGGAGATGGGCAGGTAGGAGGAGGCCTGGGCGCGGACGCTCAGTGGCCAAGTCGCCAAGACCCCAAGGGTGGCCAGAAGGCGTGCGGGTCGCATTGGACCCCAATCTAGCACCCCTCATCCCCGGGCCCATGGCCCGGGGCTATCTTCCCCCCGCCATGTCCCCCCTCCTCGTCCTGATTGTCGCGGTGCTCGCGACCACCTATGCGGGACCCGTGATTCGTCTCGCCGCGGCGCCGGCACTCGCCATCGCGTTCTGGCGGCTGGCGCTAGTCCTGCCGGTGACGGGGGCCGCGGCTGCCCGCGAGATCCGGTTATCCCCGGGGCCACGCCCCGGGGATAGCCCGGGCGGCCGCTCCGGGGCTGTGCCGGGGGATCCCCTCGGGGCCGCGCTCCCCCTGATGGCCCTCTCGGGGCTCGCCCTCGCGATTCACTTCTGGACCTGGATCGCCTCGCTCAAGTACACCTCGGTCGCGAGCTCCGTGGTGCTCGTGTCCCTCAAGCCGGTCTTCGCGTGGTGGATCGCGGCCCTCTGGCTCCGCGAGCACCCCACGCGCCGCGAGCGCTGGGGGATCCTCCTCGCCGTCGGAGGCGCGATCCTGATCGGCGTGGCGGATGCGGGCGCATCGGTGGGTGCGCTGTCGGGAGATGTGCTCGCCCTCGTGGGCGCCCTCGCCGCGGCCTGCTATTATGTGATCGGCCGCCGGGTGCGGGCGCACGTCGGCGTGTGGAGCTATGCGACGGTCGTTTACGCGATCGCGGCGGCCGCGCTCGCGGGCCTGGCGGTGGGGAGCGGCGTGGCGTTCACCGGATACGCGCGGTCCGATTGGGCCGTGTTCGTCGCGCTCGCCGCGGGTCCCATGCTGGTGGGACACACCGGACTCAACTATGCGTTGAAGCATTTCCGCGCCACCACCGTCAACGTGGCGGCGCTCGGCGAGCCGGTGGGCGCGACCCTTCTCGCCTGGCTCATTCCCGCGATTCACGAAGTCCCGGCGCCGCTCGCGCTCGCCGGGGACATCCTGACCCTCGTCGGGATCGGGCTCGCGCTGACCTCGGGCGGAGAGCAAGCCGATGTGCCATCGGGGCTCGCCGGTTGAGCATCGAGATCCCTCGCTTCGGGCGCTTCGCACCCTTCGCTCAGGATGACAACGCAGGTCGCCGCTTGAGAAGGGAAAATGGAGAATAGGGAAGAGAAATCCGATGCACGTTGAGCTCGTGCGGGGCAGCATCGTCGAGAGCCGGCACCGCGTGCACGCGGCCGTGGTGGACCGCGAGGGCGCTCTCGTCGCCTCCGTGGGGGAGCCCGACTACGTCACCTTCTGGCGTTCGGCGGCCAAGCCCTTTCAGGCGCTGCCGCTCGTCGTGGACGGCGTGGTGGATCATTTCGGGATCACCCGCGAGGAGCTGGCCCTCGCGTGCGCCTCGCATTCGAGCGAAGCCGGCCAGGTCGAGCTGGTGCGGGGCTTCCTCCGGCGCATCGGCTGCACCGAGCGGGACCTCCTGTGCGGGCCGCACCCGCCGTTATCCGACGCCGTCGCCAAGGACTACCAGACCCGCGGCGTGCGCCTGACGGCCGTGTACTCCAACTGCTCGGGGAAGCACACCGGGATGCTCGCCCTGGCGCGCCATCACGGCTGGCCGGTGGAGGGCTACGTCCGCGCCGATCATCCGGTCCAGCGCCGGTGCCTGGCCGAGGTGTCGCGGTGGACGGGCGTGCCGGAGCAGCAGGTGGGCGTGGCGGTGGACGGCTGCGGCGTCGCGTGCTTCGCGCTGCCGGTGAGGAACATGGCGTGGGCGTATGCACGGCTGGGAATTCGGAATGCGGAATTCGGAGTGCGGAATGACGCGGGGGACGATCCAGTCCGCATTCCGCATTCCGCGCTCCGCGTTCGGGAGGCCATGCTCCGCCACCCCGAGCTGATCGCCGGTGAGGGGCGTCCCTGTACGGAGATCATGCGCGCCCATCCGGGCCGGGTCATCACCAAGGTCGGCGCCGACGGGGTGTACTCCGCGCTCCTGGTGCAGGAGGGGCTCGGCGTCACCCTCAAGGTCGAAGACGGGCACGGGCCGGCCGCCGTGCTCGCCGTCGTCCGGATCCTGGAGGAATTGGGCCTCAACCCGTTTCCGTCTCACCTCCGGGAACGGCCGCTCACGAACTCGCGCGGGGAAGTGGTGGGTGCCCTGCGTGTTCGTGGGGGACTCGCGCGTTAATCGGATGACGGCCCGACGGGATGGCGGCGCTACCTTGCTCGAGCCGCGCGCCGTCGCGCTGGCCCGGCTCGCCGCGGCCATCGCGAAGGGGGGCGAGGAGCTCCTGCGGCGGCGCTTCACCGAAGCCCGCGGCGCGGGCGTCCCGGCGCGGTGGGTGGACGAGCTCCTGCTCCAGAGCTTCCTCAATGTGGGGTATCCGCTGGCGCTCGCGGCGTTCGGCGTCTGGCGGACCCAGGTGCCCGGGCCGGCGGAGGGCGGCGGCGAGCCCCTCGACCACGCGGAGCATCCGGACTGGCGGAAGCGGGGAGAAGGGGCGGCGGGGGAGGTCTACGGGCGGACCTACCAGAAGCTCTTGAGCAATCTGCGCGGCCTGCACCCGGCCGTGGAGCACCTGGTCGTCACGGACGCGTACGGGAAGATCCTCGGCCGTCCGGGCCTGGACGCCAAGTGGCGCGAGCTCGCCACGCTTTCGGCCATCGCGATGCTCGACGCGCCGAAGCAGGTGCACGCGCATCTCCGGGGTGCGTTGAACCTGGGCTGGACGCGGGAGGAGATCGATGCGCTCCTGGCGCTCCTCGAGCCAGATATGGGAACGGAGAGGGCGTTGGCCGTCTGGCAGCTGTGGGCGCAGGTCAGGGAACGAGGTCTTTGAATTGCGGATTTCGGATTGCGGATTGCGGATTGACTGAGGCGTCGAAGATCAAGGAGCGCATGCGGGCGCTGGCAGTGGGGATAGTTCGCTTGTCTCAGGAACTACCACGGAATCATACTGGCTGGACGTTAGGAAATCAGATACTCAGATCCGGGACATCGGTGGGCGCCAACTACCGCGCGGCTTGTCGTGCCCGGTCCCGCCGCGAGTTCATTGCGAAGCTGGGCATCGTCGAAGAGGAAGCGGATGAGACCCTCTTCTGGCTCGATATCCTGAAGGAGAGCGGTCTAGTGACTGAGGAGCGTGTGTCGGCACTACGTCGGGAGGCGGACCAACTGCTGGCCATCACCGTCGCGTCCATCCGGACGGCGCGTCGCGCTCGCCCGCCGATTCCGCATTCCGCATTCCGCACTCCGCATTCGTCTTCGATTCCGCATTCCGCATTCCGCACTCCGCATTCGTCTTCGATTCCGCAATCCGCAATCCGAAATCCGCAATAGTCATGTTCGTCGATCGCGTCGTCATCAACCTGGTCGCCGGTGCGGGCGGCGCCGGTGCCTGCTCGTTCCGGCGGGAGAAGTTCGTGCCGAAGGGCGGGCCGGACGGGGGGGATGGCGGTACCGGCGGCAGCGTCTTCGCGCGCGCGGATGCCAACCTCGCCACCCTCCTCGACTACCGGTACCACAACCAGTGGAAGGCGGAGCGGGGCGAGCACGGCAAGGGCAAGAACATGACCGGCAAGTCCGGGGCCGATCTGTATCTCCCCGTGCCCGCCGGCACGGAGATCCGCGATCTCGACTCCGGAGAAGTGCTGGGGGAGCTGGTGTTGGCCGGTGAGACCCTGCTGGTGGCCCGCGGCGGCCGCGGCGGCCGCGGCAACGCCCGGTTCGCGACGCCCACGCACCAGGCCCCGCGCGAATGGGAGCCCGGCACCTACGGCGAAGAGCGGAACCTCGAGCTGGTCCTGAAGCTCATCGCGGATGTCGGGCTCCTGGGCGAGCCCAACGCCGGAAAGAGCACCCTCCTGTCGGTGGTCTCCGCGGCCCGGCCCAAAATCGCCGACTACCCGTTCACCACCCTCGAGCCGAATCTGGGCGTCGTGGGGCTCTCGGATTCCCGCTCGTTCGTCGTGGCCGACGTGCCCGGGATCATCGAAGGCGCCCACGCGGGGAAGGGGCTGGGGCTCAAGTTCCTCCAGCACGTCGAGCGCACGCGCCTGATCGCCGTGCTCGTCCCCGCCGACGCGCCCGATCCGCAGGCGACCTACGAGCTCCTGCGGGGCGAGGTGGCCCGCTATTCGCCCGAGCTGGCGGCCAAGCCGCACGTCGTCGTAATCACCAAGATGGACCTGCTGCCACCGGGGAGCCCGCTCCCCGTCCTGCGCACCGAAGACGGCGCCCGTGTCAGCGGCGTCTCGGCGGTCAGCCGGGCCGGCATTCCCGAGCTGCTCGAAACCCTGTGGCAGACGCTGCGAACGGTTCCGCGGACGAGCTAGCCGCCACCCTCGCGCTCGCGCAGATCCGCGGCATCGGGTCGAGCCGCCTGCGGACCCTGGTGCGGGCGTCGGGCGGGGCGGTGGCCGCGATCCGCGCGCCGCACGCGCAGACCGCGGCACTCCCCGGCTTCAGCCGCGCCGCCGCGACCGCCGTCCGCGAGACGACCCCGGATGCGGGGCACGCCATCCTCGCGGCGCTCGACCGCCTCGGCGCCCGCGCCCTGCTCGCCGGCGACCCGGCTTTTCCCCCGCTGCTCGACGAGATTCCCGATGCGCCGCCCGTGCTGTACGTCTGGGGCGACGCCGCGCTGCTCTCCCGGAAGGCCGTGGCGTTCGTGGGCAGCCGGAACTGCTCGCCCTACGGGCGCGCCGCGACCCGGCTCCTGGCGCGCGACGTGGCGGCCACCGGCCAGGTGGTGGTCGTGAGCGGGATGGCCCGCGGCATCGACGCGGAGGCCCACGAGGCCGCGCTCGACGCCGGCGGCGCGTCGGTCGGCGTGCTCGGCAACGGCTTCGGCGTGATCTATCCCGCGGCGCACCGGGCCCTGTACGAACGGATGGTGGCGGCCGGCTGCCTCGTCACCGAGCACCCGCCGGGCGAGCGACCCCACGCCGGGGCCTTCCCCCGCCGCAACCGGCTGGTCTCGGGGCTCGCGACCGTCACCGTCGTGGTGGAAGCGGCCCTGACCTCGGGAGCCCTGATCACCGCGGACTGCGCCCTCGATCAGGGGCGGACCGTGCTCGCGGTGCCGGGGCCGATCACGAGCGCCACATCGGTCGGGTGCAACAAGCTCATCCAGCAGGGCGCGAAGCCGGCACTCGTCGCGGGGGACATTCTCGAGGAGCTGGGATTCTCGCGGGAATCGGGAATCGTGGAACGACAGCCCCCGGCGGATCTGGATCCTCTCCAGCGCTCCCTGTGGGAGGCCCTGGGCCGGGAAGCTCGGCACGTCGACGTACTCGTCGCGGCCGGAGGAGGAGATACCGGGCGGGTGCTGACGGCGCTCACGGACCTCGAGCTCCGGGGGATCGTGCGGCAGGAGGCGGGGATGATGTTCGGGCGGAAGTAGATCCTTCGCTCGCGCTGAGCGCTCGCTCAGGATGACATGCAGGTGTCCCTCTCTAACTGGAATGGAGGAGGACATGTCATATTCCCCCCGTGCACCTCTACCTCCACGTCCCGTTCTGCCGGCGCCGGTGCTCCTACTGCGACTTCTCGATCGCGGTCCGGAAAACGATCCCGGCCCGGGAGTACGTCGACGCGATCGGGGCCGAGCTCGCCCGAGCGGGACCGCGGGACGTCCCGCTTGCCGCATCCGCCCAGTCCCCGACGATCTACCTCGGCGGCGGCACGCCGTCGTTGCTGCCGCCCGACGCGGTGTCCCACTTGCTGAAGGCCGTGCTTCTCGACGCCGTCGAAGTCACTCTCGAAGCCAACCCCGAGGACGTCACCCCGGCTTCCGCGCAGGCCTGGCGGCGGGCGGGAATCAACCGCATCTCGCTCGGCAGCCAGTCCTTCGATGACGGCGTGTTGCGGTGGATGCACCGGGTCCACGACGCCGCGCGGATCGGGGAAGCGGTGCGGACCCTTCGTGGCGCGGGCCTGGACAACGTGTCCCTCGACCTGATCTTCGCCCTCCCCGAGGAGCTGGGCCGCGACTGGGGCCGGGACCTCGAGCTCGCCCTCGCCCTCGAACCCGAGCACCTCTCCCTGTATGGCCTCACCGTGGAGGAGCGGACCCCGCTCGCGCGCTGGGTCTCGCGCGGCGCCGCGGCGCCTCCCGGTGACGACCGGTATGCCGACGAGTACCTGCTGGCGCACGACCGGCTCGGGGCCGCCGGCTACGCGTTCTACGAGGTCTCGAACGCCGCGCGGCCCGGGCGAGTCTCACGGCACAACTCCGCGTACTGGACGGGCCAGGCCTACCGCGGCCTCGGCCCCGCCGCCCATTCCTTCGACGGCCGGCGGCGGTTCTGGAACCGGCGGGCCTGGGAGGATTACCGGCGGGCGCTCCTCGCCGGGGAGGACCCGACGGAGTCCGAGGAAGTGCTGACGGCGGAACAACGGCGCATCGAGGGCGTTTACCTGGGGCTGCGGACCACGAGCGGGTTGCCCCTGTCGGAGGTCCCGGCCGATCGGCGCGCGGCGTGGGTCGCCGCGGGGTGGGGAGAGGAGTCCGCGGGGAGAATCCGGCTGACCGCCACCGGCTGGCTGTTGCTGGATACGCTCGTGCACGACTTGACCGGCGCACCATCGATTTTGTAAATTGTTTCACTGAAAGAGCTTGCACGCCATGCCCCTTACTGAGCGCGAACGTCAGGTCCTCGAGGCGGTCATCGAGACCTTCGTCCAGACCGCAGAGCCGGCGGGAAGCCGGACCGTCTCCAAGGTTCTGGACCTGGGGCTCTCGCCGGCGACTGTCCGCAATACGATGAGCGACCTGGAAGAGAAGGGGTACCTGTACCACCCCCACACTTCCGCCGGCCGCATTCCCACCGACCTGGCGTACCGCGCCTACGTCGATTCTCTGATGCGGCTGCCGCCTCCCGCCGTGAGCCCGAGCGAAGACGATCAGATCCGCACCGAGCTGCTGGGCCATTCCTCGGCGGTGGATCAGGTGCTGCAGCGCGCCGCGCAGGTGCTCGGCGTGCTGACCAAGGAGCTGGGGGTGGCCGTCGCGCCGAGCCTCGAGCGGGCCGTCCTCGAGCGGCTGGACCTCACGCAGATCTCGTCCGAACGGCTCCTCCTGGTGCTCACCCTCCGGAGCGGCGTGGTGCGGACGATCTTCGTCGAAGTGCCGTCGCACATGGCGGCCGGCGTGGTCGCCCAGGTGGCCGTGGTGCTGAACGAGCGCCTGGCCGGGCTCGAGCTGCGGGAGATCCGCTCGACCCTGTCGGAGCGCCTGCGGGACGCCGGGGCCGGCCAGGAGGCGGGGGAGCTGCTGAACATCTTCGTGCAGGAAGCGGACGGACTCTTCGACGTCACGGCCACGCCGGCCGCGGGCGTGGTGCTGGGCAGCGCCCAGCTCCTGGCCGGGCAGCCGGAGTTCGCCTCGACGACGCGACTCCAGAGCCTGATGGAAGTGACCGAGCGCCGGGACCTGTTGCGCGAGGCGCTGACCCGCCACCGCGAGGGCCTCACCATCACGATCGGCGGCGAGCACCAGGATCCCAAGCTCGCGCCGTTCACGCTGGTCACGGCGCGCTACCGGGTGGGGCCCCTCGCCGGCGTGATCGGCGTGCTCGGGCCCACGCGGATGCCCTACGACAAGATCGTGGCCCTGGTGAACCACACCAGCCGTCTGGTGGGAGAGCTGCTGGCGTGAGCGACTACTACGAGGTCCTGGGCGTGACGATGGACGCCACGGCGGAGGACATCAAGCGGGCCTACCGCAAGCTCGCGATGGAGCATCACCCCGACCGGAACAACGGGGACAAGGGTGCCGAGGAGCGCTTCAAGGAGATCACCGAGGCGTACGAGGTCCTGCGGAACAGCGATCAGCGCGCGGCCTACGACCGGTACGGAGAGTCCGGGGTCCGGGGCCGGGGGCGCGGCCCGCAGGGGATGAGTCACGTGGACATCTCCGAGGCGCTCAACATCTTCATGCGCGACTTCGGCGGCCTGGGCGGGTTCGACGCCTTTTTCGGCGGCGGCCAGCGCGCCCAGCGCGACCGGCACCGCGGCCAGGACATCAAGGTCCAGCTGCGGCTCACCCTCGCCGAGGTCGCCACCGGCACCACCAAGACCGTAAAGCTCCGGACCCTCGACGTCTGCGCCACCTGCCGGGGCTCGGGGGCGAAGGCCGGCACCAAGCCCGCCCCCTGCCGCACCTGCGGCGGCACCGGCGAAGTGCGGCGGACCACGCAGTCGCTCTTCGGCCAGCTGCTGGCCGTTACGCCGTGCCCCGCCTGCGGCGGCGAGGGCGTCACCGTGGCGCACCCGTGCCCGGAGTGCCGCGGGGACGGCCGCGTGAAGGCGGAAAAGACGGTGCAGGTGGACGTGCCGGCGGGCGTGGCCGACCATCACTATCTGACCCTGCGGGGGCACGGGGTTCCCGGTCCCCGGAACGGTCCGCCGGGCGATCTCATCGCGGTGCTGGAGATCGAAGAGGACCCCCGGTTCGAGCGGCAGGGCGACGATCTCGTCTACGATCTCCCGGTGTCCTTCACCCAGGCCGCGCTCGGCGCCGACCTGGAGGTGCCCACGCCGTTCGGCCCCACGGTCCTCAAGGTCCAGCACGGCACGCAGACGGGCACCGTCTATCGGCTGCGCGGCAAGGGGCTGCCGCGGGTGGGCGGGGCGGGGAAGGGCGATCTCCACGTCCGCGTGCACGTCTGGACGCCGGCCAAGCTGTCGGCGGAGCAGGAGCGGCTCTTCCGGGAGATGGCGCAGCACGAAGGCGAGCCGCCTTCCGACGCCCGGAAGTTCTGGAACCAGATCAAGGCGGCGTTCGGCGCGTGAGCGACTGCCTGTTCTGCAAGATTGCGGGCGGGGAAATTCCCGCCACGGTGGTCAGCCGCACCGACGACTTTCTCGCCTTCCGGGACATCAGCCCGCAGGCGCCCACGCACCTGCTCGCCATTCCACTGCGCCACTACAACTCGCTCAACGAGGTGAAGGACACCGCGGTGCTGGGGGGGCTGATGCAGTTCGCGCGGGACGTGGCGCGGGAGGCCGGGCTGTCGAACAAGGGCTACCGGGTGGTGGCGAACACGAATCACGACGGCGGGCAGACCGTGAATCATCTCCATCTCCACATTCTCGGGGGGCGGGAGATGAAATGGCCGCCCGGGTGAGTCGGGCGTCCTTCAGGACGCGCTCGCGCCGAGAGCGGGCTTCAGCCCGCGGGAACGGCGGGGAGTCTTTCAGGACGCGCTCGCGCCGAGAGCGTGCTTGCGGCTCCCCCGGGACCGCCGTTAACTTTATCGGTCTCCCATCGTTAGCGTAGCCTGAGGGCTCCGCCCCAGAGAAGAGGTGAGTTCGCAAATGCCGGAAGTCATCATCCACGATGACGAGAGTTTCGAGCGGGCGCTCAAGCGCTTCAAGAAGAAGTGCGAGAAGGCCGGAATCCTCTCGGACCTCCGCAAGCACCGCCACTACGAAAAGCCGAGTGAGCGGAAGAAACGCAAGATGAACGCCGCGCGCCGCAAGAACCGGCGCGTCCGGCCGGTCTAAATGGCCGGACCCCTGGAGCGGCTGCGCGCCGCGATGAACGAAGCGCGCAAGGCCCGAAACGCGGCGCGCACGCTGCTCCTCTCCACCATCCTCGCAGACCTCAAGAACTCAGAGATCACCCTCGGCCACGAGCCCTCGGACGACGAGGCCTCGGAGGTGCTGCGCCGCGGCGTGAAGCGCCGGCGCGAGTCCGTCGAGCAATACCGCAAGGGCGGCCGCCCGGACCTCGCCGAAACGGAGTCCGCCGAGATCAAGATGATCGAGGAGTTCCTGCCCGCCGCCGTGCCTCCGGACGAGATCCGCGCCGCCGTGCGGGCCGCCATCGCCGCCGGGGCGAAGGACCTGGGAAAGGTGATGGGCGCCGTGATGCCGCAGTTCAAGGGCAAGGCGGACGGCAAGCTGATCAACCAGATCGTGCGCGAGGAGTTGGCGTCGGCCGTATGACCCTCCCGGGAGGGGTGACCCCCTCCGTGCTGGACACGCTCGAATTCGGCGCGGCGCTCTCGCGGGTGGCGCGACACGCCGCCGGTCCGCTCGGCGCCGCCCGGATCGCCGCCCGCCGCCCGTCGTTCGACCCCGACGTCATCCGGAACGCGCTGGCGCAGGTGGCCGAGCTGGCCGCCCAGCTCATCACCGACGAAGGGCTCACGGCCGAGGCCGTGCCCGATGCCACCGCGGCCCTCGACCTGCTCGGCGTCGACGGCTCGGCCCTCGAGCCCGCCGCCCTCCTCGACGTCCTGGGGCTGCTCGGCGCCGCCCGCCTGGTGGCGGCGGAGCTGAAGCGCCTCGAGCCCCGCGCGCCCCGGACCGCCGTTCTTCGCGTGGAGCCGCCGCCGAACGCCCTGGAGCTGCGGCTGCAGGCGTCGCTCGGCCCCGACGGATCGGTGCTCGACGGCGCGTCCCCCGAGCTGGCCCGGGCGCGGAAGGCGGTCCGGGAAGCGCGGGACACGCTGGTGGCGCGCCTCGAGCGGATTCTCGCGGGCCTGAAGAGCGACGACCGGTCGGGAGACGCGGGCGTGACCGTCCGCGACGGCCGCTACGTCATCCCGGTCCGGAGCACGTCCCGGGCCCGCCTGGGCGGCATCGTGCACGACGAATCCGCGACGCGCGCCACGCTGTTCGTGGAACCGCCCGAGGCGATCGAGCTGGGCAACGAGCTGCGGGCGCGCGAAGCCGCGGCGCAACGGGAGGTGCTGCGGGTCCTGCGCGAGCTGACCGACCTCCTGCGCCCCCAGCGCGCCCTCCTCGCCGCCGCGCTCGAGATGTGCGTCGCGTTCGACGACCTGTGCGCGCGGGCCCGGTACGCGGTGGAGGTGAACGGGCACGCGCCGGCAATCGGGCCGGGCCCGCTCACGATCCGCGACGGCCGGCACCCCCTGCTCGAGGGCGGGGAGCGGCCCGTCGTCCCGTTCGACCTGGTCCTGGCGGGCGACGAGTGGACCGTGCTGGTCTCCGGCCCCAACACGGGCGGCAAGTCCGTGCTCATCAAGGCGGTGGGCCTCCTGGCGCTCCTCACCCAGAGCGGGGTCATCCCCCCGCTCGGGCCGCGGTCGTCCCTGCCGGTTTTCACCGGCGTGTTCGCCGACATCGGGGACAAGCAGTCCATCGCCGAGAGCCTCTCGACCTTCTCGGCGCACACCCGGACCCTCCGGGAAATCCTGGCCGGCGCCGGGGCGGGCTCGCTCGTCCTGCTCGACGAGATCGGGAGCGGCACCGACCCGGCCGAGGGCGGCGCCCTCGCGGCGGCGACACTCCGGACCCTCACGCGCCGGCACGCCGTCACGCTCGCCACCACCCACCTCGGGGCGCTCAAGCAGCTGGCCGCCGAGACCGTCGGAATCGTCAACGCCTCCCTGCAGTTCGACGCCGAGACCCTCACGCCGTCCTATCGCCTTCTCAAGGGGGTGCCCGGGCGGTCGTACGGACTGGCCATCGCCCGCCGCCTCGGGCTCCCGGCCGACGTCCTGGCCGACGCGGAGCGCTCCGTGCCCGACGCCGAACGGAACCTCGACCGGCTGCTCGCGGCGGTCGAAGTCCGGCGGCAGGAGCTCGAGGCGCACGCCCGGGAGGTGGAGGGGCGGGAGGCGTCGTTGCGGGAAGAGCGCGACGCCGTCGACCGTCGCGGGGTGGACGTCGCCGGCCGGGAAGAGGCGGTGCGGGAACGGCAGCGTACGCTCGACGCCGCCGCCCGGGAGCAGGCCCGCGCGTATCTCCTGGACGCCCGGAAGACCGTGGAAGCGGCGCTGGCCGAAGCCCGGGCCGCCGTCACGGAAGCGACCGCCAAAGAGGCCCGGCAGCTGCTCGAGCGGGCGATCAACGGGAGCCGGGAGTCGGGAGTCGTCGAGTCCGATTCGCGGGGATGGCAGTCCCTGGAAGACTTGAAGCGCGCCCGAGGGGTCGTTCCGGCTCCCGGCTCCCGACTCCCGACTTCCGACGTGTCGGTGGGCTC
>Ga0335085_10011289_pt1 | contig 13268 bp, 9 predicted proteins | sample Lox_Sample_45_FD_206712 | JGI IMG/M metagenome (GOLD analysis project Ga0335085, IMG submission 206712) | Soil microbial communities from Loxahatchee National Wildlife Refuge, Florida, United States - Lox_Sample_4.5 | ecosystem: Environmental > Terrestrial > Soil > Wetlands | place: USA: Florida...
ATGACGGGGATGCCGCCGGCGACGGCGGCTTCGTAGGCGAGCATGACGCCCGCGGCCTCGGCCGCGCGCGCCAGCGCCGTGCCGTGATGGGCGAGCAGCGCCTTGTTGGCGGTGACCACATGCTTGTGGTTGGCGATGGCGGCCTCGATCAGCCGCTTGGCGATCCCATCGCTGCCGCCGATCAGCTCCACCACCACGTCGATCTCGGGATCGCCGGCGAGCGCCAAAGCATCGTCGCACCAGCGCAGCTTCGACACATCGACGCCGCGATCGCGCGTGCGCTCGCGCGCCGACACGGCGCCCACCGCGATCGGGCGGCCGCAGCGCTGCGCCAGCATGTCGCCATGCTCCCCGAGCAGACGGAGCGTGCCCGCTCCGACCGTCCCCAGACCGGCGATGCCGATGCGCAGGGCGCCGGCCATGACGGCGGTTACGAGCCGATGTAGATGGCGACCCGGCGATTGGCGGCGACGCCGGTCGGCTGCGATTCGTCGTAGGTCGCGCCGCCTGTGCTGGTCTCCAGCGCATTGGCCGGCACGCCCATTCCCATGAGAGTCTTGGCGACGGCGTCGGCCCGCGCCAGGGCAAGGTCCGCGCCCTCGGCGTTCGAGCCCGCCGCCTTCTCGCTCGCGCTGGCATGCCCGATGACGCGCACCCGGCTGCTGCGCTCGCCTTTGTACTTCGAGGCCACGTCGCTGAGGATGGCGCGGTCCCGATCGGTCAGCGCCGAGGTATCGCCTGCAAAATAGATCAGTGCCGTCGGCTGCCCCAGGTCGGTCGGCAGGGCCGCGACTTCCGTCGGCGCCGGCTGTTCCGCGGGCTTCTCCCCTGCCTCGGTCTGCTCGCCACTCCCGCCCTCGGCCGGTTTCGCTGCCGATTCGGGGGGCGGCGGCGCCGGCGGCGGTGGGGTGGCGGCCGGCTGGTTCGTCGTATCCTCCCCCAGCTTCTCCTCGGTGTACTCGGCGTGGGTGCGGTCGGCAAGCAGGCCCTGCACGAGCTTGTCGCGCTCCACCTTGGGCGTCGAGGGTGGCGGACTGTCGGGAACGGTCGCGAGATTCGGAAACTTCTCGCCCTCGCTCGTCGTCTTGGCGGCCGTGCCGGACTGCGCCTCGGTCTTTTGGGCGTCGGTCTTCTGCGTGTCGCTCTTCTGCTCGTCGCTGCTGCAGCCGCCGAGGATGAGACACAGTGCCGCTGCCGCTGGCAGGAAGAAACGCATCATCTGAACCAAGCTCTCCGTCTGAGGTTGTAACACCGGATTGGCCGGCTTATTTTGCAGGTGCGAAATGATCGCTGCAATGGGCGCGATCTTAGGGAAGGTAGCATGACCGATCAACCGGATGCGGGGCTCCAGATCCCCGATCCTCTCGAGTTCTCCAAGGCCATGGCCCATCTGGCCGAGCGTTCGCAGCGCATCGTCGCCGATTTCCTGACCCATCAGGCCGGCGACGGCATCGGCATGGCCGATCCGCTGAACATCGCCAGCGCCTTCCTGGAGATGACCACCCGCCTGATGACCGATCCGGCCAAGCTTCTGCAGTCGCAGATCAGCCTCTGGCAGGCGCACATGGATCTGTGGCAGTCGGCGGCGCTGCGCCTGATGGGCGCGGATGCCAAGGCGGCCGAGCCGGCGCCCGACGACCGTCGCTTCAAGGACGCGGCCTGGGAAGAGAACCAGCTGTTCGATTTCATCAAGCAGTCCTATCTGCTGACCGCACGCTGGCTGACGCAGACTGTGCGCGAGGTCGACGGGCTCGACGAGAAGACGGCGAAGAAGGTCGATTTCTACACGCGCCAGTTCGTCGATGCCATGGCGCCGACGAATTTCCTGCTGACCAATCCCGAAGTCCTGCGCGCGACCGTCGAGAGCAGCGGCGAGAACCTGGTCAAGGGGTTGCAGAACCTGCTCGAGGACCTGGAGCGGGGCAAGGGCAAGCTGCACATCAAGATGACCGACCTCGAGGCCTTCCGCGTCGGCCAGAACATCGCGGTCTCGCCCGGCAAGGTGGTCTTCCGCAACGACCTGATCGAGCTGCTGCAATATGCGCCGACGACGGAGAAGGTCTTCAAGCGTCCTCTGCTGATCATCCCGCCCTGGATCAACAAGTTCTACATCCTGGATCTGCGGGAGAAGAATTCCTTCATCAAATGGGCGGTCGGCGAAGGCCACACCGTCTTCGTCGTCTCCTGGGTCAACCCGGACGAGAAGCTGGCCGCCAAGAGCTTCGAGGACTACATGCTCGAAGGGCCCCTCGCGGCGCTCGACGCCATGGAGAAGGCGACCGGCGAGCCGGATGCCAACGTCATCGGTTACTGCCTGGGCGGCACGCTGCTCGCCTGCACGCTGGCCTACATGGCCGCCAAGAAGGATACGCGCGTGGCCAGCGCCACCTTCTTCGCCAGCCTGGTCGATTTCAAGGAGCCGGGCGAGCTCGGCATCTTCATCGACGAGGAGCAGCTGGCCGCGCTCGAGCAGCGCATGAACGAGAAGGGCTATCTCGAAGGCAGCGCGATGGCCACGACCTTCAACATGCTGCGCGCCAACGACCTGATCTGGTCCTTCGTCGTCAACAACTACCTCCTGGGCAAGGACCCCTTCCCGTTCGACCTGCTTTACTGGAACTCGGACTCCACGCGCATGCCGGCGGCCATGCACAGCTTCTATCTCCGCAACATGTACCAGGAGAACAAGCTCATCCGGCCCGGCGGCATCACGCTCGCGGGCACCCCGATCGACCTGCGCAAGATCAAGACGCCGGCCTACATCATCTCGACCCGCGAGGACCATATCGCGCCCTGGCCCGCCACCTATGCCGCGACCCAGCTCTACCAGGGCTCTGTGCGGTTCGTGCTCGGGGCCTCCGGCCATATCGCCGGCATCGTGAACCCGCCGGCCGGCGGCAAATACAGCTACTGGACCAATGAAGAGTGTCCGTCCACGCCGCAGGCCTGGCTGGCCACGGCGAAGGAGAATCCGGGTTCCTGGTGGCCGGATTGGGCCAAATGGATCGCCAAGTCCGGCGGGTCCAAGGTGCCGGCCCGCCGGCCCGGCGACGGCAAGCTCAAGCCGATCGAGGACGCGCCGGGATCCTACGTCAAGGTCAAGATACAGTAGGCGCCGCGCTCCTCCGCGGGTGCGCGGCCGGGATCAGCGGCCTGCTGCGGCCCGCGCCGTGTCCGTGACCGCCGCCCCGGTCGCCGTCTTGGGCGGCATCGACGGTGTGTGGCCCGAGGCGGTGTTGGCGTTCGCGACGCTGCTCGCGCCGTAGGCATCGAGCCAGGTGGCGCCGAACGCGCGCCGCCAGGTCGCGGCCAGAACATGCGCGACCGAGACCGGACGCAGCCCGACTTCGTGCGCGCCGGAGGCGAACAGCTTCACGATCATGCGCTCGCGCATCGCCTCGTCCTGCCAATCGAACAGGACGCGCAGCGCCGCTCCCGCTTGATCGATCACCGCCGCGGGCACGCGGCCGATCCCGCGGATCCTGATGACGAGACGCTGACCCGCCCGCGCCTGCATGCCCGTCGGCATCAGCATGCGTGCACCATGCAGTGAGAAGTCCTTGGCGCGGCCGGCGGCGCGAAAATCCGCCGCAATCACGCCGACCAGCTCGTCGGCGTCGAAGCGATGCTCGCTGCGCCGCCGCGGCACTTCGATACACATCAGCAGGACGACCGCCAGGACGATCAGGTTCCAGCTCGACCAGAACATCACCACCGGGAAGAACCCGTCGGAAGCTCCGCCGTTCGGCAGAATGTGGATGGCTATTCCGAGGATGGTCGCGAGGAAGAGGACGAGCGCCATGCTGAAGGTGATGCGATCGAGGCGAGCGCTCCCGATGGCAAGTCCCTTTGGCGTTACCCGAAACGGCACGCCGAACGGCTTGACGAGCGAACCCAGCATGGTCGGCACCAGCCGAAAGGCGGCGAAACACTGCGAGGCGGGCGTCAGCAGCGGCACATGATAGCCGGCCGAAAGCCAGCGCATCATCGCGATGAAGCCGAGGAACATCGGCGCCTGATAGGACAGCACCGCGCTCGTGCCCATCTTCGGCAAGGGCGACAACGGCGTCCACAGGCAGATGACGGGCATGGCGAGGCCGAAGATGCGGATCGTATACTGAACGATCCAGTTGGTCGGGAAGAACAGCAGCCGGTCGATCAGCCGCAAACCCGGACCGAGCGGCCCGTTGCGCAGAAACATCAGCTGGATGCCGCCGCGCAGCCAGCGCTTGCGCTGGACGAAGAACGCCTCGACGCTCTCCGCCGCCAGGCCGAAGGCGAGCTTCTCGTTCACGAACCGGGTGATGTAGCCGCGCCGCTTCAGCGCCAGGGTCGTCAGGATGTCCTCGGTGATTGACTCCGTGGGAATGCCGCCGCCGATCTCGTCGATCGCCGAGCGGCGGAGCACGCCGAGCGAGCCGCAGCAGAAGGCCGCGTCCCAGGCGTCGCGCGAGGGCTGGATCGTGTCGAAGAAGATGCGCTGGTCGTCCGGCAGCATGCCGTCCATCAGCAGGTTCGCCTGGATCGGGTCGGCGTTGTAGAAGTGATGCGGCGCCTGCACGATGCCGATCTTCGGATCGTCGAACCAGCCGATCGTCCGGCGCAGGAAGTTGCGCCGTGGCACGAAGTCGGCGTCGAACACCGCCACGAACTCGCCGCTGGTCTGCCTGAGCGCGGCGTTGATGTTCCCGGCCTTGGCATGGGCATTGTTCGGCCGCGTCAGGTAGCCCACCCGCTTCGCGGCGCAGAACTCGCGCAGCCAGCCGCGCCTACCGTCATCGAGCACCCAGACCTTCAGCCGTGCCGTAGGCCAATCGAGGGCCATGGCGCCGAGAATCGTCTTCTCCAGCACGTCCATGCCTTCGTTGTAGGTCGCGATGAAGACATCGACCGTGGGCAGCTCTGCGTCCGGGCGCGCGGCCAGCGCGGCGGCCTTGGCGTCGGTTTCCGGTTTCCGGTCGACGGTGCGCGACAGCATGACGACGGCGACGATGGCCTCGGCGATCCCCAGCAGCTCGAAGCCGAGCACGGGCCACGCGAACCACCCGCCGGCGCCGTCTTGCGCGCCATAGAGGATGACGCCGGAAATGCGCCAGTAGTAGTAGCGCACGGCCAGGAAGGCGAAGAGGGCGACGATCAGCAGGCGATGGCCGTTGCGACGGCAGTCGAGCGCAGGCAGCGCGCTGACCACGATCGCTATCGTGAGCAGCAGGACCGGCGACAGGCCGAAGAGGAAGGCGCCCGCGGACATCGCCGCTGTGCCCGCTAAATCCGCGCCAGCAGCGGCGACAGGATGGAGGGCGCCGCGAACCAGACGCGCACCCCCGAACCGATGCCGCACAGCCGGCCGCCGCTTGCCGCGATGCTGCGGGGATCCACCTTGATCTCCACCTCCGCCCAGCGATCGGCGCCCGGCGCATCGAGGCCGGAGGCTTCGGCGCCGCGCGGCGCCGCCTGCGCGGCGCCGCGCACGATTCGCACCTCGCCGGCGGTGTCGACGCGCGTGCCCGCGATCTCGATCGACACGGAATCGCCGGGCGAAATCGTCGCGGCCTCGTCGAGCGGGATGCGCGCCAGCACGAACATATCGGCGCAGTCGACGAGCTCCGCCAGCACGTCTCCCTTGACCACGTCGGTGCCGGGGGCAACCGGTTGCCGCCACACGACGGCCTGCACCTGGGCCCGGCTCTCGAACCGCGTCTGCGTGCCCAGCCAGTCGCTCTCGCGCGCGATCTCCTGCGCCAGTGCGCGGTCGCGGGCGACGAGCGCGGCCCGCTCGCTCGCGATCTCATTCAGCCTGATCGCGATCTCGTCGAGCCGCTGGCGCGAATAGGGTACGTCGCTCTGGCCGTCGCGCGCATTGATGCCGGAGGCGAAGGCGCTGGCCTCGACCATCAGCCGCCTCAGCTCGGCCTGCGCGGCGGCCAGCTTGTGCTTCGCTTCGTCCTCGGCCCCGATCTTCTGATCGATCTCGGAAGCGCCCATGGAGCCCGTGCCGATCATCTTGCGGGCCCGTTCGGCGTCGGCGTGGGCCACGCGATAGCCGGCGTCGGCGCTCTCGACGTTCGAGCGCGCGGCCTGCAGCTCGGCGTCCGTCCGGGCGAGCGAGGCTCCGGTGAAGCGGGAGACCTCGCCCTGGAGCTGGCTCTGCAGGCCCGCCAGCCGGTCCCGCTCGCTGTCGAGCGCGGACAGTTTGGCGGCCAGCTCTTCCCGTTCCGCCTGGGCGGTCATGACGCTGCGCCGGTCGGTGACCTGCGCGACCACCGTCGCGACTAGGTCGTTCTGCGCGACCACGTCGCCGACGCGGGGCAAGCCCTCTTCGACGCGGCCGTCGATCTGCGCCCGGACGACGATCCGGCGGCCGTCGAGCACGGCGTCTGCCGTGACCATGTTGGTGACATGGAGCGCAAAGGCGGCGCCGGCCAGGGCAACGCACAGGATGGCCATGCCGATTCGGAGATATCGCCGGGGCAGACCGGCGTAGAGCGATTGCGCGGTCACGACACACCCTTCTCGAGCAGGCGCGCCTGCGGGCGAATCGCTGCGATTCTCTTAACCATTCTCGGTGAACCCCGCTCGCCCCTTTCTGGAGCACGCGGCCATTGTCCCCGGCGCTGGTAAACGCAGGAGGTCGCGCTGGGCCTCTTCTGTAATGTTTTGTAACGGCTTCCCCAGCGCGCCAGGCCGTGGCACTATCCTTAACGGCCGACGACCGCTTTCGGGGAACGTTGGGATGCAAGCGGACGAGGCAGGCGCATCCGAAAGTGCGAGCACGCTCGCGCTGCTGCGTGGCGAGCGCGGAGGTGCTTTGCGGCGCTGCATCGACGTGGCGCCGGTCGAACTGGCCATGTTCGATCGGGAGATGTGCTATCTTGCCGCCAGTCGTGCCTACCGCGACCGCCATGGGCTGGGCGATCAGGAACTCATCGGACGCTGCGTCTACGATGTGTTGCCTGCTTACGCTCCGCGCTGTCGCGAAATCCACGAGCGCTGCATGACCGGCGCCAGCATGCATTGCAACGCGGAGCCGTTCCTGAGGCCCGACGGCTCCATCGAATGGCAGCGCTGGGAGGTGCGGCCCTGGCATGATTCCGAGGGTCGTATCGGCGGTATCGTCGTGTTCATGGAGGATATCACCGAGCAGCAGCGGACGCTGGCCGACTTGACGGAGCGCGAGCGTCGATTCAACCAACTGACCCATGTCGCCGCCGATGCCTACTGGGAGATGGACCGCAACCTGCGCTTCACTCGTTGCGGGCGCGACGACTGCTATGTCGGCTTGGCGCCGTGGGAGATACCGGGCCTCGATCCCGAGGCGCCGACGCTGCGGGCGCACTTTGCCGACCTGCGCGCCCATCGTTCTTTTCGCGATTTCGAGTTCCCTATCGACGAAGCGGGCCGCGGGCGCCTGCACTTCGCAATCAGCGGCCAGGCGCTCCACGATCGCCACGGGGAATTCGTCGGCTATCGCGGTGTGATCCGCAACATCACTGCCCGCATCGAGGCCGAAGAGGCGCTGCGCGCCAGCGAGGCCCGCCAGCGTACGCTCATCGATTCGATTCACGCCGGCGTCTTCATCGCGCAGGACGATCGCTTCGTCTTCTGCAACCGGCGCTTCGCGGACATGCTGGGCGCCGACGAGAGGAGCCTGCAGGGCGCACGCTGCGAGAGCGTCGTCGCTCCCGATGACGTCGTGCTCTTCCGCCGTCATTGCGACCGCGTCGCCGAAACCGGAACGTCAGACAGCGCGTACATCACCTGCCAGCATCAATGCGACGCGGCGCCGGTGCTCCTGCTGCTCCATGCGGCGCCCATCGACCATGACGGCCGCCCCGGCGTCCTGGGCACGGTCACCGCTCTCCGCGAGCACGGCCGTCTCGAGGAGCCGTCACGTCGGACGCAGCAGCCGGAAACCGTCGGCCGACTTGCGGGCGACATCGCGCACCACTTCAACAATCTGCTGGCGGTCATCCTGGGCAATCTCGAGCTGCTGAGCCCGGAGTTGCCGGACGGCCCGCTCTGGAGGCGCGCAGCCCTGGCGCTGCGCAGCGCGCAACGGGGCGCCGAGCTGACCCACCGCCTGCTCGCCTTCGGCGGCCGTCAGCCGCTGCGGCCGGAGACGCTCGATGTCAACAAGCTCGTGACCGACCTCGCGGACATCCTGCGGGAAACGGTGGGCGAAGCCATCGCCGTCGAGATGGCGCTGCAGCCGCACCTCCCGCTTGCCTATGTCGACCGCGCTCAGCTCGAAGCGGCCCTGCTTGAGCTCGCCTCGAACGCGCGGGCCGCCATGCCGCGCGGCGGCCGCATCGTCATCGAGACGGCGAACGCGACGCTCGACGGCACGCCTTCGGGCATCGGCGAGACGACTGCGTTCCGCCCCGGCATCATGCTGGCGGTCACCGATACGGGCGTCGGCATGAAGCCATCCGTGACGGAGCACGCCTGCGAGCCCTTCTTCACGACTGCGGAAACCGGCCAACGGGTTGGCCTCGGTCTCTCCATGGTCTCGGGCTTCGTCGCGCAATCCGGCGGCAGGCTCGAGCTGGAGAGCAGGGAGGGCGTCGGCACGACCGCGCGGCTCTACCTGCCGGCTTCAAGGGCATAGGCTACTGGAGGCGCGGCGGCGTTGCCGCCGTCGATTCGCTACAGGAGAGACCCCGCCTTCCTGCGGCCCAGGAAGCTTCGGCAGTGCGTGTACACCAGGACCATGTTCACGCGTGCGCCGTCGTCGGAGAGCGGGAGATAGATGATGTCGTCGTTCTGGACCTGCCCGTCGGCTGCGTACGGATCGCGGTAGCAGAAGGGCGCCTGGTTGCGGACGACATAGTCGTAGCAGCTCAGGGTTTCCTCGAGCGAGCCGCCGAAGAAGGCCTCGGCGATCGACTTTCCGGTCGGGTCGCTGCCGCGCTCGGCGACCTCCTGCGTGCCGACGAGCCGATAGACGAAGCGGCGCGCGTCCGCCGTCACGTCGACCAGCATGGTCATCGGCAGCAGCTTCTTGATCTCGGCCGGCTCCAGGTCCGCCCGCGCCGGCATCGGCCGGCTGCCGCGCTTGGCCAGCCAGTAGTCATACATCGCCTGCACGTTCTTGTGGCAGGCGGCAATGCGCCCCCGGATCTGGTCGGGCGTGATATCTTCGAACATCGTGGACGCTGGCTCGCACTTGTCTCGGCCCTAAACGGCACGAAGACCATCGGCCATCCTAACGGCGATCCCCTAATGATTAACTACCGGCCGTCAGCCGCGGCCCTCCGCCCGCCCTACTCCGCCGCTTCCGGCCGCCGCTGGGCGCGCGCCGCGCTTGGCGCCTTGTGGAAGCGGCCGCCCTTCATGATGGCCGTGAGCCGGCTCGCGTCCTGCAGGATGCGGATGTCCGCGAGCGGGTCGCCATCCACGAGCAGCAGGTCGGCCAAATGCCCGGGCGCGATGCAGCCGAGATCGTCCGGCCGCCCCATCAGCTGGCCGCCGAGCCGCGTCGCCGCCTGAATCGCCGCCATGGGCGTGAAGCCCAGAAGCGTGACGAAATGTTCGAGGTCGCGGGCGTTCGTGCCTTGCGGATTGCAGAACAGTCCATAGTCGCCGCCGGGCAGCACGCGGATCCCCCGCTTGCGCATCGCCGAGGCATTCGCGACGAGGGCCGCGAACTCGCGCTCGTTGCGCGCCTGAGTCTTGCCGTCGAAGGTCACGCCGTAGTGGCCGGCCTCGTGCGTCAGCGTATAGGGGAAGCCGACGGTGGGCGCCACGAAGACGCGCTCCTTCGCCGCCTCCAGCAGGTCCAGCGCCTCCTCGTCGCAGAAGGCCGCGTGATAGATCACGTCCACGCCCTGGCGCAGGCACATCTTCACCGAGCCGGCGCTGACGGCATGGGCCGCCACCACCTTGCCGCGGGCGCGCGCCACCTGCACCACCGCCGCCAACTCCTCGTCGGTGATGACCGTCGACTCGGAGCCTGCGCCCCACTCCTCGAAGCCGCGGTCGCCCGAGACGTTCACCTTGAACACGTCGACGCCCTCGCGCGCCGCCACGCGGCAGGCCCTGCGGAAGGCGTCCGGCGAATCGCAGCTCACCGTGAAGCGCACGTTCGGCGGCAGCGCCACCTCCATCGTGTCGAGATCGCCGAGATTGCCCGTGGGCGTCATCTCCTGGGTCGCCGCCTTCAGGCGCGGTCCCGGTACGCGGCCGGCTTCGATCGCCCGTTTCAGCACGACGTCGAGCCGCGGCTTGGCCGCGGCGGCGCTGAAGCAGCTGGTGAAGCCATGGTCGAGCACCAGCTTCGCGTTCTCGATGCAGGCGATGACGTGCTCCTCCACGGGAATGCGCGCGAACTCCTCCAGCTCCTTGTTGTTGCAGAAGCTGAGATGCGCGTGCGCCTCGACCAGCCCGGGCATCAGCGTGGCACCGCCGCCGTCGACGACCTGCGCGGCCGCGGCCGAGAGCCTTCCCGGCGCCGCCGCCACCGCCGCGATCCGCTCGCCCTCGACCAGGACATCGGCCGGGTACGCGGCCGCGGCCGATCCGTCGATCACGCTCACGTTGGTGAAGAGAATCCGTTCCATGGCCGCCTCCGGTCCGGGGCTTCGGATGAAGCGTCCAGCCTAGACCCGCACAAGACGGCCGGCAATCCGTGGCCGGGAAATGCGCTCCGCCATTTACAAGACGTTACAAGACAGGCCCCAAGAGCCATACCCGGTTTACGGGCCTCGGCGATCATGGCCCCGTCCTGCTGATGAACATGCGTATATTTCAGATTGCATCCCAACCTGCATTAAGCCCGACCTGAATTGTTCACCGATCTGATGGAGCGGGGCTCCCCCCACCCGCTCCATCAATTCTTTCACCGCCGTTACGACAGACGTGCACGTTTCGCTGTCGGCGCCGCCGTTAACCATCTTCCTTCAGGCGACCTTCACTAAACCTCTTTAGTGATGTGGCATGTCGAGCCTCGTCGTCAGTTGGCCCTTCGTCCTGCTCGCGGGCAGCATCGGCGTCATCGCCCTGCTCGCGGCTCTGAGCCTGCTCGTGCGCGCCGCCGCGGTCGGGCGGCAGCGGCTGATCTGGGTCGCGGTGGCGGCGGCGGTTGGCGGAAGCGCGATCCCCGCGATCTATCTCATGGCAACGCTGCCCGCCGACGGCAGCCCCTGGCTCGCCCTCCTCGCCATCGCTAGCGCGATCGTCTTGCTCGGCGGCGCCTTTGCGCTTGGTCTGGCCGGCGGCAGCCAGCCGGTGCCGGCGGCGGCGCCCGACGATCTGCGCGCCGCCCTGGCGGAGCTTGCCGCTGTCAAGGCGCAGAATGCCGAGCTCACGGCCGCGCTCGAGGTCGCGGATGCCGGCGACCGCGCCAAGTCGCAGTTCCTCGCCACCATGAGCCATGAGCTGCGCACCCAGCTCAACGCCATCATCGGCTTCGCGGAGTTCCTCGGCACCGATCTCTGCGGCTCGCTCACGCCCAAGCAGCGCGGCTATGTCGGCGACATCCACCGCGCCGGCGGACATCTGCTCCAGCTCGTTGGCGACGTGCACGACCTCGCACGCATCGATGCCCGCCAGCTCGTCCTCGCCGACGACGTGATCAATCTCGGCGACTCCATCGCCTCGGCGATTGCCCTGGCCGCGCCGCGCGCGGCCGAGGTCGGCATCGCCCTCAACAGCGTCATCGCGGCCGGCCTGCCGCTGGTGCGCGCCGATGCAACGCGCCTGCAGCAGATCCTGCTCAACCTCCTGAACAACGCCGTGAAGTTCACGCCGCGCGGCGGCATGATCACCGTCTCGGCCGAGCGCCGCAGCGCCGATATCGCCGTTGTCGTCGCCGATACCGGCATCGGCATGGCCGCCAAGGACGATGCCGACGACAGCCGGTTTGCCCGTCCCTCCGACGCCGGCGGCCTCGGCCTGCCCCTGGTGAAGCGGCTGGTCGAGCTCCACGGCGGCCGACTCGCCATCGAGAGCGCACCGGGGCGCGGCACCACCGTCACGGTCCTGCTGCCGGCCGACCGCATCATCGACCGCGCCGCAGCCGCCGCCTGAGCGCGAGCGGCGGGCCGGACGGCGCCGGCCCGCCTGCGCCGTCTATTCCTTCACCACATGCCAGACGTTGTTCTTGCCGTCGCCCGTGACGTCGCCGGGCTTCTTGTCGTTGACGAACGTGTAGAGCGGCTTGCCGTCGTCCGCCCACTGCATCTTGCCGTCGTCGCGCTTGATGATCGTCAGACCACCGACCGGCTTGGCGTCCTTGGCCGCGAGCGCCGGTGGCCAGTACTCGGCGCACTCGCCGCTGCAGTTGGACTTGCCCTTGGCGTCCTTGTCGTAGGTGTAGAGCGTCATGCCCTTGGGATCGGCCAGCACCTTGCCGCTCGCCGCCGTGATCACCTGCAGCGGGCCGTAGTCCTCGTCGGCGCGGGCGGCGCCGACTGCCAGGACCGCCGCCGCCATCGCGGCAAGCGCTAACGCGTTGCGATATGTCATTGTCATCACCCCAATCGGTTGCTTACTCCCTTGCTCAACGGAACGGGCGCCGGGGCGCATCGTCCGCGGGGAATGAACGCCGGCCATGCTGGTCTCATTCCGGCGCCGGCGGATTATTTCCGCTTGCCGCTGGACACGGGCCGATCGGGTGTCTTTCATGACTCGCCGCCGCCGCGCCTGACATCAGAGGTCCATGCCTCCGCCGACCGACCATGCCGACATCCGTTCCGCCGTCGCCCGGCTGTGCGCCGGTTTCCCGGGCGAGTACTGGCGCCGGCTCGATGCCGAGCGCGCCTATCCGACCGAATTCGTGCAGGCGCTCACCCAGGCCGGCTACCTCGCCTGCCTGATCCCGGCCGAGTATGGCGGCAGCGGCCTCGGCCTCGCCGCCGCCGCGGCCATCCTGGAGGAGATCCACAAGAGCGGCGGCAACGGCGCCGCCTGCCACGCCCAGATGTACGTCATGGGCACGCTGCTGCGGCACGGCAGCGCCGCGCAGAAATCGCGCTGGCTGCCGCCGGTCGCGTCGGGCGAGCTGCGCCTGCAGGCCTTCGGCGTCACCGAGCCGTCCGCCGGCACCGACACGACAGCGATCCAGACCACCGCCGTCCGCCAGGGCGACCGCTACGTCGTGAACGGTCAGAAGGTCTGGACCTCGCGCGCCGAGCATTCCGATCTCATGCTGCTGCTGGCCCGCACCACGCCGCGCGACAAGGTCGCGAAGCGCACGGAGGGGCTCTCGGTCTTCCTTGTCGATCTGCGCGCCGCGCGCGGCAAGAGCGTGGAGATCCGTCCGATCCGCA
>Ga0335085_10011291_pt1 | contig 13267 bp, 14 predicted proteins | sample Lox_Sample_45_FD_206712 | JGI IMG/M metagenome (GOLD analysis project Ga0335085, IMG submission 206712) | Soil microbial communities from Loxahatchee National Wildlife Refuge, Florida, United States - Lox_Sample_4.5 | ecosystem: Environmental > Terrestrial > Soil > Wetlands | place: USA...
ACGGGCGTTCTGTATGCGATGCGTAGCCCATCGGCGCGGCGCTTGACAGTGACATAGTCGGCGTTTTGCGCTGCTCAAAGTCGGCAGTTTTCGTCACGCTCTGTTGTCTTTGTTCGAGGTCGCGAGAGCCGAGCCGCGGTGGACATCGAATGAAGTGGCTCCGGTGCCCTCAGGCAGATGATTGATCGGCTGGGGCCACTTCGGTACTTGCCGCGACCATCTTTGCCAGTTGCCACTCGTAAGCTTCCGGGGCGCTGCCGATCCTGATCCCGAGGTCAGTCTTGGCAGCCTCGTAGTAAGCACGCCGCGTCTGGCTGACCGCCCCGATCGCCTCGTCCCAGGACATGTCGCTCCCGCGCCCCAAAGCCATCCACTCAAGGCGGAAGGCGCTTTGATGCCAGGCGCGTGCCGCGATGATCACGTCGCTGTTCCCCAGAAGCAAGACCGACTCCCACTTCATGGTCCTCTCGTCCTCGGCGGCCACGAGAGCCGCCTCAGCCGCCGCAGTGGCCGTCTGCGCGTCGGGGGAATCCATGCCGACGGCACTTCCCGTGCGCTGCTCTCGTAGCCGGGTCGCCGTCGAGATCAATTGCTTGACGGCATGCGAATACTCCGCGTACGCGGCCAGCTTCTTCTCGTCCCATCGCACGGCCTGCTGCCGGTGCCACTTCGCCCGCTCTGCGGATGACGTGACGGCCCAGGTCGCCAACGCCCCGATCGCGACCCCGAGCAAGGCAGGCAACTGCTGGAGAAGTGTTCCCACCCCAACATCGTCCAGTCTGCCCGCAAGTCTGGCTAGTCCCGGGCCTAGCCCGGGCGGGTCCCCGACGCGCGGGAACCGCCGATAGGCGCGACTAGCGGGACGCCGAGGATCACGATGACGCACGGCCCGGAATGGTTGTTCTGGGCTCGGGCAATGACGCTCAGCCAGGTTCATCTGGCCTGGTCTCCGATCCGCAGCGGTCGCTTACCAGTTGCGTCGGCCTGATCTACCTGGACTGCTGAGGCACGGGGTCACAGACCCGGCGAGTCACCGGCGGCGTGCCATCCCTCAGCTGTCCTGAAAGAGGATGAATAACCGGCCATCGGACCGCACGCTAGGAGAAAATGGCGGGCATGTCACAGATCGCCCGGCGCAGCGCGAAGCGGAAGACGGCATGGGCCCTTGCTTCGCTCGCGGGGCTCGCCGTAATCGGCTGGGCGGGCGTGCATGTCGTGGCCGGGCGGTCAGGGCCGCGGATGATCAACGTGGGATCCAGCCAGGACGCGGCTGGATCGGTGGCCGTCTCGCCCGGCGGCAAGACTCTCTTCGCGGCCAACGGTGACTGCTGCAGCCCCGCGGACGCGGTGACGGAGCTGGACCTCGCGGCCGGCCGGGCCGGCCGGCGCATCGTCGTTGGCGAACCGGTGCTGAAGCTGACGGTGACACCCGACGGCAAGACTCTTTTCGTGCTGAGCGTGAACGGCACCACCAACGCCACCAGGCTTACGCCGGTCAACATCGCGACAGGGCGGGCCGCGAAGCCGCTGCGCCTGCGCCGGCCGGTGGACATGGTGGCCTCGCCTGACAGTGCGCTGCTGTATGTCCTGGACGACACCGGAGGCAAGTCGCTCGCGGTGGTGCCGGTCAGCCTCGCGTCGCACCATGCGGGCAGGCCGATCCCGGTACCCGCCGGGTCGCAGGCACTGGCCATTTCACCCGACGGCGGGACCCTCTACGTGGGCGCAGGGAACCCGCATCACCGCCGGGCAGACGAGGTCATCGCGATCGATGCCAGGTCCGGGAAGGCGCGAGCCCACGTCCCGATGCCCGGTAATGTATGGGATCTTGACGTCAGCCCCGGCGGGAGCAGGCTCTACGTGCTCGCGTCGGACAGCAACTGCGACGCGGAGTGCACGTGGGGACCGTGCGAACTCGTCACCATCAGCACCGCCAAGGCAACGGCGGCCAAGCCGCTTGCCCTGGGCCCGAAGTGCCTCCAGCTCGCCACCGCCCCGAACGGCACATTCGCCTACGTGCTGAACGCAGACCAGACCATTACCCCAGTGGAAACCGGAGATGGCTTCACGGGCCCGCCGATCCGGACCGGCCACGGTGGCGCTGATTTCGCCCTCGCACCAGATGGCAGCACGATCTACGTTGCGGAAGGCGGACAGGGCGTCGCCGTCATCCCCGTCCCACGCTGCCAGGCGACCACCCGCTTCGCAGGCTGCCCGGACTGGCCGCCGCCCGGCCCCTCTGCGTAGCTCGACTGCGGTGAACACCCCCCGCACGATTGCGAGAGCCGGCGAGTCGTGTGAATACGCATTCTTCGTCGGTACCTCTGCTGCACGCTCATACCGCGAAGAGGGCGCCACGCCCAGACGGCGCGAACGTTCTGTGTGCCGCGCAGAGTCCATCGGCACGGCGCTTGACAGGTACATAGTCGATCCGGAGCGGAGCGAAACATCTGCTCCGTTACCTTGTGGTCAACGAGTGAACTGCTGGGTCTGCCGCCGACCGGCTCAGCAGGTCAGGTGCAAGATCGCGTTGGTGTCGGCTGAAGCCCCGGCCAGCTTGCCGATCGCCTCGGCCGTGGGCAGGACGACAAGGTCGATCTCGCGGCGGCGGGCCTCGTCGCGGACCTCCTGCATCACCGGCAGCGCGCCATCTGCGCCGGTGCCGATGACCAGCCTGCGGCATCGCCACGGGATGTCCTCCGCGACCGAAAGCGGGGTGTGCCCGTACGCGTCGCGGAACTTCCGCGACCCTGCCTTCTTGCGCTTGCGGATCTCGCCGCGGTCGATGATGAGGTCGTGGTCGTAGGTGACGCCGTTGACCCGTATTGAACCGAAGGAGTAGCCGGTGAACCGCATGATGACGCTCCTTCCCTGCCCCCGGACCGTATGGCGGGCGCCGGCGGCCGTCCAGGTCCGTATCCGGCAACGGCGCCGGCCTCGGCGCCGCAGGCGCCTGCCTCGGTCACGGTGAGCGCTTCCCCACGGTGCCGCAGCCGCTCTGGGCACCGACCCAGAGCCTGCCATGCCCGCTGACACCGGCCATCATGCCCCCTGACACGCCCGCGTCGGCTCCCATTACGACGACGCGGTATCCGCCGATCTGGGTCGGGTCGGCGTGGTGGCGTGATCGTCGATAGGGCACGCTGAGTGGAGTGTTCTGTGCACGGTTGCAGAGTCGGCGCGTGGTCGCTCCGCCCGGGCGGGGGCCTCGCCACCCGGAGGATGCCCGCCGGGTGTCAATGAGTTGCGGTTTCGGGGCGGGCGCGCAGGGACCCGAGGTCCAGTTCGATCCGGCGGCCGTGCACGGTGACGACGATGCTGGCGGCGTCGGCTCCGGTGGCGGTGAGGTAGTCGTAGAGGGTGGAGAGCAGCATGTCGCCGCGGCTTTCCATGCGGGAGACGGCGGCCTGGCCGACGCCGAGCCGCTTGGCGACTTCGACCTGGGTGAGCTGGGCGGCCTTGCGGATCATGGCCAGGTTCATGGCGTAGGCCCGGTCCATGTCCTCGGCCTCACTGTTGGCCTGGGCGACGTCGGCGGCAAGCTGGGGGTCGGACAGGAGCCGGTCCAGGTGGTCGTTGCCGCGGACGAACCTGGAGGGCTGCGGGGTGGCGTCGTCGGTCATGGCTTCTCCTCGTAGGCTGTCTCGCGCTTCCACTGGTCGATCATCGGGTCGGCGCGGGCTGCGGCCCCGTCGTAGAACACGTCGCCGAGCTTCGCCTTGTCGGTGGCGTACAGCGCGACGACCACGGTGCCCGCGCCCGGCGGGAACCAGCAGATTAGCCGGACGGCAACCTGCGGGTGGTAGGCGTGCGAGACGCGCCACAGCTGGTAGCGGCGTGACTGCCGCACCCAGCGGAGCGTGGCGGTCTCCCCCTCCGGCGCGGGCGGGTCGGTCAGGTTCCGCAACTGGTCAAGGGCGCGGGCGGTGAACGTCAGGATGAGCCGCGACCGCTCGTCTCCCGAGCGCGCTTCGCCTTCCAGCCGGTCTAGCCACCGCCCGAAGTCTTCTGGCCAGTCGATGTCCATCAAGCTAGTATTACACCGACGAGATATTCCATGCAAGGAATATTGCTGCCCCTCAAGCGAGCCAGCGCGAGAGCCCGGCGCTTCGAAGCCCCTCCGTTCACCGGCCTGCGATGCCGGGTGTGAACAGCGACCGCCGCGTGCGCCCTAATGGATGTTCTGCGTGCAGATAGCGCTTATAGATGGGTCCGCTTGACAAGCACCTAATCGGCGGTATGGGTGTTAGGCGCCACTCTCCTTGAGCATCAACAGGCCGTCCGGCGTCGCTCGCGCTGAGCATCACGCGGCGGCCACGGACGGCTGGCCTGGATATGGTGCGCGACGACACCGTGAGCACCGGGCGAGGGCGGCCGGTCATCGCGACGGCGGGTTGCCGTAGCGGTGTTCATCGTGTCGTTTCCGCTGGCGGGCAGCGTTCCGGTTGCGGGGCGGCGGCCGGGCTGGGATCGTGCAACACGACTTGCCCCTGGCGGCGGTGCCAGCGCTGGGGGACCGTGGTGCCGTGCCCAGGGAGGATCACCCCGATGCTGCTGTGCGCCGACGAGGAAGCCGCGGTCGCGGCCCTGGCGTCCGGCCTGCTGGCGTGCCCCTCGTGCCGGGGCGGGCGGCTGCGTTCCTGGGGCTGGGGGCGGGAGCGGGCCATCCGGGTGCCGGGCGGGACGCGGCGGCTGCGCCCCCGCCGGGGCAGGTGCCGGTCCTGCGGCGCGACGCACGTCCTGCTCCCGGCCTGGACGGTGCCCCGGCGCGCGGACAGCACGGGGACGATCGCCGCGGCCGCCGCGCGCTCGGCGCTCGACGGCACGGGCAGCGCCCGGCTCGGTGCCGGGCTGGGCGTGCCGGCCGCGACCGTGCGCGGCTGGCTGCGCCGCCTGCGCTCCCATGCGGGGCAGTTGCTGCACCAAGCTTCCTGCGAGTTCGGCCGCCTGGTCGCCGTCATCGACGACCAAGGCCGCGATCCCGCCCCGCCCGGGCCGACGGGATCGGTGCTGGGCGACGGCCTGGCCCTGGCCGCCGCGTGCGCCCGGGCCGCGATCCGCTGGCACGGCCGCCCGGCCGGCAGCTTCGAGGCGCTGCTGGGCCTGTCCGGCCTCGCCGCCGCCCTCGCGCCCGCCCCCGGAAGCTGACCCCGCAGCCCCGCCCCGGGCACAGCCATGCCCGGAACACGTCCGCGACGCTCACCATGACCACTCCGGCGTCATCCGCGGCGGTTATCGCGTCACCGCGAGCATCCCGCCGACAGCGCGACCACCGCCAAGCCCCCGAACGCCCGAAACGCCCGGTTCCCCGTGCTCATCTTCAGTGACGCCGCCATGCTCATCCTGAATGTCCGGCAACAGTATGGGACGCATCGTGATCGTGGCTGCTGCGGTGCGCTGAGTACGGATGGTGTCGTAGCTCTTTTCCGGCAGGCGTCGTACGTTGCTGGCATCGTTCGTCGCCGGGGACCTGCGGCCCCCGGCCTCCGGGTCCCGGCTGTCCCTGGAGGTGCCCGATGGCCGCCACGATCCCCTCGACTGCTCTCGTCCCCGCCCAGCCGACCTTCACCGAGTCCGAGCGGCTCGCGCTCGCCGGATACCTGGCCGGCTACCGCGGCCTGACCCGCGAGGCCTACACCCTCGACCTGCGCCAGTTCACCGGCTGGTGCCGCACCAGGTCCCTGCCCCTGTTCTCGGTCCGCCGCGCCGACATCGAGACCTTTGCCCGCGAAATGGAAGCCAACGGCCGCGCCCGCGCGACTGTCACCCGGCGGCTGTGCACCATCGCCGGGCTCTACAAGTACGCCGTCGAGGAGGAACTCCTCGACCACTCGCCCGCCGCGCACGTGCGCCGCCCCCGGCTGGATTACGAGTCGCACGCCACCGCCCTGGACCGCAACGAGCTCGGCGCCCTCCTGGTCGCCGCCGGGCTCGGCCCGCCCGCCGAGCACGCGCTGATCTCCCTGCTCGCCCTCAACGGGCTGCGCGTATCGGAGGCCACCGGCGCCGACATCGAGCACCTCGGCCTGGAGCGCGGCCACCGGACCCTGGTGATCACCCGCAAGGGCGGCAAGGTCGTCACCATCCCGCTCGCGCCGCGCACCGCCCGCGCGATCGACCTGGCGGTCGGCGAGCGCACCAGCGGGCCGCTGTTCACCGCCGGTGACGGGCGGCGGCTGGACCGGCACGGCGCCGCCCGGATCGTCCGCCGGGTCACCCGCCGCGCGGGCATCGCCAAGCACGTCGGCCCCCACACGCTCAGGCACGCGTTCATCACCGCCGCCCTCGATGCCGGGGTGCCGCTGCGGGACGTGCAGGAGGCGGCCTCGCACGCTGATCCGCGGACCACGATGCGCTATGACCGCGCCCGGGCCAGCCTGGACCGGCACGCGACCTACATCGTGGCGACCTACGTCGCCGGCGCAGCGAGATAGTCCCCCAGAGGCCGGTCTGGCCGTCGGCCGCGGCCAGACCGGCCTCGGCCTGGACCATCGTCCAGGCGATTACTCGACGTGGCCACCGGGAGCGATCATGAACCGGCTGATTGAGAGGCCCGGGGGCTGCGCTGGTTAAGGCGGCGTGTGATTCAGATTCGGCTGTTCTGGGCGCGGGCGCTGCCGTCGGCTTCGGCGCGTCGCAGGCTTACCAGCGGGTGGGCTCTTGGCAGGAAAGGTGAACGTAAGGCGCGCGGTGGTGAAGTCTTTCAGCCATGCCGTGCACCATCGCGCCGCGTAGCCGCAGCGGCCCAGGATGTCCGGGTCGGCGTGGAGCCTGGCGTCCGGCAGCCGGGCGGCGGTCCGGGCTGGCCATTCCCAGGGGCAGTCCCGCTCGGCGAGGGCGACCTCACGGTCGTAGGCGGCGTTGAACCGCGCCTCCGGCGTCCATGGAGAGGGACGCGTCAGTCCCAGTCAGCCCAGGCGATCCAACGCTCAGCAGAGACCACGATCATCACCGCCGAGGCGAAGGACTCGTCGTCCCAGCCGTCGGCGAAGTCGTCGCGGGAGTAGCTCTTGTCGAGCGCGCGCAGGTCAGCGGCATCGGGCGGGCGGTGCACGGTCACCGGTCCTGACACGGAGACGTAGCTGCGAGTGCTGCCCTCGGTCACCTCAACGCACAAGGTTCCCTGACCCGTTCGCTCGACGTTACGCGTCTTCACATCCCGATCGCCGGCGAGGAAGCGGACCTGGCCCTCGGTGTACAGGAAATGCACAAGAACAGAGTGGATCCAGCCGCCCTCGCTCAGCGACGAGAAAATGCCTGCGAGGGGACGCTGGAGCAGTTCGACGACCTCGTCACGCGTCAGGCGGCGCTTGCCGGGGTCTGCTTCCAGCTTCATCACGTCCATCCTTGCCCAGCCGTTCGATCGGTGAGTCAGTCTCATGGCGAAACGTCCCCGTCTGGCCGATATGCAGGTGATCGTGAGGCTCCAGGATCGAGGCGCGCCGCGCCTCGATCACCTGCATGATCAGGCATTATGTGAGTGATCTTCGGTCACCTGCATAATGCCGTATAGCGTGCCTCAGGTCGTGTGTGATGCGCCCTTTCGCGCTCAGCGTGCCGTTCGACTTGCAGCTCGGCAGCCGGCCGCTGGTGATAGCCGTCAGCTGGGCCACTCTCACGAGGCCAAGCCGGAAAGTCGCGTGCACCGACATCACACTCAGTAAATGCGGAGGTCAAAGGGAACGCGCACACTGCCGCCGTTAGGCGTGAATTTGGCAGCCTGGTCTGATGCTTGCGCTGCCGCGTATAACTGGTGCTCTTGTCCGTCTGCGAGGACGCAATCGTCCCGGCCGCTTCGGCTGGACCGTCAGGTGCTGTCGGCCTCAGCGCGACTCCCTCGTTCCCAGATCGCCGACACCTGGACAGGATCAGCTCTTGTCCCAAACAATCCGGGTAATGTAAAGGCCCATACAGTGAAGAAGAGAACTAGGGCCGCATCAAGAATCAGTAGATCGTCAGCAAGAGTCAAAGGGGTAGCGCTCAATTCTTGCGGAACCAATACTGCACGTAGGGGGAGGATCGTCAGCCATGCGGTAAGGAGTCAGAGGATTACAGTCAGCCCGAAATCAAGGCGCCGTACAAGAATGGAGGCGAGGCAGAGCACTAGAAGACCAAGAAACGCAGGGGTCAGAGACATGGCGTAGGTGAGATCCTGGTCGAGTTCTTCCCGAGAAACTACAACCTGGTACCCGAATTCCTCTTGCAGCCCTGGAACGGCCCACAATACCACTATGCGTTTATCAGCAAGGCCGGTACCTCTAGAAAGACTGAGATTTATCGGCACCACCGATGGTCCGGAACTGCCCGAATCAGAAACCCACTTAACGTCATCTGGCAGAATGAGCTGTGGGTCCAGGCTTACAACATATTTATCTTGAGGAAATGCGCCGGGGTTGGCGTCGACGAAGAGATCGAGTTGACGTGTGACGGCGGTGGCAGTAATGAACCCGCCCTTCGGGGCTAGTAGGTCGCCAAGACGTAGCTGAACCGAAGATGCACTCATGCAATCGGGATCGAATGCATCATGGCACATAACGAGATCCAAGGTAACTGCCAACCCCGTCCACTAGCTTGAATTCGACGCAGTAATAGGAGATCGGGCCGAGTGTTCCAATAGTACCAGTCGTGACACTACGAACGGATCTAGCTCGATTGCGAGCTGCGTCCTAATCGAGCTATTTGCAACATCAAGAGCGGCGAAGTTAATTCTCAGCTTCGCGGTCAACGACCCAGCGGGGAAGGATACAGGGGAAAAAGGCTCATCAATCGTTTGGCTTCGTGCGTCATTGTGGATATAGGGACCAGGCCGGTCGACATCCCTTGCCATACGCCAGAATGAGCCAACAACCAGCGCTAGTGCAATAAGAATCAGGCCTATGATAGCCGCCAAGTCGGCGACCACTTCTTGTCCCCCGCTGTATTGGAAGCGCCACGCGGTGGGTCTTCCAACTCCGAGGCAGCCTCACGGCGGTCGGCCCCCGCTTCCTGGGCTTCGCGGTCCGCCAGGCCACGCTCGCGATCGGCTTTGCCACGCTCCCCGCGCTCATCGAAGAAATCCGCAGCATGCCGATGCATCGTGGCCGCATGGTCGTGAACAGCGGCTGCTTCCTCATGCGCCGCTGCGCGTTTGCGCTGATGCTGCTCGTGTTTGGGATCCCCCAACCTCGCCGATCCTGTGGCATGCGGCATCTCTATGTGGGTCTTCAAGTGCTGTATTGACCAAAAGCGATCGATCAGGCATTATTGAACCGGCGGCTGTGCGGGAATGTGCCTGAGGCGGAGGTGCTCGATGATTACTCGGCTTAGCCGAAAAGTTGTTTATTTCGTGGTGGCATTGGCGACACTCTTTTCCCTGGGTGCCGTATCCATAACTTCGGCAAGCGCTGGGGAAAAGAAGATAGGCTCTACGGTGGGCCAGGCATGTGCAACCGACACTGATATTCCGGCATCGGGGGTTTTTGTTTGCTGGGAAAAAGGTTAGCCGAATTATCGGCCGTTGAAAGCACCTCAGCAGAGGTGGTCATTTTATTACATGTGGCGGTGCGGGATTCCGCGCTGCGGAACTCACGGAGAGAAGGCCTCTTAATGATTACCTGGCTCAGCCGAAAGACGCTGCATGTTGCCGTGGCTTCGGCGGCGTTCATTTCTCTGAGCTTCGTGCCCGCCGCGGCAGCAAGCGCAGGCGAAAAGAAGGTGGAATCAACAGCGAGCCAGACATGCGCGGGCACTCCCAGCATTCCGTCATCGGGAATTTTCATTTGCTGGGAAAAAGACCAGCCCGGCGCATCCGATTCGGCAACGCCGGACAGTACTAACCCGTACTGCGACTCGCACGGCAACTGCTGGAATCGGCAATCATCCACCGTGGTTTTGTTTACCGGTGGAACAGCCGACATTGAACTCGTGCGGAGCGACGGAACTAAAGTAGTACTAGGCCATGCTAGGGTAAATGCGCAGTGGACGCTCACCGGAACGAAAATATCTGAGAAAGGCGCGCTCTACACCGACATACCCCTAATAGACATTTGGTGGGACGGATCTCTATACAACGGTGCTGCAGGCACAAACGGCGGCACTGAACTCAAACAGTGCACTTACACCCAAGGTGCCTTGTTTGTGGACGCCGACACTCATACAGATTCACCACCGAACTGGTGCACGCTGAGTGACAATGCGAATTACGACCACAACATGGACTTGGATGTTCAGTACAGCGTTGAAGGCGAGTCAGGGGTTGGTCACTACAATGTAAGGAGTGTGGTGTCCCATGACCCGACCCTCCCGGCAACGGCGTACACCTTCGACGCGCCGAACGCACTTCCCCTGAACCCTGCAAATGTGTGGTGGGCTGACTGATGCAACGCCGCACTCCAACGGATTCGGTAAAGGAATTCAGGTTCCCGGGTGCACGAATCCGCATCCAGTGGCACGACGGCATTGGCGGGTGGCGTTGGTTTACTGATGCGGAGGTCGAGCGTGACCACCTTGACCAGAATGGACGGGTTGGATGGCAGATCTGGACAGGCGATACTGCGGCAGTCGCAAGGATCCGGATTGCGTGGTCGCGGCAGGGCCAGATCGATCGGTGGTTTATGCTTGCAGGTGAGATTCCATCGCAAGAGTCGGAAGTCGTCGTGATAGTGGCTGACAGGCAACGACCGCCGGTTGCAATCCTTGAAGGTCGGCTCTGGGCCTGCGAGTGGTCGGGTGTTCCTACAGTTGCTGAAGTCAGGATCGACGATGCCCAAGCAGTCACCGTTGATTTCCGTTCGGGAGAACCTCGCAACGCCCTTTCGGGGATAACTCCGGGGCGGCCTGCGGGTTCTCCCCGGTTGCAGGTTTCGTTCAAGAAGCGCAGCTAGCCTGGATCTTTCGCGCCTGTGATCTGCTGGCCTGAGGTGTTCGGCTGGGGTTGATTTTCGGCCGTCGGGCGCGGCTTGGGGCCCGGCTGTCGCGCCGGGTGGGCGGGGTTCCACGGGCCCCGGTGTTGTCCTCTCCTGGTCGTAGCGGCGGTTGTTGCTGGTCAGCCGGAGGGGAGGGCCTGCAGGCGGGCGATGCCGGCGGTGAGCTGCCCGGCCCAGGGCCATCGTTCAGCGAGCCGCAGGCGCAGCCGGCGGCCGCCGCGGGCGAGGCGCCCGGCGACGGAGAGCAGGCGCAGCCGGAGCCGTTTCGGTTCCCAGCGGCGGGCAGCTCCCGTCAGGGCGAGCAGCTGGGTCCAGGCCAGCAGCTCGCAGGCCAGGGCGACGATCTCGCACCAGAGCTGGTTCTGGGCGAAGCCCTTGAGGGGGAGGTTGCGCAGGCCGGTGTCCTTGGCGCAGCGGATGCGGTCCTCGCAGCGGGCCCGGCGGCGGTGCCGCAGCTCCAGGTCGGCGAGCTGTCCCTTCTTCGCGTCGGTGGCGAAGGCGGTGAACCGGTGGCCGTCGAGGTCGGTGAACCGCAGCTGCGCGCCGGGGTGCGGGCGCTCCTTGCGGACGATGACCCGCATCCCGGCCGGCCAGGACGAAAGGTCCAGCAGGCCGGTGACGTCCGCGACCCAGGCCCCGTCCCGCGCCTGCCCGTTCCCGTCGTAAGCCGGCTGCCATGCGCTGGCCGGGACTTCCGCGATCGCGGCCTGCATGTCCTCGGTGATCGTCATGCCGACGGAGTAGCGCAGCCGCCGTGACGGCGCGGCCAGCCAGTTCAGGAACCCGTGCGTGCCGCCGCCCGAATCGGTCCGGACCAGGACCCGCCTGCGCAGGTGACGGGGCAGCTGCGCGAGCGCGAGGCGGGTGACCTCGACGTGGTCGGCGGCGGTGTTGGACCCGGCGCCCCCGTGCCGGAGCAGGACGGCGAGGGGCTCGCCGTTCCCGGCCGGCCCGTGGTCGGCGAAGCCGGCCAGGGGATGAAAGCCGAACGTCCCCTTCCAGGTCCCGGAGGCCTGCTCCTTCTCCGAGTGCGCGATCACGATCGTGGCGTCCAGGTCCACGGTAACCAGCCCGCCGTCCGCTCCGGGTGCGTTCTCCCCGGCCAGGGCCCACGCCCGTTCCCGGGCCGTGGCCCGGGCGCCCCGGATCGCCTTAAGCGCCCGCGGCAGGTCCCCGGCCAGCTGGCTGACCAGCCGCGACACCACCGGGTCAGACGCGACCGGCCCGGCCAGCTCCGGCTGCTCCCGCAGCACCGCGATGTCAGCCAGGCAGTCACCGCCGAGGGCAACCGCAGCCGCCAGGTCAGCGATCACCTTGCCCGGGTCGTGGACCGCCCGCGGCGCCCGCCACCGGGCGAGCCCGGCCGACAGCCCGCGGCCCAGGCCTGTGACCCGCATCGTTTCCCACAGCAGGACCGCCCCGGCCTGCGACACCAGCCCTCGGCCGTCCGAAGACACCGCGACCCGGCTGCTGCGTGCGTTACTCTTCACTCGAAAGGTGCCTTCGGCTCAGGACGGACAGGACTCTAGACAAGCCCAATCCTCCCAGTTCAAGGCACCTTTTTCATTTATATAGAAGGCCGCCGGTAATCCCAGGCGAAAGCCCGAGGCTAGTCCCCGAAAAGGGGTCGCGGGCCGGCTGGCATTGCCGCCTCCGGCCTGCACTGACGACAACCACAGCGCGAAATCAGCCCGTCAATCGGGGTCAAGGGAGCTATGCGCCTACGGCGGCCTGGTACTTCTCGACGACCGTGGCCGGGACCCGGCCGCGGTCCTTGATTTCGATGCCGTGTTCCTTTGCCCAGTCGCGGACCTTGGCGGTGTCGACGGTGTGGTTTCCGCGCTGGGACCGGGAGGCGCGCTTGGCCGTGCCGGTCCTGCGCGCGTGCCTGATGTACTGCTCCAGGGCGTTGCGCAGCTGTTCGCTGTGCGCGGGGCTGAGGTCGATTTCGTATTCCGTGCCGTCAAGTCCGAAGCGAACGGTTCCGGCCGCTTGGGTGCCGTCGAGGTCATCGATGAAAAGCGTCTGGATTCTCTGAGCCATGAAATCATTCTAATCCCCTCCTGTGAGGGAAAGCGTGCAGTCGGGGCGCTTGCTGCGGTCACGCCGCAGTAGACGCCCTGGCGCTACACGGTCATGAGACGCCCATAGCAGCAATCACGAACCGCCGATCTGGCTCGCGGGCCGATGCCTGACATTGCAGCTCATGACGGCGACAGAACGGTTGATAGGCTCGCCGCCGAGGATCGGCAGACCTGTGCATATTCACGTAGCGGCGTGAGTTCGATCCCTACAGTAGCATGTTCATTTGGCCAGATTTTGGTCTTCGTATTTGCCTGACCTGTGCGGGCAAACCGGAGGAA
>Ga0335085_10011292_pt1 | contig 13266 bp, 10 predicted proteins | sample Lox_Sample_45_FD_206712 | JGI IMG/M metagenome (GOLD analysis project Ga0335085, IMG submission 206712) | Soil microbial communities from Loxahatchee National Wildlife Refuge, Florida, United States - Lox_Sample_4.5 | ecosystem: Environmental > Terrestrial > Soil > Wetlands | place: USA...
AGCCCTGGGTGTCGCCGGCCTGAAGGACCGCACATTTCTCGATATCGGATGCGGTAGTGGTCTTTTCTCGCTCGCCGCCTGCCAGCTCGGGGCGCGCGTGCACTCCTTCGACTTCGACCCTGAATCGGTGGCGGCAACGGCTGAGTTGCGTCAGCGGTTCGCCCCGGAGTCTGCCTGGCGGGTGGAGGAAGGATCGGTCCTCGATCCTCATTTTCTGGCCGGTCTGGGTTCATTCGACGTCGTGTACTCGTGGGGGGTGCTCCATCATACGGGAGACCTCTGGGCAGCCGTCAACGCGGCCGCTGACCGGGTAGCGCCCGGAGGCATGCTGTTCATCTCTATCTACAACGACCAGGGTGCCGAGAGCCGGGCATGGCGACGAGTGAAGCGGCGTTACAACCGGTCTGCTCGCGCTACCCGTGCGATGTTGATCGCAGTTTCCTGCGCGTACCTGTGGCGGCGCGCCCCAGTGTCCTATCTGGCCCGGGCGCTGCGCCGGGCATCTGGTCCTGACGTCCGTCCGGTCCGCGTACGGGGAATGTCAAGGAGACATGACCTGATCGACTGGGTCGGTGGATATCCTTTCGAGGTAGCCCGGCCGGAAGAGGTCTTTGCCGCGGTTCACCGGCTTGGGTTCGAGTTGAGGCATCTCACCACCTGTGGTGGGGGGATCGGCTGCAATGAATTCGTCTTCCAGAGGTTCATCCGCTGCTAGCGATGGGCGGGTGCCAATTGTGGGAGCCGGGTCCTGAGCAACCGGATCTCACCGGGCCCGGGGGCGAGCTCGCGGACCCGGATCCGGGTGACCTTCACGAACCATACGGTCTGCACCGCGGCCAGCACGGTGTAGGCGATACTCGAGGCCAGTGACGCACCCACAATGCCAAGCCTGGGGATTAGCGCCAGGTTAAGGCCAATATTCACCGCCATTGCCGAAAAAAACATTGCCGACATGGACAGTGGCCGGGACAGCCGGAGCAGGTACGTGCTGAGCGGGTTGGCTGCGCCGAGCGCGAGCAGTCCAGGCGCCAGGGCCAGCAAGGCCGAAGTGGTGCCCCTGAATGTGGGGCCGTAAACCAACGGGATCAGGGCGGGCGCGGCCAGGCACATCGCGGCCACGGACGCCAAGCTCACCAGCACCGACATACGGACTGTAGCCACCGTGACGGTCACCGCGCGGCCCTCACCGGCCTCTACTTGCGCAGGCATCATTATTGGGATCACCGAGTCGGTGAGCAGCTTTGTCAGCTCCGCGAGGGTGACCGCCAGCGAGTAGAGACCGACCGCGGCAGTTGTCGGCTCCAGGGCGTTGAGGATGAAGATGTCCGCCCGGAGAAGCAGATAATACGCTGCTGTACCCGCGTGGTAGCGCAGGCCCAGGCTCATTGTGCGGCGGGCGAGTGGCAGGCTCACCACGGGAGAACTGCCGCGGAGCGCGGGAAGGAGCGCCACCAGTGGCATACCCATGGCGATGCTCCAGATAATTATCACCCATCTGACTGTGAGCTGGCCGGAAACTCCGAGGGCTATCAGCGGTACGCATTGTGTCAGCGCGCCCAGGAGATAGCTGCGGTTTACGGCGTCCATCCGTGATCGCAGAGTAAGGACATTTAGCACATAGATAATGGTGGTTCCGGCCGGGACGGCGGGAAGCGCGATTGCCAGCAGGCCGTAACTCTGCACTGGCACGACGTCAGGTCCCAGCCCGAGCACGATGGCTGCTGCCGCCGCGGCGGCCAGAACGCCGATGCCCAGGCCAAGCAGGACACTGTTGGCTGTCACTCCGGGACGGTTGGCGGTATGTGTCCAGAGCGTGATCTGAGCCCGGTCGATCGAGAGACCGCCCAGGATGATGGCCGTCGCCGCGATAGTGGTGACCACGTAGTAGGCGCCGCGGCCCTGGGGGTGCAGCGAGTGTGAGATAACAACGCTCGCGGTAGCGCCGAGGAACACTGTCGTGACCTTTGTGGCCACCGTCTGGGCCAGCCGCCTGGTCTTGCTGACTGCCGGAGCGGCGGCGTTACGCTCGATCGTGTGCCGCGCCATCAGCGTGGGCCCGCGGTACCCGGGCGTGCCGTGACCCGGGCGGCAGGATCATCGATAAATGTCCGGTGCCACAACTCGAACTGGATCAGGGCCCAGATGCGTGCGCTGTGATCACGGCCCCGGTCATGCTCATCCAGCAGGCGTGACACCGCCTGGTGCCGGAAGAGGCCACGCGATCTGGCCGTGCCGTCGGTGAGCACGTCCCGGGACAGTTCGCGAAGGTCGTTCCGCAGCCAGGATGCGAGCGGGACGCCAAACCCCTGCTTCGGCCGGGTCAAGAGATCGCCCGGCAGCCACGGTGCCATCGCCTGCTTGAGCAGGTACTTGGTTGTGCCCGACCGGACCTTGAGTTGGCCCGGAAGGTGAGCTGCCCATTCCATGAGGTGGTGGTCGAGGAATGGGGATCTGGCCTCGAGTGAGCAGGCCATCGTGGTGATGTCAACCTTCGCCAGGAGATCTCCTGGCAGGTAGGTGTTAACATCCACATCCATGACCCGGGCTACCTCAGATCGAGCGTGAGAATCAGTGAGGGCTTGCTCGACTATGTCGTAGCTGTCGACCATGCAGAGCTCTTCCCGGAGCGAATCTGAATAGAGTTCTAGTTTCTGCTCAGGGGTAAAGTAAGATATCAATCGTCCGTACCGGGTCGGTGCCGGTTCGGCCAGCAGTTCGAGGATTCTGCCCGCAGCCCTGATTGATGTCCCACCCGTGCTCCGCAGGACAAGCGAGGATCCGATGCGCCGCAATCCTGGACGGGCAAGGCGGGACATGGGAATGCGCGCTACCTGTCTCATCAGCTCGTATCGGCGGTAGCCGCCGAAAGATTCATCTCCCCCGTCACCGGTCAAGACAACCGTGACGTTCCTGCTACTTATCTCGGCTACGTAGAAGCTAGGGATCGCCGAAGCGTCAGCGAATGGCTCATCAAAATGCCACGCAAGTTTCGGAAGAACGTCTAGCGCGGTCGGCGTAACAACATATTCGTGGTGCTCCGTTCCGTAATGGCGGGCGAGCTGGCGAGCGTATTCCCGTTCATCGAACCGGCTATCCTCGAATCCGATGCAGAATGTCTTGACCGGTTCGGGCGTCAGCCGGGACATGGCGGCGACCACGGCGGCCGAGTCTACGCCGCCGGAGAGGAATGCGCCCAATGGGCGCTCGCTTATCATCCGGATCCTGGTTGCCTCGAGCAGCAGTTCCCGCAGTTGCTCGGCCGCCTCCGGAACCGATGTCACGGCGTTCTCGGTGCAGTCCAGACGCCAGTAGCGGGTCACCTTGGTTACGCCGTCCTGCCATACCGCGATGTGCCCCGGGGGCAGCTTCTGAATGCCCTGGTAAATCGACCAGGGTGCCGGGACGTACTGATACGTCAGATAGTGATGCAGCGCCACCAGGTCGAGACTGCGGACCACGGCTGGGTCCGCGACCAGGGACTTGAGTTCTGACCCGAAGACAAGTGACCTGCCGTCGTCTCGCCAGAACAGGGGTTTCTTGCCGACGCGGTCCCGCGCAAGCATCAGGCGCCGTTTTGGGGCGTCCCAGATGGCGAACGCGAACATTCCCCGCAGCCAGTGAACGAGATCATCCCCATGTTCCTCGTACAGATGGACAAGGCACTCGGAATCGCCTTCGGTGGTGAATCGGTGGCCGTGCCGGATCAAATCACTGCGGAGCTTCTGGTAGTTATATATCTCACCATTGAATACTGCGGCGACGGTGCGGTCCTCGTTGTAGACTGGCTGCTCACTTCCGGCAATATCGATGATGGCCAGCCTGCGCATTCCGAGAGCGGCTTGCCCATCGTCATGGAAGCCAGACCCGTCCGGGCCGCGATGCTCTATGAGTTCGCACATTCGCCGGACGAGCCCGGCGTTTGGGTGATCTACCGAAACATGTCCTGCTATTCCGCACATGAATTCCCCAGCAGGTGAGAGTAGATCCGGACGTGCTCGTCCACCATGTGGTCCGCGCTGAGATGGGTGCGACCCCAGTTCCGAGCCTGCACGCCCAGCGATGACGCGCGGGCCCGGTCGTCCAGCAGCAGTTCGATCGCCGCCGCCATCGCGCCAGGATCCGCGGGCGGCACCAGGATCCCGCGGCCACGAAGAAGTTCGGGGGTTCCCCCCACGTTGGTCGCCACCACTGGCCGCCCCGCCGCCATGGCTTCCATGACGGCATTGCTCATCCCCTCATGCAGGGAGGGGAGGACGATGACATCTGCACGGGCCAGCATCGGCCTCACGTCGGGACAAGAACCCAGGAATCTGACATCGATTCCGAACGCGCGCGCCTGCTGCTCTAGCGCGTACTGCTGGTCACCGTCGCCGGCCAGCAGCAGAGTACATTTCCTGCCGTGCCGGTACAGATGGTTTACGGCTTCCAGCAGATATGAGTGCCCTTTGTATTCGCGCAGGTTCGCGACGCAAAGCACAATGGGAAAAAGCGTGTCGATACCGGCCGGCGGAACCTTATCGAAGGCCGACTCAGGCAGGCCATTGTATACTACGGAAATCTTCTCCGGCACGACACGCTCGCGCCGGATCGTATCCTCGGCGACGGCGTTTGCGTTAGCAATAAGTAGGTCCGTCCCACGTGTCGCGAGCCTTTCCACCGCCAGCGCGAATCTGTGGCCCTCCTTGAATGTGCCAAGGCTGCGGCGGCCGGCCACGAGTACCGGAAGCCTGGCCATGCGTGCCACTGGAGCTGCCACCAGGTAGCTGTGCAGCAAGAATGCATGCAAGACATCGGGTTTCTCGCGCCGAAGATGCGCCACCAGCCGAGCGAAGGCCGCCATATTCGCCGGTGCGGTCCGGACCGCGCCGAGCCGCTGGAAACCAAAGTGGATCACTGGTATTCCAGTCTTGCGGAGTTCGTCCTCGAGTGGACCACCTTCAAACAGGACCAGTACACTTATGTCAATTTTCCGCTTATGGAGCCCACGGGCAAGCAACATGACCTGCTTTTCAGTGCCACCGCGGCCTAGTTGCCCGATAAGCAGGCATACCTTCCTAAGCGGACGCGACCCGCTGGCCCGAATTTTATTGGCCAGCTCCCCCTGATTACTTAGCATCACCGCTACATTACTAGCTGTGAACTAGGCTGGCTGTACATTGGGGGCGCGGATGAGTCTCGGGGTGGAACCCCTGCGGGTGATGCGAGTCATCGCGCGGATGAACGTCGGTGGGCCCGCGGTCCAGGCCGTCGCACTTATGACCGGATTGCCAGCCGAACAGTTTGACCAGCGACTCTACGCCGGATCGGTGGGAGAGGGCGAAGCTGACTATGTCGATCTCCGGGCTCCCGGGCTGACGGTCCACCGGGTACCCGGGCTGGGGCGGCGTGTCCGGCCAGGAGATGACGCGCGGTCTCTGGTTTCGCTCATGACGGCGATGCGGCGGTTCAGGCCGCACATCGTGCACACGCATACCGCGAAGGCCGGGACACTCGGCCGCATCGCTGCCCTTCTATCCGGTGTGCCAATCCGCGTCCACACCTTTCATGGGCATTTGCTCCATGGATATTTCCCGGCACGAACGGCGCGTATGGTCATCTCAGTCGAGAGTGCGCTGGCCAGGCGTACGGATCGGCTCATCGCGGTGGGGGCGCAGGTACGCGACGATCTGCTCGCCGCGGGCATCGGTAGATCCTGGCAGTACACCGTCGTGCCTCCGGGCACCCACCTTGATCCGCTTCCGGATCGCGGCGCGGCGCGGCATGATCTAGGCCTGTCCGCCACCGGTCCCGTTGTCGCGTATGTTGGCCGGCTTACCCGGGTCAAACGCCCAGACCGGTTGACGGCCGTTGCCCGCCAGGTCAAGGCGACCGTGCCGGATGCCCAGTTCGCCGTCTGCGGTGGCGGTGATCTCGCGGACGAGATGATCTCCGCCGGCCGGGACCTTGGCCAGTCCATGAAATTCCTGGGCTGGCGGGCGGATGTCGAGGCGGTCTACGCGGCGGCCGATCTCATCCTGCTGACGTCCGATAACGAGGGAATGCCAGTTTCGCTCATTGAGGCCGGGCTGGCCGGAGTTCCTGCTGTGGCCAGCAACGTCGGAAGCGTCGCCGAGGTTGTGCTGGACGGCCGAACGGGGTTTCTCGGTAGCTGTGATCCGGCCGATCTGGCCGGTCATGTCATACGCCTGCTCGCCGACGACGCGTTGCGGGAGCGGATGGGCGCGGCCGCCGCGGCGTGGTGCCATGACCGGTTCAGCCGCCATCGCCTGGTCTTCGATGTGCGGCGGCTGTACGAAGACATCGCCGTTGAGCAGGGCTGGTGGCCGGGCCCCGGGGGCGCGCACGGCGGCGGGCCTGGTCCCGGATCGCGCCCGGCGCAGATGCCTCACCGGGCGGCGCGATGAGAGTGCTGGTTACCGGGGCAGCCGGTTTCATCGGTGCCAACCTCTGCCGCGAACTAGCCACGTACCCAGCCATCGCGCGGATTGTCGGACTCGACGACCTGAGCACTGGATGCGCCCGCAACCTGGATCAGACCGGCACCGAGTTGGTGACTGGCAGCGTTCTCGATCAGCAGCTGGTGGCGGAACTCGTGGCTGATGCCGACGCTGTAGTCCACCTGGCCGCCCGGCCATCCGTGACCCGCTCGCTGCAGGATCCAGTGGCGAGTCACGAGGTCAATGCGACCGGCTCGCTTTATGTGCTGGAGGCCTGCCGCCAGCGCTCTGTCTATGTCGTGGCGGCGTCGTCGTCGTCGGTGTACGGCTCGGTGCCGGCGCTGCCCAAGAACGAGGACCTGGCGACTCGCCCACTGAGCCCATACGCAGCGAGCAAACTAGCTGCCGAGGCGTATCTGCTCGCCTACGGCGCCGCCTTCGGGCTGCCGTCGTTGGCGCTGCGGTTCTTCAACGTATACGGGCCGATGCAGGCCGCTGGTCATGCGTATGCGGCGGTGATTCCTGCGTTCATCGATGCCGTACTGCGTGGCGAGCCACTGATCATCAATGGGGATGGCCAGCAGACACGCGACTTCACCTTCGTAGGTACCGTGGTGGACGTGCTGGCCAAGGCGGTAGCCAGAAGAGTTGTCAGCACCAGTCCGGTGAATCTCGCCTTCGGCACGCGTGTTCCCATTATCGAACTCGCCCAACGCGTCGCGGACGTGGCCGGGATGCCGGTGGACATCCGGCACGGGCCGGTCCGCCCTGGCGACGTGCGGGACTCGCAGGCGGACTGCGATCGGCTGCAGCAATTGTTTACCGATGCCAAGCCAATCGACCTCGACACAGGGCTTGAGCGGACGGTCGAATGGTTCCGGCGATGCCAGGGCTACGATCTGCGTTAGCCTTGTGCGGATCTGCTCAGAGACGTTCCACGTTTTCTCCCTGGCAGCGATTGCGGGTATCGAACACGTAACTTGCCCTGCTTTGCACTAGAGCGAAGTCGAAAGCATCGTGGTCGGTGAGGATCGCGACCGCGTCCGCAGCGCAGATCTCTTCCTCTGTCAGTTCTGCGAGACGTACCGTCGGCGGGAGCAGGTAGGTGTCGGCAAATGGATCGACCGCGACCACATGCGCTCCCAGCTTCTGTAGTCCCCGGACTACCTCAATGGCTGGAGACTCCCGGACATCTCCGACGTTCTTCTTGTACGCGACACCCAGAGCCAGTATCCGGCTGCCGTTTACTGCCTTACCACGCGCGTTTAGCCCCACCAGGATGCGGTGCACGACGTGGTCGGGCATGTGATCGTTGATGTCGTTGGCGAGCTCTACGAACCGGAAGGTACAGCCCAGTGTGCGTTTCACCTGCCATGAAAGGTATGAAGGATCGATTGGCAGGCAATGACCGCCAACTCCTGGGCCGGGTGAGAAGCGCTGAAAGCCGAAGGGCTTAGTCGCCGCTGCGTCGATTGCCTCCCAGACATCGATACCTAGTTGGCTAGCGAAGATGGCCAACTCATTGACCAGCGCGATATTTACGTGCCGGAAGGTGTTCTCCAAGAGCTTCGTAAGCTCGGCGACCTTCGGCGAAGATACTGAGATCGTTTCCTCGACTATCCGTGAGTAGAAGCCGCGCACCTGGGCGAGCGAGGCCGCGTCTATTCCGGAAACCACTTTGGGCGTGTTATTCAGTCGCCATCTCGAGTTAGCTGGGTCGATACGCTCTGGGCTGTATCCCAGGTAAAAGTCGTCAGGGACGAAGAGCCCGCTGTTCTCCAGCAGCGGTCTGAGCAATTCTTCCGTGGTGCCTGGATACGTCGTGGACTCCAGGATAACGGTGCAGCCTGGCGACACATACGATGCTAGTGCCTGACCAGTCTCCTTGACGTAACTCAGGTCTGGTATGCCCTCGGTAAGAGGCGTCGGGACGGCGATAATGCAGATGTCAAAGCCATCCGCATGCTCGAAATCCGAACTAGCTAGATAGCGACCGCTTTCCAGGGCGGCGGAGAGCCGGGCGCTAGGAACGTCCTCAATATAGGAGTTCCCCGCATTTAGATCTTTTACCCGGCGGCTGTCCTTATCGATCCCGACCACGTTGTATCCAGCCTCTACAGCCTGAATAGCGAGCGGTAGCCCTACATATCCCTGACCGACCACGACGAGTCGCTCAGCCATAGTCCCCCTGTCTGTGCGTCCGCTCAGCGAATATAACCCGCTGAATATGGTGATTCGAGGTGGCCGGCCTGTCTATTCGGCCTGCGCTTCACTGCTTCCCAGGACCGAAGATTGAACGCCCAAGCCGTTCACGCCAACTCGGCTCCCTAGGCCCGGCGAGTCGCCTGAATAGGATCCATAGCTATAGCCGCTGTTGTATCCCATCTGTTTGCTCACCTGGTTCAGGGCCACTCCCACGAGGCTGACCCCAGCTTGCGCTATCCTTTCGGCGGTACGCTGCAGCTGAGCACTCCTGGTTTGGTCGGCCGCAGCTACCAGCAGTATTCCGTCGGCGTAGTTCGACAGCACCATGGCATCTGTAACTGGCAGTACCGGAGGACTGTCAACGAGTACGAGATCAAAATGTTCCCGCAGGGTTGCGAAAACGTCATGAGCGCTGCTCCCGCTGAGCATTTCGGCTGGGTTTGCCGGGACAGGCCCGGCGCCGAGCAGCCAGAGGCGGGGATAGCCAGGGACCGGTTGCAGTGCTTCTTCGAGCGTCCGCTGACCGAGCAGAACCTGCGTTAGCCCCCATCGTTCTGTGAGCCCGAAGAGTTTGCCGAGACGTGGCCGCCGCATGTCGGCTGAGACGACCACCACCCGTTCGCCCACCTCCGCGAACACGGCACCTAGGTTGGCGAGCGTGGACGTCTTGCCTTCTGCGGCGGCTGGGCTAGTCACCAGAAGTGTTCTGAGGTCGCGTCCTTGCCTGGCGAACTGCAGGGATGTCCGCAGTGATCGATATGCCTCAGCAGCGGGGGAGGTCGGATCAGAATTGGACGCGATAACTGGCTGATTTCGCTTCTTCCACGAAGCCACCATGGGCACCATACCCAGCACCGGTGCACCTGTGAGGCGCTCGGCCGCCTCCTTGGAGGGCAGTGCATCATCAAGGTTGTCCCTCAAGAACGCCGCGGCGAGCCCTAGCAGCAGGCCGGCCGCGACTCCAAGTGCGGCTTCCCGCTTGACCTGCGGAGAGCTCGGAGTGACTGGAACCTGAGCTGGTGTGACAAACTCCACGCCTCCGGTGGCGATCGCGCCATTGACCTGCAACTGCGCTACTTCCTCCTTCAGCACAGCTTCCTGGTTGGCGAGTGCGGCCGCTTCCGCCGCGCCTTTTGGGTTCCCATGCAGTGACTTGATCTGCCGGGTCAGCGAAGAGATCTGCGAGCGCAACTGAGCCTCACCTGCTGTGAGGTTACTGAACGCGATGCTGCGTATGTGGGCGACAAATGCCTGGGCGTAGGCGTTCGCTACGAGTGCGGCTCGCCTTGGCTCTGTGCTGACCGCTGTCACGGCGATCACGTTGGTCTGGCCTACTTGCGACGTTGCGACGGCTGGTGCGCTACCCAGCTTTTTCCGGACCGCAGTGACTACAGGCGCGCTTGTGGCTAGTTGCTGCTCGGTTTGCACATCCGTGATCGAGACATCCTGCTGCGTGGGGCCCAGAGTGACGGCCTGGTTGGATGACTGCACGAGGAGCTGGGCGGTGGCCGAGTATTCCTTTGGCTGGGCCAGCGATATAGCAAGGCTGACGGCTAGGCCTAGGAGGACCATGCCAATCACCCAGTACTTCCGGCGCTGCACCACTTGCAGGTATATGCGCAAGGCTGGTTCGGTGCCAAACTCGGCCATTTCATGCTTCCTTCCGTGGTCGAGCGTTTCGTGCGTTTGGTCACCGCACGTCATCTCCGTACGCGCAGACAGAGAGTGTACTACTGATCACATCCGTTTAACGCGGCCAGCGCTGCCTGGTGTCCTATGCTTATTCACAGCAATCCCGAAGAGCGAGGTCACACTTTAAGGTGACAAATATCCTTGTGCTTTGCACGGCGAACCGATGCCGTTCGCCAATGGCGCAGGCCTTGCTCACCCGCAGACTGCCTTACCCGGGAGTGGTTGGCCAGATCCGCTCGGCGGGAGTGCTACGAGGAGGAGAGCCCCCGCCCCGTGAGGTGGTGCGGGTGATGGCGGCCTACGGACTGGACGTCTCGGCGCACCGCAGCCGAGTAGTAGGTGAGGCCGAGTTGGCCAGCGCCGATTTGGTGCTGGCCATGGGGCGTGCGCACCTACGTCATGCGGTCATCGCCTCGCCCCAGGTTTGGCCGCGGGTATTCACGCTCAAGGAACTGGTCCGGCGGGGCAAGCGGGTTGGTCGCAGACTGCCGGGCGAGCCGGTTGCGGCGTGGCTGGAGCGTGTTCATGAAGGGAGGCAGCACCGGACGTTTCTCGGCGACTCGCCCGAAGATGATGTGAATGACCCGTTTGGCGGGCCGCTGTCCGCTTACGCTGCTGCAGCGGCCGTTTTGGATGGGCTGGTAGCCGAACTGGCTGATACTTGCTGGGGATGTGCGGAGAGCCGTCTGAAACGCCATGTTTGAAGCCGTGCCGATGCGGTGGGCAACTGCTTGCCAACTTGGGCAAAGTGCGCACGGCCGGTTACCTGGCAACCTGGGTGGTTGAGAACGCGCTGCTCGGGCTACATTACTGATCGTAGTCATGCGCATACGATCCGTGAGATAGTCGCTGGGCGACAGGAGCGCTGGCTCGCTCGCCGGAACACGCGCGGGTGGGGTTGATTGGGGGAAGTGACCGGACTCGGTCCAGAAGACGACTGATTCGTGCCCCAAGACCAATGAGTGACATGCCTCATCAAGAGGACATTCGGTGCCCGAAAAAGGGGGACAGGCAAGAATGTCGGATAAGCCCAGAGAGAACAGTCCGGCCGACCCTGATTGTTCAGCGGACAGGAAGTCGGCACAACCCGATCGGCCAAGGCGGCGCGGGCTGCGTGTCGTTCTTATATCAGTTGCATCGTTTGCCGTCTTCCTGGGGGCCGTCGCAGCTGGTGGTTACCTGTTCATTAACCACATGACCGGCAGCATCCAGCGGATCCCGGTGAAGTTCACGAAGCTCGACGCGGCGAACCGGCCTGCGGGCTATTCCGACTATGGCGGCGCGATGACCGTGCTGATCACTGGCGAGGACTTCGGGCCCACTGGCAACGGGGAAATTGGTGGACCATATCCAAGTGGCCTGATCATGCTGCTGCACGTCAACGCATCGGGTTACAACGGTGGCGTGGTATCGATCCCGCCGCAGTCTATCGTCAACGTCCCCGGTCACGGGCGGATGCGACTCGAGGACGCGCTGAAGATCGGTGGGCCATCGCTCCTGGTCCAGACGGTTCAGGACCTCACGCACGTGCAGATCAACCACTACGCGCGGATCGACTTCGACCATGTAGACCAAGTCGTCAACGTCATGCGCGGGGTGGATGTCACACTGCCAGACATGACCGATAGTTACGGGCATGTCTTCCACGTCGGTGTCAATGACCTAAATGGGATGACCGCTCTGGACTATGCGCGCGAGCCCAACCTCACCGAAGAGCAGCGGGTGCTGCGGCAGCAGAGCCTGATGCGGGCGGTCGTGCGCAAGTTGGTGCACCGGCACCTGCTCAGCAACCCGCTGACTGACTTTCGTGTGCTGCACGCCCTGATCAGCATGCTCACCGTGGACAGCAACTTCACCACCGGGGAACTCGGGCACCTCGCGACGGAGATTCGCGGGCTGACCGGCTCGGCGAACTATGTGACGGCGCCCGTGCATTACGTCGGTGGCCAGGTCCGCCTGGACCGGCGGATCACCCGTCAACTGTGGGCTGCGATCAGGCAGGACGCGATCGCCGCGTTCGCCAGCAAGTACCCATTCACGGTGACCCCGGCTGCGCCCCGCTGAGCCGCGTGGCCGGTTGCTGCTGGTGGCCGCGCTCCAAGCGCCGCCACCAGCAGCTTACTTCCCGTCTGCCTGCGGTATGTCGCTAATGTCATCACCTAGGTCACTGTCCGTTTAAGTTACCGTTCTGTTGCTGTTAGCCCGTAATCTTCTGAACCGGTTACTACGTCCTTATAAGTAAGCGCGGCCACGTGCCGCGCCCGGTTTGGGAATCTTCCCGGTTGGGGGGAACGGAATGTCGCAGCAGCCACCCGGACAGGGCTGGGGCGGCGCACCTGGTCAGGGCTGGGGCAGCGGCCCCGGGCCGGCCGGATCGGGAGGGTCAGGCGGTGGGTCGGGGACGCCCGGCTCGGGCACCGCGGGACCGCCCTGGGCCAGCGAGGCCGGCGGCCGGGGCCAGTACCGGCCCGCCGGGCAGCCCGGCTACGGCACTGGGCAGCCTGGTTACGGCGCCGGGCAGTCATCCGGGCCGCCGTCCTACGGCGCCGGCTCGGCCAGTCAGCCGGGCGGCCCGCCCCCAGGGCCGGGCGGGCAGGCACCTTCGGGTCGGCCGGCGTTCGCCACCCAGCAGTTCCCCGCGGGGGAGCCGAAGGGGTTCCTGAGCGCGCTGTTCGACTTCTCGTTCACCTCGTTCGTGACCCCCAAAGTGGTCAAGGTCCTCTACATCCTGATCGTGGTCGTGGTCGGCCTGAGCGCGCTCGGCTTCGCGCTCAGCGTGCTGGCCACGAACGTCGGCCTCGGCCTGATCGTGCTGCTGGTCGGCGCGCCGCTTTATTTCCTGGTGGTCACCGCGCTGTACCGGATCACCCTGGAGTTCTTCATGGTGATCTTCCGGATGGCCCAGGACATCCGGGCCATCCGCGAGCGCGGC
>Ga0335085_10011293_pt1 | contig 13266 bp, 6 predicted proteins | sample Lox_Sample_45_FD_206712 | JGI IMG/M metagenome (GOLD analysis project Ga0335085, IMG submission 206712) | Soil microbial communities from Loxahatchee National Wildlife Refuge, Florida, United States - Lox_Sample_4.5 | ecosystem: Environmental > Terrestrial > Soil > Wetlands | place: USA: Florida...
CGACCTCCAACAGAGCATGGTCATTGCGAATCAGGTGGGGAAGCAATTCGCGCAAATCCATGTTTCCCCACTGAATAGCGCGCCGAACCAGGTATGGCGTAGGACTATGAGGCTCGGTGCGCTGCAAGAAATCTGCCGCTTCGGCCAGGCGCTGATAGGCTTCCGCACGGCTACGGATAGGGCCCAGGGGTCCCGGAGAAATCTCTTGTGGAGCGGTGGTAATGGCAGTCGTCGACATGACGTTTGCTCCTGCACCCGCTGCTGCCGCCATCGCCAGGGGAGCCGGTTGGCCGGCCGTCTCGGAAACCATTCCCGTTGCGCTGAGCGGCGCAGCGGGCACCATGGCAACCGACTGGGCGATGAAACGTACCAGTTGCGGGTGAATCCAATCTCGAATGCTGGAAAGCAGAGTGCGAAACTTCCGCACCGAGGGACTATTCACCGAAAACTTTTCGTCGAATGTTTTGTTCAGCGCAGCCGAGAGATCGAGGATCTCGTTGAGCAAAGCGTAGAGCCCTTGAACAAACTCGGCTGGAGAATTTGTCATGGCCTGCTCGATCATGGCCGGGGTCACGATGACTTCTTTTTCCTTGGTGTTCTTCTTGGCAGAGGGCGGCTGCTGGCGCGCTGCCTGTTCTTTGAAGCACGCATTCTCCCAATCCCACCAGGAGTAAACCCGATCTCCGTCGAGCACCGGCATGGTTATCGGAACAAATTTCATTGCCATGGTCAGCTTGTCATCGACCCAATCGACGACCGAGATGCGGTACTCGGGATCCTCAAGCGAGGGGTACATGCTGTCCCAGTACTGATCACAAATTCCCTGAAGAAGGCGGAATCCCTGTTTTGCCCCATCGAAGCCGTGCAGGTGGATCCAGGCTTCCATGAGCCAGGCGCAGATCTGCAAGTCCTTGCTGCGAGTGGCCACGGTTTCCTGCGCAATGCCGGCGACCTCGTTCCAGTCTGCGCGTTTCAAGGGACGTTCCCAGATGCCGCGCGCCAGCGAGTCGTCATCCTCGAACCGCGCTTCTTTGATGCGATCGTAAGTACCTTCATAGCGAAGGTCCTGTCCCGCCGGTAAGTCGCCCGGGACAGATGCAAGTAACAACTCGAGATCGCACACGAACCTATCCATACTCATTCCTCTATCGACGGATCCTGATCCAAATGCGGCGCCTTGACCGGAAACGTCGGCAGTGTTTGCAACGCGGTTTGCCCCGGAAGCGTCAGGTGCACTGAAATAAACGCTTTCGCGTCGCGGGGAGCCGGCGCTTCGCCCGCATTCTCGGCCAGAATCGGACTCGTCGGAACCTGGAACATCAAGGTGTAAGGATCCGAATCACTGAGACCGGAAAACTCCTGCGGGAGCGCGCGCCACTCGTACAACAATCGCAGCAGCGACCAGCCACCTTTGTAGCCAACGACTATCGATCGGTCCTGTACCGTTAATGCCGAGACTTTTGTCTGGGCGACCGGGGCGTACGTGGAATCCTTAGCCCAGCGCATCGTCACCTGGACGGGATCGCCATACTTCCAAACGCGCGGGACGATCTTCTGATCGAGACTCGAAACACGATTCGGCCCGACCGACATCGACCACTCGATGATCTGGTTAGCCCCGATCTCACGATCGCGATTGGTGCGGAACTCGGGGAATACTTCGAAACCAGGCGATGGAACGGCGCCATCGACAAACGGTGAGAGGAGCTGGCGAACCAATGCCATCTGATCGAGGAATTGCACGACGTGTTGACGCGATTTTCCGAAGTGAGTGCTGACGCGCAGAATCTCGCGTGTCGAATTGCCCGTTTGTTCGTACAGACGCAGGAAGTTTCTTACTGCTGAAGGATCGGCGTCGACATTGTCGCCATCACCATAGGCTGCGAACGGGAACTTCGAGGCCAAAGTTGAATTGAATTGCTCTTCCAGTTCGGCGTAGTTGCGGTAGGCAATCCTGTCGGCCAGAACCCGGCAGCGGTTGTACACCGTCTGCTGGAACGAGTAACGTGCCTGCGTAAAGTAGTCGTCGTTGGGGCTCGGAGTGTTTTTCGGCGCACCGGCAGCACAGGCGTCATCTGGCTTGATAGCGTCGATCTTGGTGAGAACGTAGTCTTCAAGAAGCGCGACAGAATTGCCGGCTATCTTGTCGTTATAGAACCGGAGCTGGTCGGAGATTCCGCGCCATTTCACAACTACCGGCAACTTACGACCGTTGGCCGTCGAACTGAGGAAGGTGACAGGACCGTCAGCTGCCGCCACCAACTTCTGTAGCTGCGCGCGCTGTGTTCCTAAATAAGCTGCAAGCTCCGCGGGACTGTTCGCGCCAAGTGCGGTGCTGACAGGCCGTGTGCCGTCCCACCAATCGAGCTTCTCGTCGCGCAATCCGTAGGGACCGTCTTCCGAAAGCCGCCGATCAAGGGAATCGAGAATGGCATTTGCCTGACCGGTAGACATACGCAACAGTTGGCTGCGTGACTTGCCCAATCCGAGACGATCAAAATCGCGGATCAGTTCCGTCAGTTGTCCGACAACCGATTTGAAATTGTCGGCTTGGTCGATGAGCGCGTCGTCGGCGCTAAGATCGCTCGTGGCAAGCGGAACGAAGCTCTGCGATTGCGCAACCAGCACACGCATGGCACGTCCCAACTTGTCGCGGGAAAGCAGATCGAGAGCGTCAGCCATCGCAGAAGGACAGTTGATGAGAGCTTCGTTCTCGAACCGCTCCCAGGCGATGTACATGTTGCCGGCGTCCTGCAATGGTCCGGTACTCCACTGCGGACGCGTTCCTGCCGGGACCTCAGTGGCAAACGTCTGGTCGGAGGTGATCGACATGAAGCCAAGTTGCAGAATATTTTCGAGGGCGAGCCGAAGCGTCTCGACGTCGGGTGACAAACGCAAGCCTGTATCGTCCCATTCGACCACTGGCCCAGTGATATCCGTCTGCCGCGCGCTCAATTCGGTGCGAAGTGATTCGAGGGCCTTCGTTCGCTGCTGGCGAATGGTGTCACGCAGAGCCGATTTCTCGGAATCGGAGAGGAAGTTCCAGTTGTCGATCGTGGTTTCGGTCAATTCACGAACTTCGTCCTTGACCTCGGTGCGCTGTCCCGCAACCCACGTTACGTCCGAATGCCCCAGCATCGACTCGGTGGCAGCAACGGCATCACGGAGGCCTTGCAGGTCTGCGTAAGTGGCCTTCGGCAGGTCGTTGATCTTCTGCTGCAGATCGTTCACATCGCGCAGGAGGAAGTCGCTGGTCACCATGGTGGTGAACAAGTTCTGCGTCAGAATGGTGAATGTGTTCTGCAGTCGCTCCTTGTCGGCCAGCGAGATTTCAAAGGGAGCGCTGCGAGCAAACTGCAGCGCGGCGCTGAAATCGGGCGTCGAGAGATCGATGTTCGGCACGTTTCCGCGATGCAGCAGAGATATGACAACTCGCAGGTCTTCCAGCGTCCCGCGACTCGGACGGCTGAGGTCGTTGTATCGAATGATGACTTCCTGCAGCCTGGCCAGATCCGTATCGAAGGCATTGAGATTGCGGAAGTCGGCAGTCTCCCGCAACGTTGTCGGTGCGGTTCCTTGAGCCGGAGATATCCTGTCCAGCGACGAACCCCCTTCAATCGATGCGCCGCCCGATGTGCTTAAGGACGACACTCGTTCCGCAATTGCCCGGCGAAGTGGATTGAGAACCAGAGCCTCGTATCCGGTAACGACCGCTCTTTGCACGCGTCGGCGAAGCGGGCTGACGATGGATGTTGGATAGAACCATGAGCGCAACTCGGAAGACCGGTCCGAGCGCATGGAATCGATCACGTAAGACGCGCGATTCAGGCGCTGCGAGCTCTGCCCAGTTCCTTGGCGTGCTTCATTGGCTTCGTCGCGCATGTCAGCGGACATGCGGGCCAGCATCGGGCCAACGTCGTCAGCAACCCGCTGCAGGCGAATGTAATTCACCGACATCCCAACAACCAGGACCACCGACATGACCGCTGAAATTATCTGGCAGGCAAGAACGGTTCGGTTACGAGACAGAAACGCTGGCATGTACGGCCGCGCCAATCCGCATTCAGGGATTACCTTCTTTTCGAGAAGGTCTGAAATAAAAGCAATCTGTCGCGATGGAATAGCGCGAGGACTGGCGGTTGGCTCTTCCGTTTGCGCCGGCGTCGCCTCGCTCGCCGGCTGAAGTTCGGCGCTGCCGGAGCCGCAGAAATAGATTCCGCGAACGGGACAGGAATCACGGTACGCGGTCGGCCGGAACATCTGTTCGAGACAGGTCCGAAGCGGAGCATGCAACTTTTGGAATTCCGTCGGGAAGAGGAAAACACCGTCGGGATCCTTCAAAGCGCCGCGAGTGGCAAAGAGCTCGCCTTCGATTCTCTTCAGTTGATCGTCGAGATAGTTGAAAGCCTCATCCACCCAGCGGGAGGAGAATACGGCTTCGACCATGTAGGAGCTGGACCAGCCAAGAATGCTCCCGAACTGCTTAGGAGTGAGCTCCTGAGCAAAACTGGTGAAGCCTTCCACCAGGTCGCACTTGGTCACAAGCACATAAACAGGGAAACGCAGACCCAGCACCTTCTGGGCGCGCCATAACTTTTCCGAAATCTGCTCCGCTTTACGCCGGGCGCGCTCCGGGTCTGCAGTCGGTCCGACCAGGTCGCTGGCGGCAATGGTAACCACCACTCCATCGATGGGACGCCGCGCGCGATGTTGCAGCAGGAGTCCGAGAACAGCCTCCCAGCTTCGAGCGTCGCCGGCAGAACCGTCATTCAGGACAACAAACTGGCCCGGGATATCGAGGAGTACGCCGGTATCGAGAAAGCGCCAGCGAACACCGATGGGAATTCCGAAGTCGTCCTCGGTGGAATAGCGCGAAGCTCCCGCGGCACTATCGAGCAGAGTGGTGCGACCCGATCCAGGTTCGCCGAGCACCATGTACCACGGAACGTCGTACCGGTAGTCCAGACCCGCCATGCGATTCGACAGAAAATGCATGGCCTCGCGGAAAGAGAGACGCAACGAGGTGACCGGCAGATAACGGCTAAGTGCTCCACCGAGCCTGGACGGCTTACCTTCCGATGCTGCCTCGGGAGGTGCGGACTCTTCTGTCTTAGATCCGGAAATAATCCATACGACAACAACCATCACGACAATTGCGAGCAGCAGAAGCAGCACGAGAACGGAAATGAGCAACCGGGATGCGAGCAACAACAGCATCATTCGGTGCCTCCAGAATCCGTCAGCGTGCAGGTCTGTGTCGGATCCTGCATGCAATTGGCGAAATGCGCCACACGGTCGGTAAGCCCGGTCCAGAGGAAGTGGCTGACGAGGAACCAGACGACCACGATGGCAGCGACCAGGAAGTACCAGCGGCGCGGATCAGGCATCAGTTTCCGCGCTGTGCCCTCCGAAGTAACCAGATAATTCTGCGGAATGAGAACGTCATCGCGATTGATCTGTTCCGGAGGACGGCGATAGATCATCGCGAACAAACGATTGCGGTAGCTATCGAGACGGGACTGATCGTCCATGCCACGATAACGTCCCTTGAATCCGAGCGCCAGCGCCGTGAAGTAGATGGTTGCCATCTCGGTGCGGGAGATATCACCCTGGCGCAGAAGCTCTTCAATGCGTTGGAAAATCACCTCGCCCGCGGCATGGGTCTGGAAGAGCGAAGATTCGAGTAACCGCCAGTGCGGGCGCCCCGGCCAATCGAGATTGAGGAAGACCTCGTCGGCAACCGAAGCCATGATGTACTGCGCCTCGGCGTACAACTCCAGTCCGAAAGCTCCCGCGGATCGCGTCACGGTCGCCGACTGCGCTTGCAGCACTGCCAGCAAAGCGCCGCGAACATCTTGGGCCAGCACTTCGTCGTCGGTGAATTCCCCCTTATCTGCCTGTCCGGGGGCATAGTTGCCCCGCAGCCGGGCGATACGATCCTTCTGACGGATGATCTCCGTATAGAAGTCCCGGAACAAATCGAGAATGGCGACGCTCTTTGCCGAATCCGACATGAGACAGCTGTACTGTTTAGTTGTTGGAACCCACTTGCGATGGAAACGCCAACCGAGGGGAGAGGATCAGTTGGTAGTTAATTGTTTCTTACGTACAAAATAATCTCTGCCGGCTTCGGCAGATCGGGTCGATCCGTAGCGGGAACGATTTCCAATACCTCGCCCGCCCGTGTGTATTCGTTGTCTGGCGTCAGGCTAAACAAGACCACGCCCTTGGTGACGAGCAGTTCTTCGTCAGACGGGACAAACTGCCGCTGCGCTCCGAGCACGCGCCGCTGACGCATCGATTCGATGAACCGGGAGGTGCCGATCAAAACCGACTCGGCCCACGCTATGGTGTCTTTCTCTGGGTAGCCGGCCTGGGAGCGAAGAGCCAGCACCAGCCGCCGATCCAGCCATTCGCGGCGGAAATCAAGCTTGAAAGAGTTCTTTTCCATGCGGAATGCAAATCCGGTGTAAATCTCGGAGATGCCTTCCGTGAGGGTCTTGAGTATGAAAGTTATGACCGGCACAAAACTGGCGAGAAGATTTTCATGACGATAAGGGGGAAAAGTCGGCGGCAGCATGCCGGGCGCGAGCGGCGCCACATTACCGGCGACGTTACATAACGCAAGGTAAAGCTCGTACGGGTGAGCACGGCTAGTCGCAAGTAAAGCTTCCAAAGAAGGCAAAGCGGCGACTATGCACTGGATACGGCTCTTGTTGCCCAGCACCGAGGGCATCTGGCTGGTGGACGATGGGGAACGCACCTGCTCCGAAAGCACCAGGGCCTTCTCGCGCAGACGGCGAGCCACCAGCGTGCACGACTCGCTCAACTGCGACTGCAGATGAACTTCCACAAGGGGCGGGATAAAGTCGGTGAGGCCGAAAACATTGTCGCGGAGAGTCACTTCCGCAATTGGAAAACTCACGTACTTGGCTGGCGGCTCGTCCGTTGCCAGCAGTTCGAGCCGAGGCAACAGCCGCGGAATACGAATTTCGCTGTCGGCAGCATTTTCATCGGCGATGGAATCGCCTTCCGCGGACATGTATCTCTGAAGTTCGCCGCGCGAGGTCTGGGAAGCGCGGATCGGAACAGCCAGGTGAACCATGAGGGGACGATTCTGCAGCCTGTCTGAGTGCGGCTTGAGATCAAGTGTCAGTTCCGCATCGCGCCCGGCTTCGGCGAACACAACTGTGCCATCCGGCATGATGGCTTCCAACTCCTGAACCGTGATCACGCCAGTGAGCAACTGATCGGAATCGAACTTCAACCGCCGAACGCCCCACAAGTACGGCGAGATGGCGAGAGCGCTGTACTGCACGAGCGCTTCATGCCGCAACGCCAACTGTTGAAAATGTTGGGGAGCGAGCAGCATCCCTTCATGCCACTGGATGGCATGGGGGATTCCACGGTTGGACACCTTGGGCCTCCTCGGGGCCTAGCCTTTTCGTGGCTGGTACGAAAAGTCTTCCTTGTCGAGACTAAGCTGCGAGGGTCCGAACGAGCTCAACACCGCCCGATGGTCCCCCGGGGTCGAATATCTCGCGAAGATCACCGCACCATCAATGGAGGGGTTGATCTTCAATTCCACTTCCGGGACAACTTCACCAGGAACCCATTCCCAAGAAACCAGTTCGACCTTGGCCGCATGATCGCGCATCAACTGATCGCGCTTATCGAACCAGGCTGTTGCCGGTAGCTGGGAAAACTGCTTTAACAGGTCCTTATCTTTCACCAGAACCAGGTCCACCGCAATTGGCTGGTTCAGGTTTGCATTGTCGGCAATGGACACCTGCATCGAAAAGTGCCCACCAATCCTCCGCGTTTCTCGCGCCAAATGTTTCGGAACAGCGCAACTACTGAAGAGAATGACCGTAAGGAGGAATGGGCCGTAAACATACTTCAGGCGTAGGTGTTTGTCAACTATGTAACCCTTGCGAGACAGGGTTGCATGGTTAGCAAACGCTGCTTTCATCATCTTGAGCAAGGAGTGCCCTCCGGGAGATTCTGCAACACCCGGCAAGAAATTCGTCAGTGTCGAGTTCGATAACCCGGTTTGCGAAGCATTATTGACCAAAACCATTAACAAAGTAATCATTAAAGCGTTACCCAAGGCCCGACGCGAAGGAGATTATCGCGGGTGGCGACTACCGATAGCACGATTCCTGCAACCCAACCTATTTCCAGAGACATCCATGCCGAATACGCGCGAGGCGTCCGTTACCTGCTGGGAGACGGAGTCACCCAGGATCTAACAGCCAGCATCGAGTGCTTTCACAGTGCCGCCCAGCACGGACAGCAAGACGCGGCGCACATCTTATCGCTTCTCCCGATCAAAGGCCCCCAATCCCGTCCGGATTGGCTCCAGCGCTACCGAAGAACCCTGATGGCAGTTGCCATCCTCCCTGCGATTGGGGCGATGCTCGGACTAGCCGCGTTGTGTCCAGTTTTTTCGCGCTCGCCACAAAAAGTGACCCAAACAACGATAGCGCTACCGCAAGCACACGCCGTTACAGCCAGGAAAGCTTCACCCGGAGGTAGCCGTGGCCACCGCCGCTAGACAGTTCGACTTCTCCCCCTATCTGCTTAACCTGGTCAAACATCAGGTCCAACGCCTCTTGTCGGCTGAGGTTGTATTTCTTGGGTCGAGCAACTGGATGAGCACGGCGCATGAATGGCGACACCCGGCCCGTTGGAAATCCGCTTACGTCAGTTCGTCCAGCCGGATCGGACGCAGAGTTCCGTCTCGAAAGTTGGCGATGGCGTTTGCCACGCTGTTGTGGTGCATGATACTTGCCGTTGCGATCTCGTTTGCAGCGGCCCTGCTCGCGGCCTTCCCTGCTCTTCTTTTGGGCGCGCTCTCCGGGTACTACGCGTTGGCAGTCCTTCAGTTCTTCCGGATTCGCAGTCTCGCCTACGGATTGACGACAGGCGCCGTGCTTTTCACATTCAATGGCCGAGAACTTGAACTGACTCAGTCGGCTGCGCAACTTCGCAAGTTCTGCTCACCGCTCTGGGAACGATCGGTGGCCGCCGCATCGGCGGGGATCACGTCTGCGTTAGCGTTGATCACACTACAGACCAGGACCAAGGCGTTCGAGTTCCTGTTTCGCGTGGGACCGCTTACCTGGGCCGAGACAGCATTGGCATGGTCGGGACCCATCCTTATTTCCCTGTGGTTCGTGACTGGCGCAGGCGTCACAGGATATTTCGAGCGCCAGATAGTAAGCCGAATTCAGGGATTCACGACCAAGGCGAATTTGGAATTGAGAAAGGCGTCTGAACTGGAAGGGTATCTTCTCGCGCTCAATGTTTCAGGTTGGTCGCTTCGCAATGATCCCGCGCAGCGTTATCAGCGTGCGGTGCGAGAGTATTTCGCGAGTCACAGCTCGGAACTCGTAATGGATCCTGCCAGCGGCGTAGCTGTGATCCAGGCTCTGAAGACACTTGCTCAGCAGGAAGTTCGTCAAACGCAGGCTGCGGTTCAGCAATACCAGAATGCGCTCATGCAGTTTCGGGAATTACGCGGTTATGCCAGAGCCGTGCAAGAAACTGCGCTGAAAAAGCCGATCGAGATGATCGGCGATCGGCTCACCCAGCTGCGAAAAATGATGGAGTTGCAGGATTTCACCGGCGTAGCGGAGTTGCTGCAAACCCTTCAGCAGGAGATGCAGTCCCTCGATCAGCAATTGATGAGAGCACAACAGGCCCGTATCGACTCGGCGTACGTCTCCCAGGTAGCGGCTGGGCGCGTAAACGTGAATCCCTACGAAAGGCTGGGCATTTCTCGCGACGCAACGACCGAGCAAATTCGCCGGCTCCGAAACAAGCTGGTACAGATCTATCATCCGGACGCGCTGGATGGCAGTCCGAACGCCTCGCGCATGGCCGAAATCAACGCTGCTGTTGACCAGATCCTGAAGTGGCGCGGCGAAAGATAATCGCGCGCGTTACCACATGTATCGCACCGCAAACTGCAACTGGCGAGCCTCGTGCGCCGACAATATCTTCCCGAACTCCGGATTCAAGGTTATGCCGTCCAGGCTGTACGCGCTGATCGGGTTGTAGTAGTTCGAATGATTCAGCACGTTGTATACCTCGACGCGCAGAATCAGCACCTTTCTCTCACTGGACATGTAAAAGGCTTTATTCAGAGCCAGGTTGGTGGCCAGGTACGAAGGACCGGTGTATGCGTTGCGGCCCGACGTCCCGATGCACGGCTGGCCGGCGACACCGCCGTACAGCGGCGCACCCGTCACGTATGGCGATGACGACGTGGGATCCAGGCGACAGGCGTCTCCGGGCAGAGTGAACGCTCCATTGATGTAGTTGCTGGGATTGCCCGTGAGCTGAATCGAATTCACATCCACGCGCTGCGTCAACTCACCGTATGCCGGTCCCGAAAAGATCGTAAACGGCTGGCCAGTCTGGAAGATCGTTATCCCGCTCAGGCTGAAATGTGAGAGCAGGAAGGAATGGCTCGGAAGCGGTGGCACCCAGGTGTAGTCAACGACCAGCCGGTGGCGCGTATCGAAATCAGACGGCCCGTAATCGTTCTGCAGGAAATTGGTCGGATCCTGCGGAATGTCGTAGGGTGTCACGATGACCTGTCCGGCACCCGTGGTGGACAAACCGCTGGTGAGCAGGTCCGAGAGATTCGTCCCGGTGACTACGCCCGGATACTTGTCGAGTCCGGGGAACGCTCCCGAGAGTCTGCCGCCAAACGTCAGGAAATTCGGGTTGGCCAAGCCGAACGCCTGCAAGCCGAAAACCTGAACCGGCAGCGAAGTTACAGACAGCGGAAAAATCCCTTGAGAGCCGTTGTCGTAACTCTTCGAATAGTCGTAGTTCACGTTGGCGGTAAGTCCGTGCCACTGTGCAACACGCAAGCGAACCATACCGGAACGGTACTGGGACGTTCCCAGGTTCGACATCATGAAGACCGGAGAAAAGCTGAAGTTGTCGCAATTGGGGGTCGACGTGCAGAACCATTCGTTCGACCATCCACTGTTGTAGACGATCGGCAGATGCTGCGCGCTGGATCCGATGAAGCCGACTTCCAACACCATTTTCGTGCTGAGTTGCCGCTGCAGCGTGAGAGCTACTTGCCGGTTGACCGGTGTCTTTGAGTTGTTGTAATCGCGGCCGTAGACAGTCAGCGGAATGGACGCGCTCTGGAACGACTGTGTCTCAACGGGCACGCCGGTCAGCGTTGCATTGCCCAGTCCACATTGCGTCGAATTGCAGTAGGTGGTCGCAAAATTCTGTCCGTAGATTGCCTGCGGATCCGCAAAATCGATCTGGGTCGGCCGATTAAACTCCAACTGGGACATGGCGCTGATTGGCACCTGACCATAGAACATGCCCATTCCGCCGCGGAGTACCGTGAGCCCTTGACGGTCAAACGAGTAGGCAAATCCAAAGCGCGGCGCAAAGTTAAGTTTCCGGCTCGGCAGCAGCTGCCCGGAGTGCGTCGGAGTCGTGGAGCATGTCCAGGGCGATACAGCGCTGTGGGCGGCATAGATCGCGTCCGTGCGAGCATATCCATTGCCGCACAGATAGCCGTAAGGGTCGACCACGGTATCACCGTTCTGCTGCACCAGGCCGTTCGCGACCGGATCAAAATTCCAAATCTGATTGTTCGCCTCATGAGGCACTGACTCGTAGTCGTATCTCACGCCTGCGTTGATCAGCAGGTGAGAATTGACTCGCCACGCATCTTGCAGAAACGCACCGAAGGCGTGCGAATTCAGAATTCCGGAATAGCCTTCGCGCTGGCGTAAGGCGTAATCGTACGAAGGATTGGTAAAGCCGGCACACGCGGGGTCGTTACAGGTCTCACTGTCACTGGTAAATTCGCCAATATCGCCCGAGATCACGAGACCTCGCGAAAATCCTCCATTGGTATTGACGTTCTCGAGATTTCGGTACTCCCCTCCCAGCTTGAACTGGTGGCGTCCTCTTGCCAGGGACAGTGTGCCATCAACGAATTCAGTGGTATCGCGGCGCTTGCTCGGCGCGCTGAGCGGGGCTCCAATGCGGGCAAAGGGGAACAACCCGTCGAGCGAAGGAGCCATGGCGGTTGGCGAATTGCTGGTGTTCCAGAATGAGTTGTACCAACCCGTGTACGCGCCGCTTACGTCCTTGCTGGCTCCGCTGTATCGCGGATCCAACCCGCTGAGAAGGTAGGTGGCTGTCTCTCCTGAAGTCCCCGCCAAGCTGAAATCAGCATCCTGCGGCGTTTCGTAAATCTGGAAACGCGTTGCTCCGAACCGCAAATCGCCGACAGACGAAACATCAAAGCGGTGCGTCAATCCCAACTCGAGACTCTGGTTGAGCGCATCGCGCAGCGCCCCGTTGCCGGGATAAACAGAACTCGTGGGGAGCGTGTCATCATGAAGTTGATTCAGCGACTGCGCTGAATAGCGGATGATCCAGTCCGAGGCGTATCCGGTTTTGAAATCCGTTCGCAACAGGATGTTGTCGACGTCGGTGTAGTTGGGTGCATTTCCACGGTAAAACTCAAGCACTCCCGGGACTGCCACCACGTTCGCCTTGGGATAAAGTGCCAAGACATTCTGCGCAATCTGCTGGGATTGCGTGTTGAGACCCGCAACACCTGTCACCGGCGTTTGATCGATCGCGCTGGGAACACGTTCGAAGATCGGCGTTGGATTGTCGATCCGCGTCCCTTCATAACTCATGAACAGGAAGAAGCGGTCCCTGTTGAAGCTCTTGCCGAGGTTGGCCCCGAACTGCTTAGAAACCAGCGGGATGTTCTTGCTATCGTTCTGCGCAAGAATCGAAGCGGGATCGAACAATGTATTTGCGCCGGCACCATTGGCGACGCATTGATTCGGAGCAAGGCCGCCCAGCGCAACGGAATTCGTGCAGAATCCGTTCGCCTTTGCTGTGGCGACATAGGAGTTGTAATCGTTGACGGTCAATGGAGGCTGGTAGGGCGAGCCAGGCACCAGGGTTCGTTGCGCGGGCTGCGCGTCGAGGGGCCCAGCATAAGCGGCTGCATGCTCGAATCCGCTGGCGTTATAAACCGACAGCGGCGAGTTCGCGTCGAAATTTCCCGAACCGTAATAACCGAATAGAGCTCCGTGGAACCCCGACTGTGCTCGGCGAGTGACCACATTCACCACTCCGCCGGAGTTGCGGCCGAACTCGGCGTTAGCAATTGCTGCGGTTACGCGGAATTCCTGGATCGAGTCGTTCACCTGGAACGGGATTGCCTGTCCGCTGCTGGAGGCCGAGTTGTCC
>Ga0335085_10011295_pt1 | contig 13264 bp, 10 predicted proteins | sample Lox_Sample_45_FD_206712 | JGI IMG/M metagenome (GOLD analysis project Ga0335085, IMG submission 206712) | Soil microbial communities from Loxahatchee National Wildlife Refuge, Florida, United States - Lox_Sample_4.5 | ecosystem: Environmental > Terrestrial > Soil > Wetlands | place: USA...
TTGCCGGTAGGGAAATCGGGCACAGATCGGAACTGTCCTCCAATTCTATTCACACCGGCTTCCGCACCAAGAGTAGGGGCAACGGCACTTTCCGATGTCGGACGTGTGCATCACGAGCTAACTGGAGGTTATTGCGGGCCAGAAGTCTCGATCTGGGAAGTGAGAGATTCGCCGGACTCCCGGGAAACACATCCCTCAATAACTCCGCTGGGTTTCTTGATTTTCGCGAACCAGATTCTCAGTTCTTCCGTTACAGGCGGAAGGCTCAGTGGGGCGAAATAACTTCTTGAAACCATTCGGTCACAGACCGAATGCTCAGCGACCTGAACGAACTGCCCGGACCTTTCGGAAATGACAGCCTTGAAACCAAATTCATCACAACTTGCCGGAGCCGAGACAAATCGAGGGGACCCAACAAGTTCCGACAACACGGGGCAAATCAGATTCACCTCTCTTTTCAGTCTTTGTTCGCTTCTTGCCGCCATTTACCATGAATCGCATGACACTGACATGACACCGGCCGTAAGCGCGTTTGCTTGCAAAGCTAGGGCTACTCCAAACAGTGCTATCTGATTTACTTCGGGCTCTTTATTGGCTCGCAAGTTTTGTGGCTCCCAGCGAGCATTGGCCTTGTGACGACATCTCTTCTCAGTATTTCAAAAGATCTTGGACAGTGCAGTCATTTCGCCATACTGCCAAGTGCGCGAGGAATTTCTTCCAAAAGCTCTTGCTTGCTGCTCCACCCCGCGCTTGCGGGGAGTCACAAGTCTGGCATTTCGCATTCAGAGACCAAACTCCGAACTCTTTACTCTGGATACCGTACGGTTTTGTTGAAAGGACCGCAGAGAGAATCGCACTTTTTCATTACCAGGCCCGTGGGCATAGCGTGAATCTGCGAATTCGGCTCGACGCTACCGCATTCGTTGCCGAAACCTGGTTTGGATCCGGCTCCGCCGACTTTCGCGTCGCGAGTTTGCATGAGTTCAAGCTTGCTCTTAGCAACGAAGCTGATTTAACGACTCCCTGTGTGCGTTTCCCGTAGAGGCGCTACATCTCACGCTAAGCCAATGCATTGCTTCAAGCAGCAATGGATTTTCGTCCGTTTCGCTTCGCTGCCAACTTCTGAGCCAGAGACATCAGGAGTTTCCTGTCGCGTTCTTCCGCACGCCCCAAAAACCTTCGCAGATTCGAGAGAAATCGCGCGTCCTTGCCAGAACTTCCCCACACAAAGTCGTCCGCAGTGGAGGGAGTGGCCAAGAAGGGGAAGGATGATGGCACAATGCCTATATAAACGCTGGCTGGACTTTATCCCACCCGACTGTAATTCGCCTAGGAACCTGGCCCGCGGCTGCGGTCGGCGACGACTGTGACCTGAAGGTCTTGTGCCAGGCGGACGATATCCTCGGTGAAGTTCCTGCCACGTAGCCGCGCCAGAAGTCCGACCACCGAGTGCGCCACGAAGATTTGCGTGACCTGATTGCGGCGGGCGAATTCCACCACCGCCTTGGCGATGCCGTTGCTGCCGCCAACAATCCGGGTTGCGATCTGCAGACTCCGAGCGAAGCGAAGGTGCTTCTCCACTGCCTGTCGTTCCTCGGCTGGGAGTTGCGCGAATTCAGGAGTCTGGTGCACGAAGAGAGCCGTGCAATCGGCATGGAGGTAGTCAGCGACGCGCCGTCCTCGACGAATGAGCATGGCCGTTGAAGGATCGGGGGTGATATGGATGAGAATCCGCTCCTTCGGCTGGTTATGGGTTGTTCCGCTGGCGCGCGCTTCGGAGACCCGAGGGAGCCGAAATCCGCGCATTTCATCGTAAGCGGACTGCCGGAGGTCGACTTCGTGGGCGGCCTGGCGAAGCGTCAACTCGCGGAGTGCGCCTAAATTCGAACCTTTGAAAAATCCTGTCAGCGCCTTCTCCACCATTTCCGGCTTGTAAATCGCTCCCCGTTTCAAGCGATTGAGCAGCGCGTCAGGAGTGACATCGACAGCTACGATCTCTGCGGCCCGCCGGACGATCCCATCCGGGACGGTTTCGCGCACTTGAATGCCCGTGATCTGCCGCACCTGGTCATTGAGGCTTTCGATGTGTTGCACGTTCATTGTGGTCCACACTTCGATGCCAGCATCCAGCAGGACTTGAACATCTTCCCAACGCTTGCTACGAGTCGAGCCAGGAATATTGGTATGCGCTAATTCATCGACCAACGCGATGGTTGGCCGACGACGCAAGACCGCCTCAGTGTCCATTTCCTCAAATATTTTGCCGCGGTATTCGACCTTGCGATGCGGCACGGCCTCGAGCGCCTGCGCTTGCGCCATGGTGTCGGGACGAGAATGGGGCTCAAAGTAAGCGAGGACGACATTCCCTCGCTGTTGCACGGCCGCCTGCCCGTCCGCAAGCATCTGGAAGGTCTTTCCGACGCCTGCCGCATACCCCAAATAAACTTTTAGGCTACCGCGTGAACTGTCCGCAGACATGGGCATAAGCGGAGTTAGTGAGGGAAGACCCGGACATCGATACCTTCCGCCTCGCGAATGAGGCGGAGGACCGGATCTCCGAATACGCGGTCCCGCCACGTGTTGTGGGTGCTGTGCCCGATGAAAATCTGCGTAATACGTTTCTCGCGCGCATATTCGACAATCGCCGATATGGGATCGTCGCTTTCCAGGATTTCGGTTGCGGCACCGGCCTTCTGAGCGGCATCGAAATATTTTCGAATCATTACTCGGTCTCGTTTAGACCGACCGGGTTCGCACACATACACCGTGTAAAGTTCGCCTTGAAATCGCTCTTTGTTTCGTTCACCGCTTTCAATCATGGCCGGTGCGTTGGAATGCGGCGTAAGGCACAAAAGGAAACGCTCGTGAGCCCCAAATACCGGCTCAATTCCGTGCGCATGAACATAGGACTCGAGCTGTGCATCGACCACTTCGGCCGTTAGCAACAGCGCCAGTTCGCGGAGTTCTGAGAGTTGGCGCTCCTGCGAATTGCTGATTCCCGTCGAGGTGAGCTTTTCGCCCTGGCGCCACAGGCACAAGTCCGGTGGTACATCGACGATGACGATGTCATCTGCAGCCAGGAGGAAGGATTTTGGAATTGTTTGGGTGGTGTCCTTACCGGTAATCGCTTGAACCTTGTTTTTGTACTCCTCGACATGAAGCAAGTTGACGCTCGACAGGACCGATATCCCGTTCCGCAAAAGTTCCTGGACATCCTGCCAACGATAAGCGTGCCGGCTTCCAGAAGGATTCCGGGCAGCGAGCGGGTCAATGACGCAGACCTGCGGCGCGCGGCCAAGGATAGCATTGAGATCGATGGCTTCTCCCTCGGGCGTCTGGAATGGAGGAATTATCTCCAGTCTGCGCAGAAGTGCCTGAACTTCCTCGGACTGCTGTCCCTGAACAACGCCCACAACAACGTCTTCACCACGCTCGTGTCGGCGCCGCGCTTCATCGAGCATGCGATAGGACTTCCCTACGCCGGGCGCATAGCCTAGAAAAATCTTGAGTTTCGCACCCCAGCGCTTGCTTTCCTCCGCTTGCACCTGCTTGAGGAGCCGTTCAGGACTCGGTCGTGGGAGCTCCGATAAGCGCATTTTCTGGCTGCCAGTGAAAGTGTAGCCCGTCATCGCGACATGACGCAACGCGTGCCTACCTAAAGAGTATGGAAAGAACGACGGCTACTACTGCGGCAAAGGGTGTGTGCGATCCAGTTCGAGATTCAGTTCCAGCAGGTTGACGCGAGGCTCTCCAAAAATCCCGAATTGCCGCCCCTCTGTGAATTTGTGAACGAGTGCACGCAGGTCTGCCTCACCGATTTTTCTTTCCCGCGCCACTCGGGGAATTTGAAATTCGGCGGCAGCCGGTGAAATTTGCGGATCGAGTCCCGAACCGGAAGCAGTAACCAAGTCGATGGGAACCGGAGCAGTTGAGTCTTCCGCCTTGGCCTTTTCTACGTCTGCTTTCACTCGGTCAAGCAATGCCTTGTTTGTAGGGCCAAAGTTAGAGCCGCTGCTCGAAGTTGCATCGTATCCAGTCCCGGCAGCAGATGGCCGCGAATGGAAATAGCCCGGCCCGGTAAACAATTGTCCGATGATTCGCGAGCCAACGAGTTTGCCGTTCCTCTCAATGAGCTGTCCGTTGGCTTTCGAAGGAAACAGCACCTGGGCCAGACCCGTGATAGCGAGCGGATATAGAATGCCAAACATCACTGTCGTAACTAGAGTGAACCACAGAGCGATCAGGAAATTCTTTTTCATAAGCTCCTCAAACAATCCGAAGGTACGTAAGCAATACGTCGATGAACTTGATGCCGATAAACGGCGCGATGATCCCACCGACTCCGTAAATTAGCAGGTTGCGTTTAAGCAGCGCCGCCGCGCCGAGCGGACGATACCTCACTCCACGCAAAGCTAACGGGATCAGGGCGATGATGATCAGGGCGTTGAAAACTACTGCGGAGAGAATTGCCGACTCTGGCGTATGTAAATGCATGACATTGAGAATACCGAGGACGGGAAAGGCACCTGCGAACATCGCGGGAATAATGGCGAAGTATTTGGCGACGTCATTCGCGACGGAGAAGGTCGTTAGCGCGCCCCGAGTGATGAGAAGCTGTTTGCCGATTTCGACGATTTCGATCAGTTTGGTCGGATTTGAGTCGAGGTCCACCATGTTTCCGGCTTCCTTGGCCGCTTGTGTGCCCGTGTTCATTGCTACTCCGACATCAGCCTGAGCGAGGGCGGGAGCATCGTTCGTGCCGTCGCCAGTCATGGCCACCAGCTTTCCCTTCGCCTGTTCACTCTTGATAAGTGCCATCTTGTCTTCCGGCTTGGCTTCTGCGAGGAAATCATCCACTCCGGCTTGGCGGGCTATCGCTGCCGCTGTGAGTGGGTTGTCGCCCGTGATCATCATGGTGCGAATCCCCATAGCCCGAAGGTGATCGAATCGCTCCTTCATGCCTCCCTTGACGATATCCGTAAGAGCGATCGCGCCCAGCACGCGGCCGTTCTCCGCAACTAGCAGTGGGGTGCCGCCGGAATTGGAGATTTCTCGCACGCAAACTTGTAGTTCGACGGGAACGCTGTTACCGCAGCTCGCGGTCAAGCGGCTGATCGCTTCCAGAGCGCCTTTGCGGATTTCCCGATGGTCCATATCAACCCCAGACATCCTTGTTTGCGCAGAAAAGGGGATGAAATTCGCCGTGTGCAAGGCAAGATCCCGCCCACGCAGGTTGTAGCGCTCCTTTGCCAGCACCACGATAGAGCGCCCTTCAGGAGTTTCGTCCGCCAGAGACGAGAGCTGCGCGGCATCGGCGAGATAGGTCTCTTCTATGCCAGGCGCAGGAAAGAATTGGGTGGCGGCGCGGTTTCCGAGCGTGATTGTTCCCGTTTTGTCCAGCAACAAGACATCCACGTCACCTGACGCTTCCACAGCACGCCCGGACATCGCGATTACGTTTCGTTGAATCATCCGATCCATCCCAGCAATGCCGATGGCAGACAGCAGCCCGCCGATCGTCGTCGGGATCAGGCAAACGAGAAGAGAGACTAAAACGAAGATGTTCTGCGGGGCCCCCGAGTAGATCGCAAAGGGCTGAAGTGTAACGACAGCGAGCAGGAAGATGATCGTGAGACCCGCCAATAGAATATTTAGCGCAATCTCGTTCGGTGTCTTTTGACGTGAGGCCCCCTCAACGAGCTTGATCATGCGGTCGAGAAACGTTTCTCCGGGATTCGATGTAATGCGCACTTTAATTTCATCGGATAGAACGCGCGTACCACCGGTTACAGCAGACCGGTCTCCGCCCGATTCGCGGATGACAGGCGCAGACTCACCCGTGATCGCGGATTCGTCGACCGATGCTACGCCCTCGATGACCTCGCCATCTCCAGGAATGAACTCGCCTGCGACGACGACGACGATGTCTCCAGAGCGTAGTTTGGAACTGACGACAACCTCCGTGCTGCCATTACTGCGCAGGCGGTGGGCTTCCGTTTCTGCCCGCGCTTTTCGCAAAGTGTCGGCTTGCGCTTTGCCGCGGCCCTCGGCCATGGCCTCTGCAAAGTTCGCAAACAAAACCGTAAACCACAACCAGACCGTGATCTGCAGTCCGAAGCCGAACTGTCCCGCATGATGCGAGGCGTTCCAAACTAGCTGCATCGTCGTCAGGACCGCCCCCACTTCCACCACGAACATGACCGGGTTCTTGACCATCGTCCGCGGATGCAATTTGCCGACGGAGTCCAGCACTGCTCTCCAAAGAATTCTCTTGTCTGCGAGCGATTTCACTTTCGCCGGATGATGAAGTTGTACCTGATCCATACGCATCTCAAAAAACCTTTCCTGCTTGCATGAGCAAGTGTTCGAGAATCGGCCCAAGGCTCAAGGCCGGAAAAAACGTGAGCGAACCCACGATCAAAATTGTGGACACCAACAAACCTGCAAAGAGGCCACCGGTTACAGGAAAGGTGCCCGCGGATTCCGGGACGGTCTTCTTTTTGGCCAGGCTGCCGGCGATGGCCATGATCGGAATAATCATGAAGAACCGGCCGAGCAGCTGCGCAACAGCCGTAGTCGTGTTGTACCAGTTAGTATTCGCGTTCAGGCCAGCGAACGCCGAGCCGTTGTTTCCGGTCGACGAAGTGTATGCGTACAAAATCTGGGACAGCCCGTGCGGCCCCGGATTGCTAATGCTAGAGGTCCCATAGGGTTTGACGACCGCGATCGCTGAAAAAGTAAGGATCGTGAAAGTCAGGATGAGCACGGCGAGCATCGCCATCTTCACATCGTAGGCTTCGATTTTCTTGCCGAGGTATTCTGGCGTTCGGCCGACCATCAGCCCGGCGATGAATACGGCCAGGACCACAAAAACGAATATGCCATATAGTCCTGCGCCAACTCCGCCAAAAACGACTTCGCCGAGCATGATGTTGATGAGAGGCACCATTCCGCCGAGCGGTGTAAACGAATCGTGCATGCCATTCACCGCGCCACAACTGGCGTCGGTGGTCACGGTTGCGAACAGAGCGGTGTTCGCAATGCCGAACCGAACCTCTTTGCTCTCCATGTTTCCGCCAGGCTGTAGTGCACTTGCCCGCTGGTCGGTTCCTGACAAAAGCGGGTTGCCTCGCGCCTCCGCCCAATAGGCGGTGGACACACCCGCCAGGAAGAGGAAAGCCATCGCGGCCCAAACCGCCCAACCGTGACGCAGTGATCCTGTCATTCGACCGAGCGTGTACGTCAGTCCGGAGGGAATCGCAAAGATCAGGACCATCTCGAAGAAATTCGAAAACGGAGTCGGATTCTCAAAAGGATGGGCGCTATTAGCGTTGAAGAATCCTCCGCCGTTGGTACCGAATTCCTTGATTACTTCCTGAGAGGCGACGGGGCCTTGGGCAATCACCTGCTGAGTGATCGTCTGTGTGGTGGTCTTACCGTCTGCGCCCGTGGCCTGCGCTACGTACGGCTGAATTAAATCGACTGTCGTGTACGGCCTAAAATTCTGAACCACTCCCTGCGAGATCAGAACCATCGACCCGACCAAGCAAACTGGTAGCAGAACCCAGAGGAGACAACGCGTCGTATCGACCCAGAAGTTCCCGAGTTTCTCAGTTTCCTTTCGCGCTATGCCGCGGATGACAACGATGGCGAGAACAATGCCGACGGCGGCGGATGCAAAATTATGATAGGCCAAACCCGCCATCTGTGTGAGATAGCTCATCGTCGACTCGCCGGTATAAGCCTGCCAGTTCGTATTGGTGGTGAACGACGCGGCCGTGCCAAAAGCCAAGGCTGGATCCACATTTGGAAGTTTCTGTGGATTGAGCGGCAGCCATCTCTGTGTGCGCTCGATCAGATACAAAAGAGCCATCGAAACGCCGCTAAAGAGCAGCATGGAAATGGTGTACTCCGTCCAACGCATTTCTCGTCGCTCGTCGACTCGCGTCAATCGATATACAGCCTTCTCGATTGGTCTGAGCAGAGGATCGAGAAATGTCTTCTCTCGGTTGAAAACCCTTGTCATGAAAATGCCCATGGGCTTCGTGACCAGGAAGATCACAAAGAGATATAATCCAATTTGGAACCAACCATTCGCCGTCATTGTTAAAACTCCTCAGCCTTCAGCAAGGCGTAGAGCAGGTATCCACATAAAAGAGCACAGATCACCAGTAGCGCTGCATTACCTAGAGACATGGCATTACTCCTTTTTCAGGCGTTCGCAGCCGCGAACGTAGAAAATTCCTACTGCGAAAAACACTGCCGTTGCTGCAAGAAAAACTATGTCCAGCATCATCGTTTTACTCCTTCCGCGAAACTGTTGGCATTTACCACGAGCCTTGCTTTTGGCCCCACCACCAGATCATCCCCAGCTCCAGAGTGTTCTGATCCTTTTTTAATTCTCCGGGCGTCTGTGTGCGGAAGAATGCCTGATTTGAGAAATCCCTCCGCCACTCCAATCGTGTCAAGAATCCGTCCCCGAATTTGTACTCCGTTGTAACTGTGGTTTCTTTCAAAGCCTGGGTTGCGCCGCTGAAGAGTCCGCCCCGGTCAGACAAATACTCCGCACGCCCAGCGACTGCGAACTTGGGAGTTAGTTGATACCGCGCATACGCGGCGCCGCCGCTGACGTGTGCAGGAGCAGAATTTGAGAACACTCGATTAATTACGTAGTCTCCTTCGGCCACTAGAGTTAGCTTCGGCGTTGCGTTCCAGGCTACATAGGTGTCGAAAATATGTTCCCGGCCGTTAGGCGTGGGAACCACGGGTGTGGTCGGCAAGCCCGGCTGGGTGGGCCCAGCGGGAAATTCCGGATTCAAGACTGGAACGACGTCAGGTTGCTCCTGGCCGAAATAGTAGTTCACGTTCCATGACACCGTCGAGATTGGTTTCAACGTAAAGATGAACGCCTGTGACTTGAACCCATTAAAGTCCTCAGTCTGCTGGGCACCATTCACGATCCAGTACGCCACGTTCACCTTCTGTGTAAGGTTGTAGCTGGTACGGAATCCCATGTGATAGAACGGCAAGAAGTCGAACCAATAGGATCGCGAATAGTTGATTTGGTCTTTGTTGTAGTTGCCTTCCACACCCAGAGAGCTGGCCCACTTGCCAAAATCGACCGTCAGCCCGCTTCCCACAGGCGCGATGTACGTGCCGTAGGCCTGGAAAACCGGTCTATAGGTCTGGGGACGCAATTCGTTCGAAGCACTTCCTTGGACCGTTTCCGTCGCTTGACCGTACTGCAAGTCCACTCGCGCACCAAATCGGCGACCCACAGAGACATCCGGTGCGCGCTCAAGCACCACGGTCGCCTGATTCAAGCTGAAGCTATTGCTGCTCACATCGTACGCTCGGAGCAAATTCACCCGGCCAACGGGCGAATTAAAGTTGTAGCCGTAATACCCGTCCAGCATGAGATTAAGAGTCGTGCCCCGGAGAAAGTCGGTCGCACCATGCTCGCCCGATGGCGGAGCGCCTGATGTGGATTGTATAGTCTGTGCGACTGGTTGCCCTCCGACTCCGGCAATCACGGTCGTGCTCTCTGGGGCGATTTCCGCGCTCGCTCCCTTGGCTGTAGGCCGCCCTTCGAGACTCTCGACTCGTTTCGAAAGCTGTGCCACCAAACTTCGCAATTCCTCAACCTGCTTTTCAAGAGCTTCTTGGTTTCCTGGCGCTGCCGAGGGTGCGTCTTGCGCGATTGCGGCGCCCGACCACATGACCATTAACGTTAATACTGCGAACCGAAATCTCCCCGTCACCATGACTCCATCCTTTCATACCCATCTACACGGAACCGTTCCCGTCACCCTGCTTCGAATTCATATGCAACAATTGCATTTCGCCCGCAGAATCAGGCTTCGCATCCGTCCCTGGACGCGGTCGAGGCCTGTGCCTCTCGGTTTCGGCATGGAACCGGACGAGCGTGTACAACATGAACACCAGACCGAGACCGACAAGCGTAAGGAAAATCCACATCTCTGTCGCCGTTTCCAACCGTGTCGTTCTATACGCTGTCTGCAAAGCAGGATCGCGCTTGACAATCAACGCGATAATGGCAACCGGGAGTTAAGGAAGTCGTGCAGATGCTATAAGAATTTCATAAGGTCTGATTTTGGTGACAGACGATCCGGAGTGAAGGCCTGCGACGCTGTAAGGCGGGGTACTTCGGCCGGAGTGGAGTTAGGGACAGCGTGGTCGGTGCGGCCCGGCTCGCCGGTCTTGGGAATCTCGCCTGTATCCCCAGTGAGTATGGACTGTATCGCGACCGGGAATGTTGAGCCATTCGCCTCGAGCCCATATCACTGAGCTAAGAACGACCCGCAGACGACTCTAATCTTCTGTAATCTCTTCCGCTGGCGCTTTCAGAACGGCCTGCTCTCCCGAGCCGATTCTTGCTTAATCCAGTAGGCTGCCTCTTTCTGCCGCTCACTTTTCTGGGCACTGCTTCGGGCTAATTCCTGCGCCCTGCACCTTCCCGTTTTCTGCTTTCCCGGTTCCGCCCTTACCCCGTTGGGTTCCCTCCGATAAAGCAGCCGCTCGCTTTTCGGTGCCCCAAGAAAATGGGTCAAGAAAAAGGACAAACTTTAGCTACGTCTTACCTCAACTCTATGACTCCCGTCGGGTTCGTTGGGTTTGACCCGTAGCAACGTCAAGCGAAAGGCAACCGGTCGAAATTCACCGTGCCGTCAGTCACCACACATCGCTCTCGGAAGAACGCAAACGTGCCATCAAGAACAACAAGCTACTCGAGGAATACCGCGACCAGCACCAGCAACAGCCTTCGATTCGCTGCAGGGGTCGCACATTAAAGGGTGCGACCGTCAATCGCGAGCTCGAATGCCTCACGTGCGTGATGGACCTTGCAACACGCCGCCAATACATCCCAGAAAATCCGGCTCGTGGAGTGAAGCACTTTAACGAACTCCGCGAGCGGCCAGACAAGCAAATGCTCACCTTCGATCAAGAGAACCGCATTTTGAAAGCGGCCCCTCCGCATCTTCGCGTGGGCATTTTTCTGCTCGTCCAAACGGGAGGAAGGACTTACAGCGAAGGATTTCGGCTGCGTTGGAACCAAGTGGATTGGGAGCATCGTCTCATCCGTTTGGGAAACGACGTGAAGACGCCGGGCTCTTCCGAACCACTTCCGCTAACTGATTTGGCTTATCGGGTGTTGAGCGAATGGAAAAAGGAATCAGGGTCAGATTCTCCATTCGTTTTTCCCCGTCCGTGTAACCCGGTTCGGCCATAGAGTTCGAATCTGGATTCCGAAATGGGTGCAAGGTGTGGCGTTGAAACTCTTTGGGGAGCGGCACGAGTTCGCCCGCGTCCTTGCAACGAGAGGCCCAGTCGACCAGAGCCTGATATTGCTGGAACTCAGAGATTTGGCCGAGCCAGAGGGTGCTGGCTTCGTTAGAGATGGTGACGACGTTGGGAACATCGCAGGGCCCGAAGCAGCCGCTGATGCTCAGTTGGACGCGTTTGAGAAGCCTCGCGCGCCCCATTCTTTCTTAAGCCACTCCACCGGGACGGGCGGGCGGCCATTTTCAGTATTGCCACAGCAACAAGCTTGGCAGACGGTAAGATGCCCGATAACAATGCGCTTGGTCGTGAGTGAGAAATTGTCCATGGGCTCGAATTGGATGAGGGATGAGCGAGTCTAGTCTGCGTCAGCGGAACTTACGCTGTGCCCCCGGTGTGCTGGAGGGGCAGAGTGCAAAAGAATACCGCGGACGAATTGGTTGGCGGAGCGCACCGATGGTAGCAGTGTGGCGGAGTTGAGGATGAAGGCCAGTTCCGAGGTGACGTGAATGAAGGCGGCGAGCAAAGGGTTAAGGAAGCCGAAGGCGGCGAGGCCGATGCCGATGCTGTCGACGACAAGCGTGCCGACAAAGTTTTGTAGGATGGTGCGACGGCAGCGGCGGGCCGTGTGGAGGGTCTCGACGAGCTTGGAGAGATCACTGCCGATGAGGACAACGTCAGCGCTTTCGCGGGCAACATCGGTGCCAGAGCCCATGGCGACGCCGACGGAGGCCTGCATCAACGCAGGCGCATCGTTGACACCGTCGCCGACCATGGCGACTTTGTGGCCTTTTTCGGCGAGTTGCTTCACGTACTGCAATTTATCTTCCGGGAGAAGTTCGGAGGCAATTTCGTCGACAGCTAATTTCTTGCCGACATCTTCTGCGGTTGCTTTGGCATCGCCGGTGAGAAGGACGGTGCGCAGGCTCATGGATTTTAGAGACTGGATAGCGGACTTGGCTTCGGGACGGATGGTGTCTGCGATATGGAGAGTCCCCAAGAAACAGCCGGCGCGAGCAACGAAAATCTCGGAAGCAACTGAGGCACTGGTGCATTGCGTTAGTTGAACTCCGCGCTGGATCAGGAAATGTTGATTGCCGATGATGATTTCGTCGTTGCCAGCAGTGGTGGCGATAATGCCTTTTCCGGGCGTGTAATGAAATTCGGCTGGATCTTCGAAGACAAGGTTTAGCTGAGCCGCCCGGCGAAGGATGGCTTTGGCGATGGGATGTTCGGAGCGCGACTCGGCGATGGCGGCAGTTTGTAGCAGAAGGTCGGAGGAACTGTCGCTAGCCACGCAGGTATCGAGGACTTCGGGAGTGCCGAAGGTGAGCGTACCGGTTTTGTCGAGAAGGACGGTGTCGACTTCGCCTAGCTTTTCGAGATAGAGACCGCCTTTGATGATCGCTCCTTGTTGCGCAGCACGGCCGATAGAGCCGAGGATCGCCAGTGGCGTGCCAGCTGCGATGCCACAAGCGCCCGCAACGATTACCACAGAAATCGTCGAACGAATGTTGTGCGAGATCAGAAACGTCAAGACGGCCGCACCGAGCGCAAAGTAGACAAGGTAGCCTGCTAGGCGGTCGGCAATGCCCTGAATAGGTGCGCGGGACCTTTCCGCAGTTTCTACCGCTTCGATGATTTTGCCGAAGGTAGTTTCCCGGCCGAGGCGTTCGACGCGCAGCTCAAGTGCGCCGGATTGGTTGATGGTGCCGGCGTAGACCGAAGCGCCTGCTTGTTTTTCCACTGGCATGGATTCGCCGGTGATGGGTGCTTGGTCGACGAAGGAGTGGCCTCCCACGACTTGGCCATCAACCGGGAGACGACCGCCAGGCCTAACAAGCACAACGTCGTGCGTGGAGACTTCGGCGATGTCCACGTCGGTCCACGCGCCGTTGCGGCGAACGGTCGCCGTATTTGGAAGAAGATCGACCAGCCGCTGAATGGCTTTACGGCCACGGCC
>Ga0335085_10011296_pt1 | contig 13264 bp, 11 predicted proteins | sample Lox_Sample_45_FD_206712 | JGI IMG/M metagenome (GOLD analysis project Ga0335085, IMG submission 206712) | Soil microbial communities from Loxahatchee National Wildlife Refuge, Florida, United States - Lox_Sample_4.5 | ecosystem: Environmental > Terrestrial > Soil > Wetlands | place: USA...
TGCGTCAGCTTGAACAGGTTGTTAAGGACGATGTCGGTAACCTCGCCGCGCTTGAGCTCGATCACCACTCGCATGCCCGACTTGTCGGACTCGTCGCGAAGATCGGAAATCCCCTCGAGCTTCTTCTCGTGGACGAGCTCGCCGATGCGTGTGAGCAGCGTCGCCTTGTTCACCTGGTAGGGGATCTCGTCGACGACGATCGCCTGCCGATTGCCCTTCTCCAGATCCTCGATGTGGGTACGCGCACGGATGACCACGCGCCCGCGGCCGGTGCGGTAGCCTTCACGCACGCCCTCCGTGCCGTAGATGATCCCGGCGGTCGGAAAGTCGGGCGCCGGCACGTGCTCGATCAGCTCGTCGACCGTGATGTCCGAGTTCTCGAGCAGAGCAAGGCAGGCGGTTACGATCTCGGACAGGTTGTGCGGCGGGATGTTGGTCGCCATGCCGACGGCGATACCGGATGAGCCATTCACCAGCAGATTCGGCAGCCGCGTTGGCAGAATCGACGGCTCCCGCTCCTTGCCGTCGTAATTGGGCACGAAATCGACGGTTTCCCGGTCGATATCGGCCAACATTTCCGCCGCAATTTTCTGCAACCGGCACTCGGTGTAGCGATAAGCCGCAGGCGCGTCGCCGTCCACCGAGCCGAAGTTGCCCTGCCCGTCGATGAGCGGGTAGCGCAGGGAGAAGTCCTGCACCATGCGCACCAGCGCTTCGTAGGTCGCCGTGTCGCCATGCGGGTGGTATTTGCCGAGCACGTCGCCGACCACGCGCGCGCACTTCACGTACGGGCGGTTCCAGGCATTGTTGGCCTCGTGCATGGCGTAGAGCACCCGGCGGTGTACCGGCTTGAGGCCGTCGCGAACATCGGGCAAGGCCCGGCCTACGATCACGCTCATGGCGTAATCGAGGTAGGAATGCCTCATTTCGGCTTCCAGGCTTACCGGCAGGGTCTCTTTAGCGAACTGCTCCATCGGAAAAGGGCTCTTAAGGGGCGAAAACGACAAGAAGCACCGCGCGGTCGATCGCATTGGGGCCCGGGCGCAGACACGCACTCGGACACCCTTAGCGCCTCACAGGCCGCGCCAGCACGAAAAATGTAAATTTTAACATGACCGTTGTATCCACGCGACAAGCTGCCATTTTTCGCGGCCAGATTCTTTGCAGCGCCAAAGACCCTATGCTATAGTCAAGCGCAAAGCGCAATTTCCTCCGCGGGGCGCGCATAAGTTGCTGTTCCAGGTCAAAAGAAGCCGGTAAGCACGATAACTCACGCCAAAGGGGTAAAACTGATGAAACTTCGTCTGATCGCAACCATGGTGGCCGGTGCGGCTGCGGCCACCCTGTATTCCTCGGCGTTCGGCCAGGCTAATCCGCAGAACAGCGGGTATGTGTTGTTTGGTTACGGCCAGCCCAATGCCAACATCTGGCGAAGCGGCTCCTATGGCGGTCAAGCCGGCGTGAACGATACGCTGTGCTGGAGGACCGGTTACTGGACGCCGGCCATGGCGATCATCGAATGCGACCCGGATCTGGTGCCGAAGCCGGCGCCACCGGCGCCGCCCGCGGCTGCGCCCACTCCGCCGCCGCCGCCGCCGCCGCCACCGCCCGCGCCAGGCGTGCAGAAAATCACGCTGGCAAGCAAGGCGCTGTTCGACTTCGACAAGGCCGTTCTGAAGCCTGAAGGCATGGCTGCGATCGACCGCGAAGTGATCAGCCGGTTGAGGGAAGTGAACAAGCTCGAGCTGGTGCTGGTGACGGGTCATACCGACCGGATCGGTACGCAGGCCTACAACCAAGCTCTGTCCGAGCGTCGCGCCAACGCCGTTCGCGACTACCTCGTCTCGAAGGGCGTGCCGAAGGACAAGATCGAGACCCTCGGCATGGGCAAGACGCAGCCGGTTCCGGGCGTGGTTTGCAACCAGCCGTATCCGAAGGAGCGCAAGGCGCTGATCGAATGCCTGGCGCCGAACCGTCGCGTCGAGGTCGAAGTCAAGGGCGAAATCATCGTCAGGAAGTAATTCGACCCGCAGCACTGAAAAGGCCCCGCCTTCGCGCGGGGCCTTTTTCTATGCACTAATCGATCATGAAGGCGCCAGCACCGGTCGATCTGCGCATCGACGCAAGGTGGGTGATACCGGTCGAGCCCGACGTATCGCTGGCCCACCATAGCCTGATCGTCGATCGCGGCCGCATTGTCGCCGTGACGCCGACCGCCGAAGTGGATTCGAACTTCCAGGCACGCGAGCAGGTAACGCTCTCAACGCACGCCGTGCTGCCGGGGCTGATCAACGCGCACACACACGCGGCGATGACGTTGCTGCGTGGCATCGCGGATGACACCGCATTACAAGCGTGGCTCGAGCAGCACATCTGGCCGCGCGAGCAGCACTTTCTGTCGCCGCAGTTCGTCCACGACGGCACACTGCTCGCCGCAGCCGAGATGCTGCGCGGCGGGATCACCTGTTGCGCGGACCAATACTTCTTTCCGGATGCGGCGGCGCGAGCCTACCGCCAAAGCGGCATGCGCGCGCTCATCGGGTTGCCGGTACTCGATTTCCCGACGCCTTATGCGGCGGATTGCGACGCCTACCTTCAGGCAGGCCTCGCCGCGCGCGATGCGTGGAAGCAAGAGGCGAAATTCGCTTTTGCGCTGGCACCGCATGCCCCGTATACGGTCAGCGATGGCAGCTGGGAGAAGATCGTCGTCTACGCGCGGCAGCTCGACCTCCCGATCCAGACCCATCTGCAGGAAACGCGCGACGAGCTCGAGCGGAGCCGCGCGTCAATCGGAATGACGCCGCTCGCGCGGCTCGACCGACTAGGAGTCACCGGGCCGGCGTTCATCGCCGTTCATGCCGTGCACCTCGCAGACTCTGACATCGACTTGCTGGCGACACAGAGCTGCCAGGTCGTGCACTGCCCCGCATCGAACCTCAAGCTCGCGAGCGGAGTAGCCCCGGTGACGCAGCTCAGGGCGCGCGGGATAAATGTCGCGCTCGGCAGCGACGGGGCGGCGAGCAACAATCGACTCGACGTGCTTGCGGAAGCGAGGCTCGCGAGCCTCATCGCCAAGATGGCCACCGCGGACGCAGCTGCGCTGCCGGCGTCGGTAGCCCTGCGCATGGCGACCCTCGACGGGGCCGCCGCACTCGGACTCGACGGGGCAATCGGGTCGCTCGCGCCGGGCAAACAGGCCGATGCCGTGGCGGTGGACTTAGGTTCCTTCGAGCAGCTGCCCTGCTACGATCCGGTGTCGCAACTCCTGCACGTCGCCGGACGGGAGCGGGTGAGCGATGTGTGGATCGCGGGCGAGCGCCTGGTCGCGCAAGGGGCACTCGTGCGACTCGATACGAGCGAGCTCGCCGCCCTCGCGCGGTTGTGGCAGGATCGCCTTCAATGATGCAAGACACGAACGCCGACGCGAAAGAACTCGCGCGGTTCAGCGCGATCGCCCATCGCTGGTGGGATCCGGACGGCGAGTTCAAAGCACTGCACGACATCAATCCGCTGCGACTCGACTACATTGCGCAACGCTGCGGCGGCTTTGCCGGGAAGCAGGTCGTGGACGTCGGCTGCGGCGGAGGCATCCTTGCCGAGGCGATGGCGCAAGCCGGCGCGCACGTCACCGGCATCGACTTGGCAGACAAGCCGCTGGCGGTCGCCAGGCTGCACCAGCTCGAGTCCGAAACCCAAGTACAGTATCGCCAGATTTCCGGGGAAGCACTGGCCGCGGAATCCCCGGGCAGGTTCGATCTCGTGACCTGCCTGGAGCTGCTCGAGCACGTACCAAATCCCGCATCGACCGTTGCCGCGTGCGCCGCGCTGGCGAAGCCGTCGGGGCTCGTGGTCTTCTCGACGATCAACCGCAACGCAAAAGCGTACCTGCTCGCCGTCATCGGCGCCGAATATGTTCTTCGGCTGCTGCCACGCGGGACGCACGACTACGCGAGATTCCTCAGGCCGGCGGAGCTGGCGCGCTGGGCGCGCGCCGCCGGGCTCGAGTCGGATGCCCTGGTCGGGATGAGCTACGACCCGCTGCGCAAGCGCTACAGCCTGGGATCGGACACGGCGGTCAACTACATCGCGAGCTTCCGCCGCGAAATCTGAGCAGCGGAGCACCGACGATGCCGCCGAACTCGGCAACACGAGCGCTGATGGTGCGTGCCGTGCTGTTCGATCTGGACGGCACGCTCGCCGACACCGCCGGTGACCTTGCGGCAGCCCTCAACCGAGTGCGCGCCGATCGCGCGCTGCCGCCGCTGCCAGTGCCCGTACTGCGGCCGCACGCCTCTGACGGGACGCGCGGCATGCTCGATGCTGGCCTCGGGGTCAGCCGCGAGGATCCGCAGTTCGAGACGCTGAAGGAGGCCTTTCTCGCCTACTATCTGAGCGCGCTTTGCGAGCACACGCGGCTCTTCCCCGACGCAGAGCTCGTGCTCGCCGAGATCGAGCACCGCGGTCTGTTGTGGGGAATCGTCACCAACAAGGCGACGCGTTTCACGCTGCCGTTGCTCGATCGGCTGGCGCTCTCCGTGCGTGCCGGCGTGATCGTTTGCGGCGACACGACGGCGCAATCCAAGCCGCACCCGGCGCCGCTCTTGCACGCCGCTGCCAAGCTGGGCGTCGACGCGCCGCTGTGCGTCTATGTCGGCGATGCGGAGCGCGATGTGGTGGCGGCGCGCGCCGCGGGCATGAAGTCGATCGTTGCCACCTACGGATACATCCACGCCGACGCGAAACCCGAGTCCTGGTCGCCCGAAGGGCTCATCGCGTCGCTTTCGGCGCTGCTCGACTGGCTTCCGGACCGAAACTGACCTCAGCGCGACGGCGGCTCAGGCAGCGGGACAGCTGCCGGCGTTGAGGTAGAGCCACTGCTGGGGTTTGCCCTCGCGCGCGCCTAAAACCCACACCGGCTGGCTGTTCGAAAGCGGCTTGAGCACGGCCGAAGTGATGTCGTCAGGAATCATCAGGGCGATGCCATTGGCGCGCTCGACGCGATCCCCGCTCTTGAGGCTCATCATCCCGGCGAATCCAGTCTCATCGCGCACGACGAGCGCCCCCCCCTCCGTCTGGACCAGACCCTTCCACGCCCCAGGCGTGTTGATCATCCCACCGAGCAGCTCGGCGTTGAGACGGACGATAGGCCCGCTGAAGCCTGCCGGCACGGTGCAAGCTGCAACCCGCGATGCCGAGGCGCCAGTCGCCGCCGGCTTGGCCTTTGGCACAGCGGCCGCCCGCAGGGCAATATCGCGCCGCGTCCCGCCATCGAGGAGCGTCACGCCGTCCGGCCGGACAGCCTCCACGCGAACCCCAGGCGCAACCTCTCCTCCTGCCGCTACAAGCACTGGTCCGCGTGAGGCCTGACGGAAGAGCGCATAGCCCTTGCCCTCGGCTTGGGCGAGGACGCCGAGGAGCCGCAGGTCCCCGGCCGCGACCGGCTCGTTAGGCGCTCGTGGCGTGCCGGGCGACGCGCCGAACAGGTGCGCGGCAGCGATTCGCTCCAGCGGCGCGCTCGCGGGCGGAGCAGCCTCATGCCGCGCCAGCGCGGGCGCGAACCAGCGCCAGCCCCAGTGCGCCACGACCAGGGCGAGGAGCGCAAGCGCAGCGATCATGGCAACAGCGCCGAGCGCACGCGATGCGAACGGCGGCGGAGGCGTCGAACTGGTCACGTATAATCCTGCCGCGTTGAAGCCGGCCTTTGCACCGGTCGCGGCACAGAGACTCTGCCTGTGCCGCCTGACACGCCACGATTTCAGTTGAACCCGCAGCTCGCCCTTCTCCAGCCCTATCCTTTCGATCGGTTGCGGCAGCTGCTCGCGGGTATCAAGCCTCCCGCCGCGCTCGCACCGATCAATCTTTCGCTCGGAGAGCCGAAACATCCGACCCCGCCGCTGATCCTGGAGGCGCTCGCTGCGGGCGGCAAAGGGCTTGCGAATTATCCCACAACCGCCGGCGCACTCCGTCTGCGCGAGGCGATCGCCGGCTGGCTGCGGCGCCGACACGGTCTCGCCGCTCTTGATGCAGCCACGCAAGTCCTGCCCGTGCTCGGCAGCCGCGAAGCGCTGTTCGCATTCGCGCAGGCCGTGATCGACCGCAGTCGGCCGGGTGCAACCGTCGTCGTTCCCAATCCGTTCTACCAGATCTACGAGGGCGCGGCCCTGCTCGCCGGAGCGACGCCGCATTGCGTGAACAGCCTGGCGGAAAACGCCTTCGCGCCGCGCTGGGCAGACGTCCCCGACGAGGTTTGGGCGCGGACCCAGCTGCTCTACATCTGCTCGCCCGACAATCCGACGGGTCGCGTAGTCACGCTCGACGAGTGGACGCGACTCTTCGAGCTCTCGGATCGTTTCGACTTCGTCATCGCGGCCGACGAATGCTACTCGGAGGTGTATTTCGACGAGTCACAGCCGCCGCTCGGAGCGCTCGCGGCGGCGCAGGCCCTCGATCGGGAAGGCTTCCCGCGACTCCTCTCCTTCGGCAGCCTATCGAAGCGCTCCAATGCCCCCGGGCTTCGTTCCGGTTACGTCGCGGGCGACGCGTCGCTTGTGCGGACCTTTCTGCTCTACCGGACCTACCACGGCTCGGCGATGTCGCCCGCAGTGGCAGCGGCAAGCATCGCGGCATGGAGCGATGAGGCGCACGTGCGCGAGAACCGTGCGCTGTACCGGGAGAAATTCGATCGCCTTGCGCCGCTCCTTGCGGCGGTCTTCGCCGCGCCGCGCCCGGACGCAGCGTTCTATCTGTGGGCCGATGTAGGCGGTGACGACGCGCGGTTTGCGCGGCGCCTCTACGCCGAGGAGGCGGTCACCGTTTTGCCCGGAAGCTATCTCGCGCGGGAAGCGGGTGGCGTGAACCCCGGGCGCGGCCGCGTTCGCATCGCACTCGTAGCGGACGTGGCCGAGTGCGCCGAGGCGGTCGCCCGGATCGTCCGCCTGGCGGGCCGCGGCTGAGGCGGTTCGCCTCGCCCCGGCATCGGGCGCTTTGTCGCACTCCAGTGCAGCCCGTCGCGAGAGCAAGACCTACGCCAGGCAGCGCGTAGAATCGGTGCTCATGATGACTTCCGCTGCATCGACGGACGCTCCCTCATCCCAACGGTGGGGGCCTCTCTTGGCTGGCTTCCGTTGCGTCTCTTGGCGATCCCTCGGCTTGATCGTGGCGATCAACACCGGCGTAGCCCTCCTCCTTTACACCGAAGAGACGCGGCCCTTCTGGCACCCCTTCATTACCGCGCAGGCCATCGGTCTTTCCATCGCTTACGCCGTCAATGCGGCCCAGCCCTGGCAGAGTGCGCATCCGTTGCGGCGGCTGATCGTAGCGGTCGTCGGCGGCACCATCTTGGGGATGGTGCTGCTGCTCACGATCAAGGGCTACATCGTCGGAGACCTTGAGTACCATCTTGGCAACCTTCACGGACACGCGTCACTAGGGATGATCGTCGGGACTGCAATGTCGGCGCTGGTGATGGGTCTATGCGTCAGCCTTTTCTTTCTGCTCAAGATCCGCGACGGGCTAACCCGCGCGGCGATGCTTAGGGCAGAAGCCGATCGGAACATGCTGTCGAAGCAGGCGATCGAGGCCGAGCTGAAATTGATGCAGGCGCAAGTCGAGCCGCATTTTCTGTTCAACACCCTGGCCTCCGTGCAGTTCCTGACGGAGACCGATCCGACGAAGGCCGGCATGATGCTTGGCCATCTCCTCGCCTACCTGCGCGCCGCCCTGCCCCAGCTCCGCTCCAACAGCACGACCCTGGGACAGGAGCTCGATCTTGCGGGCGCCTATCTTTCGATCATGCAAATGCGCATGGGGCCGAGGTTGTCGTTCAGCATCGACGTGCCGGACGCGCTCAAACCCCATGTGTTCCCGCCGATGCTGCTCATGTCGCTGGTCGAGAACGCCGTCAAGCACGGCATCGAGCCGCTGGCCGCAGGAGGGACGATACGCATTGAGGCACGACGTCGCGACGACCAGCTTTCCGTTGCGATAAGCGACAACGGTCGCGGCCTCGCCCACACGATCGGCAACGGCGTCGGGCTCACGAACCTGCGGGAGCGCCTGCGAGCGCTGTATGCCGAGCGCGGAAGGTTCACGCTCGAGGAGCAGCCGCCCCACGGAGCGCGGGCGACGATCGAGATCCCGTACCAGGATGGGCACTAGGCAGGTCACGGCGCTGATCGCCGAGGACGAGCCGATGCTGCGGGCGCAGCTGCGCGCCCGGGTGGCACAGGCATGGCCGGAGCTCGCCATCGTGGCCGAAGCCGAGAATGGCGAGCAGGCCCTGGCGCTGCAGCGCGAGCTCGGGCCCGATATCGCATTTCTGGACATCCGCATGCCGGTACGGTCCGGCCTGGAGGTGGCGGAGGATCTTGCAGGTGCATGCCATGTCGTCTTCGTCACCGCCTATGACGAGTACGCTGTGACGGCATTCGAGCAGGGCGCGGTCGACTACGTCCTGAAGCCAGTCACACCGGAGCGCATGGCCAAGGTCGTCGAGCGCCTCAAGCAGCGCCTCGATCACCCGCCCGCGAATCTGGCGTCCGTGCTCGCACAACTCAAAGCGCGCGACTCGGTGGGCCCGCTGCGCTGGATCAAGGCGTCGCTTGGAGCCTCGATGCGGCTGATCGCGGTCGATGAGGTGCAGTACTTCCAAGCCGAGGACAAGTACACCAAGGTGGTCATGGCGGACGGAGAAGCGCTGATCCGGAAGACGATCAAGGAGCTGTTCGACGAGCTCGATGCCGAGTCGTTCTGGCAGGTGCATCGCGGCACAATCGTCAATCTGCGCGCCATTGCGCGCGTCGAGCGCGACTATCGCGATCAGCCGCTGATCATCCTCAGGCAGCGTCCGGAGAAACTGACCGTCAGCCGCACCTTCGCACATCTGTTCAAGGCCATGTAGCGGAGTCGCGGGAACGCGCGGGCGCAACGCCCGTCGCGTAAAATACGGTCTTTTGCCCGCAACCGGACCGGAAGTGCCGCAAGTGTCCCTGCAAGCAACGATCGAAGCCGCCTGGGAGCGGCGCAGCGAACTGTCGCCAAAGAGTGCCCCGGCCGCGGTGCGCGAAGCGGTCGATGCGGCGATCGCCGAGCTCGATGCGGGTCGCCTGCGAGTGGCCGAGAAGACCGCCACCGGCTGGGTCACTCACCAGTGGCTGAAGAAGGCCGTGCTGCTGTCGTTCAGACTGACCGAAAACGTCGCGATCGGGCTCGCCGCGCCGAACGCCCCCTTCCGATTCTACGACAAGGTCCAGACCAAATTCGCACGTTTCGACGATGCGGCTTTCGAGCAGGCCGGCGTGCGCGTCGTGCCGCCCGCGGTCGCCCGGCGGGGAGCATATATCGCCCGCGATGTCGTTCTCATGCCCTCCTACGTCAACATTGGAGCTTATGTCGACGAAGGAACCATGGTGGACACCTGGGCAACCGTCGGATCCTGCGCGCAGATCGGCAAGAAGGTTCACCTGTCGGGCGGCGTGGGCATCGGTGGGGTGCTTGAACCGGTGCAAGCCAACCCCACCATCATCGAAGACAATTGCTTCATCGGCGCGCGTTCCGAAGTCGTGGAGGGCGTGATCGTCGAGCAGGATTCTGTTCTAGGCATGGGTGTGTTCATCGGTCAGAGCACCAAGATCTACGATCGCGCAAGCGGCAACGTGACCTACGGTCGCGTGCCCGCGGGGTCGGTGGTGGTAGCCGGCAGCCTCCCTTCCGGCGACGGCGCCTGCAACCTCTACTGTGCGGTCATCGTCAAGAGCGTGGATGCCAAGACCCGCGCCAAGACGAGCATCAACGAGCTGCTGCGCAGCTGAGTCCCGTGCCCGTGAACCTGAAATCCGCCGAGGACATCGCGAAGATGCGCGTCGCCGGAGCGCTCGCGGCGGAGGTCCTCGATTACGTTGCCCCGCACGTCAAGGCGGGTGTGACGACCGGCGAGCTCGACCGTCTCTGTCACGATTACATGGTCAATGTCCAGCAGACGATTCCCGCTCCGCTGAACTACGCGCCTCCCGGCTACCAGCCTTACCCCGCGTCTATCTGCACCTCGGTGAACCACGTCGTCTGCCACGGCATACCAGGCGACAAGAAGCTGAGGTCCGGCGACATCGTCAACATCGACATCACTGTCATCAAGGACGGATTCCACGGCGATACGAGTCGGATGTTCTATGTCGGTGCGCCGCCGATCCAGGCCAGACGCCTGTGCGAGGTGACGTACGAGGCAATGTGGCGCGGGATCCGCATCGTGCGCCCCGGTGCGCATCTCGGCGATATCGGCGCAACGATCCAGCGGCACGCGGAAAGCCATGGCTTCTCGGTCGTGCGCGAGTTCTGCGGGCACGGCATCGGACGGCAGTTCCACGAGGAGCCTCAGGTGCTGCACTACGGTCGGCCGGGAACGGGTTTGAAGCTCCAGGCCGGGATGACTTTTACGATCGAGCCGATGATCAATGCCGGTCGCCCCGGCATTCGCTGTCTGGCGGACGGCTGGACCGTGGTCACCGCCGACCATAGCTTGTCGGCGCAGTGGGAGCATACCGTGCTCGTCACCGAGGCGGGATTCGAGGTCCTCACCGTCTCGCCGGGTGCGCCCGTGCCAAGCTGATGAGCTCGGCAGTGCCGGCTACGGCACCCTCTCCCGTTCCGACTGGGCCCGTGGCACGTTGGAAACGCGAGCTCGACACGGGCCGTCGCGCGCTCGAAGCCGAGTTCCGCGCGCACAGCGAGCCGCGCCGGCTGCTCGTTGCGCTGACGCGTTTGACCGATCGCGTGCTGCGCGGACTGTGGGCGGAGATCGATCTTCCGCCGGGAAGCGCGCTGCTGGCGGTAGGAGGCTACGGCCGCGGCCGACTCTTCCCGCATTCCGACGTAGACGTGCTAGTGCTTCTGCCGCGCCCGCTGAGCGAGATGCCAGCAGCGTACGCCCCGGCGATCGAGCGCTTCGTGAGCCTCATGTGGGACACGGGGCTCGAGATTGGCCACAGTGTGCGTACCGTCGATGAATGCGAGAAGGCAATGGCTGGCGACGTCGTCGTGCGCACCAGCCTGCTCGAGCGCCGCTTGCTCGCCGGCGCTCGCCCACTCTACGGGCGCTTCGTGCGCCGCTTCGAAATGACCCTCGATCTGCGCGGCTTCTTCGAAGCCAAGATGCTCGAGCAGCAGCAGCGACACCTTCGCTATCAGGACACGGCCTACAACCTCGAGCCGAACCTCAAGGAAAGCCCCGGCGGCATCCGCGACCTGCAGACGATCCTCTGGATCGCACGGGCCGCCGGGCTGGGCAGCAGCTGGCGTGAGCTCGCCGCGGCCGGACTGATGACCCCCGGCGAGGCGCGCGAGATCCTAAGGCACGAGCGGCTGCTCGATGATCTGCGCGTGCGCCTGCACTACCTCGCAGGGCGGCGCGAGGATCGCCTGGTGTTCGACGTGCAGACCGCCTTGGCGCGAGAGCTCGGCATCGCCGACACGCCGGCGCGGCGTGCCTCCGAGCTGCTGATGCAGCGCTACTACCGTGCCGCGAAGTCGATTCGCCAGCTCAACGTAATCCTGCTGCAGAACCTGCACGCGCGGCTTTTTCCAGCCGAGGTGAAGGTCCGGCCGATCGACGACGATTTCCAGGCGGTCGACGAGCTGCTCGATCTGCGTGACGAGGAAACCTTCGACCGGCGCCCGGGCGCCATCCTCGACTGCTTCCTCACCCTGCAGCAGCACCCCGAGCTCAAGGGAATGTCCGCGCCAACGCTGCGTGCGCTGTGGCGGCACCGCAATCGCGTCGATGCCGCGTTCCGGCGCGACCCCGCCAATCGCGGGCGTTTCATTTCCATCCTGCGTCAGCCGCGCGGCGTCACCCACGAGCTGCGCCGCATGAACCAATACGGGATCCTGGGCCGCTATCTTCCCGCGTTCGGGCGGATCGTCGGGCAGATGCAGCATGACCTCTACCACGTGTACACCGTCGACGAGCACATTTTGATGGTGATCCGCAACCTGCGCCGCTTCGCCGAGCCCCAGCACGCGCACGAGTATCCGCTGTGCTCGCGGCTGATGGCGGACTTTGCACGCCCGGAGCTGCTCTACATCGCGGCGCTGTTCCACGACATCGCAAAAGGACGCGGAGGCGACCATTCGCGGCTCGGTCGGATCGACGCGCGGCGCTTCTGCCGCGACCACGGGCTCTCCGACGAAGACGCGAACCTGGTCGTCTGGCTTGTGGCACAGCACCTCACCATGTCGCTGACGGCGCAGAAGCAGGATATCAGCGATCCCGCCGTGGTCGCCGCGTTCGCATCCAAGGTGCGCACCGAGCGCCGGCTCGCTGCGCTGTACCTCCTGACCGTCGCCGACATCCGCGGCACGAGCCCTCGCGTATGGAACGCCTGGAAGGCGAAACTCCTGGAGGATCTGTTTCACCTCACGCAAGCGAGACTCACCGGCCGCACGGGCCTGCGACGGCTCGACGACAGCCTTGAAGCCCGCCGCGCCGAGGCAACGAGGCAGTTGCGCCTGTACGCGGTTCCGGAGAACGCCGAGCAGAGCTTGTGGCGCAATCTCGACGGCGTCTATTTCCAACGCCATAGCGAAGACGAGATCGCCTGGCACGCGCGTCAGCTCTACTATCGCGCGGGCGGGCAGGAACCTGTGGTGAAGGCCCGGCTTTCGCGCTCCGGCGTCGGGCTGCAGGTGATGATCTACCTGCCGGATCAGAAGGCGCTGTTCGCTCGCATCTGCGGCTTTTTTGGCGGCGCCCGGTTGTCGATCCTGGAGGCCAAGGTATACACGACGCGCAATGGCTACGCCCTCGACACCTTCACCGTCCACGATCCCGCGAATGCCAACGCGGCCTACCGCGAGGCGATCAGCTATATCGAATTCGAGCTCAAGCGCGTGCTGCAGGAGCGCGCGCCGCTGCAGCTGCCCCCCATCGGGAGGGTCAGCAGGCACCTGAAGCATTTCCCGCTGTCGCCGGAAGTGCGCGTATTCCCCGATGACAAGGGCGTGCAGCACATCCTGGAGATCGTAGCCGGCGATCGCCCCGGGCTGCTGGCGAGGATCGCCTACACGCTGGCGAACGCGAACATCAACGTCGCGAGCGCCAAGATCAACACGCTCGGGGAACGCGCCGAAGACGTTTTTCTCATCGACGGCGCGCCGCTGCGCGACGAGGCCGCGATGGTGCGCCTCGAGACCTCGCTGTACGATCAGTTGCGAATCGCGTAGCCGGTCGTCGTCGCTCGCGGCCCTCGCCGTCTATTCGGCCATCACCTCG
>Ga0335085_10011297_pt1 | contig 13264 bp, 14 predicted proteins | sample Lox_Sample_45_FD_206712 | JGI IMG/M metagenome (GOLD analysis project Ga0335085, IMG submission 206712) | Soil microbial communities from Loxahatchee National Wildlife Refuge, Florida, United States - Lox_Sample_4.5 | ecosystem: Environmental > Terrestrial > Soil > Wetlands | place: USA...
CTCTGCCTTGCGCATTCCCGAAGCCTTCAGCTCGCGGTAAAGCTCCACGTTTGCACTGGCCAGCGCGGGCAGACCGATCCATCGATACTTCCGGCCGCGCCGGGCGCGCGCAGGCGGCAGGTCTTTCCCCTGCTTCATCAGGTCGCCGATGGCCATCGCGAGGAAATCGTCGGCCATCTCCAGCGCCTCGGCTTCGGTCGCGCCCTGCGTGGCGCCGTAGCCGACATCGGGAAACGTCACGACAATCGCCGACCGCGCGCCGAGCTGAAACATTGTATGCTTCCGTCCTTCCTCGAACGTGCACCCATGAGCCCTCAGCAAAGGCCTGAGCTCGGCAATGGTCACAACCGTAATGTACTCGAAAATGAGTACAGAGGAATTGGCGAATCGGCCGGGCTACTTCTCCCCGAACGGCTCCGCCTGCACCTTGTCGCCCTTGCGCACCAGCAGCTCGACGCGCGTCTCGGCCTCTTCCAGTTGCTTGCGGCAGGATTCGCTCAGCTTCATACCCTTCTCGAACAGCTCCAGCGCGCGCTCCAGCGGCAACTCGCCGCTTTCCATCTCGCGGACGATGCTCTCCAGCTCCTGTAATCCCGCCTCGAAGGGCGCGGGCGATTTGGTTTCCTCGGGCACGGCACTTATTGTAGCCCGCCGCGCGCGAGCGGTGACAACAATCTCGCGACTCAATCTCGCGCGAAATCAGCCGAATGCGCGCATCGCCTGACCCGCCGCGTCACGCCCGCACTTATCCTGCCCGCAGGAGGATTACCAGCCGTGTCGAAAATCGTGAAACCCATCGTCGATCCACTGAAGCCCCGAGGCAAAGCCGGCCGGCCGCCGGTCGTGCGTCCGTGCCCGTACTGCCACGTCGCCATGAACGCCACCCGGATGCGTAAGCACATGCCGCAGTGCGAGCGCGACCGCCAGACCACGCCACAGCCGCCGACACCCGACGATCTCGAAGCGCAGACTCTCTCCAAAGATCCGCTCCAGCGGCAGCGCCAGCTCGATCAGCGCGAGCAGGACCGCATCCGGCGCTCCTAATCCATCGTCAGCACGATCTTGCCGAACTGTTCCTTGTTTTCCAGCCGCCGGTGCGCCTCGGCCGCCTCTGCCAGTGGGAACGTCGTATCCACCACCGGCTTCAGTTTGCCCGCGAAGACGAACTTCAGCACGCGATGCAGCTCGCCAAGGGTCCCCATGTAGGATCCCATCACCGTCTGTTGCCTGCTGAACAGGAATCGCAGGTCGAGCTTCACGTCGAAGCCCGTGGTGGCGCCGCAGGTCACCAGCCGGCCGCCCGCCGCAAGCGACTGCATACTCTGGTCCCAGGTCGCCGCGCCCACGTGCTCGAACACCACGTCCACGCCGCGCTTGCCTGTGATCCGCCGCACCTCTTCGCCGACCTTCTGCTGGTAATGGTCGATGACGAAATCCGCGCCCAGCTCCGCCGTTCTGGCCCGCTTGGCTTCGCCGCCCGCGGTGGCGATCACGCGGCAGTGGAACAGCTTCGCGATCTGGATGGCCGCAGATCCGACGCCGCTGGAGCCGCCCAGCACCAGAACATCGTCGCCCGCCTCCAGCCCCGCGCGATCGAACAGCATGTGCCACGCCGTCAGAAACACCAGCGGCGTTGCGGCGGCGTCCACGAACCCCAGCGAATCCGGAATCGAGACCACCGCCCACTCCGGCACCGCCATGTACTCGCAATAGCCGCCGTCCACCAGCGCGCCCCGCACTGTGAACTTTGCGCAGCGGTTGTCGCGGCCGCTCAGGCACCACTCGCACTGCCGGCAGCTCGTATCCGGCGCCAGCAGCACGCGCTGACCGGCCTTCACACGCCAGCAGCGGTCGCCAATGCCCACCACCTCGCCGGCCACATCGGCGCCCAGGATGTGCGGCAGATGGTAGCGGATGCCCGGAATCCCGCCGCGCACGAACAGATCCAGGTGATTCAGCGCGCATGCGCGCACGCGGATGAGCACTTCGTCAGCCCGAATCTCCGGCTCCGGGATGTGCTCGTAACACAGAACCTCCGGTCCGCCGTGCTCGTGGAATCGGACTGCCTTCATGCGTCACATGGTATCAGGCGTCCGGAATTTCTTCAGGCAGGCCAGCACCAACAGACCGGCCCCGATCAGGAAAAGGCTCGCCGTCTCGGGCACGGGTGATGGATCTCCTCCTCCTGTGCCGCACGTTCCGATCCGCACGTTGTCCAACAGCGCATACGTGAACAGCGGCGAACCCGGGATCGACACCTTCAGGTTGCTAATGGGCGCGCTGAACGTGAACCCGTAGAATGACCGCTGTCCACTCGATGTCGCAATCGTATAGGTGCTGCCGTCGCTGGCGGTCAGCGTCACTGGCCAGATGTTGCCATAGGTCATCACGTCCAGCGCGATGGCGGTAACCCCGGCCGGCAGATTCACCGTGATGTAAGGCTGGTTACTGCCGCTCGAATAGCCGCTCATCAGGCTGTTGCCCGACCCGTAGTTGTAGTTTTGCGACAGCGATGGGCCCACCGCCTCGAGGTAATTCCCTCCAGTGGCAAAGGCGCCCACAAAGTCGATCCCCAGAGGGTCGGTATAGCCTGAAGGGTTGCTGTAAGTCGAGGTGTTGCCCACCCCGGAGATGGAATCGAAGGTGTCGAGACCGGTCTCGGTGACCGCGGCCTCCCACTCACTCAGATCGGTGTAGCCCGCCAGAAGCGTCGTTGCCTGGGCGGCCTGCACCAGTAACAATGTCATTCCCAACAATAATGCCGTTCTTCGGAATATCCGCATAGGCTCCTCGCGGCAGGGTTCTCCCCACAAGGGCGGCAAACGCAGCCTCGCATCGCGCCCTTCCAGGGTTTCCCCGCAGTGACGTTAACTGACACGGATAGTGATTTCCGAAAGACTTTGTCTCACGATTTGGACAGATTATTTCTTGCAACCCATTGATTTTTAATGGGCTACTTCTTTGGTGGTATGAAGGGAGTCCTGAATATGCTGGCGGTATTCCCGCGCTTTTTGTAAGATTACCGCCGCGTCCAGCGTGAGCGATCGGCCATCGCTCACAATCGGACGACCGTCCACCATCACGTCGCGCACATCCGACGCCTTCAGCGCGTAGACCAGTTGCGAGTAGACGTTGTACATCGGCACAGCGTGCGGGCGGTCGAGCCGGATAGTAACCATATCGGCCAGCTTGCCCGCTTCGAGCGAACCCAGATCGCGCTCGCGGCCGATCACGCGGGCCCCGCCGATGGTGGCCATCTCCAGCGCCTGCTCGGCGTTCACCGAGCGTGGATCGCCGGTGGTGACCTTCGCCAGGTCGGCTGTGAGGTTCATTTCTTCCATCATGTCGAAGTCGTTGTTGCTGCCCGCCGGGCCGTCCGGGCCGAGGCCGACGTGGACGCCCAGCGCGAGCATGCGCGTGACGGGCGCAACACCGCTGGCCAGCTTCATGTTGCTCGACGGGCAGTGCGCCACGCCGACATTCTTGTCCCGCACAATCGCCATGTCCGCCTCATCCAGCCAGACGCAGTGCGCCGCCACGGTGCGGCCGTCGAACTCGCCCAGCGAATTGAGGTACGCGACCGGCGTGGCGTTGTTGGCCTTCAGGCAGTCGTCGCGCTCCTTGCGCGTTTCGGCCACGTGGATCACCAGCGGGACGCCGTACTTGTTGGCCAGCGCGCGTGAAGTCCGCAGCGTCCCGGCGGAGTTGGTGTAGAGCGCGTGCGGCGCGACGGCGGGCGTGATGAGCGGGTCGTTCCTGTAACGCTGGATGTACTTCTCGGTCCAGGCGAGCGAATCGGCGGGGGTTTTGGCGTCGGGAACAGGAAAGCCGATGATTGTTTCGCCGAGCACGCCGCGCATCCCGGCTTCTTTGGTGGCCTCGGCGACGCGGTCCTCGAAGTAGTACATGTCGGTGAACGTGGTGGTGCCGGACAGCATCATCTCCAGACACGCGAGGCGCGTGCCCCAGCCGACGAAGTCGGGCGTGACGTTGCGGGCCTCGGCGGGGAAGATGTAGTGTTCCAGCCAGTCCTGCAGGGTGAGGTCGTCGGCGATGCCGCGGAACAGCGACATGGCCGCGTGGGTGTGGGTGTCGATGAGGCCGGGGATGAGGACCGCCTCAGGGCGGTCGAGGCGATGCGCGGTGGTGTACTGCTTGTCGATCGCGGCCTGCGGACCCACGGCCACAATGCGGTTTGCGCGCACCGCGACCGCTCCGTGCTCGATGACGCGGTGCTGCGCGTCCATGGTGACCACGTAGCGGGCGGTCCAGATGGCATCAGCCGGCTCCGCGGCGTGCAGAGCGAGCGCGGCGGATAGCCACAGATGAACACAGATGAACATAGATCTATCCAAGGAATGTCGCATCGAAGGGCCTCGGGAACAGATCGCGCATGTGGAAGGTTTCGGTCTTGCCGTGCAGGTTGACCAGCGTCAGCTCGACATCGCCGCAGAACTCCCACAGGATCTGGCGGCAGGCTCCGCAGGGCGGGGTCAGTGTGTCGGTGTCGGCGGCCACCACCACGCGGCGGAACTTGCGCGCGCCTTCGGAGATTGCCTTGAACACCGCCACACGCTCGGCGCACACGGTGAGCCCGTAGGTCGCGTTCTCCACGTTGCAGCCGGTGAAGATGCGGCCCGTCTCGTCCTCGATGGCCGCGCCGACGCGGAAGTTCGAGAACGGCGCCCAGGCGTTTTCGCGCACCGCCAGCGCGGCGGCCACCAGGGCGTCATTCGCCACCGGCAGCCTCCACTCGCGGTAGCACGGCTTTCAGGAAGCGCACGAACTTCTCGCCCACGCTGCGGCCCGCCGCGATCACCTCTTCGTGGCTCAGCTTCTGGGGCAGAACGCCTGCGGCCATGTTGGTCACGCACGAGATCGCAAGCACGCGCAGCCCCATGTGGTGCGCGGCGATGACCTCGGGTACGGTGGACATCCCCACCAGATCCGCGCCGATCGCACGCATGTAGCGGATCTCCGCCGGCGTTTCGTACGATGGCCCCAGCACGCCGACATAGACGCCCTCGGGCATCTGGATGCCGATCTCGCAGGCAACCGCCCGGGCGATTTCGCGATAGCCCGGGTCGTAGGCCTCGGTCATGTCCGGGAAGCGCGGGCCGAGCGAATCGTCATTGGGCCCCACCAGCGGATTGAAGCCCATCAGGTTGATGTGATCGCGAATCAGCACAAGCGCGCCCTGGCCGTAGCTCAGGTTGATGCCGCCGGCGGCGTTGGTGAGCACCAGCGAACGCACGCCGAGCGAGCCCAGCACGCGCACGCCAAACGTCACCTGCGCCGGTGTGTTGCCCTCGTAAAGATGATTGCGTCCGGACATCACCGCCAGCGGCTGGCCCGCGAGCGTGCCGACAATCAGCTTGCCTGCGTGGGCCACCACCGACGACGTCGGCCACCCGGGGATGTCGGAATAGGGAATCTCGGTGCGATTCTCGAGCTCGCCCGCAAACGCGCCCAGCCCGCTGCCCAGCACGACGGCGGTGCGGGGCTTTAGCGTCAGGCGCGCCTTGAGATGCTCAACGGCGTCTCGCCAGGCTATAGTTCCAGATGGCATTTCTCTATGAAGAAGACGATAGCACTATCTCTGCTTTTGGCCGCCGGCTGCGCGGCCGCCGATGAATCGCCCGATTCGCACTACGGCCTGGGCCCGGATTCGCTGGTGCGCGAAGGCGTGCCGCACGGTGAAATCCGCGGGCCATTCACGCTGCCCTGCCACGTCTATCCGGGCACGCAGCACACCTGGTGGGTCTATGTTCCCGCGCAATACGACCCGAAGGCGCCCGCCAGCCTGATGATCTTCCAGGACGGCCAGGCATTCAAGGACCCCAACGGCGACATGCGCGCGCAGAACGTGATGGACAACCTGATTTACCGCCGCGAGATTCCCGTGATGATCGGCGTGTTCATCAATCCGGGGCGTACGCCGGAGCAGACCGAGCCGAGTCCGCAGGCCGGCTGGGGCGATCAGTTCACCAACCGCCCCACCGAGTACAACACACCCGACGACAAGTACGCGCGCATCATCACCGAGGAGCTGATGCCGGTGCTCTACAAGGAGTACAACATCTCGAAGGACCCGGAGCGGCACGGCATTGGCGGGTCGAGCTCAGGGGCGATTGCGGCGTTCATGGTGGCGTGGGAGCGGCCGGACGCGTTCCGCAAAGTGCTGAGCAACGTGGGCAGCTTCACCAACATCCGCGGCGGCGACGTGTACACCGAGCGCGTGCTGGCGAGTCCGAAGAAGCCGATCCGCGTATTCCTGTGCGACGGCCGCAACGACAACCGCGGCGTGCACAACGGGCAGCCTTACGACCCGCGCTGGGACTGGTTCCTCCAGAACGTGCGGCTGGAAAAGGCGCTGGAGTCGAAAGGCTACGACGTCAACTACTCGTGGAGCATGAACCTGCACGGGCAGAAATTCGGCGGCATGATTCTGCCGGAGATGATGCGCTGGCTTTGGCGCGACGGTCCTGTTTCGACGGACCCGAACGACGCGGTGGAGCGGGGGTTCCGAAAAACGGCCACAGATGAACACCGATAAACACAGATCTCTTATCCGTGTTCATCTGTGTTTATCCGTGGCTATTCATACCTGAGCGCACGTAACGGATCGACGCGCGACGCGCGAGCCGCCGGGATGTAGCCGGCCAGGATCGCCACCATCGCCAGCACAACCATGGCCGCGGCGATGGAGAGCGGGTCGTCGGGCTGGATGCCGTAGAGCAGACTCGCCACCAGCTTTGACGAGAACGAGGCGGCGGGCAGACCGAGTCCGAAGCCGATGGCGATCATGGCGACCACTTCCTTCATCACCAGCCACACCACGTTGCCGCGCTGCGCTCCCAGGGCCACGCGGATGCCGATCTCGCGCGTGCGCTGTTCCACCGTATAGGCCATCACGCCGTAAAGCCCGATCACGGCCAGCAGCGTCGCCAGCGCGCCGAACAGCGCCGAGAGGCTGGCCACCAGACGTTCGTTCAGCAGCGACGCGTCGATGGTCTGATCGAGCGTGCGCATTTGGTAGATGGGCAGGTTCGGGTCAAGCTGCGCCACCGTGCGGCGGATCATGTTGAACGCCTGCTCGGGCGGCATGGCGGTGCGCACGTAGGAGGTCATGTTCAGCATGAAGGGCATGCCCAGATATGGAATGAGCACCTGGCGGGTGATGTCGCTGCGCACGCCGAGGTACTTGTAGTCCTTCACCACGCCGATAATCTCCATGTCGGCGACGGCGCCCGGCTCGTTGCCGAAGCCGAGGTGACGGCCCACGGCGCTGCGGTTGCCGAAGTAGTATTTCGCCATCTTCTGGTTGATGATGACGACGTTCGGCAGCGGGAACGGAATGCCCTTGTGCATCTGCGTGCCGGTATCGTGCTCGTTGAAATCGCGGCCGTCGATGAGCGGCACTCCGAGCGCGGCGAAGTAGCCCGGGCTGACGCAGTTGAAGTTCGGGTTCATGTCTTCGCCCGGTTTCGAGGTGTAGCCTTCCACGTTCACGGTGCTGTCCCACTCTTCGTTGGAGAGGATGGCGTTGGTGGCCAGCGCGGCCGATTGCACGCCGGGCAGCGCGCTGAGCTTCGCGTCCAGCTCGCGGAAGAACGCGACCGTTTTCGGCCCGCTGTAGCCGTTCAGCGAAGGATCGACGGCAAACGAGATGAGGTTGCTCGGGCGGATGCCGATGCCCGAATCGCGCAGGTTGCGCAGGCTGCGGATGAAGAGTCCCGCGCCGATGAGCAGCAGCAGCGACAGCGTGACCTGAGCGATCACCAGCGATTTGCGCAGTCGCGCGTGACCGGTGCCCGCCACCGATCCGGCCTGATCCTTCAGCGTGGGCGCGACGTCGGGCCGCGTGGCTTGCAGCGCGGGGACGAGGCCGAAGAGCAGTCCGGTGAGCAGAGCGACGGCGAAGTTGAACAGCAGGATGCGTGCGTCGGGTGCGGCGGAGAGGCCGAGCGGAATGTTGCCCTGCGGCAGGAATCCGAGCAGCGCGGCCGCGCCGGCCCACGCGAGGCACACGCCGATCACGCCGCCGGCGAGCGAGAGTAGCACGCTCTCCACCAGCAATTGGCGCATGATCTGCCAGCGTCCGGCGCCCAGCGCCAGCCGTATCGCGATCTCCTTCTGGCGACCCGCGGCGCGCACCAGCAGCAGGTTGGCGACGTTGCCGCAGGCGATTAGCAGCACCAGTCCGACGATGGCCATCAGCACTTCGAGCGGGCGCGACATTTGCCAGCGCAGGAAGGAGGTGCCGTTGGCGCCGGGGAGCAGGTCGATGGTGGAGTTCAGGAACTGCTTGCGGTCGTACGGGGAGGCGTTGGCGATTTGTGGGTCTTTCGCCTCCTCGACGATGATCTGGTGGAACAGGACCTGCATGGAAGCTTTGGCCCGTTCCGGGGTGATGCCGGGCTTGAGGCGGCAGAAGATCTGCAGCCAGGCGGCGCGGCGGTCGGTCAGCTCCTCCAGGCCCGGAGCGTTTTGCATGAGCCAGCCCTTCATGGTGATGGGCACGAAGATCTGGGTGACCGAGCCGGGCTCGATGCCGTCGAAATTGCGGCCGGCGACGCCGATCACGGTGAAGTTGTGGCCGTTGAGAACCATGGTCTTGTTCAGCACCGAGGGGTCGCCGGCGAAGCGGCTCTGCCAGTAGCGATAGCTGAGGACCACGACGGGGTGGGCCAGGGGTGCGTTATCGTCGTCGGGAGTGATGGTGCGTCCCATCGCGGCGGGCACGCCCAGCACGCTGAAATAGGGCCCTGAGACCAGCTCTCCCGCGGCCCGCTCGGTTCTGCCGTTGAAGCTCATGCTGACCGGCGTGGCCACGCGTCCAAGGACTCCACTGAACACCGTGTTCTTCGCCTCGAAGTCCTTCAACATTGGGTACGAGAAAGCGTTCGCGCCGCGGTTGTTGCCGTAGTGGTTCCCGTTGCTGTCCAACTGGACGAGTTCGTGGGGGTTCCGGACCGGCAGCAGGCGCAGGATGAGCTGGTCGATGAGCGTGAAGATGGCGGTGTTCGCGCCGATGCCCAGGGCAAGGGAAAGAACGGCGACGCCCGTGAACACGGGGGCCTTCGCCAGGTTGCGGATGGCAAATCGGACGTCAGACGCGAGATTCATGGAACTCCTCAAGTCTAGAGTACGGATGAGGGCTCGGGGAGTTCCAGGTATTTGCGGTCAGATGGTGCCCATGCGGCCCGCGCGGTAGTCTTCGAAGGCCTGATGGATCTCTTCCTTCGTGCTCATCACAAATGGGCCGTAGCGGGCGATGGCTTCACCCAGGGGCTCTCCCGCAATGAGCAGAAACTCGGCGGGCCTGTCGGTGCTGTTGGTCAGCTCCACCGTGTCGCCGTTCTTCGCGAAGATAGTGAACTCGTGGCCGGCGATGTCGTAAGCGAAGGCGTTCCAGGTATGCGGCACGTCCTGTACGTGCGTCGCGCCCGGGGCGAGCGCGAAGTGCAGATAGAGGATCGGCGTGTGCGTGCCAATCACGGCCTTCGCGCCCAGTGCTTCGCCCGCGATCACCTTCACTTTCACCGAGCCGTCGGGCGTGGCGGCGGTGGGGATCTCGGCTGATTTCAGCTCCTGATAACGCGGCGCCGTCATCTTGTCGCGTTTCGGCAGGTTGACCCAGAGCTGGAAGCCGTGCAGCAGGCCGCCGTTTTTCGCGAGATCGGCCCCGGGCATTTCCGAGTGAACCAGGCCCGAACCCGCGGTCATCCACTGCACGTCGCCCGGGTTGAGGCGGCCGTGGTGGCCGAAGGAATCACGATGCTCCATCTGGCCGTCGAGCAGGTAGGTGACGGTTTCGAAGCCGCGGTGGGGATGGTCCGGAAAGCCGGCGGACTGGCCGGGGGCAAACTCGAACGGGCCCATCTCGTCGAGCAGCAGGAACGGATCGAGGTAGTCGAAGTTGCGGGTCGGGAAGGCGCGGTGAATCTGGACGCCGGCGCCTTCGAGGGTCGGGATGGCGGGGACCTTGTTGAGGACTCCGCGGGTGGTTTTCGTGGTGGTCATAACTGATTACCTTGACGTCAAGGTAATAGATGCGGGAGGGGTGAAAAGGATTCAGGGCCACGAATGAACGCGAATGAACGCGGATAACACGGTACGATATCCCCGTGAGGGTGGCGCTGATCGGGTACGGGCACGTGGGCCGGGCGTTCGTGCGGATGCTGCACGAGAAGCGGTCGGTGTTTCCGTTTCGCGTCGTCGGGATTCACACGCGGCACGGCTCGGCGGTCAACCCGGCCGGGGTGAAGCCCGATACCGAACTCGGCCCCGCGGCGGCCAGCGTCGAGGAGTTTCTGGATCGCGCGCCGTCGGATGTGGTAGTCGAGGCCACCACGCTGAATCCGGCCACGGGCGAGCCTGCGCTCTGGCACATTCGCGCGGCGTTCCGGCGGCACCGGCACGTGATCACCGCGAACAAGGGTCCGCTGGCGCATGCCTATGCGGCGCTACGCGAGGAAGCGCGTCTGGCCGGCGTCGAGTTCCGCTTCGAGGCCACGGTGATGGACGGCGCGCCAGTATTCAACGTGGTGCGCCACAACCTGCCGGGCATTCAGGTGCTAGGGTTCACGGGCGTGTTGAACTCCACGTCGAATATCGTGATCGAGGCGATGCGCGAGGGCCGGTCGTTTGAGGACGGCGTCGTGGAGGCGCGAAAGATGGGCATCGCCGAGGCCGACGCGAGCTATGACACCGACGGCTGGGACGCGGCGGCCAAAACAGCGGTTCTGGCGAATGTTCTGATGGACGCGCACGTGACGCCGCTCGAAGTGGACCGGCGCGGCATCGGACGGCTGACGCCGGAGCGCGTGCGGAAGCTGGCCGATGAGCGCAAGACAGTGTGTCTGGTGAGCCGCGCGAAGCGCACGTCCACTGGAATCAAGCTGCGCGTGCGCGCCGAAGTGCTGGACGAGACCGATATCCTCGCTTCCGTGCACGGAACGTCGAACCTGATCCTCATCCACACCGATCTGATGGGGACCATCGGCACGGTGGAAATCGACCCGGGCGTCGAGCAGACGGCCTACGGGGTGTTCAGCGACTTGATCGATATCGCGAAGAGCGTGTGATGGCCACAGATGAACGCCGATGAACACAGATCGCCGGCGGCGCAGGGTGCGGCCCCACCCCTCAGTTTTTCATCTTGATGGCCGCCAGCTTCGTCACCAGGGCCACATCGGCCAGCGTTTTCACAATGATACGGACGGCGGTTCCCTCCGGGTATTTCGGCGCGTCGTCGAGGTTCATGAGGCGCTTCGCCTCTTCCACCGCTTTGGCTCCGAGAGCGAAAGCCGCAGTGAAGGTCTTGTCTCCGGGCACCAGGTACACGATGTTGCGCTTGCCCTTCTTCACGCGAAGCGCTTTCGGATGTACCTCGGTCTCGGTGAGGCCGCACTCGCTGGCGAGGTCCGCCAGCAGGCGGTTCCACAACTCGTCTTTGCTGAGCATCACAATTCCAGGAATTGCAGGGTCTGGCGACCCATTGTTTCCAACACATCGGTGAGTTCGTGGCCGGATTCCAGAACGCGCAGAGTCACATTAGGGTGAGCTTCGGCGAACCGCTGCGAGAAAGCTACCGGCACCACGTCGTCGTGCGAGCCATGGAAGATGAGGCCGGGCTGGGTGAAGTCGGGCTCGTCATCGTACTGGCGGGCGTCGAGCATGAACTGCCAGCCCAGCTCGCGCAGGGCGTTTTCGCCATAGTGGAAAACGGACATCGCGCCGCTGGCCTTCCACGCCTCCACCTTGGCGGCGTCCAGCGTCTTCGCCCAGTGTTTCGCGAACGAGAAGGCAGGCGCGAGCAACACAACTTTATCCACTTCAGGATGGCGGGCGGCGTAGAGCGCCGCAAGATAGCCGCCGAGGCTCGATCCGATCAATGTCACAGGCTCGCCGCGGCTGGCGCGCGAGATGACGCAGAGCTGGCCGGTGATGGTGAGCTCACGGAAGCGGCCTTCGGCGAGGTCCGGCACCTCCACCTCGACGCCGCGCGCGGTGAGCAGATCGCGGAAATACGCAGCCTTGCGCGAGCCCGGCCCGCTGGCGAATCCGTGCACATAGACGACTCGGGTCATTTCGGCTGCGCCTCGGGGATTGGTTTCCAGTCGGAGTATTGCGCGCGGTCGTCGCTGGCCACGGCACCATTGTTCAGGCGGCGGTGGACGAGAGAAACGGGAAGCAGGACACCGTTCCGCGCCTCCTCGTATTCCACTTCGGCTTCGTCGCGCACCTCGATCTTGTCCTTGCCGCGGCGCGACGAGACTACGGTGATGCGCAGGGGCGCGCCGTCATCGCGCAGGAAGATGGTCCCCGCCAGCGGCAGGTTCGCGCGGTCGAGGTGCAATCCGGGTGAGCCTGTCTCCTGGCGGTATTCGAAGACGGAAACCGGTTGAGCGCCGATCATGGCGCTGCCGGTGAGATGGAAGCGGTAGCGATCGATGGAGCGGCGCGTGAAAAGCATGATGAGCTGGCCGAAATCTGACGGCGCATCGGTCAGTGTAGACCGCTGGAACTTCTCGGCGAGCGCCTGTTTGTCGAAATCTCTGCGGCCGCGCAACAGTCCGCAGAAGGCCTCGGCCGACCGCGCTTCCTCGGCCGGCTTGCCATCGACCGTGAGGACCTCGCGGATTTCGTGAATGGATTCCGCGTTCTCCGAGAAGGACGAAAAGCCGTACCACGAAACAATCTCACGCGTCACCGTGGCCGGCGATTTCGCGGGCGCGTCGCTCAGATGGAACCGGAGGCGCCCGGTGCGCATAGCGGGCCCGGTCTGCCGGAGCGTCTCACGGCAGTACCAGTACGGCGCGTGGCCCCAGAATTTCCCGGCCTGTAGCGTAAGCTGATGGATGAGCGGCGGTTGAGCATCGTCAACCGCGAGAAGGCCCGCAGGTGCGGCAACAAGGGCACAGCAGAAGAACCCGAGCGCCCGGAGCATATCTCATTCTACGGCGGGGAAAGTGGAAAACCGCAGTTGCGAAGGGACCGGCGATGCTGACAACATAGCAACGGAGCCGATAGTATAGAATCGTCAACATCGCATTATCCGCAAACAGTTGAACTTGTATGATCTGGCCGATAGAATCGGTGTGTTTGCCAGAGAGGGAGGATTCATGTCAGTTGAGCAGAAGGTGAAGCAGATCATCGTGGAGCAGTTGGGCGTGGACGAAAGTCAGGTGGACGCCACTGCTTCGTTTGTCGACGACCTGGGGGCGGACTCCCTGGACATCGTCGAGCTGGTGATGGC
>Ga0335085_10011298_pt1 | contig 13264 bp, 12 predicted proteins | sample Lox_Sample_45_FD_206712 | JGI IMG/M metagenome (GOLD analysis project Ga0335085, IMG submission 206712) | Soil microbial communities from Loxahatchee National Wildlife Refuge, Florida, United States - Lox_Sample_4.5 | ecosystem: Environmental > Terrestrial > Soil > Wetlands | place: USA...
GGTCTTCTCGAGTTCGTGGAAATGTTCAAGGCGCCGATCAAGGTGCTGCACCCGCTGCTGACGGCCACCCAGGAAGGCAACTACATCGGTACCGAGACGCTGGGCCCGATTCCCTTCAGCGGCATCATTCTCGCCCACTCCAACGAGGCCGAGTGGCAGGTCTTCAAGGCCAACCGCAACAACGAGGCCTTCCTCGACCGTATCTCGGTCGTGACGGTGCCCTACGTGCTGCGGGTGACGGAAGAGACCGGCATCTACAAGAAGCTGCTCAAGGCAAGCCAGCTCGACTCGATGCCTTGCGCACCGGAAACCTTGGAGATGCTGGCCAAGTTCTGCGTCATGACGCGGCTCAAGGAGCATGAGAACTCGAATCTCATCTCCAAGATGCGGGTCTACGACGGCGAGAAGCTGAAGGACACCGATCCCAAGGCCAAGACGCTGCAGGAATACAAGGACGCAGCCGGCGTCGATGAAGGCATGACCGGCATCTCCACCCGCTTCGCCTACAAGGTTCTGTCCGAGACGTTCAACTACGACGTCAACGAGATTGCCGCCGATCCCGTACATCTGATGTACGTGCTCGAGCAGTCGATCAAGCGCGAGCAGTACGCCGACGAGACCGAGAAGAGGTACCTGGAATTCATCAAGGCCGAGCTCGCGCAGCGTTATGCGGAGTTCATCGGCAAGGAGATCCAGAAAGCCTATCTGGAATCCTATGGCGAGTATGGCCAGAACCTGTTCGACCGCTACATCGCCTACGCCGATGCGTGGATCGAGGACCAGGACTACAAGGATGCCGACACCGGACAGCTTCTGGATCGTGCGGCGCTGGACAACGAGCTGTCCAAGATCGAAAAGCCGGCCGGCATCGCCAATCCCAAGGATTTCCGCAACGAGGTGGTGAAGTTCTCGCTGCGTTATCGCGCCGCCCATGACGGCAAGAACCCCGCATGGACGGCCTACGAGAAGATCCGCAACGTCATCGAGAAGCGGATGTTCAGCCAGGTCGAGGATCTGTTGCCGGTCATCAGCTTCGAATCGAAGAAGGACAGCGATACCCAGACCAAGCACAACGAGTTCGTAAAGCGCATGCTTTCGCGTGGCTACACCTCGCGCCAGGTGCGCCGGCTCGTCGAGTGGTACATGCGGGTGAACAAGGCGGGGTGAGCTCCCAATGTCATCCCGGCCAAGCGAGCCAAGCGAGCGCGAGCCGGGACCCTGCTGGCCGCGCATCAGCGCAGCGGACGACGGTCGGTTGGTGCTAAAGGCGACGCCTGCGGCGGTTAAGGCGAGCTCACTGGATCCCGGGTCTGCGCCAGCCTTGCGGCTGGGTTGTCCGGGATGACAGGATTTAAGGAATGACCCACTTTATCGACCGCCGCCTCAATCCCAAGGGCAAGAGCCTCGGGAATCGGCAACGCTTCATTCGCCGCGCCAGAACACAAATCCGCGATGCAGTTCAGAAGTCGCTGAAGGACGCTCACGTCGCCGACATCGGCAAGGAGCGCAAGATCAAGATTTCCACCAAGGGCACCAAGGAGCCGCGCTTCCGGCTCGACCCTGCGGCCGGCGGCGAACACGATTTCGTATTGCCCGGCAACAAGGAGTTCATGCCGGGAGACGAAATCAAGAAGCCGCGCTCCGGCGACAGCGGCGGGCGAGGCAAGCAGGCCAGCGACACCGGCGAAGGCGAAGACGATTTCGAATTCACGATGACGCAGGACGAGATCCTCGACATCTTCTTCGAGGATCTCGAGCTTCCCAACCTCGTCAGGACGACGCTCAAGGAGACGCCCAACAAGGCGTGGCGGCGGGCCGGCATCACCACGGCGGGCGCGCCGACTCAGATCAACCTCCTGCGCACCATGCGCAATGCCTTCGGCCGCAGACTGGCGCTCAAGCGCCCGCGCCCGCAGGACCTGCTCGCGATGGAAGCGCGGCTGGCCGAGCTGGAACGGGAAGACCCGCAATCCGACGACACGCGGGAAAAGATCGCGCTTCTGAAGGAGGAGATCGCCAAGGCACACGCCAAGCGCAAATGGATCGCCTTCGTCGACCCGCTCGATGTGCGCTTCAACGCTTTCACCGAACAGCCCGTGCCAACCAGCCAGGCGGTGATGTTCTGCCTGATGGACGTTTCGGGTTCCATGGGCGAGCGGGAGAAGGATCTCGCCAAGCGTTTCTACATGCTGCTGCACCTCTTCCTGCGCCGGCGCTACGAAAAGGTGGACATCGTGTTCATCCGCCACACGCACGACGCTCAGGAAGTGGACGAGCAGGAGTTCTTCTACTCGCGCCAATCCGGCGGAACGATCGTGTCGACCGCACTCGACAAGATGCTCGAGATCCAGAAGGAACGCTACGCAACGGCGGACTGGAACATCTATGCGGCGCAAGCCTCCGACGGCTACACGCAGTCCGGCGACGCGCGGCGATGCGTGGAGATGCTGAACGGCGATATCATGCCGCTCTGCCAGTATTACGCCTACATCGAAATCCTCGACGAGCGGGAAATGGAAGTGTTCGCGAGCGAGGACTCCGGTGCCGAGCTGTGGCGGGCCTACCGCACGGTGGCCGAGCTCTGGCCCAACTTCGCCACGAAAAGAATTTCGAAACCCTCCGACATCTTCCCGGTGTTCCGGGAGCTGTTCAAGAAGGCGGAGGCAGGATGATCCTTCGGGGCTCGCCTTCGCTACGCCTCGGCTCGCGCCTCAGGATGACGGCAACCCGGGGTTCGCCTTCGCTACGCTTCGGCTCGCGCCTCAGGATGACGGCAACCCGGGGTTCGTAATGGGGGGCTGGACATACATGCTTCGATGCTCGGACCAGAGCTATTATGTCGGCTCAACTTCCTACTCTGAGGTGGGCGTGCGCATTCGTGAGCACAACGATGGCAAATATGTTGGCTACACATTTCATCGCAGACCGGTGATCTTAGTGTGGTCGAAATGGTTCGAAGACCTGAGCGACGCTCATCAAACCGAACGCCGGCCAAAAGGTTGGAGCCGTGCAAAAAAACAAGCCCTCATCCGTCAAGACGTGGATAAATTAAGGAACTTATCGAAGCGCCGGATGGGCAAACCGAAAACTCAGACGCGTTCATCGAAGCGCGAAATGCTTGGACAATTTTATTCTATCGGCATTCGTCATCCTGAGGTGCGAGCCGAAGCGCAGCGGAGGCGAGCCCCGAAGGATGACTAAGCTATTCACCGAACCCGAATGGGACTTCACGGCGCTCGATCGCGTCTACAACGCCATCGAGGAGATCGCGACCAAGGAGCTCAAGCTCGACGTCTATCCCAACCAGATCGAGGTGATCTCGACCGAGCAGATGCTCGACGCCTATTCCTCGATGGCCATGCCGCTGATGTACAATCACTGGTCCTTCGGCAAGCTGTTTGCGCGCGAGGAGGCGCTCTATCGCGGCGGCTTCATGGGGTTGGCCTACGAGATCGTCATCAACTCCAATCCCTGCATCTCCTACCTCCTCGAAGAGAACACGATGACGATGCAGGCACTCGTCATCGCCCATGCCGCGTTCGGGCATAACCACTTTTTCAAGAACAACTACCTGTTCCAGCAATGGACCAATGCCGAAGGAATTCTCGAGTATCTCTCCTTCGCCAAGCGCTACATCGCGGCCTGCGAAGATCGCCATGGGCGCGATGACGTAGAAGCCATTCTCGATTCCGCCCATGCGCTGATGAACGAAGGCGTCTTCCGCTATCGCCGCCCTCCCAAACCTTCGAAGGAGCGCGTCGCGGAGAAGCGCCGGCAGCGCATGCAATACGAGGAGGAGTCGCGCAACGAGTTGTGGCGCACGTTGCCGGCCGGCGTTGAGCCGCCCGGAGCGCCGCCCATCGCCGACATCGAGGAGGATTCGGGCCCCGACATGAAGCTGCCCGAGGAAAATCTCCTCTATTTCCTGGAAAAGCACTCCCCGGTCTTGCGGCCGTGGCAGAGGGAGGTTCTGCGCATCGTGCGCAATCTTGCGCAGTATTTCTATCCGCAGAAACAGACCAAGGTGATGAACGAGGGCTGCGCCACATTCGTGCACCACACGATCATGAACCTGCTCTACGAGCGCGGCCAGATCACCGAAGGTTCGCTGCTCGAATTCCTGCACAGCCACACGAGCGTGATCTTCCAGCCGGAATTCGACGACCGCCGCTTCAACGGCCTCAATCCCTACGCTCTCGGTTTCGGAATGATGGCCGACATCAAGCGCATCTGCGAGGACCCCACGCCGGAGGACCGCGACTGGTTTCCCAATTTCGCGGGCAGCGGCGACACGATGGATGTGCTCAAGGACGCCTGGGCCAACTATCGCGACGAGAGCTTCATCGAGCAGTTCCTAAGCCCGAAGCTGATGCGCGATTTCCGGATGTTCGCGCTCCACGACAAGGCCGACGACGCGGCGTACAAGGTGGCGGCCATCCACAACGACCAGGGCTACCGGCGGATTCGCTCAGCACTTGCCCGCCAGTACGATGTGGGCGTGGGCGATCCCAACATCCAGGTGGTGGCGGCCAATCTGAAGACCGACCGCAAGCTGCTCCTCGAACATCGGATGCATCGTGCCATGCCGCTCCACGCACCTACCAAGGAGCTTGTCTGCGCCCATCTCGAAAGGCTGTGGGGCCACGAGGTTCAGCTCGACGAAGTGCAGGGCGAAGAGTGATTGCAGCCCCCTCCGCCGAGCGAAGGGGGCCAAGCTTTACGATAACCGGGGCGTGCCGATCACCTGCACGACGGCAGGCGCCGCCGCCGTCTGGGTCGCCTGATGGGCCGCCGCCGGTACGACCAGCGCACCGTAGAGCAGCAGCGCGGAAGCGAAGATGACCGCGCCGGTCAGAAAGTCGCTACCGACAGATTCGTTGTTTCCCGAATTGTTTGACATGGTGCCTCTCCTCGACCGGCAGCTATTGGGAAGTCCCGCTTAGCTGCCGTGCCCGAGAGATAGGCGCGGATTTTTGCAGTGCAACGTAAGGCAGCCATGCTGCCGGGGCATGGCTTCAAACCTTGTAAAGCTGCAAAATGACTTCGCCTGCCGGGTGGCAGGCGAATTGGGAAGTGCGCCATGACAGCTCCGCCGTCGATGAAAATGCAGTCGGTCGAAGACGCCGCCGCACGGCTGGGCCGCGGCCCGGTTTCGTCAGCTCCCTATTTCGATCCCGCTCACTGGGAGCTGGAACGCCAGGCGATCTTCCTGCGCACATGGATCCATGTAGGCCATGTCTGCGAGCTGCCGGAAGCCGGCAGCTTCTTCCGGCGCGAGGTGGAATTCGCCCGCACGTCCTTGCTCATCGTGCGCGGGCGCGACGGCGACATCCGCGCGTTCCACAACGTCTGCACCCATCGCGGCACCCAACTGGTCGAGGACGCGGCGGGAAAACGCTCGCTGTTCACGTGCCGCTATCACGGCTGGACGTTCGGCGGCGACGGAGAACTCGTCGGCGCCCCGGATTTCGAACGCTTCACAGTCGCCAAGGAGGATTGCGGTCTCAAAAGGGTCGCGCTGGAGGTCTGCGCCGGTCTCATCTTCGTGAATTTTGCCAAGGCACCACGGGAATCTTTGCGCGAGTTCCTCGGCCCCATCGCCGACGAGCTCGAGACATTGCCGGTTGCCAAGGCCACCGGCGTCTCCGAATACGTCTACGAGATCAACGCCAACTGGAAGCTCAATTTCGACAACTTCCAGGAGAACTATCACTTGCGTTTCATTCATCCCCGCACGGGGGCGGCGATCGTCACGCCGGAGCATCCGTTCGGATATCCGATCGCCTACGGTTTTTGCGGACCGCATCGCAGCCAGACCCTGTGGCAGAATCCCTCGCCGCCGCCGATGCCGCCCGTGCAGCGCGAAGCTCTGACACGGGCTTTCAAGCTGGCGCAGCAGGACGGCTTCGACAGTCCGAAAGTCGATTTCAAGCTCTTTCCGTGCCTGCACCTGGTGGGACAGGCCACGTATTTCTTCAGCCACACCATGATGCCGCTCGACGTCGAACATACGCGCGGCACGATCCGATATTATTGGGTAGGGCCGAACGACAGCGCGAGCCGGCTGTTCACGCGCGAATATTCCATGATGGCCATTCGCGACGTTCACGCCGAAGATCGCGGCATCATCGAAGCCGGCCAGCGCGGTATCCGCAGCATCGACAGGATCAATTTTCAGGACCATGAAATTCTGCTGCGCCACCTCTATGAGACGGTTCGGCAGAAGATCGAAGATTATAAGCGCGAACGGCTTGCCGGATGAGCCTCGTCTACGCCATCGGGGACGTTCACGGTTGTCACGATCGGCTGCTGGCGGCAGTCGAAAAGATCATCACGCACGCGACAACGAGACCGTACCGCGCGTTTTTTCTGGGCGACTATGTCGATCGGGGGCCGAAGTCGCGCGAGGTGGTCAACTTCGTGCGCGATCTGGTTGCGGGCGAGGCTATGCGCGGAGAATGGTTCGCGCTGCGCGGCAACCACGAAGCCATGATGTTCGATGCGTTGAGCGGCCATGGCGGACTGGCAAACTGGCTCGACAATGGCGGCGGCGAGACGCTTGAATCCTATGGTGGCCGCGACGCGGAATTGATGGAGCACGCCCGATGGCTGGGTTCGCTGCCGACCATGCTGCAGACCGCTCATCATTGCTTCGTTCACGCCGGCGTCAGTCCGCGGTATTCGTTGGAACAGCAACCGGAGGACGTTCTGCTGTGGATTCGCGGCTGGGAAAAAGCCGATCACGATTTCGGCAAGCACGTCGTCTACGGCCACACGCCAAAACCCCGCCCCGAGTTGCGACGGTTCAGCACCGGGCTCGATACCGGCGCCTTCCTGGGAGGGCCCTTAAGCGTGGGCGTCTTTGATGCCGATCTTGCCGGCGGGCCGGTCGACATTCTGGAGGCGAGATGACCGGCACCTCTCGATCGGGGCGCCCGACTATTCCCAGGAGATGGAATCACCGACAATGATTCGATGCGCACGTTTGGTGCAGACATACCTCCAAATTCGGATTTTACCAGGTCGCCGCTAAGCCGGTGGATACAGGCCCAGCACTTGTGTCCAGACGCTGTCTGGGCCTTGGCAAAGCGCTTCGCCGATCAACCGGAGCAGGTCGTGTGCGTCGACGACTTCATGATCCCCGATTGCCTGGCTCCAATCCGCGGCGCTCTGCTGGAAGACGGCGAGCTAGAGACCGTCGGCCAATTGCGTAGCGGTGATTGGGTCAGCATGGAGCGGTTCGATGCGGTGCCGGAGGCACGACGACTCATATACGAAACCATATATCGCGGCCCACTCCCTGGGCGCGAAATGGCGGGGTCGGTGCTGCGGGACGCCAAACTTCGCAGAAACCTTCATAGCCGCGCGTTTCGTGCCTGGCTCTCGACGATCACTGGCCAGCCCATCGGCACGACAGGAGCAATCAACCTTAAGCGGCTTGACCGGCAGCACTTCCTGCGTTGGCACAAGGATTATGAACCAGGGCGCGCCTTATGCATGGTTTTATATCTGCATAACGAATGGCTTCCAGCCTATGGCGGGCGGCTGCAGTTCAGACGAGGCGAAAGCGAAATCCATTCCCTGGAACCGCTCTTCAACCGGCTGGTCCTTTTCAACCCGCAAAGCAAGGCCGAGCATGCCGTCGAGCCGATGACCGCCGCCGCGACCAATTGGGCCCGGCTGAACTACAGTGTATGGTTCAGCCACAGCGACGGGCGCGCGGTTCCTGCACCGCCACACGTATGATCGCGGCGCGCGTCGGAACACCAGGCATGACAGCTCTCGCATCGCCCGCACGGGCAGGGACACTTCCTCGACTGGAATGGTCGCGTAGCCTACGATTGATCCCATGACGCGGGACCTGAATGCCCTGGCCGATCGATTCCTGCCGCACTGGCTGTGTCCGGATTGGCTGGGCCAAGACGAGGCCGACGGATTGCTCGGTTATGCTGACGCGAATCAGCACAGCTTCAAGCCATCGGAGGTGCGGCGGAGAGAAGGCGGGTCGGTCGACCGTGAGAAGCGGGAGTCCTTGCGGCTGGGCGATCTGGGACCGTTCGCGTATTCCCTGCACGAACGTGCGGAAGCGGTGCTGCCCGAGCTGTGCCGCCGATTGGGGATTGCGCCCTTCCGCCCGCGGCGGCTGGAGATCGAACTGGTGGCTCACGGCGATGGCGCCTTCTTCGCGCGCCACATCGACACGATCGGTCATGGCGGGGTGTCGCCATCGTTGCGGCGGGTTACCGCGATCGCTTATCTCCATCGGCGCCCAAAGGTCTTTTCAGGCGGCGCCTTGCGCTATTATACATTAAATGCAGAACGGCATATGGACATCGATCCCGAACACCGCTCGCTGCTGTCCTTCCCGTCGTTCGCGCCGCATTCGGTAGGGCGGGTGTCGGTCCCGAGCAGAGAGTTCGGCGATAGCCGGTTCGCCGTCGATATGTGGTTTCACGGCTGAAGCAAAGGGGAGTGGTGATGACCGACACCAAAGACGGCCCAGTATCGGATACCAAAACGATAGGCAGGGGAAAGCCGCGCTGGGAAACGCCGGCCCTCGACGTATTCTCGATCGGCAGCAGAACCGAAAACAACGCCACGAACCCGCCGCAGGACATTACGGGCGCGCCCCACGTCTCGTGACCTAAGCGATGTCCTTTTTTGCCGGCGCCGTCGGCATCGACGAAGGCCGTTGCTTTCAGGCCTGGGCCGCACGGCTCGACAGCATTGCCGCCACGCACGGCGTGGGCGGCAAGCCGTCCACCTGGCGCGGGCCGCAGGCCGCGCTCGTTCATGTGCTGCGCGTCGTCACGCCGGAAGACCGGTTCGACAAGTTTCCGGTGCGCTTTGCCGGCGGGCATTCGGTGCTGGTGTTCGACGGCAGACTCGATAATCGCAATGATCTTATCGAAGCGCTTGCTATCGATCGACGCCGCGCTGCGGCGCTGGGAGACGGCGGGTTGGCGATAGCCGCGCTGGAACGCTGGGGCGACGAAGCGTGCCAGCGTCTCGTCGGTGATTTCGCCTTTGCCTGGTGGGACCAGACTGCGCGGCAATTACTGCTGGCGGCCGATGCCGTCGGCGGCCGCACCATCTACGCACACGCCGGCGGCAATGGACTCTGCTTCGCCACGCGCCCCATGGCCGTACTCGGCTTTCCCGATGTCCCGCGCGAAGTGGACGACAAGGCGATGGCCTATCCCCTTCTGATGCGGCAGATGCCGGCGGGACTTACGCCTTTTCGCGGTGTCTTCCGTCTGCCGCCTGCCGGCCGCCTGATTTGGCGGAATGGCCACTACACGATTGACCGCTATTGGCGGCCCGATCCTGGCCGCAGGATTCGGTACCGCGACGAAGGTCAATATGTGGAATCGGCGCGCGAACTGCTCGACCGGGTGGTGAAAGAGCAGCTGCGGGCGCAGGGTCCCGTCGTCAGTCAATTGTCGGCCGGGCTCGATTCCTCGGCAGTGGCCGCGACGGCCGCCCGCCTTATGGCGCCGGGCCTCCTGCACACTTTGACGTCCCTTCCCGATCCGGCGGCGAACCTGCCTGGCCAACCGGCAAACGCAATTTATGATGAGTGCCCCTTGGCGCTGGCCACTGCGGCCCTTCACCCCAACATAGTGCCGCACCTCGTGCCCGCCGGCCCGCTGACCGCCGGAGAACGCGACGGGACACGGCTCTTCTTCCATTTTGGTTTTCCGGTCCGGAATTTCACCAACTTCGGTGCCTTCCAGCCGCTTTACGCCAAGGCACGCGAGCTTGGCGCCACGGTTGTTCTGACAGGCGCCGCCGGCAATGCCACCCTGTCCTGGCAGAGCGCGGCGCTACTCGCCGATCTTGCGGCGTCGGGGCGTTTCATCGCGCTTGGCCGCCAGCTCTACGGCCTAAAACGCCACGGCTATCCGCTGCAGCAGGAGATCCGTGGTCGCCTGCTTAAGTATCTGCTTCCGTCGCAGGCCCGCCGTCTCTGGCGCCAGTCGCGCGGCCGGCCGGCTATCGATTGGGCGGAGCACTCGGCCGCCACGGCGACGTTTGCGGCTGCCGTCGATGCCGCGAAAATCCGCAGGCAGCCGAGGATCCGCATCGATCGCCCACACCGGGACCAAAGGGTTCGCATCGATTTTCTCGAGCAGTACTGGGCCTGGCGGCCATGGCTCGACGCCCATCCGGCGGTAACGGGGTGTGAGCTGCGCGATCCACTCTGCGATCGTCGCATGGTCGAGTTCTGTCTCGCCCTGCCGTCGGAGATTTGGCAGGCAGACGGCATGCCGCGCTCCTTCGTGCGCAAGGTGATCGCCGATCGCGTTCCGGCTGCCGTTCGAGACAATCCCGCGCGCGGCTATCAGAACGCCGACTGGTTTCATCGGGTGACGGGCTTGCGCGAAACATTCATGGCCGAGCTCGACCGCCTGGAAGCCTCGCCGGCCGCCCGGCGAATGATCGATCTGCCCCGCCTCAAGGGGCTAGCTGCGAGATGGCCGGACGGCCCCGATGCGGCGCAGGCGCAAATCGGGGATTACCTCGCCGTCTTTGCGCGCGGTGTCCATTATGGCCGTTTCATCCGCTGGGTCGAAGGCAGCAACGGATGAGCCGGCGCAAAGCTCAAAGATAGCGGAGCCGAGCCATCATCGCACCATGATCGCGCTCGATGCGGGCGATCTGGGCCGTGCTCAGGCTGTCGCGCCAGCTGCCGGTTAGTCCGCTCCTGAAGAAGCGTGCATTTTTGCGTGGAGCTTCCTCGAATCCTTCAACCCCCTCCAAATCTCTCAGGCGATCGAAGCGCGTGGCCTCTACCGCTCCGCGAATTGCCGCCGGTTCTTGCGGCAAATCAAGCAACGCGGCCACGCGCGTGAGAACGCCGGCAAGATCGGCGATCATGTCTTCGTAACGGATCGTCAAGGGAGACAAATCCGATTGGTCCAGCCAGCTCTCGACATGGCCGCTCCAGCTCGAAAGGAAGGGAGGAAATTGGTTGGTGATTTTGTGTTTCGCTGAGGACGGGCGATCGACTCTGGCCATCAGCGAGATCGCAGCATCGAGATCGCACCCCATATGATGCGCCAGGGAAACCGCAACCTCGCGCGGATCCCTTACAATATAGAGGGCCACCGCCGTGATGCCCGCCGGAAACAAAGGAACGCCATCGGCGCTTCGTTCCCACGCGTCGTGCGTCTTCCAGATTCTGAATTGTCCGGTGCGATCACGCAGAAGAGGATATAGCAGGGGACGCAGCCGCGATATTTCGTCGAGCGACAGGTCCGAAGAATCCACATTCAGCGCTTCGTCGAATATCGATCGCTTGGTCAGCAATTCACCGACGCCGCGCCCCATCTCCTTGAGTTGGATCATGCGCCCCCCGGCGTGCAAGCTGCTCAGGGCAAGACGCATCCAGGTGTTGCCGGATTTCGGATAAGACGCGAGCCACACATTTCTGCGAAGCACTGACTCACTCACGATACCAAACCCAGCGCGGACGGCAGTCCAACCATCGCGTCGAGCAGTTGATGCAATTCATTGCCCACGAACAGCCTTTGCTGGGGAACCGAAGCAGCCAATTTCCCGACATGGATGAATTGCCGGGAGGAGAGATCGAGAAGCTCGGCGACGCGATAGCGATAGATATTGTTTTGCAGAAATTTGAGCGCCTTCGCACCGCGCAGCTTTTCCGTATCCATCGCATTCCTGATCACCGACGGACGCAAATGGCATATCATCGCAAGCCGCACAGGTTCGGTGCGAAAACGATCCGCCACGGGACGTTCGAACTTTTGCAGATCGACGATGCTCCGCAACGGCCGGCCGGGCGGGATCGCCAATGCATCCAGCGTATCGCGCCACAGTTTCTGGCGGGGAAAACTGGGCAAGGCCATCGGGCCGCCTTCGGCGCGGATGTCGACAACCGTCACATCGTCCGAAACCAGAAGACCGCCCAGGGCCAGAAGCGCTGCGGCAATGGTGGATTTGCCGCTGCCCGAGACCCCGGCGAACGCGACGGCGCGATCGCCGAAAGCAATGCAGCTCGCATGAAGCGGCAACACCCCGCGCTGATGGCAAACAATGCCAAACACCGAGCCCAACAGGAACAAGCCGACATCGGGGGCGCCATGCGGCAGTCTCGTCGCAATGACGATTTCCTTGCCTTCGCGGATCAGATAGGCGGCGACGTCGCGGATGGCATAGCGGACCAGGCCCTCCTCATTCACCTGGCACACCGGACCACCCTGCGGGTTTCCGGGCAGACACTCCGGCACCTCGCCAAGCCGAATCGAAATATCGGGAACACGGTCATCGCCCGTCCATGGCAGCAGTTCCGGCAATGGCCATTCGCTGCGGATACGCCAACCGCACAACGTAGAATCGCTTGTCATGCTCACTACGCGCCGCTGCCCCATCGTCGGACCGTATGGGGCCGGACTGTAGTGATTTGCCTCACGGCCCGCCACCGATTCGCACGTGTATTCTGCTGGACCACTCACGACAGATCGAATATCTCGGTGTGTCATCCAAACGCAGACACTTTGCCGATGGCCGCCGATATCTCCATTTCAACCACAATCGTCCGTAGCCCCGATCCACTGTCGGCAACCGTCGACGGCGAGGTCATTCTGATGATTCCGAACCGCGGCAATTATGTCGGCATGAACGCCATCGCCAGTGCGGTATGGGAACGATTGGCCGTGCCGACGAAGATATCCGAACTGATCGGCGCCTTGCAGCAGGACTATGATGGTGCGCCTGATCGCATCGCCGCTGACGTCTTGGCTCTGCTGAGCGAGTTGGCGGCATTGGACCTCGTGACCGTCATGGAGACGCCGGCAGCCTAGAGACAACGGCGCAGGCCCGGATCGTACACATGACCGTCCACTTTCCACGCTCCGCAGCGGCTCCTCGTCGCGCTGCCTCGGCGGTCATTACCGATTCCTGATGTGCTAGGGGACAGAACTGATCGGCGTGGTGGCGAGCCCGCGCCGGTCGCAAGACCTGCGTGGGCTGTCACCACATCGCGCCCGGCACCCCGTCCATCCACCCTTCTCGCCGACGGGAGATGCCGACAATAAAGCGCCCCTTTTACGGCTAACGTCTGGATCTGATTGCAGCACTGGCAGTCAAGCTCGAGGCGTTTGCAAAATTCGCCAGGCAGGACTTTCCGCCAAGTGCTGGAGCGGGCGAAGGGAATCGAACCCTCGTATGCAGCTTGGGAAGCTGCCGTTCTACCATTGAACTACTCCCGCGCTAGGCCTCTATGGCTCCTTTTTGGCTC
>Ga0335085_10011299_pt1 | contig 13263 bp, 16 predicted proteins | sample Lox_Sample_45_FD_206712 | JGI IMG/M metagenome (GOLD analysis project Ga0335085, IMG submission 206712) | Soil microbial communities from Loxahatchee National Wildlife Refuge, Florida, United States - Lox_Sample_4.5 | ecosystem: Environmental > Terrestrial > Soil > Wetlands | place: USA...
GGTGGCTCGGTCCACGAACCCGTCCACGCCTTACCATGGCGATCATCGAATGCCGGCTACGGAACGTTACCGCCCGCCCGGTCGATCAACGTGTACCCGGTAGCGTAAGGCCACCCGAGGAGAGCCAAACGCTGCTAACCGCCGAGCCACTGGATCCTAACTACGAGCACGAGATCATCAGGCGGATACACCAGGAACGTGACCAGGCCCCCGCCGTCCGGGCCGAAATGCAGCGAGCGCAGCGGCATCGAGACGTCCTCACGCTCGTCCCGGCGGCGCTGGTACTGCACCGGATCCACGATCACGACCGCGTCCATGAATGCCGCTAGAGATACTCGCGCGGCCGGAGGCAAGCCGGCGAACTCCTGCTGAGCCGGGCCATCCAGCTCCCACCGGTACACGCGTCAGACACCGAACCGGGTCATGATCTCCTCCCGGCTCATCCGCTGTTCCGCGGGCGGCGGACCCTCGTCTCGGTAGGTGTCGACGCGAGCTAGGAACTGCCGCTGCGCTTGGGGGTCACGCCAGGCGTCCGCCTCGAACCACCAGCGCTTGACCGTCTGCACCAGCGGTGTCACGTCACCCTGCTCGCGGGCCTGTTCGAACGCCGCATCCAGATCCTCGTCGTACCGCTGGAGGATGTCGCCACCGGCGTTGGCGGCCAGCACGGCCCGGATCGCCGTCGGCGTGCAGGCCGGGCGAGGCAGGACCTGAGGTTGCCTGGCATGCGGCGCGGTCATCAGCAGCTCTCCCGTAGGTCGCCCTTTCGCCCAGCATAGGCGCGTCCGCCGACAAACAGCATCCACATCACGATCCCGGCGCGTGAGTCGGCGGGATTGCCCGCGCCGACCCGGAGGTGACGTACCTCATCGTCGCTCTCTATGGCCGGGACGCCTGCTCATCCCGGTGCACGGTCTGGGCTTGCCAGGCGGCGAGTCTTTGCGCTTGGGTGGGTTCGGTGGTGCCGGTTTGCCCGGCGATGGTGCGCCGGGCCTGGGCCTTGGTGCGGCGGGTGTTTCGCCCGGCCTGCTGGTGCAGCAGCCACAGGGTGCGCCGGGACGGCGGCGTGCCGTGCACCAGGCACCATGCGCCGCATCGACGGCATCACCCGGGCATGCGTGCCCGGAATGCGTCACGCGCCGCCGTCCCTGGTGACAAGCCTGCGGCACACCCCCGCTTAGCTGCTGGGCGTGGTGACCTCGACCCGGGTGAGCCCGGTTGACGCGATCCAGGTTCCGACGATGTTGGCGGCGATCAGGGTCCGGTCGGCAGGATCCCACAGCAGGATGACGTCGGTCTTGGCCAGCGCCAGTAACGCGGTCAGCGAGGCGGGGCTGAGCGCGAAGTTATGCGTTTCTCCGTCCGCGGTAACGATCATCACCTCGAACCGGCCGTCCTCACCGTCCGCTCCGGCGGCCCAGTTGACGGTAAGGACCTTGACCTGGCTGGTCCGCTCGCTCGCTCCTGGCATGGCGATCTCCTACCCGCAGCAGCCGCCGGAGGAGGAGGAGGAGGAGGAGGAGGAGGAGGAGGAGGAGGAGGAGGCCTCGTCCCGGCCGGCTGCCTGCGGCCCGCCGCAGCACTGCGTGGCCTGCCCAGCGGGGCTTTCTAGTTCGGCTTGGACGGCGTCCCATCGCTGTTCGCCATCCTGGCCCCAGAAGGTCGGGCTGTCGGCCAGGACGGTGTATATCTCCCACCGCTCGCCGCCGGGGGCACCACTCACCCAGAACTTGTCCTGCCGGGCGTAGCAGCAGGTGGTGTCCCGCTCGTCGACCGCGGCCAGGCCCGCCCGGGCGAGCCGGGCCTGCTCGGCGTCGACCGCGTCGGCGCTGTCGACTTCGACGCCGAGGTGGTTCAGGGTGCCGCCCTGGCCGGGGTTCTCCAGCAGGACGAGCTTGAGTGGCGGCTCGGCGATGGCGAAGTTGGCGTAGCCGGGCCTGCGCTTGACCGGCTCGATGCCGAACAGCCTGGTATAGAAGCTGACGGCCTCGTCGATGTCGTTGACGTTCAGCGCGAGCTGCACCCGGGACACGGCGACCTCCGCAAGATATTGATATATGTCTATCTCTTGTCATGACCGAGCTTGCCACATACATTGGCATCTGTCAATATAGATGTGTGTCGATTCCCTTGACGGTGATCACCCCGGCCGAGACGGCGGCCTGCTGCGCTCCGCTCACAACCGCGCCGCTGACGATGGAGCAGGCCGAGCAGGTCGCGCCGCTGCTGAAGGCGCTGGCCGATCCGGTGCGGCTGCGGCTGATGTCCCTGGTGGCCTCGCATGAGGGCGGCGAGGCGTGCATCTGCGACCTGAACGACGCGTTCGACCTGTCCCAGCCGACGATCAGCCACCACATGAAGGTGCTGCATGAGGCGGGGCTGGTCGACCGGGACAAGCGTGGCGTGTGGGTCTACTACCGAGTCCGCCCCCAGGCGCTGGCCAGCCTGGCCGCGCTGATCGGCTGTCCCGTGCCATAGCTGCGCCGCGCCCTATACTCGGCCACGGCGGTCTGCGCCGCCGCGTCCGGGGCCATGCCCAGGCCCAGATGCCGCCGGTAGGTCTCCTGCAGCCCGTCGGCCAGCTCCTCCACCACCTGGCCCGGCAGCTGCCTGGACAGCGCGTCGAGGTAGCTCGATCACCGCGTATCCGTGCCGCGGGCCGGCTTCCAGGGCGGCCAGCAGCAGTGCGTCCAGGTGTCCCTTCAGCTCCTCGGCCCTCATATGTAGTAACGCTACTTTAACCCTTCCTTCCAGGTAATACGTCCGCTACCGTAACTCCTATATGTAGCAACGCTACCTATCGGGCTCGGCGCACGAGAAGGGAGCCGCCGATGACCACCGCCAGCCGCATCCTGGGCGATGAGGTGGGCTCCACCGCCCCCGCCTTCCTGGCCATCCTCGCCGTTCACGTCATCGTCGGCCTGACCGCCGTCATCACCGGCGCGGACGCCGCACTGGCCCGCAAGGGCAGTCCCCGGCACATCCGGGCCGGTCGCTGGTACTACCGCGCCATCACTACCGTGTTCGCCACCGCGACCGCGCTGGCCGCCATGCGCTGGAGCCAGGACTGGTATCTGTTCATCCTCGGTGCGGTGGCGTTCACCGCCGCCACCGCCGGCGTCCTGCATCGCCGCCGCCACCGCCCCGGCGACACCGGGCACATCGCCGGCATGGGCATCGCCTACACCGCCATGCTCACTGCGTTCTACGTCGACAACGGGCCGCACCTGCCACTGTGGGACCGGCTGCCCACCCTGGCCTTCTGGATCCTGCCCGCTCGCCGGCCCCCTCATCACCCGCGCGATCCTTCGCGCGAGGAAGAGCCCACAGGTCTCTGGCCCGCAGGTGCCACCCGGGGCGGGGGCTAACTGCTCGCGGCCAGACGCCGCGCGAGACACCTGAGCGAAGCCAGCGCGTCTCGGTGCTGATCGGCCCGATCAGCACGCCGTAGGTGTAATAGCACGCCCCACAGCCGATGATCGTGACCACGCCGAGCACCGCGATCGGCACCATTGGCGGCCGTGGCTGGACAGCAGCGCACTCGAGCCATTATCCGTCCGGCCCAGAAGGTACGTCCCGTCAGGGCCGGTGACCTGCATCTACATGGTGCGGGCAAGCTCGTCCTGGCGACCACGCTCTTCTCGGCCCGGCCATTAAGGCTGGTCGAACTGCGCCTTGGAGAAGATCTGGATGTCGGAGCGGGCGAGCAGGTCGGCCCAGGTGACCACGGCCCCCAGCGTGTAGTTGCCGACGATGAGGTCCTGCTCGCGCACCCCGTACCCGACCATCGACGGGCTGCACAGGTAGAAGCGGGCGCCCAGGTCTTCCAGGATGAGGATGGATTCCTGCGGCAGGGGCCATCCGATCTCCTTTTTTATCACTCCCTCGACCCTCGCGGTGAACCGGCCGCCGACGAGCCCGGACAGTCGTGGCCGGTAGCCCCGTTTCAGCAGCCGCACGGCCGCGCCTTCGAACACCACGTTCACGTCCATCCCGAGCACCGCGCCGGCCAGCGCCTTCTCCAGCGGCAATATCGCGTGTTCAAGGCTGGCGGTGGACATGATCACCGTCATCGTCTTGTCGTTGCGCACCGGCTCGCCCCTGCGGATGAGCAGCCGCGCTTCCCCCTGTCCCGGCTGCTCGCCGAGGAGCTCGTGGCCCGTGGCCCGGCACCAGAGGCCCAGGTCGTTCAGCAGGCCCTGGTCGTCCTTGGTGATGACCTCCACGACCGCCCCGGTATCCCACCCGCGCAGCGCCTTGATGACCTCGTAGGCCAACCGGTACGGCTTCCACGTCCCCCGGGCATCTACCAGCAGCCGTTCCTGCGCCTTCATGTCTGCCTCCGTGCACCGGGCCGTGACCCCAGGCCAGCTCAGCCCACCGGCTCACCGTCTTGGTAACGCCTTCGCCGAGAAGGCGGCCAGAGGACAAAACCACCCGGCTTGAGGACCTTTGCGGGCCAGCCGCCGACTATCAACCGTGCCCTGCCAGGCGGGTCCGCGGCGAGATCAGCGGTGGTAGAGAGCCTTGTCACGGGCCTGTTCGACGAGTCTGTACCCGCATGCATCGCAGTACGTTTCGCGGACCTTGTGCCCGCATTGCGGGCAGCGCTTGCGGTGGAACACGACGGTCACGCGGTTGACGAGCGAGGCGAACATGGCTGCCTCCTTACTGAGGACAGCAGGATCATCCCCGCTGACCGTGGCCGGCAGGGCCCAAGGACCTTCTGCTCATCGCTTATGGCAGCGGCATGGGCCGACGCCGCGGCCGGCTGGAGCATGGCGGTTACCTGACCCCAACCACTCGATATTGACAAGCGTCTATATGCAAGGCATGATCACAAATAGACAACCATCTATGTCTGAGGGGTGGTCAGGATGACCGACCAGGCGAGCACCGACCTGCGGGAAGAGGTCCGGTCCCGGTACGCCGCCGCGGCCCGCGCGGTCCTGGAGCCGCAGGCTGGCGTGGCCGCCTCGTGCTGTGACAGCCCGGCCGCTGACTCGTGCCGCGGCACGGCGGCGGAGGCGGTCGGCGGGTTCAGCGAGGGGCTCTACCGCGAGGGCGAGACCGACGGGCTGCCCGAGGAGGCGGTCCTGGCCAGCCTGGGCTGCGGCAACCCGATCGCGGTCGCGGAGCTGCACGAGGGCGAGCGGGTCCTGGACCTGGGTTCCGGCGGTGGCATCGACGTCCTGCTGTCGGCCCGGCGAGTCGGCCCGACCGGGTTCGCCTACGGCGTCGACATGACCGACGACATGCTCGAGCTGGCCCGCGGCAACGCCGCCAAGGCCGGGGCGGCCAACGTGGAGTTCCGCAAGGGCCAGATCGAGGACCTGCCGCTGCCGGACGCCTCGGTGGACGTGGTGATCTCCAACTGCGTGATCAACCTGTCGGTCGACAAGCCCGCGGTGCTCGCGGAGATATTCCGGGTCCTGGTACCCGGCGGCCGGATCGGCATCTCCGACATCGTGGCCGAGGACCACATGAGCCCGGCTGACCGTGCCGCCGCCGGATCCTACGTCGGATGCATCGCCGGGGCGCTGTCCCGCGCGGAGTACCTGGACGGGCTCACGGCGGCCGGGTTCGCCGACGCATCGGTGACGTTCACCACCGAGGCGGCGCCGGGCCTGCACGCGGCGATCATCCGGGCCGTCAAGTCCGCCGTATAACCGGCTAGATCAGGAGACGGCCGCCAGGCGCGGTGCCAGGCGCCCGACGCGGTCGGCGAGCTGGGCCAGGGCCTCATCGAAGCTGCCCGGGTCGCCGGCCGGGACCGGGTCGGGGATGGACCAGTGCACTGCTGCAGCTTCGGCGAGTTCCTCGTGCGCCAGGTCGCAGACCGTGACGATGAGATCGCTCTGGTGCCGGACGTCGCTGATGTGGCGGGGCCGCAACCGGGGCAGCGGCAGGTGATGGCGCCCGGCGGCGGCGATGGCACCGGGGTCGATCGCCGTCGCCGGGTGCGTTCCGGCTGATATCGCCGGGACGGTGCTGGCCTGGCGCCACAGCGCGGCGGCCAGGTGCGAGCGCGCGGAGTTGGCGGTGCACACGAACAGCACGCGCACTGCCGCGCGGGCCGTCGGGGGCGCGAGGGAGTCCAGGGCGCCGGGGATCAGCTGCAGGTAGGTGCGGCGGCGGTCGCCCTCGGAGCGGCGGCGGGTGATGATCCCGGCCTGCTCCAGCGTGTGGAGATGGTGGGCGATCAGGTTCGACGGCATGGCCAGCATGGCGGCCAGCTCCGAGGGGGACGCGTCCCCGGCCAGTAGCGTGTCGGTGATCCGCAGCCGGGCTGGATCGGCAAGCGCAGCGTGCATGATCGCACGATGCTCCAGCTCAGAAGTTTCCTCACCATTCATTGAGTCAATATTGACTGAGCTATCCTGCTCTGTCAAGATGGCCGCGTGACCACTGGACCCGTCCTGCTGTGGCGGCGGCTGACCGCCGAGTTCCTCGGCAGCGCGTTCCTGGCCGCGGTGGTGATCGGCTCCGGCATCGCGGCACAGCGGCTGTCGCCGGGCCAGACCGGGCTGGAGTTGCTGGAGAACGCGGCGGCGACCGCGGCCGGGCTGTACGCGATCATCTTGATGTTCGGCCCGGTCTCCGGTGGCCACTTCAACCCGGTGGTGTCCTTCGTTGACGCCTTCTTCGGCGGGCTGTCCTGGCGGGACGCCGCGGCGTATCTTCCGGCGCAGGTGGCCGGGTGCATCGCCGGGGCGGTGCTGGCCAACCTGATGTTCGCGCTGCCCGCGGTCACCATCTCGGCCAAGCACCGGGCCTCCCCCGCGCACTTCCTATCCGAGATCATCGCCACCCTCGGGCTGCTGCTGGTGATCTTCGCGCTGGCCCGGTCCGGCCGGGCCCGGTCCGCCCCAGCGGCGGTCGGCGCGTACATCGGCGCGGCGTACTTTTTCACGTCCTCGACCAGCTTTGCCAACCCGGCGATCACCATCGGCCGGATGTTCTCCAATACGTTCGCGGGCATCGCCCCGTCGTCAGTGCCGAGCTTCATCGCGGCGCAGATCCTCGGCGGCATCGTGGCTGTCGGGGTGATCAAGGCGCTGTACCCCGCCATCACGCCAGCGGACGCCGCCGACATCATCGTGCCCCATAGCGCCGGGCGTGCGCCGTCCCGAGCTGGGCTCGACGGCGCCGTGCCGTCTCCGGACCGGCCTTCCGGCCCGGTCCAGTCCCCGTGATCACAGACCCAGAGGGAGCCCTGCCATGCACCTGGTCATGATCGGCGGCAGCGACGCCGGAATCAGCGCCGCCCTGCGGGCCCGCGAACTGGACCCGGCCGCCGACGTCACGGTGGTGCTCGAGGACGCCTACCCGAACTTCTCCATCTGCGGCATCCCCTACTACGTCTCCGGCGAGGTCGACCACTGGCGGAACCTGGCCCACCGCACCGTCGCCGACCTGGAGGCAACCGGGATGCGGCTGCGGACCGACACCGCCGCCCGCCGGATCGATGTGCCCGGCCGCAAGCTCCAGCTCACCTCGCCCGGCCAGGGCGAAGAGGTACTCAGCTACGACAAGCTCATCGTGGGCACCGGCGCCGTCCCGGTCCGGCCCCCGATCGGCGGGCTGGCCGGGCCGGGCGCGCTGGGCCCCGGCGACGGGGTGCATCTGCTGCACTCGATGGGTGACACCTTCGCCGTGATGCGCACCCTGGACCAAGCCGCCCCGGCCAGCGTAGTCATCGTCGGCGCCGGGTACATCGGCCTGGAAATGGCCGACGCGCTGACCGTCCGCGGCCTGCAGGTCACCCAGATGGAGCAGCTGCCCGAGGTGCTGCCCACCGTCGACCCAGAGCTCGGCACACTGGTCCATGGCGAACTAGCCGCTCGCGGCGTGGATGTACTGACCGGCACCGCCGTCCAGGCCATCAGCAAGGCGCCACCCGGCGAAGCAGGGCGGCTGGAGGTCCAGGCCACCGCCGGCGACGGCACCGCGGTGACCCGCGCGGCGGACATGGTGCTGGTTGTCGTCGGGGTGCGGCCCGAGACCGCCCTGGCCGCCGAGGCCGGGGCCGAGCTGGGGGTCAAGGACGCGATCGCGGTCGACCCCGGGATGCGGACGAACCTGCCCGACGTCTATGCGGCCGGGGACTGTGTGATCACCCACCACCGGCTGCTCGGGGTCACCTACTTGCCGCTGGGCACCACCGCGCACAAGCAGGGCCGGGTTGCCGGGGAGAACACCCTCGGCGGGAACCGGGCCTTCGCCGGCAGCCTGGGCACCCAGGTCGTCAAGATCTTCGACCAGGCCGCCGCCCGCACCGGGCTGCGCGACCACGAAGCCGCCGCCGCCGGGTTCGACCCGGTCACCACCGAAACACAAGCCGATGACCACAAGGCCTACTATCCCGGCAGCCACCGCATCACCATCCGGGTCACCGGCGACCGCGCTACCGGGCGGCTGCTCGGCATGCAGCTGTTCGGCCACCGGCACGCCGAGATCGCCAAGCGCGTCGACATCGCGGCCACCGCCATCTTCCACGGCATGACCGTCGACGCGATCAGCGACCTGGACCTGTCCTACACCCCGCCGCTGGGCAGCCCCTGGGACGCCGTCCAGATGGCCGCCCAGGCCTGGACCCGGGCCGCCCCGCGGCACTAAGTCCCCGCTCCGATCCTCAATGCAGAGGAGCAGACATGTCAGGCCACCCCGCAGAACCAGGCCCCCGGCCGCACCACATCACCCGCCCGGCCATCGCGGGCGCCGCGGCCATCACCGTCTTTGCCGTTGCCGCCTGCACCACTACCAGCACGCCGGGCACCGCCGGCGCCCCGGCGTCGGTGGTGGCCGCGGCCAGCACCGCCCCCGGCGGCCATAAGCCGACCCTGTCCGGGGCCGGGTCGACCTTCGACGCGCCGTTCTTCAGCGCCGCGTTCGCTAAATACCAGCAGCAGCACCCCGGCGTGACCATCAGCTACTCCGCCGTGGGCAGCAGCGCGGGCATCGCCGCGATCAGCGCGAAGCAGGTCGACTTCGGCGCCTCCGACGTGCCGATGACCACCAGCGAACAAGCCGCCGCCACCGGCGGCCCCGTCACCCAGGTGCCCGTCGCCCTGGGCGGCGAAGGCATCGCCTACAACCTCAGCCTCCCGGCCGGGGCCCGGCTGCACCTGACCGGCCCGGTCCTGGCCGGAATCTTCCTCGGCCAGATCACCCGCTGGAGCGACCCGGCCATCACCGCCCTCAACCCGGGCCTGTCCCTCCAGCCCGCGCAGATCAATGTCGTGCACCGCTCCGACGGCAGCGGCACCACCTACATCTTCAGCAACTACCTGACTGCCATCAGCCCCGCCTGGGCGGCCAAGGTCGGCACCGGCAAGATCCTGCACTGGCCGGTCGGCGAGGGCGCCGAAGGCAACGGCGGGGTGGCCACAGCGGTGGACCGCACCCCGTTCTCCATCGGCTACGTCGAGCAGGCCTACGCCCAGGGGCTGACGCTACCGTTCGCCGCCATCCGCAACCAGGCCGGGAACTACGTCACCCCGTCCGTCCAGACCGTCGCCGCCGACGCCGCCCAGAAATCCGCCATCACCCCGTCCGACTTCTCCATCGTCAACCAGCCCGGCACCGGCAGCTACCCGATCAGCGGGTACAGCTGGGCGCTGGTCTATACCCATCAGCCAGGCCAGGCCCGCGGGCAGGGGCTGGTGGCCATGCTTGACTGGCTCACCCACGACGGCCAGGCCTCCGCCGCCGCCAACGGCTACGTCCCCCTCCCAGCCCAGGTCCAGCAGCTCGCCCGCACCATGCTCCAGCAGGTCACCGGCCCCACTGGAACGCACCTCCTCAGCTAGCCCGGAGGGCGGCGGCGCGCCGGTCGACCTCAGATGCCGGGCCGGCGTAGTGCTTCAGCGTGGTAGCGCCTGACACTTCTAGTCAATCGCTGGTGGGGCGGGTGGGGCTCGAACCCACGACCGGCGGATTATGAGAAGTATGGCCCTATGCACCATGCGCGCTAGCTGCACCGATGGCACGGGTTATCGCACTGATGGCACTCGTCGCGCTGGAATTCTCTGGAGGCCCGGTCCACGCGGGGTGGCAGGCATCGTCCAGCTATCGTAACCGAACGTAGTGACCCGGACGTAGCCGCAGAGGTGCTGCGACTTGATGCCGCGGCCCGGCAAGGTCGGGCACTTGTCGGGCAAGGGTGTCGGGCAGGGTGTGTCGGCAAGGTGTGTCGGCAAGGCCTCTGCCGAATTGGGCCGTATTTGATCAAGGCGGCCCTGCGGCGCCGCTGGCCCGGCGTCAGCGGCGGGCTCTGTCTGGAGAGGCCCGCCCGCCGCACGCCGGGCCACACCGCGTGGGACGCGGATCAGAGTGGCTCACCTAGTCACGCAGACCGGTTCGGCGGTGAGCCGTACCCTCGCTCCCCGGCTGTCCAGCTCGCGGCCACCGCCTCAGGGGCGGCCCATGCAGGCTGTCGCACGCGATGGCTTCGCGACCCTTGGCCCTGATGGCCACTCACACGGGTTCGGCGCCCGCGAAGAAATGGGCAAGTCCAGGCAGTTTGAGTCACTGATGTCGGCTGGCGACCGATGGCCGTCTGCTTGGCATCTGGTCAAGAGCGCCGGGCGGGAATACGATGTTCCCCTGTCAGAGACTCGTATGATTTCTGCCTCGTTCCCCTGTAAGACCGGTAGAATTCTGCCCCTTTGACGAAGGTTTAGGTGGTCGCCCTAGACCGGCGACGTGCCTGTCGATCCTCCGGCCGGCAATGGGGTCGTCCCGCGGCTTTTGCGCCGAGCCCGGAGGATGCGGTTCGATGCTGTCCTTCACTGAGTCGCTGTTCCCCGAAGCGCCGCCTCCTGCTGGCCGCTCCGGCGGTTATCCGTTCCGGGGACCGGGGCTGCTGACCCGGGTGGCGCCGTTTGCCGTGGTCGCGGTCTTGGCTGAGGCGAGCTTGGCGCTGGCGCGCGGCCCGCTGTCGGCGTGGGCGGTCTTCGCAAGTGTCGTGCTGCTGCTGGCGGTGGCGGCAGCGTTTGCGCTGCCATGGCCGCGGCTGCCGGTGCAACTGATGGTCTTGGTGCCGCTGGCCTATTGCGGGTCGCTCCTGGCGCTGGTCTTGGCGGCAGGCGTTACCTCGGGTCTGACTGCCGTCGTCCTGGTGCCGCTGGTCTGGACCGCCCTGTTCCAGCGCCGGTGGGAATCGGCGTGCGTCGTGGCCGCGGTCGCGGCCGTGGAGGTGACCGTCTCGCTGACACCGGTGGTTGCCCAGGGGCCTGTGATCGCCCGGCGGGTGGTCTTGTGGGTGTTGCTCGGTGCGCTGGTCTCTGTCGCAGCCCATGGTCTTCGTGACCGCATCCAGCTCTCGCGGGAAAAGAGCGCGCAATTGCAAGACAGGCTGCGGGAATTGACTCTCACAGAGGACAGGGACCGCATCGCTGCCGACCTTCGGGACAAGGTCATCCAGCGGATCTTCGCGGCAGGGCTGACGTTGCAAGGCACCACGGCGCGGGTAACGGACCCAGCTGCCCGCCGCTGGATCCAGGAGAGCATCGATGATTTGGACCAGGCGATCTGGCTGGTGAGAGACACGGTCTTCGACCTGAACCACCGCTTTCAAGACCATAGGCTGCGCGCGGAAATCCTGGACCTGTGCCGGGACTTGTTGATGGCGCCCGAACTCAGCTTCAGCGGGACGGTCGAGGGGTCCTTGCAGCCCGGCGATACGTCCCGGCTGCTGGCCGTGCTGCGCGAGGCCCTGGACCTGATCGGACAGCACTACACCCCCAGCCGCATCGGCATCGTCGCTGGTGAGGATTCATTGCTCACCGTGGTCGATGCCGCTTCCGCGGCCCAGGCCGCTCGCGCAAGCGGGGGTGTCCATCACTTCACAAGCCTTCGGGAGAAAGCCCTGCAGGCCGGAATCGGCCTGCATATCGAGCCTGGCCCGCAGGAAACACGGTTTAGGGGCCGCGCGGATAGGTGGGTGGTCATGGGCGCCTGGCCGGGCGGCCGTCCCACCGGTAGAGGGTCCATGCCTCGCGGATGAGCCTGCGGACTGTGATGATCGCATCGGCGAGGTCGAAGAACGCGTCGATGACTTCCTCGTGCCGTTCGTAGCAGCGCTGGAGCCGGTTGAAGTTGTTGTGCCAGGCGTTGGTCCGCTCGACGTGCCAGCGCTGCCCGGCCTGGATCGGCGCCTTGTCGCCCTTATGGGCGATGTCCCCGGTCATGCCGCGTCCGGCGAGTTCGTCGCGGGTTTTCTGCGAGTCGTAGCCGGCGTCGAGGTGGACGGTGATGTCATCCGGCGGCGGTTCCGGCCGGAACGGGGGATCGAACCAGGTAAAGTTCACCCGGCGGCCCCGGTCCCAGACCTCCTGGACCGATCGCGCCCCGGGTTCGGCCAGACCGGTCGAGTAGCCACCAGGCGGCATAACGCGCTCCACAGGCTCTGACCTTACGTGAGCTCAACCGCCGGGGCAGGACAGGAACCATACGCGACGTGCAAGTCTGCCGCGAAAGATCCGCCTAATGCGCGGCAGCCCGCTTGGTCGCTATCGCCGCCGAAGCCATACCGAAAGATCGTTATGAGCGCGAGCAGGTCTTGACCACGAGCTCGGTCCGATGTCAGGCCAAGACCGCGGACTTGCTGGCGTCGAGAACCAGGATGACCGGCGGCGCGGCAGCAGGGCCAGATCCGAGCCCGGCCGGTCACCGCCAGTCACCTGCGCTTTCTCATCCTGTCGGCTCCGGCGGGTCAGCGCGACCGGGCAGGGCGCGCGTCGGCGTCGCTGCGGCGCGCACCCAAGAAGAGCGGCCTGCCGAGGCCATCCGTGTTCGTCGGCATTCTGCTCCGGTTCCCGTATCCGGCGCCGGTAGTGGATGGGGCAGACCGGGTGGGTGTGACTGCGGCCAAGGGTCGAGAGGCCCGGTGTTGGTGCGGCGCTCATGCCCGCGCTCACAGGTTGCTGGCCAGGAACGTCTTCAGTGCCGCGCGCAGCTGGGCGGAGAACGGAAGCGATTCGTTGTAGTCCGCGGTCTTCTGGGTGATGTCCTGCTTGAGGAAGTGGTCGACCCCGTCCAGTTGCACGAAGTCAAGCCTCGCCGAGTCGTGCGACAAGCCTGCGGCAAGTTGGTCGACCAGGGCGCAGCCGATCGCGCCGTCGGCGTTGCTGCAGGTGAGTAGCACCGGTGTGTGCGCGGGGAGCTTGGCGGCGACCGCGGCGGGGTCATAGCGGTCGATCTGCACGGCCTCGAGCAGCGGCCGGTGGAACGTGTACGCCAGTCCCACCCCGGGCTGCA
>Ga0335085_10011300_pt1 | contig 13263 bp, 13 predicted proteins | sample Lox_Sample_45_FD_206712 | JGI IMG/M metagenome (GOLD analysis project Ga0335085, IMG submission 206712) | Soil microbial communities from Loxahatchee National Wildlife Refuge, Florida, United States - Lox_Sample_4.5 | ecosystem: Environmental > Terrestrial > Soil > Wetlands | place: USA...
TCAGACCGCGGCCGCGTCCAGCTCGACCGCGGGCACGTCGCCCCACAGCTCCTCGAGCCGGTAGTAGGCGCGTGCGTCGGGCGTGAAGACGTGCAGGACGACGTCGAGGTAGTCGGCGACGATCCAGGCGCCCTCGCGCGCGCCGTCGACGCTGCGCGGGATCTGGCGGCCCTCCTGCTTGAGCCGCGCATGCACCTCGTCCCAGATCGCGGCCGTCTGGCGCGGGTTGCGCCCGGTCGCGATCACGAAGTAGTCGGTGAAGGTGCAGACGGGCCGCATGTCGAGGATGACGACATCCTCCGCCAGCTTCTCCTGTGCGAGAGCGGCGATGCGGCGGGCTTGGGCGAGGGAACTCAGGGCGGGTCGTTGTCCTCGGACGCTTCGTCCGGAGTGTAGCCGTCTTTCTCGGATGTCAACCGCAGCGGTACAGGCCCCGCTCCTCGATGAGCGCGGCCACGGCAGCCGGGACGAGACCGTCGAGCGGCTCGCCGGCGGCGATCCGGGCACGGAGATCGGTCGACGCGCTCGGGTTCGGCTCGATGTCGAAGAACAGCACCCGCTCGGGCCGGGCGAGCCCGGCGAGCACCCGCTCCAGCTGATCCCGCGGGAAGCCGGGGCGCGTCGCGACGGCCAGCCGCGTCAGCTCGAGCACCTCGTCGGGCTCCGACCAGCTCGGGTACTCGCAGAACTGGTCGGCGCCGATCACGAAGACGGGCTGATCGAAGCGCTCCGCGCGGAGCAGCTCGACCGTCCGCGGGTACGGATCGAGCCGGACAACGTCGCGCGGGAAGGCGGCGCGGGCGAGCTCGAGCCTGGCCTCCGCCGAGGCATGGACGTCCCGGTGGCCCGGGCGCTCGGAGACGAGCACGACGAGGCGTTCGACGCCGAAGCGGCCGCGTGCCGCGTCGGCGACCGCGACGTGCCCGAGGTGCGGCGGGTCGAACGCGCCACCGTAGAGGATGTCGGTCACGGTGCGAGCGCGTCGAGATCGGCGAGCACGCGCTCGACCGGGTACGGGTCGAGCAGCTCGTCGGCGAAGTCCGTTCGCGGGAAGCCGGTCTCGCGCCACGCGGCGGCGGTTCCGACGCTGTCGTACTCGGTCGCCCGCAGCTCGACGTCCGGGCCGAGCAGCGCCCACCATGCCGCAGGGCGGACGGTCGGGTTGCCGACACTGCCCGGATTGACGACCCGGTGCCCCTCGATCTCGATGTCGAACTGGACGTGCGTGTGGCCGCAGACGACGACTCGCTCGTCGACCCCGGCGAGCGCCCCCGACCACGGAGACCCCTCCCAGCCGGGAAGAACGACCTCGTCGTCGCGCCGCGGCGTCGCATGGCAGAAGAGCGTCGGGCCGAGACCGTCGACGTCGAGACGGGCGAGCGCCGGCCAGCCGGCGACGAGGGCGCGCTGCCTCTTCTTCAGCCGCTTCCTGACCCAGGTCCGGGACTTGCCTCCTGGGACGAGCACCTTGCGGTCGGTGTTCCCCATCACGAAGCGCGCGCGGCCGCCGAGGGACAGCGCGAGCTCGAGCGTCTCCCGCGGCCACGCGCCCCAGATGACGTCGCCGCCGAAGAGGACGACGTCGGGCCGCTCGCGCTCCACCTCCTCGAGCACGGCCTCGAGCGCAGGCAGGTTCGCGTGAACGTCGTAGAGCGCGGCGACCCTCACTCCCACTCGAGCACCTCCTCGCCGAGCTCGACCTCGTCGCCCTCGCGCACGCCGGCGGCGCGAAGGATCGCTTCCAGCTCGGTGTCCGCCGGCGGCGTGCCCGTGACCCGAAAACCGCGCTCGGTCCGAAAGACGCGGAAGGGCCGGCGCGGCGGCTGCGGCCGGTAGACGAGATAGTCGGCCAGGTCGGCCCCGGGCTCCGGCCCGGGCCCGGCCTCCGTCGGCGCGGACGCGGCGAGTCCGAAGAGCGCGAGCCGCAACGCCTCGATCCCGGCGCCCGTCGCGGCCGAGACGCGGAACACACGGAGGATCCGCTCGTCCTCGACCGCGAAGGCCGGCGGCCCCGGGAGCAGGTCGGTCTTGTTCAGCACGACCACCTGGGCGCGCTCGTCGAGGCCCGCCCCGTAGGCGCCGAGCTCAGCGTCGATCGTCCTCCAGCGCTCGTCCGCGTCGCCCTCGGAGGCGTCGATCACGTGCAGCAGCACACGGGCCCGCTCGAGATGGGCGAGGAACTCGTGCCCGAGCCCGATTCCCTCGCTCGCGCCCTCGAGCAGCCCGGGAACGTCGGCGACGACGAGCTGGGCCCCGTCCGGCGCCTCGACGGTGCCGAGCACGGGCGAGAGCGTGGTGAACGGGTAGTCGGCCACCTTCGGGCGCGCGTTCGAGATCCGCGACAGAAGCGACGACTTGCCTGCGTTCGGGAAGCCGACGAGCGCCGCATCGGCGAGCAGCTTCAGGCGCAGCTCGATCACCGTCTCCTCGCCCGGCAAGCCGATCTCTGCGAAGCGCGGCGTCTGGCGCCGCGGGCCGGCGAAACACTTGTTCCCCCGGCCGCCGCTGCCGCCTTCGGCCACGATCGCGCGCGCTCCCGGGTGCGCGAGGTCGGCGACGAGACGGTCGTCGGCGTCGAGCACCTGCGTCCCGACCGGCACCGCGAGCACGGCATCCCCGCCGCGGGCGCCGTGCGAGAGGCGCCCTCCGCCCGGCCCGCCGCTCTCGGCCCGCACCTTCTGGTTCGGGCGGAGGCCGGAGAGGTCGCGCCGCCGCGGGTCGGCCACGAGCACGACATCGCCGCCGTCGCCGCCGTCGCCGCCGTCGGGGCCGCCCTTCGGCACGTACTTCTCGCGCCGGAAGTGGATCGAGCCGTCGCCGCCGCGCCCGGCGATCACGGTCAGTTGCGCCCGATCGTGGAACATGGCCGCAACGGTACTCGGAGCTCCGACTCAAAGTGACAGAGTGTTACTTGTACGAGAGCCGGCTGACGCGCCCGACACGTGCGGGCGCGGCTCGCTCCCGCCGGCCGCGAGTCGCGCGAGCCGGCGCAGCCTCCTCGCCTGCCGAGCGAGCGGAAAGCGCGAGGGCGTGGCGCGCTCCCGCGAAGCGGGCGTCTGCTAGCCCGAAGCCGGCGAAGCGGGTTCCACACTGATGAAGCGGCGCTCGCCGCTCGTGCGGAACGCGACCTTGCCCTCGCGGGTCGCGAAGATCGTGTCGTCCTTGCCGATGCCCGCGCCGGGCCCGGGGCGGAAACGCGTGCCGCGTTGGCGGACGAGGATCATGCCTGCGGAGACGTCCTGGCCGGCGAACAGCTTGACGCCGAGCATCTTCGGCTTCGAGTCGCGACCGTTGCGCGACGAGCCGAGCCCTTTCTTGTGTGCCACCTAGTCCTTCTCCTTCAGGGCCGATTCGAGCGCGGCGATCGCGCCCTTGCGGTTCGCGTGCTCCCGTTCGTACTCGAGCGCCGCCTCGAGGTTCGGCCTGCGCCAGCCGCCCGCGGCCCCGGCGATCTCCGCCACCGTCAGCTCCTCGTAGCCCTTCGGCGGATGCGCCGTGCGGGTCTCCGCCTTCGGCGTGCGCTCCTCGGCCTCGGCAGCGGGCGCTTGCTTCCGGGCCGAGCCCTTCCCGGCAGCCGCGCCGATCGACTCGATCTCGATCCGCGTCAGCCGGCTGCGGTGGCCGTTGTGGCGCTTGTAGCCGGTGCGCCGGCGGTACTTGCCGATCCGGATCTTCTGGCCGAGCTCGTGCCCGACGACCCGGGCGGTCACCGTCGCCGTCGGCGAGAGCTCCGTGGTGCCGTCGCCGCCGACGAGGAGCACGCGGGGCTCGAAGGTCGCGCCCTCGTCGGTTGCCAAACGGTCCACCAGCAGCCGCTCGCCCTGCTGGACGCGGTACTGCTTGCCGCCGAGGCTGATGATCGCGTAGCTCATGCGTCGAAGCGCGGACCGGACGGGGGCCCGCGGCGGGGCGCAGTGTACCGAACCCGGGACCGCCGCTACCGGCCCGAATCGATCTCGTCGAGCCACTCGGACATCGGAACGTAGCCCCAGTCCGACGACTCTGCGGAATCGCCGTTCGCAGAAACGGGCTCCGCCTCGACGGCCTCGGCTGCCGGCGGCTCCTCCGGCCCGGGCTCCGCCTCGGTCTCGCCCTCGACCCCCGCGTCGGGTCCCGAGCCGTTCCCCGCGACATCCGCCGGCCTGCGCCGCTTGCGACCGCCCCGGGAGCCGCGCCGGGTCTTCTTTCTCGGCTTCGGCGCCTCGCTGCCGTCGCCTGAGGCCTCCTCCCCGCCCGCGGCCTGGTGCTCCCCGGTCCGAGTGGCGCCGTCCGACTCCTCGCCCTCCCGGGGCCGGCCAAGATCCTCGCCGGGAAGGTGGATCGTGACCGGGTGCGGCGCCTCGGCGGGCTCGCCGGCGCTCTCCTCGGCCGCCGGGCCGCCGGCTGCAGCACTCTCGGCCGGCGCCTCGGCGTCGGCACCCGCGGCGTCCGGCTTGCGCCGCCTGCGGCCGCCGCGCGAGCCGCGGCGGGTCTTCTTCTTCGGCGTCGGAGCCTCACCGTCTCCCGGCGCCTCCTCGGGCGTCCCCTCGTCGTCGGCCCCGGACTCGGGTTCGTCGGCCTCCGGCTCGTCCGCCGGGCGCTCGGCCGCCACCGGCTCTGCCGGTGTCGCCCCCTCGACAGCCGCCTCCGCCTCGATCGCCGCCTCAGCCTCGTCCGGCCTGCCGGTCTTCCGGGCCGGCGGCTTCCGGGTCGGCTTCTCCGCCTCCGCCTCGGCAGTCAGCGGCTCGGGCGCTTGCTTCGTCTTGCGCGTGAGCACGGCGTACGCGGTGCCGTCGAGCACCCGCTCGACCCGCACCCTCAACCGCTTGCCGACGAGCGAGCCGGCCTCCGCGACGACGACGTCGAGGCCGTCGAGCTTGCCGACGGCGGCCGAGGCATCGTGCCGGTCGACCTCGACCAGCTGGAGCATCACCTCGGCGCCCTCCTCGACCGGCGCCTCCGGCGCCAGGTCGGCGAGCTTGCCCTCGGCGAGCAAGACGAAGTGGTCGACGTGCGTCTGCGGCTTGCCCTCGAGGAAGAACTTCTTCTTCGTCAGCGCCTCGAGCTCGAGCAGCCGGCGCGCGCCGGGCCCGACGAGCGCGCTCGCGATCGAGTCCGCGAGCTCCACGCGGAAGGCCTGGCTCCGCGAGCCCGACGCGAGGGCGCGCAGGCGCCGCTCGACGTCGATCGCAGCCGACGCCTCGGAGTAGACGATCCCGTCGCCCCCGCAGGTCGGGCACTTACGGGTCATCACCTCGCGCGGCCCGTCGGTGACGTTCTGGCGGGTCATCTCGACGAGCCCGAGCGGCGAGATCTCGACGACATACGTCTTCGTCCGGTCGCGCTCGAGCTCGCTTCGCAGCGCCTCCTCGACGGTCGCCCGGTTCTTCGGGTTCGCCATGTCGATGAAGTCGATGACGATGATGCCCCCGATGTCGCGGAGACGCAGCTGCCGGACGACCTCCTTCACCGCCTCGAGGTTGTTCTTCGTGATCGTGTCCTCGAGGCGGCCGGCGGCGTTTCTCCCGCGCGAGCCGACGAAGCGGCCCGTGTTCACGTCGATGACGGTGAACGCCTCCGCGTAGTCGAAGATCAGGTAGCCGCCGGAGGGCAGGTCGACGCGGCGATTGAGCGTGGACTTGATCTCCTGCTCGACCCCGAAGGCCTCCATCAGCGGCGGCGAGCCCTTGTACCGGACGACGCGCTCGACCATGTGGGGCGAGGTCTTCTTCAGGTAGCCGACGATTCGCCGGTAGGTGCGGTCGTCGTCGACATAGGCCTTCTCGAAGTCGCCGGTGAAGAGGTCGCGGGTGACTCGCAGCGGCAGCTCCGCCTCCTGGTAGACCAGCTCGGGCGCAGCTGCCGTCCTGGCTTTCGCCTGGATCGAGCGCCAGAGCCGCTGCAGGAAGACGAGGTCGCGCTCGATGTCCTCCTCGGAGGCGCCCTCGGCGGCGGTCCGGACGATCACGCCGCCCTCGGCCACCTCGAGCCGCCTGAGGATGTCCTTCAGCCGCCCGCGCTCGTCGTCGTCGAGGCGGCGCGAGACCCCGAGGCCCTCGCCCTGGGGTACGAACACGACGAAGCGGCCGGGCAGCGAGATCTGGGTGGTCAGGCGCGCGCCCTTCGTCTTCATCGGATCCTTGACCGCCTGCACGAGGATCGTCTCCCCCCGCTTGATCAGCTCCTGGATCTTGCGGCCATGGCCGCGTTCCAGCTCCGGGCTGACGATCTCGTCGACGTAGAGGAAGCCGTTCTTCTCGAGCCCGATCTCGACGAAGGCCGCTTCCATACCCGGGAGGACGTTGTCGACGACGCCGAGGTAGATGTTGCCGGCGATCGAGCCGCGTTCCGGCCGCTCGAGGTAGACCTCGGCGACCCGGTCGTTCTCGAGGATCGCAACGCGGCGCTCGCCGACGTCCACGGAGACGACGAGCTCGCGCTTCGCGGCGGGAAGCGGAGCACGACGCGGCGCCTGGCGCCGGCGGGCGCCCTGATCACGGCGCCGCTCCTGCCGCTGCGAGAGCTGCTTGCGTTCGCGCTGCTTCGGCTCCGCCTTCGCCTGCCGGTCCGCCTTCTCGGTCTGGGGCGCGGCCGGGTCGGGCATCTCGGCCGCCCCGCCGCTCTTCTTGCGACCGCGTCCGCCGCGGCTGCCGCGGCGGCGCTTCGGCCTCGGTGCGTCGGTGGTCTCGGTTGTCGCGGCCGCCTCCCCGGCGGCCGGCTCGATCAGGACGGGATCGGCGGCGGGCTCGGGTGCAGCGGACTCGACCGCGTCGGACTTCTTCCGAAATCGGAACCAGGGCAAGCGGAAACTCCTTCATGGGAGCGCGCGACGGCGACAGCCCGGACATCGGGGCGGCGCGCGCGCTGCGGGTTTGCATGGAAAGACATCGGCATTCGGCCTCGCCACGCAGGGTAGCAGCGGCCCGTACCGTCCAAGCCGGCCCGCTTCTCGGGCGCGCACCGGAGGCTTCGCCGCCGGTGCTTGCAGCGTCGTCCGATCCCGGTCCTACGATCCGCCCATCACGACCCCGGAGGTGCAGCGTGACGGGTATTCGCGAGGCCGAAGAGCTCCTGCTGATCGAAGAGGCCGACGCGTGGTTCGAGTACCTCGACGCGACGCGCGGTCAGTCCGCGACCCGCTATCGGGAGATCGAGCCGTGGGCGTGGGCGCGACTCAGCCAGCGCCTGCGCGCGATCAGGGCGCGGCGGGCGAAGTTGCGGCCTGCTGCGGCCTAGCGCCGAGCTCGAAGCGCAGCACGGCCGCCTCGCCGATCGCCCGCGTGCCCGCATAGGCGACCGTGCCCTTCAGCACCCAGCCGGCGACCGGCACGGCCTCGAGCAGTCCCCGGGCGAGCGCGCGTAGGCCGATCCCCGCGCCGAACGTCGCCGCCAGGTCGGAAAGGCGCTCTCGGCCGCCCTTTGCGCCGTGGGCCTGCGCAATCCGAAGCACGAGCCGGAACTGGTTGACCGTCAGCAGCGGCAGGTCGGCGCCCGTGACGAAGGTCGCGGCGGCGAGAATCCCGTTCTTGCGCGAGAAGGACGAGGTGAGCACGTCGCACACCGCGCCGCGAAGCAGCGGAATCCGGGCCGCGAGCGGCGCGCCCGCCTCCCCCAGCCGGCTCGCGATCGCCTGCGCGATCTCCTCGAGCGGGAAGCCTTCCCCGGGCGGAACGCGAACGACGTCGGTCGCCAGGACGTAGGGGATCGACGCCTCGCCGGGAACCGGGCCGGCGGCGACCGCGACGACCGGCGTCCGCGCCCGCCGCGCCCGTCTCAAGGCCTGCTCGTCGGCGTCTGTCGGGGCGTGCCCGAGCACGTAGAGGAGCACCGCAGCTCCCTCCGTCGAGTCTCCGGGCCGGATCGCGCCTGCCTCGGCGCCGCGCGCCAATTCGCGCCGCAGCACGGCCGCGAGCTCCGGCGCACCGCCGACGGCGATCGTCTGCTCCGTGCGCGTGGAGCTCTCGATCTCGCTCAGCAGTCCACGCAGGGCGCCGAGCCCGAAGGGAAGCGCCATCAGCGCCATCAGCGCCGCCGCGCCGCCGCGCGGCCGGCGCGGCCGCGGGCATGGATGGCGAGCAGAACGCCCATCGCAGCGAGGTTCGCGATCATCGACGAGCCACCGACGCTGACGAACGGGAGCGGAATGCCGGTGATCGGGGCGATCCCCATGGTCATGCCGACGTTCACGAAGATCTGGAAGAGCAGCGCGACGACGATCCCGCCGGCCGCGACGGCCGAGTAGAGATCTCGCGCCACCGTCACCACACGCAGACCTCGCCAGAGCACGAGCAGGTAGAGGGCGAGCAGGACCGAGGCGCCGGCGAAGCCGCGCTGCTCGCTGAAGGACGCGAAGACGAAATCGGTGTGATGCTCGGGCAGGAAGTCGAGGCGCGTCTGCGTCGCCCCGTTCGGGCCGCGGCCGCGGATCTGCCCCGAGCCGACGGCGGCGATGGACTGCTCGACGTTGTACCGGGCGTCCACGGGGCACGTCGCCGGATGCGTGAAGCAGGTGAGACGCTCCTTCTGGTACGTCTTGAGGAAGTCGACCCCGACGGCCGGACCTGCCCAGAGGACGACGACCACCACCGCGGCGGTCCCGGCGCCGAGGAGGGCGAGATGCCTCCACGGCGTCCCCGCCACGAAGAGCATCGCGCCGAGCGCGGCGAGGTAGACGAGAGCGGTGCCGAGGTCCGGCTGCGCGAAGACGAGCAGCACAGGAAGTAGCCCGAGCCCGAGCGCACGCAGGGTGGTTCCCGCAGCCCCGACGAGACGCTGCCGCTCGGCGAGGAAGCCGGCGAGCGCGATCACGAACAGCAGCTTCCCGAACTCGGACGGCTGGAAGGTGAAGAAGCCGACGTTGATCCACCGGGTCGAGCCGCGTGCGGCCCGGCCGACGACGAGCACGATCGCGATCAGCCCGACGAGCGTCGCGAACACGACCCGCCAGTAGCGTCGGTAGAGGTCGGGGTCGACCAGCGTGGTGACGGCGAGCAGCACACCGCCGACGGCGGCGTAGACGATCTGCTTGTCGAGGTAGTAGCCGGGGTCGTTCGGCACGTCGAACTTGGTCACACCCGCGATCCCCCAGAGACCGACGGCGACGAGCCCTGCCACCCCGGCGAGCAGGATCCAGTCGACCGAGCTCACGACCGTGAGCAGGCCGACGCCCTCCCGCTCCCGCAGCCCCGCCCTCTGTGATCCGGCGTACTCGAGCATCGGTCCTCAGTCGGAGTGGATCGCGCCCAGCTGCTTGACCTGGACGTGGAAGAACTTCGCGAACACCCGCTCCGCTGCGGGAGCGGCCGCCGTGCCGCCGTGCCCGCCGTTCTCGATCACCGCGCAGACGACGAGCTCGGGCTTCGGCGAGACCGGGCCGTAGCCGCACCACCACGACTGATCCTGCTTGCCGATGTAGCCCGGCAGGCTGACGACCTTCTCGGCCGTCCCGGTCTTGCCAGCGATCGGGATCGGGAACGTGCCGAAGACGCCGTAGGACGTCCCGTAGCTCTCGTGCGTTCCCTCGAAGAGCCCTTGCTGGACGATCCGCAGCGTCTGGGGGTCGAGGCCCGGCACCTGAAGCGGCGCGGGCGGGGTAGGCGTCGGCACGATCGTCTGGTTCGGATTCTCGACGTCCATCAGCAGATGCGGTGTCACGAGCTTGCCGCCGTTCGCGAGCGCGGCGTAGAAGCGCGTCATCTGCAGCGGAGTCACGAGCAGGTCGCCCTGGCCGATCGCGAGCTGGATCGAGTTGCCCGGCTTCCAGAGCCGATCGACCTGCCAGCAGCACCTGTCGGTCGCCGCCGTGAACGTGCGGTGCCGCCAGCCGATCGTCGGCACGAGCCCCGTCGACTCGGGACCCACGTCGACGCCGGTCGACTTCCCGAAGCCGAACGCGCGCGCCCACTTCTGCAGCGGCTGGCCGCGGTCGGCGGGCAGCTCGTAGAAGGCGTTGCCGAGGCCGTAGAAGTACGTGTCGCACGAATAGGCGAGGGCGGTCGGCAGGTCCATCGCCTGGTCGACGTACGGGTCCCAGTTGTGGAACGCCTGGTGCGACTTGTCTTCCGGCGCGTAGTAGACCCCTGTGCAGGGCTCGTAGCTGTACGGCGAGAGCAGGTGCTCCTGCATCGCCGCGATCGCGGTCACCGGCTTGAACACCGAGCCCGGCGGATAGGTGCCGGTGAGCGCGCGGTCGAGGGAGGGGTAGTTCTTGTCGAGGGCCGTCGTCGACGTGAGCCCCTGCGCGTCGAGCTCGGCCCGCGTGACGTGACCTGTGAAGACCGAGGGCTCGTACGTCGGTGCGGAGGCGAGGGCGAGGATCGACCCGTCCTCGGGGTTCATCGCGACGATCGCACCGCCGCCCGCCGCCCACTCGCCGTCGGCCTGTGCGAGCGAGATCCCGTACCGAAGCGCATTCTCGGCCGCCTTCTGCAGGCCGAGATCGAGCGTCAGCCGCAGCGCGTGACCGGGCTGAGCCGGCGTCACGAGCGTGCGGGCACTACGGGGCCGGCCGAGCGAGTCGACGCGGATGCGCGCGTGCCCGGGCACGCCGCGCAGGTAACCGTCGTAGGCCGACTCGATTCCCGCCTGCCCGATCTCGTCGCCGGGGGCGTAACCGTCGCTCGCGCGCGTCCGCAACTCGCTCTGCGAGATCTCGCCCACGTAGCCGAGCACCTGCGCGGCGAGCCTGTGATAGGGGTAGTGGCGGACGTAGGTGCGCTCCATCACGACGCCGGGGAACTGGGGAGCGCGCTCGTAGAGATAGGTGAGCATCGCGCGGGGCGCCTCGTCGAGGATCGTGATCGGGGTCAGCCGGTCGCCCGACTCGCGCCGCCGTCTGATCTTCGCCGCGATCTCGTAGAGCGGGACGCGGGTGACCTTCGAGAGCGACCGCAGCTCGTCGTACCGATCCTTGTAGGCCTTGGGCAGATCCGACGACCACAGCTCGATCGCCGTCGCCGCCGCATTCGACACGAGCACCTTGCCGTTGCGGTCGAGGATCGGCCCACGCGGAGCCTGAACGCGCACCGTGCGGAACTGGTTCGCCTGCGTGCGAGCGACGTAGTGCGGGCCGGAGAGCACCTGGAGCGCCCAGAGCCGCAGCAGGAGCGCCGCGAAGACGACGAACACGATTGCCCCGAGGAGACCGACGCGTCGTGCGAGCTTCGGCGTCAGGCGGTACGGCTCGACGACGCTCGCGCCGTCCGCCTGCGGCGGCCGACCCCTGGCCGGGGGCCGTTCGGTGGTCGTCGAGCTAGCCAAGGAGCTGTACCTCGGTCGTCAGGTCGTCCCGGTCGATCGGCCGCAGCAGCCGTCGCACGAGTGCATACACGGGGGCGGTGAGCAGAAGATTCATCGGGATCGCGGCCGCGAAGCCACGGAAGACCGCACCGGCCGGTGCGCTCTCGCCGAGGACGAAGTGGACGACGAGCAGCCCCGCCCCGTAGAGAACGGTGACGACCGCGACCGAGAGGAACGGCGCATGTGCCCGGTCGCGGCCGGTCGTCTCGCCGTAGCGTCCGATCCAGTAGCCGGAGAACGTGAGCACGAGCGAGGTCAGCCCGAGCTCCCCGAGCGTGGCGCTGTCGACGACGATCCCGGCGAAGAAGCCGCCCACGGCCCCGACGACCGAGCCGCGCAGGAGGGCGACGGCGACGAGCGTGACGAGCAGCACGTCCGGGGAGGCTCCGAGCACGTGGATCTGGCTGAAGAACGAGACCTGTGCGACCGCCGCCACGAGCAGCAGGACGGCGGCCTTGACGCCGTCTGCGTAGCTCATCTGCGCTTGGTCGCGACGAGCGCGGCGACCGAGTCCAGCGAGCCGAGGTCCGCGAACGGCTCGACCTGCACCTGCAGGAAGGAGGCGGTGTCCTGGATGCCGACGGAGGAGACCCGCCCGATCGGGATGCCGTAGGGATAGAGATCCGGGTAGCGGGGATCGCGCGTCCCGTCGGTGACGAGCTCGTCGCCCTTCTCGACGACCAGCTGCTTCGCAACCTGGTCGAGGATCAAGCTGTTCCCCTGGCCGTGTCGGATCAGCCCGCGGACGCCGGTTCGCAGATCGCGCGCAGACACGTAGCTGTTCGAGTCGGTGAGCAGCGTGACGACCGAGCTGTCGGCGAAGACGTTCGTGACCCGTCCGACGAGTCCGTCGCCGCTGACGACCGGAGTGTTGATGCGGATTCCCTGGCTCGAGCCGGCGTCGATCGCGATCTGCTGCGCGAAGGGGCCGGCCGGGAAGGAGATGACAGCCGCGTTCACGGCCCGGTACCCGTTCGGGTACGTCTTCCCCTGCTCGTAGTTGAGCAGCGACTCGAGGCCCGCCGCCTTCGCGGCGAGGGCCTTGTTCGCGAGCTCCTCGGCCCGCAGCTGCCGGACCTCGCGCTTGAGCCGGACGTTCTCGGACTTGGCGGCGGTCAATCCGTCGAGATAGTCGTAGGCGTCGTGGAACGGCTGTGCGATCCTCGCGGCTGCGATCTGGAACGGCCGCAGTCCCGAGGAGATGAGCCCCTGCGTGTCGTGCAGCGCGCCGGTGGTGGGCGAGCGGAAGGCGATCGTCAGCAGCGCCAGCGCCACGAGCACGAGCACCGTGAGGACCGTCCGTCGGACGAATGCGCTGCGGGCTTTCGACGGGTACGGATTCGACTTCGAGCGCTGCACGGATGACGCCAGCACCGCAGCCCGCGCCGTGCGGTTCGGGGGAGCCACCCGGGCAGGTTACCGCGAGAAGCGGCGCTCCAGCCCACAAGGTCCGCGAAACCGTGCTTCCCTGACCTCCCCGCGGAAGAGCACCGTCGGCCTAGACACTATGGCGGCTGAGTAGCCGCGGCTGTTCGAGGGCCGGACCCTCTTGATTGCAGATCGGGGGTTTGTCTGGCCGGAGACTGGCTCCGGCTGACCCCATGCAACGAGAGGAGGGTCCGGCCGTGACCGCAACGATGACATGGGTGGGGCTCGACGTCCACGCCCGCTCGACCCACGCCGCCGCGATCGATCGCGAGAGTGGTGAGCTGAGTCGCGCGCGCTTCGGTGCCGGCGTCGATCCCGTGGTGGACTGGCTGCGCGAGTTGCCGCAGCCGGTGCATGGCTGCTACGAGGCCGGTCCGACCGGGTATGCGCTCTACCGTGCTGCCGAGGCGGCCGGAGTCCGCGTCGACGTCGTCGCGCCGTCGAAGACGCCGCGGGCTGCCGCCGATCGGATCAAGACCGACCGCAAGGACGCCGAGCTGCTCGTGCGGCTGCTGCTGGCGGGGTCGCTGTCGGTGGTCGCGGTCCCCTCGGCGAGCT
>Ga0335085_10011301_pt1 | contig 13262 bp, 9 predicted proteins | sample Lox_Sample_45_FD_206712 | JGI IMG/M metagenome (GOLD analysis project Ga0335085, IMG submission 206712) | Soil microbial communities from Loxahatchee National Wildlife Refuge, Florida, United States - Lox_Sample_4.5 | ecosystem: Environmental > Terrestrial > Soil > Wetlands | place: USA: Florida...
CAAGTGCCGCCGGTGGTCTACCAGGCGTATGCCGGTGCGATCCTCGGCGTGCCCACCGTGGTGCTGATCCTGCTGGCTGCCATCGGCATTGCGACATTTGTCGCCCGCACGCCGTTCTATTACGCGCTGCGCGCAACTGGCGGCAACATGCAGGCTGCCTATCAGTCCGGCGTCCCGGTCGCGCGTGTTCGCATCGGTGCATACGCGACCTCCGGCCTGTTCGCCGCGCTGGCGGGGCTCGCCCTGGTGGGCGAGACGGCGTCCGGCGATCCGCTCATCGGCGGCGCATTGACCCTTTCGTCGGTGACCGCGGTCGTGCTCGGTGGCACCGCGCTCAAGGGCTGCATCGGCGGGGTCGCAGGAAGCGTCCTCGGCGCATTCATTCTCGGCCTCATCAACAACGTCATCTTCTTCGCACAGCTGCCGTTCGAATGGCAGGGGCTGATCCAGGGCGTGATCATTCTTGCGGCACTCGCAGGAGGCGTGGTGATGGCGCGCGGCAGGAACGCGTGATGCGCGCCTGGTTGTACGGTGTGCTGCGCAAGCCGCTTTCGATCGCGGCGATCGCGATCGTCGTGCTGCTCGTCGCCGGCGAGTTGCTGTCTCCCGGCTTCGTCTCCGCACGGCAGTTGGTCACGCTGCTCAAGGTCGCCGCGCTGCTTGGCGTCGTGGCAGCCGGTCAAAATCTGGTGATCCTTGGCGGGCGCGAGGGCATCGATCTGTCGGTCGGCGGGATCATCTCGTTCACCGCCTTCCTGGCCGGCAACCTCATGCACCAGCAGGACGCGCTGCTTGCACAGAGCATCGCGCTGGTGCTCGCCGTTGGCCTTGCCACCGGGCTGGTGAGCGGCCTCGGCGTGACGTTGCTGCGCATCCCGCCGCTCGTCATGACGCTCGGCATGTTGGGCGTGGTGCAGGGCGGGCTCGTGCTCCTGACGCGAGGCGTCCCTTCAGGGCGCGCCGCGCCCGCGCTGAGCCGAATCGTGAACGAGCCACTGCTCTTCGGCGTGCCGGGCATCGTGCTCATTTGGGTGCTGATCGGCGTCGCACTCGCGCTCGTCCTGCGGCGTACCACGTACGGCTTCAACATCTATGCGATCGGCAACAACGAGGCGGCGGCGGCACTCGCCGGCGTCCCCGTGCGCCGCACGCGTGCGCTGCTGTACGCGCTCAGCGGATTCTTCGCCGCGGCAGCCGGCATCCTCTTGCTTGGCTACACCGAGTACGTGTTCGTGGGTGCCGGCGATCAATACATGCTTCCTTCGATCATCGCGGTCGTCATCGGTGGAACCTCGCTCGCGGGCGGCAGTGGGGGGTATTTCGGAACCATGGCCGGCGCGATTGTGCTGGTGCTGCTCCAGAGCATCCTGACTACCCTCAACATCCCGCCGTTCGGGCGGCAGATCGTCTACGGCCTGACATTGCTTGCGCTCATGTTGCTCTATGGGCGGCAGCGCACTCTGCGGGCTTGAGAGTGCATTTCCCGGGGAAGACATCTTCGCGACGTGCACTCCGTCGTCGTTGCCATGGACCCTTGCCAAGCCCTCGCTCAGGACGCCGGCAAACGTCGCGCGCCGAGTGCGACGCCGTCGGCCATTGCCTTGATGACAGGATCGCGATCCGTCACGATGCCGAACACCCGATGTCGGCCGGGCCTGTCGCTGCCGAGTGCGGGTCCAGGCGTTCCGCAATCTGGTCGCGATCGGCATTCCGCCGCACGAGGACGCACGGCGTGTCTTGACCTACACGGCCGACTACCCCAGCACGCGCGAACCCGGGCGGCTCCGCCACGGCGCGCATGCCAACATCATCGTGCTGGCCCCGATCGGGCAATTGCCCGACACGTTGCGCGGGGGAGAACCCATTGAACTCGTTGATGCTTGACGAGGCACGCTCGGCCCCTGAGCGTGTCGCCGACCAGCTCGCCCGCGACGACGACCGCTACGCGGCGCTCGGGGCGCGGCTGCGCGCGAACCCGCCCGACAGTGGCGTAGTGACGGTCGCGCGCGGCAGTTCGCACCATGCGGCAAACTTCTTCTCGTACCTCGTGATGGCGCGCTATGGCAGGCTCGTGACGTCGCTGCCGATGTCGCTCGTCACGCTGTACGGCGCGCCGCTCGTGACGCGCAACACGCTCGCAGTTGGCATCTCGCAGTCAGGCCGCAGCCCGGACCTGATCGAGCCGATCAAGTTGTTCCGCCGCGGCGGCGGGACGACCGTTGCCCTGGTGAATGTCGTCGATTCGCCCCTCGCGGAAGCGGCCGAATGGCAGCTGCCGCTCCACGCAGGAGCGGAGCGCAGCGTCGCGGCGACGAAGAGTTTCATCTGCTCGCTGTCCGCAGGGGCGCGGCTGGTCGGTCAATGGATGCACGACGACGAACTGCTCGCCGCGTTGAACGAGCTGCCGGAAGCGCTCGAACGCGCGTGCGCGCTCGACTGGTCAGCCGGCATCGCCGCGCTTGCGGGTGCCGAGCGGATGATGGTGATCGGCCGCGGCACCGGCTTCGGCATCGCGCAGGAGGCGGCGTTGAAGTTCAAGGAGACCTGTGGGATCCAGGCCGAGGTGTTCAGCAGCGCCGAGGTGCAGCACGGTCCAATGGCACTCATCGATGCTGGTTATCCGCTGCTCGTCTTCGCGCCGCGTGGCGCGGCACAGGATGGCCTCTTGACGCTCGCAGAGCAGATGCGCGCACGCCGCGCCAACGTGCTCCTTGCCGCTCCGAGCGATATCGGAGAGCGCCAGCTGACCCTCGTGACGACCGGGCTGCCAGACTTCGACCCGATCGCCGCTGTGCAAAGCTTCTATCTGCTGGTCGAGGCGGTTGCACGCGCCCGCGGGCGCAACCCTGACGAGCCGCCGCATCTGAACAAGGTGACCAGAACGTTGTAGGTGCGACGGACCAGACCGAGTCGCCCCAAGGTTGGTCCCGGAGTGGAGGGGCTTGAACTTGGTAGGAGCGACTGGTTCGACCCGACTTCAGCCATTTGCTCAACCGCACCGCATTCACCGACTGCTGCGACAGCGGCAGCCACGGTGAACCGCTGCGCGTGGACCGACCCTGTCTAAGACGGAGCTCGATGGCCGCGCGCGGTCTATCGCCTGGTCGCGACTTCGGTCGCGGCGTCACGACGTCACGGGTAATCCACCACCGTGACCGGTACGTCCGGGTTGGCGATCGTCGATGAGCCTCCGACGCCGTTGACGACGTTCAGGATGCCGCCGCGGCCTTTCGAGGCGTCGAGGAAGATCGTGAGCAGATCATGCAGGCTGCCGGCGGCGAGCGACGCCGGGACCTCGAATGCGTTCGAAGCGAAGATGTCGAGGCCCTGGTTGAAGAAGCTGTAGCTGCCCATGCCATATCCGCTGAAGCTCGTCACGGAATCGGCGACCTTGAGCGCAGGCCAGCCCAATACACCCGGAGCTTCCATCCACGCCGTCTGGCTTGGTGGGTCGTAGGGCATCTCGTTCTGGAAGAAGATGACGCTGCCGCCATTGCCGTTCCAGTTCACTTCCGACTTCTGATAGTGCTCGACGAACAGACCGTACGCGGTCACGTTGTCGCCGTTGACGATCAGCCCGGTGTCGGCGGTATTGAGCGTCCAGCCCACGCCGTTGCCGTGATCGGCGCGCCAGGCCCAGACGTTGTCGAGCAGGACGTTGTCGCTGTTCACGACGAGGCTGACCTTCGCCTTGCCGGCAGTCGCGCCGCCGATCCGGAAGAACACGTCGGAGAGCGTCGTCGGGTTGGCCGGATTGCTCCGATGGGCCTTTGGCGTGCCCACCTGCAGCAGGACTGGCGAGCTCACCGGCCCGGCATCGAACATCAGCCCGGACACCTTGACCCCGGGGACGTCGGCAATCGACATAGCGATTTGACCGTTGTCCGGCACGAGCGTCGGGAAGCCCAGGCCAAGCACCACCGTGTCGGCGCGCGAGACAACCAGCGTGTGGTCGAGGTGGTAGATGCCGGGCGTCAGGATCAGGTTGAAGCCGAGCGCAAGTGCGATGTTCATCAGGGACACGGGGTAGTTCGGCTTGGCGATGAAGAAGCGTTCGATCGGCAGGGACGTACCGGCGCCTTGGCCGTTGGCGCCCCATGTTGTCCCGGTGGAATTGGTCTGCACCGCGGGGACGAACACCTTGTAGTGGCCATTGGCGTCGAGGTATGGATACGGCGCTTCGCGCGTCACCGGACTGGCCGCGAGCGTCGTGTACGGGCCGCCGCACGATGCACTGGCGGGGAAACAGTTCGCAGGCGCTCCGACGACGCCCGAGAAAACCTGGTTCCACACGCCGTTCGTCCAGCCGTCGAGATTGCTGTTGCGGACCATCCATTGTTGCTGCGAGCCGTTGATCACGGTGCCGCCGCTGAACTGCGAGTCGGCAATGAAACCTCCGCTCGCGAATGAGGGACCCGTGCAATAGTCCATCAAGGTCAGGTTGCCGCCGGTGATGTTCACGCGCCGCATTGGCGCTGCCTGCGACACGGCCCAGAAGTTGCCCGTATAGCAGCCGAAATTCTGCTGTGTGATGTTGATGGTCAGGTTCGACAACGAACGCCAGAAGTTGTTGAGTGCGACGCAGCCGGAGGCGTCGCACTGGTTGTAGACGTTGATCGAGCCGTTGATGACGACGTCTGTCGGGGACAGGCCGAGGCCCGCGACGCTGGTGTAGTAGCCCACCTGGAAATTGAGGGGCGCGGCAGCGGATCCGTATGTGCCGGGCTTGAACAGGAGCGCCCAGCGCGGCGAACCGAACTGGTTGGAGACCTGCTCGTTCGCAATGGCGTCGACGGTTGCCTGGATCTGACTAGTCGGCATGCTGGGGTCGAAAATCATCACGTTCGGTCCGACGATCGACTGGACGGATACGACCGGCGAAGCTGCCTGAGCTCTGGCGTCGACTGCGGCGCTCGACATGATGAGGGTGCAGGCCGCGGCAAGGGCAAGACGGGCTCGGTTCCCTCGGGGACTTCCGCTGCCGCCATTCGTGTCGTAGAGATCGCTCGATTGCATCATCGTTGTCTCCTTCGTTGTGTACGTCCGCCGGCTCGGCGCGCCGGGACTTGCCGAGAGTCAAACTACTCTGATCCAAATTGATTCATCTGACAATGGTTGGCGCGCCGGCAGTCATTGGTCTCGTTCAACCGGCAGACGACTGATATCAACACCCATCTTTCGCTACGCTCACGCCTTCTCTGTTTTCACCGGTTGCAGTGAAGAACGCAACGACGCGCCCCCGTGTTTTCGTATTTCGAAAGACTTGTCGACCCGTATCCCGACGCGCCTGCGCCGCCGCCGCCGGCGACCTTTGGCGCATTCGTCTGGGCGGCCACGGATGGCACGCGCGCTTACATCGCACTGATGACGCTGTTCACGGCCGCGATCGGTGCATTCGAAGCGCTACTGTTCGCGATGTTGGGCAATGTGATCGACTGGCTCGCCGATGCGCGGCCGCAAACGTTCTGGCGAGAGCACGGCACCACGCTGGCGTTGCTCGCGCTGGTGCTCGTAAGCAGCATCGCGCTCGCCCTCCTGCAGTCGCTGTACAAACAGCAGACGCTGGCGGGCAACCTGCCGATGCGGCTGCGCTGGAACTTCCACCGGCTGATGCTCGCGCAGAGCATGACGTTCTTCCAGGACGAATTCGCCGGCCGCATCGCGACCAAGGTGATGCAGACCGCGCTCGCAGTGCGCGACGCATGGATGGTGTTCGGCGACATCCTCGTCTACGTGATCATCTACTTCGTCACGATGAGCGCAATCCTCGGCGCCTTCGACCTGCGGATGATCGGGCCGTTCCTCCTGTGGCTCGGCCTGTACGGCATCTCGATGTGGTACTTCGTACCGCGGCTGGCGCGTGTGGCGCAGGAGCAGGCCGACGCGCGCAGCCTGATGACCGGCCGCATCACCGACGCGTACACCAACATCGCGACCGTCAAGCTGTTCTCCCACTCGCAGCGCGAGGCAACCTATGCAAAGGCTGCGATGCAGGAGTTCATGGCGACCGTGCACCGGCAGATGCGCTACGTCACCGGATTCGAGACGGTCAACCAGATCCTGAGCGTTGTGCTGATCGGCTCGACGGCCGGGATGGCGTTGTGGCTGTGGACACGCGGTGACGTGGGCGTGGGGGCGGTCGCCGCGGCCGCGGCGATGGCGATGCGCCTGAACGGCATCTCGCACTGGATCATGTGGGAGATGGCGGCGCTCTTCGAGTACGTCGGCACCGTGCAGGACGGCATGCTGACGTTGTCGAAGGCGCATACGGTGGTGGACCGCGCGGATGCGCGCCCGATCCGCATCACGCGCGGCGAGATCCGCTTCGAGCATGTAACGTTCTCGTATGGCGGCCTGCGGACCGTGATCGACGAATTCAATCTGACGATTGCGCCGGGCGAGAAGATCGGGCTGGTAGGCCGTTCCGGTGCAGGCAAGAGCACGATCGTCAACCTGCTGCTGCGTTTCTACGACCCCGCGCACGGCACCATCCTGATCGACGACCAGGACATCGCGCATGTCGCCCAGGACAGCCTGCGCGCGCAGGTGGGCATGGTGACGCAGGACACGTCGCTACTGCATCGCTCGGTGCGCGAGAACCTCCTCTACGGCCGGCCCGACGCGACCGACGCGCAGATGATGCGCGCCGCCGAGCGCGCAGAGGCGCACGACTTCATCCTCTCGCTGACCGATCCGAAAGGTCGGCGCGGCTACGACGCGCACGTAGGCGAGCGCGGCGTCAAGCTGTCAGGCGGCCAGCGCCAGCGCGTGGCAATCGCGCGCGTGATGTTGAAGGACGCGCCGATCCTCGTGCTCGACGAAGCCACCAGCGCACTCGACAGCGAGGTCGAAGCCGCGATCCAGGGCAGCCTCTATCGGCTGATGGAAGGCAAGACGGTGCTGGCGATCGCGCACAGGCTGTCGACGATCGCCGCGATGGACCGGCTGCTCGTGATGGACCACGGCCGCATCGTCGAGCAGGGTACGCATCAACAATTGCTGGCGCTCGGCGGCATCTACGCTCGGCTGTGGGCGCATCAGAGCGGCGGCTTCCTGGGTGAAGAGCAAGGCGATGCGGAGCCCGCCGCGCTGTACGCCGGCGCAACAGCGGAGAGCTTGCGTGGCACTGAGTCAGGAGCCAGAACCCGACTTGCAGCGCACGAGGATCTGGTCCGCGGCCTGCCTCTGGGCGACGACGCGTTTCGTGACGGGTAGGGCTGCGCGTTCATGCGACTGTCGCTTGCCCATTGCGTCGAAAGATGGATGCCATGGATGCCGACCTGCACCAGCGGGCGCACGAACGCGGCGAACGTCTCGGCGAAGCTCGCGAGCGCCGGCTCGGGAGCGGCCGGATCCGTTTCAAGTGCGACTTGAGCAGCGCGGTATTGCGATCGACCAGCTTTTCCGTCACATCGAGCGGCGGGGATGCGCGCACGCAGCGCACGCGCCAGCATCGCCGCCGCGCGAGCAGCTGTCATCGAGTGGAGCGCTGTCGAGCGGCAGAGGCTCGAGTGCGCGCCACCCCGCCGTGTTCACGATCGGATCGCCGATGCACACATGGGCTTGGCTTCTCGTGCCACGTAAGATCCTCCGCTGCCTTCAATGGCAGATCTGGGGACCAGGCGATGCAACGCGCAAGCATCGGTCGTGCTGTCTTTGCGGCGACGATGATCGTCCTCGGAATACTGGGCCTCGCTAAAGGCGATTTCGCTCCGATATGGGAGGGAGTACCGAAGAGTGTGCCCGCACGCGAGTTGCTGGCTTATCTCTGCGCCCTCGTCTCCGTTACATGTGGCGTCGGCTTGCTGTGGCGGTGCGCGGCCGCTGCCGCGGCGCGCGTGCTGCTCGGCTGGCTTCTGATTTGGTTGCTGCTGTTCAAAGTGCCGGTCATCGCTCGTGCGCCCATGGCGGAAGTCTCCTGGGAAAGTGGCGGTGAGACGATGGTGATCGTGGCTGCTGCTTGGGTGCTGTATGCCTGGTTCGCCGCTGACTGGGACAGGCGGCGACTCGGTTTCGCGACTGGCGACACGGGCGTGCGCATCGCGAGGGTTCTCTACTCCGTGGCGTTGATCCCGTTCGGTCTTTCTCACTTCGCATATGTCAAGGAAACCGCCGCGCTGGTGCCTGGCTGGTTGCCGTCGCCTCCAGCGTGGGTGTATCTCACCGGCGGTGCCTACCTCGCTGCGGGGCTGGCTGTGCTCACAGGTGCTTATGCGCGGCTGGCAGCAACACTATCGGCGGTGCAGATGGGCGGGTTCACACTGCTGGTATGGGTGCCGATTCTGGTAGCCGGCTCGACGGATGCCTTTCATTGGAGCGAGAGCTTTCTCTCTTGGGCGCTGACGGTCAGTGGTTGGGTGGTGGCGGATTCGTATCGCGGGATGCCCTGGCTCTCGATTGGCAAGCGCTAGCGGGAAATGCGTCGAAGCTGGGTGCCCTGCGCGGGCTAGCCGGATTTCGAAGTCGGTACGGACGATGCCGCCGCCGAAGGTGGCATCGAGCTTGCCGTCGGTATTCACGCGCACCACCGCGAAATCGGATGCCGATGCTTGCGTGGTTCCACGAATCCGGCAAACAGTACCTTGCCGTCGCCTTGTACCGCGAGTCCGGTGCCGCTGATGATCGGCACTGTGATCGGACCGAACGTCGTATCGACGCCGCCGCTGGCGTCACCGCCGCAACGCGATGGCCGGGAAAGTCCAGCCGTTGAACAGATGATCAGCGACAAGGGGGAGATACTCGCACCTCCCGCCTCGTCGCCTGTTACTCACGGCCCCGCTCAGGGGCCAAGTCGGTCATTGCACGACCAACGTTTCGGCATGCGCCGAAGCCAGCTTGGGCAGCGTGAGCGTCAGCACGCCGTCCACATACTTCGCAACCGCCTTGGTGCGATCGACCTCGAAGCCGAGCGTGAAGACGCGGCTTGCGAAGCCGTAGCTCAGTTCATCGCGCAGGAAGCGAACGTCCTTTTTCTCGTAGACGGGCTTCTTGTACTCGGCGGTGATCATCACCTGGCGACCGTCGATCTCGACGTGGATGTCCTCCTTCTTCATGCCCGGGATCCCGGCGGTGACGATGTACGAATCATCCATCTCGACGATTTGCAGCGGGATTTGCGGCGTCTCAGGCGCCGGCTCCCAACGGAACCGCTGCATGAAGTTGCGGAATGCATCGTCGAACAAGAAAGGCTCTGGAGTAAACATGCTTGGCAGACGAGTGATGTTCATGACATTACCTCTTAGCCTTGGCACGCGGCCAGACGCCGCGCGGCCACCACCGTCCGACTGACTTGCAACGCCAGTCATCTCTTGTGAAGTGACGGCAGCAAGTCCACTCTAAATCAACCACGCGCCGCCGCATTGACCCGGATCAGTACCGTGCGAGATATGTGCACCTCGGTGTCCGAGGCGGCAGCAACTGATGCCGTTGCTTGCCACCAGTGGCCGGTACCAACTGCTGGGTCAATAGCTGCCCCTCGTCGCGGTCGCTGCCTTCCAGAAGAAGTAGGCGCACCAGGCTGCGCGTGGTTCGCTGCATTCGGGTATCTGCACCACCGTGTGCCCCGCGCGCTCGAGCGCATATCCGCCTTCCGCTGAGCGGGCGAGAACAAGAGGTTCGCCCATTTCCTGCATCGTCTGGTTGAACGTTGCGATGTCCACGAACGTGGCGAGCAGCGCCCATTCCTCGCGGCGCACGGCACTCGCCCGCTCGGCGATACCCAGGCGTGTGATCACGTCGGCCAGCTCGGCGAACTTCCTTTCCGCGGTGCTGCTGAAAAGCGGATCGGGTTTGTCGAAGACAGCGAAATCGACCTCGTCGAGATCGTCGCGAGAAAGTCCGTCCTTCGCCAAGGGAAAAAAATGCTGTTCCTCCATCTGCATATGACGCCGGTAGAAATCGCCGTATGCGGTCAGCTCCTTCGCGAGTTCACCTTGCGACCGAGGCGGGTCATGTTGCGATTTACCTATGATTTGCCGCAGGTTCCGCGTCATGCCCGCCAGTTGCGTGTGTTCTTCGACCAGATCCGTGAGCGACTGCGCGAGCGCAGGGAATCGGCGGATCAGCTTCCGGTAGAGCGCGTCCTCCTTGGGGTGGTGGCATTGGTCGGGATAGCCCGACAGATACTCGAAGGCGATTTCCAGCAAGCCGTAGTTCACGGGGACAGTGCGCGCCATGTTCGTCGCTTGCTGCTGAACGAATCCAAGCAAGCTCTCCGTCCTGCGGTGCTCCAGTTCGAGTGTGGCGATGATGTCTGACATGGCGAGATATATCGGCAGCCGTCGCACCGGCCAGACCGCACGAACGCACTTTCTCGAGTGCGTTCATGAGTGCTCGGCTTCACCCTTTGCGTTTGGCGTGAATCGTCATTTCACGCGCAACTCATTTTGCCCGATTCGGCAGGCTGAACAGGTATGTCGCGGGCACGCGTGCCTTCGCGACGCCGGGGCCCTTGTAAGCCGGCATAAGGCTGCACGTTCGATCCGGCACTGGATTGATCGCAATCAGTTGCGGTGCGTCCGATGACGCTTTCTGTGACACCGGTACGCGGAAGACGCAGGGCACATCGTGCCCTCGCTTTACTGTCGATACCCGCTCTTCACGTGGACGTCCGCCAGTGGTTGTTCAAGCGCGAGCCGCGGCCAGCGCACGAATGCGCGACGACATCGCCTCAGGGACGCTGACGCTCGCTTCGATCGCGGCCAACAGCGCCAACGCTGCCGCGCAGGTGCCTTCGTACCCGGGCGCCCAGCGCGTGAGATTGGCGGCTGTGGCAGGCAGCCGTTGCTCCACCCGGCGGTCCACGCTGAAGGGGTCGCGCTGTACGGCAGTCGACGCCGATCCTTGCTCCAACAACTCGAGCACGCGATCGAGAGCGTGCACCTGGACCATTCGCATGGCCGCCAGCCGCTCGCCGCGCGCGTGGCGTTGCAGGCCGACCAGCAGGTCGGAGAGTGCTTCACCGACGAGCCACTGCCTGCCCGCGGGAGCCGGCATTCGGCGCACCGGTGTAGCAAGGGCATCGGGCACCTCTTCACGTCGCCAGACGAAACGGCCCGCCGCATAAGGAATGTCCGTCAACTCATGCAGCTCGAACACGGCAAACTCGCAGAACATGCCGTCGGCCATCAGTGCCTTGTGGCCATCTGCCGTGTTCTGGAAGTGCCAGCTGAGCGGGTGTGCGCCAGCGAGCCATGACAGTTCATCGATGTAGCGCGCTTTGGCGCCATCTCGCACCAGCACGAAGAAATCAAGGTCCGACCACTCGTCCGCCCGTGCGATCTCACGGCCGGCCGAGCCCAGTGCAAGCAGCGCGAGCGCGTCCTCGCGGGCCGCCAATGCAGCGGCGATCGCCTGCAGGCGGTCTTGAATGCGTTGCACTGCTGCGGAACGATGGTTGGAGTCTTCCATGGTGATTCCGTTTGTGTGCAGGCCGGCAAGGCGACGCTCGCACACCGTTGTGCCTCGGCCGCACTTGGTCGTCGCTGCGGAACGTGGTTGCGCAGACCTCGCGCTCAGCCGCCGATCGCTGCTTGTGCTGCGGCCAGCCGGGCGATCGGGACACGGTACGGCGAGCAGCTCACGTAGTCGAGACCCACGCGGTGGAAGAAGGCCACCGAGACCGGATCGCCGCCATGCTCGCCGCACACGCCGATTTCGATGCCCGGTCGCACCGCGCGGCCCTTCTGCACTGCCGACTCGAGCAGCAGCCCCACGCCCTTGACGTCGATCGAACGGAACGGGTCGCGCTCGTACATGCCCTGCTTCAAGTACTCGGGCAGGAACTTGCCGGCGTCGTCGCGCGAAAAGCCCATCGTCATCTGCGTCAGGTCGTTGGTGCCGAACGAGAAGAACTCGGCGGCACGTCCGATGCTGTCGGCGACGAGTGCGGCGCGCGGTGTCTCGATCATCGTGCCGAGCAGGAAGTCGATGCGTTCGCCGCGCTCGGCGAACACCCGCTCGGCCGTGCGCCGAATCACCGCCGCCTGCGCGTTGAACTCGCGCACGGTGCCCACAAGCGGCACCATGATCTCGACCTTGACCGCAGCTCCCTTGGCGCGCGCGTCGAGCGCGGCCTCGATGATCGCGCGCGCCTGCATCTCGCTGATCTCGGGATAGGTGATGCCGAGGCGGCAGCCGCGATGCCCGAGCATCGGGTTGAACTCGGCGAGTTCGTCGACGCGCATGCGGATCCGCGCTACCGGCACCTGCATCTGCGCCGCCAACTCGCGCTGGCCGGCCTCGTCGTGCGGCACGAATTCGTGCAGCGGCGGGTCGAGCAGGCGGATCGTCACCGGCAGGCCGCTCATCTCTCGCAGCAGCCCCTCGAAATCCGCGCGCTGGATCGGCAGCAGCCTGGCGAGCGCCTTGCGGCGGCCGGCCTCGTCGTCGGCGAGGATCATCTCGCGCATCGCGATGATGCGCTCGCCCTCGAAGAACATGTGCTCGGTGCGGGCGAGGCCGATGCCGGTCGCGCCGAGGCGGCGCGCAATCTGCGCGTCGTGCGGCGTGTCGGCGTTGGCACGCACCGCGAGGCGCTTGTGGCGGTCGGCCAGCGCCATCAGCTTGCCGAAATCGCCGCTGAGCTCGGCATCGTGCGTCTCGATGCGCCCGTCATAGACCTCGCCGGTGGCGCCGTTGAGCGAGATCCAGTCGCCTTCATTCCACACACTACCGTCGATCGTGACGTTGCGTACCTTGGGGTCGACGCGGACGGCGCCCGCGCCGGAGACGCAGCACTTACCCATGCCGCGCGCGACGACGGCCGCGTGCGACGTCATACCGCCGCGCGCGGTGAGGATGCCCTTGGCCACGCTCATGCCGCGCAGGTCCTCGGGAGAAGTCTCCTGGCGCACGAGGATCACGTCCTTGCCGCGCCGGCACCAGTCCTCGGCTTCGTCGGCGAAAAAGACGATCTGTCCGCTGGCTGCACCAGGACTGGCCGGCAGGCCGCGCGCGATCACCTTGGCCGACCGCAGCGCGGCGGCGTCGAACACAGGGTGCAGCAGGTCGTTCAGCCGGTCCGGCACCACGCGCAGCAGCGCGGTCTTTTCGTCGATCAGACCCTGCTCGAGCATCTCCATCGCGATGCGCACCATCGCCGCCCCGGTGCGCTTGCCGCTGCGCGTCTGCAGCATCCACAGGCGACCTTCCTGGATCGTGAACTCCAGGTCCTGCATGTCCTTGAAGTGGTTCTCGAGCGTGGTCTCGGCCTGCAGCAGCTCGGCGTAGATCCCGGGCATCAGCTCCTCGAGCGAGGGGTA
>Ga0335085_10011302_pt1 | contig 13261 bp, 6 predicted proteins | sample Lox_Sample_45_FD_206712 | JGI IMG/M metagenome (GOLD analysis project Ga0335085, IMG submission 206712) | Soil microbial communities from Loxahatchee National Wildlife Refuge, Florida, United States - Lox_Sample_4.5 | ecosystem: Environmental > Terrestrial > Soil > Wetlands | place: USA: Florida...
GGTGAGCGGTGAGGCGTGAGACGTTCACGTGAGAGGTGAGAGGCGAAGACGTGAGAGGTTCGTGAGAGGTAACAAGGGCGCGTCGTGCTTCTCACGTCCTTGGATCTCACCTCTCACGTCAACGTCTCACCCTTCACATCTTCTCACAGTCGGGTTCATTCGCCTCCCCTCACCATGGCCACCGAGTGTCTCGGTGCGGGCATCGGCGTCTGCCTCACCGACCCCCAGATCTCCCGATTCAGCACGTCCTCGTCCGCCAGGTCCGGCGCCCGGAACACCCGCGGGTCGAGCCGCGAGTGGCCGCCGAGGGGATTGACCTCCTGGAGCGGCCAGCGTGACGGCAGGGCCGCGTACGGCGCGGTGTCTGGCGCCGTCGTGAACGCCGGGAACAGCGGCGTGGCGGCGGCGTCGTACTGGCTGAGCGGCGGAAGGCCGAGGATCAGCTCGATGGTGCGCAGCACCGAGGCGGTCGTGTAGAACGTGCTGTCCACCATGCCGCGCCGCGCGTACGGGGTCAGCACCAGCAGCGGCGAGCGGTGCGCGTCCACGTGGTCGGGACCGTTCTGCGCGTCGTCCTCGAGCACGAACACCGCCGACTCCTTCCAGAACCGCGAGCGGGAGAGCGCCTCGACGATCCGGCCGAGCGCCCGGTCGTTCTCGGCCACCATGGCGCGGGGCGACGGCCTCCCCGGCTGACGGCCGTAGGTGTGGTCGTTGGGCAGGTCCAGGATCATCAGCTGCGGGAGGTCGCCGCCGTCCTCGGCCAGCCGCAGCTCGCGCAGGAACTCGTCGGCGCGCGCGCTGTCCGGCACGTCGAGGTCCCAGCCGGTGAAGCGCCGGTCCGTGATCGCGTCGAGGTTCCGGTCGTCGGCGCGCGAGACCCCGGCGACCGAGTCCCACCGGCACATCTCGCCGTAGTTCCGTGCCGAGACGCCGGCACGGCGCGCGGCGTCCCAGATGTACCCCGCCAGCGGGTCCATCGCCGGGAGGCCGGCGGTGAAGTCCCAGTCGCGGCGGCCGCTGTAGTTGGCGGGCCAGGTCTTCTCGTTGTAGTCGCCCGCGATGGCGGCGTCCGACCACATGTGCCCGTCGGCGCTCACGTCGCCGTTCACGTAGAAGTTGTCGAACAGGACGAACTGCCGGGCCAGCGCGTGGGCGTTGGGGGTCACCGAGTCGCCGAACAGCGTCAGCCGCGGATCGCCGTCCCCGCGCGGGTCGTCGCCGAACACCTGGTCGTAGGTGCGGTTCTCCCGGATGACGTACAGCACGTGGCGGATGGGCGAGCGCTCGGCGGTGTCGCGGGGGATGGGCGAGGCGACCGGCCAGGGCTGGCGCGCCAGCAGCTCGTCGCGGTAGGGCGAGTTGGCCAGGACCTGCCGCGTCCAGCGCCGCAGGGTGGCCGCGTCCGGCACCGGGATCCGGGACACGCTGCCGACGAGCAGGGCGCCGATGTACTGGCTGCGCCGGGAGCCCGGGGTCGTCGGTCCCTGCGGGTTGGGGCCCGCGCCCGTGCCCTTGCCGTTGGCGACGTACAGCGTGCGGCCGTCGCGCGACAGGGCCACCGCGGTCGGGTACCACGCCGTCGGAATCAGTCCCGCCACCGTCGGCCCGTCCTCGCCGCCGAGGCGGACGACCGCCACGTCGTTGTTGTCGGCGTTGGCGACGTACAGCGTGCGACCGTCGGGCGCGAGCGCGATGGCGTTGGGCCCGGAGCCGTGCGGTGCCCGCGCCGTCAGGCCGAGCGCCACGGTGTGGGCGACCCGTCCCTCCCGCAGGTCCACGAGCGACACCACGTCGGCCGCCGCGTGCGCGACGACCAGCGTCCGGCCGTCGCGCGCGAGCGCGAGCGCGGAGGGACGCGGCGGCACGACCAGCGGCGGGCGCGGCGTCAGCGCGGCGTCCGCCACCCCGTAGACGCTGATGGTGCTGTCGCCCCAGTTCGAGACGTACAACGTCTTCCCATCGCGCGAGAACAGCGCCGAGTACGGATGGCTGCCGGTCGCGGCCGCGGCCAGGCGCCGCAGCGGCGACGCGCCGAGCAGGTAGACGGAGTCGCACAGGTCGCCCACCACCGCGAGGCGGCCGCCGTTCGGCGCGAGCCCGAGGCCGGAGGCGAACAGCGACGCGCCGGAATCCGCCAGCACGACGCTGTCGGCGCGCGCCCACCGCAAGCCGCTCTCGGCGAGCCGCCACACCCGGTTGGTCGTCCCGCCCGAGACGAACACGGCGCCGTCCTTCCGCACCGCCAGGCCCAGCCACGTCGCGCTCAGCGCCAGGGAGTCGGTCACCGCCCAGCGCGCCGCGTCGATCGTGACCAGCCCCTCGGTCGAGTAGCCGCTGGTCAGCGCGAGCACGCGGCCGCCGCCCGGCGCGAGCGCCAGCGCCAGCGGGAGCGTCCCGACGCTCACCGTGCGGCCCGCCGGGGTGATCCGCCAGCCGTTGGCCAGCAGCGTCGTGCCGTCGGGCTGGCGCCCGGGCACGAGGCGACCCCGCACCACGAAGGCGGCGGCGGCGAGGGCGAGGACGGACAGGGCGGCGACGGCGAGGCGCTGGCGCATGGGTTCGCATCGGATGAAGGGATGCGTAAATTGCCCACCCATGACCCCTTCCAACAAGAGCGGCGCGCCGGAGCTCGACCAGCAGTGCATCAACACCATCCGCACCCTGGCGATGGACGCGGTCCAGCAGGCGAACTCGGGGCATCCCGGGACGCCGATGGCGCTCGCGCCGCTGGCCTACGTGCTCTACACCCGCCACCTCCGCCACAGCCCCGGGCGTCCCGACTGGCCCGACCGCGACCGCTTCGTGCTCTCGTGCGGCCACGCGTCGATGCTGCTGTACGCGACGCTGCACCTCACCGGGTACGGGCTGTCGCTCGACGACCTGCGTCGGTTCCGGCAGTGGGGGAGCCGCACCCCGGGCCACCCGGAGCACGGCCACGCGCCGGGCGTGGAGACGACGACCGGACCGCTGGGGCAGGGATTCGCCAACGGCGTCGGGATGGCGATCGCCGAGGCGCACCTGGCCGCGCGGTTCAACCGGCCGGGCCACGAGATCGTGAGCCACCGGACCTACGCGTTCGCGAGCGACGGCGACCTGATGGAGGGGATCTCGCACGAAGCCGCGTCGCTGGCGGGGCACCTGAAGCTCGGCAAGCTGATCTACTGCTACGACGACAACCACATCACCATCGAGGGCAGGACCGACCTCGCCTTCAGCGAGGACGTGGCGCAGCGGTTCGCCGGCTACGGCTGGCAGGTGCTGCGCGTGGCCGACGGCAACGACCTCGCCGCGCTCGACGCGGCGTTCGCGGCGGCCCGGGCGGAGACGGCGCGCCCCTCGCTGGTGATCGTGCGCACCCACATCGCCTGGGGCAGCCCGCACAAGCAGGACACCGCCGAGGCGCACGGCGCGCCGCTCGGCGCCGAGGAGATCGCGCTCACCAAGGCCGCCTACGGCTGGCCGGCGGAGCCGCCGTTCCTGGTTCCCGACGCGGTGAAGGCCGAGATGGGCCGCTGCGTGGAGCGCGGTGCCGCGCTGGAGCGGGAGTGGCAGGGACGCCTCGCGGCGTACCGGCGCGCCCACCCGGACCTCGCGGCGCAGCTCGAGGCGGAGCTGGCGGGCGAGCTCGCGGCGGGCTGGGAGAGCGCGCTGCCCGCGTTCACGCCGGCGGACGGCGCGCAGGCGACGCGCCAGTGGGCGTCGAAGGTGCTGAACGCGCTGGCCCCGGTCGTGCCGGCGCTGGTGGGCGGCTCCGCCGACCTGGCGCCGTCGACCAACACCCTGCTCAAGGGAGCGGGCGACCTCGAGGCCGGCGGGTACGGCGCGCGCAACATGCACTTCGGGATCCGGGAGCACGGGATGGGCGGGATCCTGAACGGGATGGCGCTGCACGGCGGCCTCCGGCCTTACGGCGCGACCTTCCTGGTCTTCTCCGACTACATGCGCCCGGCGATCCGGCTGGCCGCGCTGATGGGACTGCCGGTCGTCTACGTGTTCACGCACGACAGCGTGGGCCTCGGCGAGGACGGGCCGACGCACCAGCCGATCGAGCACCTCGCCGCCCTGCGCGCGATCCCGAACCTCACCGTCATCCGGCCCGCCGACGGGCCGGAGACCGCGCAGGCCTGGCGGGCGGCGCTGCTCCGGCGCGACGGCCCGACCGCCCTGGTGCTCACCCGCCAGAAGGTGCCGGTGATCGACCGGGCGAAGTACGGGGCGGCGGACGGCCTGCTCAAGGGCGCCTACGTGCTGGCCGAGGCCGGGGGCGGATCGCCGCGCGTGGTGCTCCTGGCGAGCGGCTCCGAGGTGGGGCTGTGCCTCGCCGCCCGCGACCTGCTGGAGGCCGGCGGGACGCCGACGCGCGTCGTCAGCGCGCCGAGCCTGGAAGCGTTCGCCCGGCAGCCGCAGGCGTACCGCGACGCGGTGCTGCCGCCCGCGGTGCGCGCGCGGGTGGCCGTCGAGGCCGCGTCGCCGTTCGGCTGGCACCGCTGGGTCGGAACCGACGGCGAGGTGCTGGGTATCGACCGCTTCGGCGCTTCGGCTCCGTTCGAGCGCATCTTCCAGGAATTCGGCTTCACCGCGGCGCACGTCGCGGAGCGCGCCCGCGCCGTGCTGGCCCGCTCCGCGGGCGCGTGAGAGGACCACGACCATGAACCCGATCCAGGCGCTCGAGCGGCTCGGCCAGAGCGTGTGGCTGGACACGATCGACCGCGACCTTCTCGCCGGGGGCCTCAAGGCGCTGATCGCGGACGAGGGCGTGCGCGGCGTCACGACCAACCCCACCATCTTCGAGCAGGCGATCGCCAAGGGCACCGCGTACGACGCGTCCATCGCCTCGCTGGCCGCGGTCGAGCCGGACAGCGCCGCCCTGTTCGAGTCGCTCGCCGTCGCGGACGTGACCGAGGCCGCCGACCAGCTGCGGCCGGTGTACGACGCCGCCGGCGGCAACGACGGCTTCGTGTCCATCGAGGTGGCGCCGACCCGCGCGTTCGACACCGCCGGCACCATCGCGGAGGGGCGCCGGCTGTGGACGCGCGTGGACCGCCCCAACGTCATGGTGAAGGTGCCGGGCACGGTCGAGGGCCTGCCCGCGATCGAGCAGCTGATCGCCGACGGCGTGAACGTGAACATCACGCTGCTGTTCTCGGTGGACATGTACCGCCGCGTCATCGAGGCGTACCTCGCCGGCCTCGAGCGCCGGGTGCGGGCCGGCGAGCGGCTGGCGCGGCTCCGCTCGGTGGCGAGCTTCTTCGTGAGCCGGGTGGACAACGAGGCCGACAAGCGGCTCGCCGAGAAGGCCGCCGCGGCGAAGGACCCGGCGGCGCGGGCGGCGCTCGAGGCGCTGCTCGGCAAGGCCGCGGTGGCCAACGCCAAGCTCGCCTACGAGGCGTTCCAGGCATCCGTCGCCTCGCCGCGCTTCCAGGCGCTGCGCGAGCGCGGCGCCGCCGTGCAGCGTCCCCTGTGGGCGAGCACCAGCACCAAGAACCCCAGGTACCCCGACACGCTGTACGTCGACCACCTCATCGGGCCGGACACCGTCAACACCATGCCGCTGGCGACGCTGCGCGCCTTCGCCGACCACGGCCGCGCCGAGCGGACCGTGGACCGCGGGCTGGACGACGCCAGGGCCGAGCTGGCCGCGATCGAGCGGGCCGGCGTCCGGCTGAAGGACGTCACCGACTTCCTGGTGGTGGACGGGGTGAAGAAGTTCTCGGATTCCTACCAGGCGCTGCTGGGCTCGCTCGAGACCAAGCGCGACACGCTGCTCGCCCGGCGCCCGGTGCGGGCGTCGCGCCGGCTGGCCGTGTTCGACGACGACGTGGCGGGCCTGGTGAGGCGGGACGGCGCCGAGCGCACCCGGCGGCTCGCGGCCCGCGACCCGGCGCTGTGGTCGGACCAGCCGGCCGAGCAGCGGGAGATCGCCGAGCGCCTGGGCTGGCTCGGCCTGCCGCGCGCGATGGCGGACTGCCTGGGCGACCTGGCCGACTTCGCCGCCGGGGTGCGTCACGACGGCTTCACCCGCGTCGTCCTGCTCGGGATGGGCGGCTCGAGCCTGGCGCCCGAGACGTTCGCCCGGGTGTTCGGCGCCAAACCGGGCCATCCCCCGCTCGCGGTGCTCGACTCGACCGATCCGGCGTTCATCGCGCGGGTCGAGCGCGCCGGCCCGCTGGAGAAGACGTTCTTCCTGGTGTCCAGCAAGTCCGGCACGACGCTCGAGACCAGCGACCTGTTCTCGTGGTTCTGGGAGCGCACCGGCCGGCGCGGCGCCCAGTTCGCGGCCATCACCGATCCGGGAACGCCGCTCGCGGCCCTCGGCCGGGAGCGCGGGCTGCGGCGGGTGTTCGAAGCGCATGCCGACGTGGGCGGGCGCTACAGCGCGCTGTCGCACTTCGGGCTGGTGCCGGCCGCGCTGCTCGGCGTCGACCTGGCGGCGCTGCTCGCGCGCGCGGCGACGATGGCCGAGGCGTGCCGCGGCGCCGCCGCCGACCCCGGCCCCGGCGCGCGGCTGGGCGCGGCGCTGGCCGCCGCGTGGCAGGCCGGGCGCGACAAGGTGACGCTGGTGACCGGCGCGGGGCTCGAGGCGTTCGGCCCGTGGGCCGAGCAGCTGCTGGCCGAGAGCACCGGCAAGCACGGCAAGGGGCTCGTGCCGGTGGTCGGCGAGCCGCTGGCGGCCCCGGCGGCCTACGGGGCCGACCGGCTGTTCGTGGCGCTCCAGCTCGAGGGGGCGGCGGAGCCCGGCCTGACGGCGTCGCTCGCCGACCTCGAGGGCGCCGGCCACCCGGTGGTGCGGCTGTCGCTCGCGGACCGGCTGGAGCTGGGCGCCGAGTTCTACCGCTGGGAGGTCGCGACCGCGCTGGCCGGGTCGTGGATGGGCATCAACGCGTTCGACCAGCCCAACGTGGCCGAGAGCAAGGACAACACCGGGCGGGTGCTGCAGCAGCTGGTGGCGGGCGCCTCGCCCAGCGCGCCGCCGCCGGCCGAGCCGGCGCACCTCGTGGACGCGCTGGCGCGCTGGCTGGCCGGCATCGGCGGCCACGACTACGCCGCGTTGCTGGCCTACCTGCCGCCGTCGCCCGAGCACGACGCCGCGCTGACGGCGATCCGCGTCGCGATCCGCGACGCGCTGGGCGTGGCCACGACCGCCGCGTACGGGCCCCGCTACCTGCACTCCACCGGCCAGCTGCACAAGGGCGGGCCGTCGTCGGGCGCGTTCCTCGCGGTGGAGAGCGGCGACGGTCCCGAGCTGAGGGTGCCGGGACGTGACTACGCGTTCGCGACGCTGGAGCTGGCGCAGGCGCTCGGCGACCTGGTGGCGCTCGAGCGGCGCGGGCGGCCGGTGATCCGGATCCGGCTGGGGGGGGGAGCCGGCGGGCTGGGCGCGGTGCGGGAGGCGGTGGAGCGGGCGGTGCGCGCGCGGCGCTGACGCCCGTCAGGCGACCGCGGCGCTGGTCTGCGGTCCCTCGATCGGCAGCTCGATCCAGAAGGTGCTGCCGCGCCCCGGCGTGGACTCCACGCCGATCACGCCGCCGTGCATCTCCACGAAGCGCTTCGACAGGGCGAGGCCGAGCCCGGTGCCCTCGAAGCGGCGGCTGAACGTCCCGTCCACCTGGCTGAACTCGGTGAACAGCCGCGGCAGGTCCGCCTTGGCGATCCCGATCCCGCTGTCCGTGACCGAGATCCACACCGCCTCGCGTTCGGCGCGGCGGCCGCCCGGCACCGGGAGCGTGGTGCGGCGCTGACCGGCGTGCACGGTCACCTGGCCGTTGGCCGGCGTGAACTTCACCGCGTTGGAGAGCAGGTTGAACAGGATCTGCCGGACCCGCATCTCGTCGGCGTTCACGAGCAGCGGGGCGTCGCCCAGCTCGACGGTCACCCGGTGGCCCTTGCTCCGGATCAAGCTCTCCATCCCGGTCATCACGTCGCCGATGAGGTTGCGCACGTCGGCCTGCATCAGGTGCAGGTCCATCCGCCCCGCGTCCACCTTCGAGAGATCGAGCACGTCGTTCACCAGCCCCAGCAGGTGGCGGCCGTTCCGGGCGACGGTCTCCAGGGCGTCGCGCTGCGGCTCCGACAGCTGGCCGAGGGCGCCGAGCAGCAGCATCTCCGAGAACCCGATCACCGAGTTCAGCGGCGTGCGCAGCTCGTGGGACATGTTGGCGAGGAACTGCGCCTTCATCCGGTTGGCCCGCTCCAGCTCGCCGATCTTGACCGCGAGCTCGCGGCTGGTCTCCTCGGTGGAGCGGTACAGCCGCGCGTTGGACACGGCGATCGCCAGCTCGGAGGCGACCTCCTGCACCAACCCGGTCTCCTCCGGGCGCCAGTGGCGCGCGATTCCGACCTGGTGGAAGCCCACCACGCCGATGGCCTCGCCGCGGAGCACGATCGGCGTCGCCAGCAGCGCCAGCGGCCGGTCCGCGTCCGGACCCGCGGCGGTGACGCCGTCGGCCGAGCGCGCGTCGGGGAGCGCGATCGAGCGCCGTTCCCGCATCGCCGTGATCAGGACGGGCTGGCTGAAATCGGCGCGCGCGCCGGTCGAGGCGACGTCGGGCTCGTGCCATTCGCTCGCCGGCGGCAGCAGGTCGTTGCCGCGCCGCAGCCGCACGAAGCAGCGCGACGCCCCCAGCGCCGCGCCCAGCTCCCGCACCGCGGCGTCGAGCGTGGTCTGCAGGTCGAGCGACTGCCGGATGCGGCTGTTCACCGCGTTCAGCAGCTCGGCCCGCCGCTCCCGGTCGGCCAGCTCCCCGACGGCGCGGATGCTCTCCAGCACCAGGCCGGTGTGGTCCGCCAGGTTGCGCAGCAGATCGAGGTCCGGCTCGCCCAGCGCCCGGTCGCCGTGCGGGTTGTCCACGGCGAGCGCGCCGACGCAGCGGCCGCGCACCAGGAGGGGCAGCGCGATCGCGCGCCGCAGCGCCACCCGCTCGTGCGGCGACCGGAAGTGGCGACCGTCGCCGGCGGGATCGTTGACCAGCAGCGCCTGGCCGTGCGCGACCACCCATCCCGCCGTGGTGCCTTCCAGCGGGATGGCCGAGCCGACCAGGGCGGCCAGGGGCCCCGAGCCGGCCTCGAGCACCAGGTGCTCGCCTTCGGCGTCGAGCAGGGCCACGTGCCCCATGTCCGCCTGGACGAACCGCGCGGCGGCCTCGGCGACCAGGCCGAGCACGCCGCGGCGGTTGCGCTCGGTGAGCAGCACGCGGCTGATCTGGTTGACGGCGTCGAGGCGGGCGACGGCGCGCTGGAGCCGGGAGCGGGCCGCGAGCGAGCGCGCCAGCAGCAGCGCCGTGCCGGCCAGGCCGGCCGCCAGCGCTCCGACCAGCGCGACGGACGCCGTCATGGCGGGCCCTACGGCTCGCGCATCGAGTTGACCATGACGATGAACGGCTCGATCAGGCCGGGATCGAACTTCGAGCCCGCGCCGCGCCGCAGCTCGGCGACGGCCTGCTCGGTGGAGAAGCGGGGCCGGTAGGGGCGCGAGGCGCGCATCGCCTCGAACGTGTTGCAGATGGCGAAGATCCTCGCGCCGAGCGGGATGGCCTCGCCCGCCAGCCGGTCCGGGTGCCCGGTGCCGTCCCAGTGCTCGGTGTGGTGGCGCACGATCTCGAGCGCGCGCCCGAGGCCGGGGACGTTGCGCAGGATGTCGGCCGCGATCGCCGGCTGCCGCAGGAACTGGGCGCGGTCCTCGGCGGTGAGCGGCACGGTCTTCTTGAGCAGGCCCTCCGGCAACATCAGCTTCCCGACGTCGTGCAGCAGGAAGCCGCGGAACACGTTGGGGTCCGCGGCGAGCTGCGGCGCGACCTTCTCGCAGAACAGCAGCGCCAGCCGGGCCGGCCGCTCGGCCTCGATGGGGTTGGTGCCCTCCCGCTCCGCCAGCGCCAGGGTCAGCGCGGCCACCGTCCCCGTGTAGGCTTCCTCGAGCTTCACCAGGTTGCCGTTCAGCTCGCTCACCTTCTCCTGCAGCTTGGCCGCGAGGCGGTCCGCGTAGGCGGCCGCGAAGGTCTCGCGCACGTACGAGCGCGGCTTCAGGGTCGGCACCGGCTGGCCCAGCGCCCTGGCGACCGCCGAGAGCAGCTCCTTGGGCTCCAGCGGCTTGAGCAGGTACGCGGCCGCGCCGAGCCCGATGCCGAACTCGCGGTCGGCCGACTCGGTGTAGGAGCCGGTGTAGAAGATCACGGGGATGGCGGCGAGCACGGGGTCGCTCTTGATGGCGCGGCACAGCTGGAAGCCGTCGAGCCGCGGCATCAGGATGTCGGTCACGACGAAGTCCGGCCGCCGGGCGCGCACGGCATCCAGCGCGGCCTGCCCGTCGGGGGCGGTGTCGACGGTGTAGCCGGCGCTCTGGAAGATCGCGCGCAGCGTCCGGACGCTGTATTCGAGATCGTCGACGACCAGGGCCTTCACCGCGTGCGCTCCTTCCGCTCCGGCATGAATATGGGCGCCCTGTCCCGCGCGGCAAGCGCGTCGTAGCTTGACTCCCGTGTCCGTCACCGTCCACGTGGTGCCCCACACGCACTGGGACCGCGAGTGGTATCACCCCGCGGCGGTGTTCGGCCTGCGGCTGACGCGCCTGGTGGACGACCTGGTCGAGCTGCTCACCCGCCGCCCCGACTTCCGCACCTTCCTCCTCGACGGCCAGGCCGTCGTCCTGGACGACTACCTCGCCGCCCGGCCCGAGCAGGAGAGCCGCATCCGGCGGCTGTTCGCCGACGGCCGGCTCGAGGCGGGTCCGTGGTACGTCCTCGCCGACGAGTTCCTGGTGTCGGCCGAGGCGCTGGTGCGCAACCTGCTCGAGGGCGGCCGCACGGTGCGGCGCTGGGGCGGGCGGCCCATGGCGGTGGGCTACTCGCCCGACGCGTTCGGCCACCCGGCCGGTCTGCCGGCGCTGCTCCGGGGCTTCGGCATCGAAGTCGCGGTGCTGTGGCGCGGCCTCGGCGGCGAGCCGGGACAGGAGGGCGACCTGTACCGGTGGCGCGCGGCCGACGGCTCCGAAGTCCTGATGGTCCACCTGCCGCCGCCGGGATACGAGAACGGCCAGAGCCTGCCGGCCGAGCGCGCGGCGCTGGCCGGGCGCTGGGAGAAGCTCCGGGCGCAGCTCGCGCCCCGCGCCCGCTCCCCCTACTGGCTGGTGCTCGCGGGCGCCGACCATCACGGGGCGCAGCACGACCTGCCGGAGGTGCTCGCGCTCCTGGGCGCGATGGTGCCGCAGCTGCGCTTCTCCCTCTCGCAGCTCGAGGACTACACGGCCGCCGTGCTGGGGTGGGCCCGGGAACGCGGCGGGTCGCTGCCGCGCGTCGAGGGCGAGCTGCGGGCCGGCCACCGCCACGCGTGGGCGCTGCAGGGCACCCACGGCTCGCGGCTCCACCTCAAGCAGGCCAACGCGGCGTGCCAGCGCCTGCTGGAGCGCCACGCCGAGCCGCTGGCGGCCTTGGAGGAGGCGGCCGGGCCCGGGACGGACCGGCGCGCCGAGCTGCGGGCGGCGTGGCGGACCCTGCTGGAGAACCATCCGCACGACAGCATCTGCGGCACCAGCGCGGACCCGGTGCACCGCGAGATGGTGACCCGCTTCGAGCGGTGCCGCCAGCAGGCGCTGGAGATCGGCGCCCGGGCGCTCGAGGGCGCGATCGGACACGACGCGGCCGCGGCCCGGCTCGCCGGACGGGCGGCCTGGACGCCGGCGCTGCTGGTGTTCAACCCCTCACCGGCGCCGCGCGAGATGGTGGTCGAGGCCGAGGTCGCGCTGTTCGAGGCCGACGTCTCCGTCGGCCAGCAGCGCGTGGCGCCCGCGCCGCCGGTGGTGCCGGGCGGCTTCCGCCTCGTCGCGCCCGGCGGCCGGTCCGTCCCGTTCCAGGAGCTGGCGACGCGCGAGGGGCACGACCTGGTCGAGAGCCCGACCCGCTATCCGCTGTCGGCCGCGGTGGAGTGGCGGCGGGTGGCGCTGCGCGTGCGCGACCTGCCGCCGCTGGGCGTGGTGGCGCTCGGCGTGGAGGCCGATGACCTGCCGCCGCCGGCGGCGCCGGAGGCCGGCAGCGGCGGCGCCGATCCGTCGCTGGTGACGGTGGCGGGCAACGCGATATGGAACGAGCATCTCGCGGTGATCGTCGAGCCGGCGGGCACGGTGCAGCTGGTCCATCGGGCGAGCGGCGAGCACTACCGCGGGCTCGCGGCGCTCGAGGACAACGGCGATGCGGGGGACAGCTACACCTATTCGGCGCCGCGGCCGGACCGGGTGGTGAGCGTGCCGGACGAGGTGGCGGTGCGCGTGCTGCACGCCGGACCGCTCCGGGGCACGCTCGAGATCGCGCGCCGCTACGGGCGGGTGGACCTCGACACCGTGACGCGCGTGACGCTGGACGCGGGCAGCGACGTGATCGAGGTCGAGATCGAGGGCGACAACCGGCGCACCGACCACCGCCTGCGCGCCGCCTTCCCGCTCGGCGCCGCCGCGGAGCGGGAGGTCGCCGACGGGCTGTTCGGTCCGGTGGGGCGCCCGCGGGAGCGCGTGCCCGCGATGCCCGCCGGCGTCGAGCAGCCGGCGCCGACCGCGCCGATGCAGCGCTGGGTGGCGGTGGCGTCGGGCAGCCGGGGGCTCGCCGTGCTCTCCGACGGCCTGCCCGAGTACGAGCTGCGGCCCGACGGTTCGGTGCTGGTCACGCTGCTCCGGGCCTTCGGCCAGCTGTCGCGCGAGGACATGCCGGAGCGGCCCGGCCACGCGGGCTGGCCCACGCCCACCCCCGAGGCCCAGTGCCCCGGCCCGTTCCGCGCCCGCCTCGGGGTGTACCCGCACGCCGCGAGCGGCGCCGGGGACGTCACGGAGATCGAGCGGGCGGCGGAGCGGTTCCACGCGCCGCCGGTCGCGGCGATGCGCCGCTCGCTGCTGGACGTTCCGCTCCCGGTGCGCGGTCCGGCGCTGACGGGCGAGGGGCTGGTGTTCTCGGCGATGAAGCCGGCCGACGCGGGGCGCGGCATCGTGCTGCGCTGCTACAACGCGCTGCCGCGGGCGGTGGCGGGCGAGTGGCGCGTGCCGTGGAAATTCGGCGCCGCGCACCTGGCGCGGCTCGACGAGACGCCGCAGGCGCCGGCCGACGTCGGGCCCGGGGGCGCCGTGCGCTTCCACGCGCCGCCGCGGGCGGTGGTGACCGTCCTGGTGCGCTAGGCGCCGCGCTCGCCGGCGAGCGCGCGCTCCATCGCGTCGGCGATCCAGCTGAAGGCCAGCACCACCAGCGCCACGGCGGCGGCGGGCGCGAGGCTCACCCACGGGGCGATC
>Ga0335085_10011303_pt1 | contig 13261 bp, 13 predicted proteins | sample Lox_Sample_45_FD_206712 | JGI IMG/M metagenome (GOLD analysis project Ga0335085, IMG submission 206712) | Soil microbial communities from Loxahatchee National Wildlife Refuge, Florida, United States - Lox_Sample_4.5 | ecosystem: Environmental > Terrestrial > Soil > Wetlands | place: USA...
GCGTGCGCAGCGCAAGGAAGACGTCAACGCGATCATCCGCGAATTGCAGCCGCGCCTGGCGCAGGTTCCGGGGATGAAGGTTTATCTTCAGAACCCGCCCACCATCCGCATCGGCGGCCAGGTGACCAAGAGCCTGTACCAGTTCTCGATGCAGTCGCCCAATAAGCCGGAGCTGTTCGCGGCCTCGCAGAAGATGGAAGAGGCCATCGCCCAGATTCCCGGCGTTCGCGACGTGACCAGCGACCTGGCCATCACCAGTCCGCAGGTGGAAGTGGAGATCAACCGCGACAAAGCCGGCGCGCTTCAGATCAGCGCCAATACCATCGAGAGCGCCTTCTACGACGCTTACGGGCCACACTGGGTCTCGACCATCTATGCGGCGATCAACGAATACGAAGTTCTGCTGGAGCTGAAACCGCAATATCAGGCCGATCCGAACGCGCTCTCCATGCTGTATCTGAAGGGCAGCGGCGGCCAACTGGTGCCGCTCTCGACGCTGGCGACGCTCAAGACCAGCGTCGGACCGCAGGCCATCAATCACAACGGCCAGCTCACCGCCGTGACGATTTCCTTCGACCTGGTGCCCGGCTATGCGCTGGGACAGGTGACGGACAAGATCCGCGCTCTGGCGGCGGCCACGCTTCCGAACACCATCAGCACCAGTTTCCAGGGCGCCGCCAAGGCCTTTGAAAGCTCGCTGGGCAATTTGTGGGTTCTGCTGATGATCGCGATCGTGGTGGTGTACATCGTGCTGGGTATTCTGTACGAAAGCTATATTCACCCGATCACCATTCTTTCCGGACTGCCTTCGGCCGGCTTCGGCGCGCTGCTGACGCTCTACCTGTTCCACATGGACCTGAATATCTACGCCTTCGTCGGGCTGATCATGCTGATCGGCATCGTGAAGAAGAACGCGATCATGCAGATCGACTTCGCTCTGGACGCCGAGCGCAACCAGGGCATGCCCCCGGAAAAGGCGATCTATGAAGGATGCCTGATCCGCTTCCGCCCGATCATGATGACCACCATGGCGGCGCTGCTGGGCGCGGTGCCGATCGCGGTCGGCTATGGGGCGGGTGGCGAAGCCCGGCAGTCTCTCGGGCTGGTGGTGGTCGGCGGGCTGATGTTCTCGCAACTGGTCACCCTGTATCTGACGCCCGTGTTCTACACCTACATGGCGCAGATGCAGGACTGGGTCGTCCGGAAAAAGAAGAAGACCGTCAAGCCGCAAGAGCAGCCCGCACCGACGCCTGCCTAAGGATTCATAGAATCGGGGAGCGCGCGGCTGACGCGCCGGAGAGCTGCGCCACAGGCTGGGTGAAGGAAGCCGGTCGCAAGTAGGAAGAAGGGCGGAAGGCGGGAAAGGCGCGCGGCGCTACGCCGGGAACGGTCCCTCGCAACGCGGCGCGCCGGACACAGTGCTTTTTAAGCTTGACCCTTGATCACACCGGGCTCGCCGGTTCCGACCGCGACCGGCGGCATTTCGCGAAGCTGGCGGCTCTTGCCCACGAGCCAGACCTCGTGCCCGAAGGCCTCGTTCAGCATCAGGGCGCTGGCCAGATACCAGGCCACCACCGCGGAGATCATGAACAGGTAACCCGTCCAGACCAGCAGCCAGCTTGCTCCCGTCAGGTAACCGATGGCCGCAGTGGTTGAGCCGGCGGCCAGGAATCCGAGAACCGTCACCAAGCCTTTACTCTCGGCGCCGGCGGCCGCCATCCCCACCCAGGTAATCGCGGCAAGAATGACGAACCACCAACCGATCTCCTCCCACCGCCCCGCGGGTACCGCGATGCGTCCCATCGCCACCAGCAGGTACAACACCCCGTAGGACATCCAGAAGGATCCCCACATGCCGTGCATTGCCGTGGCGACGCCGTCGCGGGCGCGATAGGCCCACATCCCCGCCAGGAATTGCGCGAGGCCGCCAAAGATCGCCGCGAACGGGAACAGGTACAGGGGACTATTCGCGTCCCCGTACCAATGCGCCATGTAGGCCGCGACCATGAAAGTCGCGCCCGCGAAGCCATACAGACCCAGGATCGAAGGCGCGGCAATCGGTTGCAGATAAATCCGCGCGCGGGCAGAGTTGTTGGATTCTATTTCTTCGTATGCCATAACTCCTCTCCTACTCATTAGGACATTTATTGAGGAGGCTAAGTTTCACATTTCAGGCATATAGCGTGTCAAACGGAGAAGAAATAGCGGCGAACCTTCCCGGCCGGCTAAACGTTTCGACAGACCTGGCCAGGTGAACTCAGACGAACTGGACCTCTTCTTCCAGGTCCAGTCCGAACGTTTCATGCACACGCCGCTTCAGTTCCGCGATGAGCACACGCAGCTGCTGTGCCGAGCCGCCGCCGGCGTTGTAGATCAGGTTGGCGTGATAATCCGCAACCCGGATGGGACCCTCGGACAGTCCCTTCGCGCCGGCTTTCTCGAGAAAATACGCGGAGGGAACCTTGCCTTCGCGGATGACCGATTCCGGGATCTGGCTCCGCAAATCCGAAGGCAGATCGGCGAGTAATAGGTTCTTGAAAATACTTCCGGCGCAGCGCATCTCCGGCGGATATTTCTCATTTCTTATTTTGAGAATATTCCGGGAAATCTCTTGCAATTCCCGCGGGTCGGCGCGCTCCAGCCGCAGCGTGGCGGAAACGATCGTCCAGTCCTTGCGGCGTTTAAAAAGGCTCTCCCGGTAGCGGAACTCGCAACCGTCCCGATCGATTTCCCGGATGGCCTCGCCATCGAAGAAGCGGACGCTCACCACGGATTCCTGGATCGACCGGCCGTAAGCTCCGGCGTTGCCGTAAACGGCGCCTCCCACCCAGCCGGGAATGCCGGTCATTGTCTCGAGTCCCCTCAATCCGCGAGCGGTGGTCGCATCCACCAGGTCCTGCAAACGCGCGCCCGCGCCGGCGCGCACCGTCACATCTTCGAACTCCATTGCCGACCCGGTATAGCGCAGCACCGCTCCGGGAAATCCGCAGTCGCTCACGATCAGATTGCTGCCCCCGCCGATCACCGTGCGCGGCCACCGGCTGTCTTCAATCGCTCGCCAAGCCTGAAGCAGCGCGCCTTCGTCGGCGGCATCCAGCAGCGCGCGCGCCGGCCCGCCGATTTCAAAACGAGTGTGCCGGGCCAGGGAAGCGTTGACGAAAACGTGCAGATTGGGAATCGCCAACAGGCGAAAGAGCATCTGCAAATGATTATACGGGTTCCACCTCCGCCGCTTGGTTTCGGCCGTCCGGCCGCGGGGCAGCGGGCGAGGGGAACTTTGGGAAACGGCGACGTCATCGCGCCGCCGACTTGACGGACAGAGCTGGGTATGATTAATTTGTTCAACAGCACACGTTTTCTCGGGTGCTGACCGATGAAAAGAGAATCGCGCCCGATAGGCGCCAGAGAGGAAAAGCTCAAATGATGAAAACATGTCTTACAGTCCTGGGTTGCGCGGCTCTGTTGTCTATGATCGGCTTCGCGCAAGAGGATCACGCGGAGTTCCAGGGCCTCATGAAGTCGGCCGGCGGCGATTTCGGCGGCCTCCGGAAAATGGTGATGGCCAAGGAAGGGGAGCAAAGCGCCGCCACCGCCGAAAAGCTTGCTGCTGTCTTCGAAAAGGTGCAGGCGCACTTTGAAGAACATCACATGGAAGACGGCGTAAACTTCGCCAAGACCGCGCATAACGCGGCGATGAGCCTGGCCGAAGCGGCCAAGGGAGGCGACTGGGACAAGGCGTCGGCGGACCTGAAGGAGATCGGCGGACAGTGCCAGGGCTGCCACGCGGCGCATCGCGAGAAGCTGCCGGACGGCACCTTTAAGATGAAGTAAAAGCGCGGAGGGGCGCTTTCAGCAGAATCAGACCGGGGTCCGGCGGGCTTTTTTTCCGCCGCGATCCCGGTTTGTAGTTTTTGCGGTTTCCTGATGGACCACGACGAGACCGGCAATTTCCGCCGCGAACATGATGCGCTGGGAGAAGTGGACGTTCCGGCGGACCGCCTGTGGGGCGCGCAGACGGAGCGGGCCCGTCTCAATTTCCCCATCGGCGGCGCTCGCTACCGCTGGGGGCGCCCGGTGATCCGGGCCCTGGGAATTCTAAAAAAGTGCGCCGCGCTGGCCAACGCCGAACTGGGGCATCTACCCCCCGCGAAAGCCGGGCTGATCGTTGGCGCCGCGCAGGAAGTCATCGACGGCAAGCTCGATTCCCAATTCCCCCTGGTGGTGTTTCAAAGCGGCTCCGGCACTCAGACCAACATGAACGCCAACGAGGTGATCGCCCATCGCGCGATGCAGCTCGCCGGCGGTGCGCCCGGATCCCGCCCGCCGATCCATCCGAATGACGATGTCAACCTGAGCCAATCCTCGAATGACGCCTTTCCTTCGGTGATGCACATTGCCGCCGTCGAGGAACTGCATCGCGCCCTGGCGCCGGCTCTCCGGTCGCTGCGGGACACGCTGCGGGAAAAATCCCTGACCTATTCCGCAATCGTGATGGTCGGGCGGACGCATCTTCAGGACGCCACGCCGATCACTTTGGGACAGGTCATTTCCGGATGGGTGGCGCAGCTCGATCAGGCCGGGGAGGCCTTGGAGCGTACCTCGCCGGCGCTTTACGAACTGGCCATCGGCGGCACCGCGGTGGGCACCGGCCTGAACGCCGATCCCCGGTTCGGCGATGCGGCCGCCCGCATCATCGCCCGGGAAACGGGGGAGCCGTTCATTTCCGCCCGGAATAAGTTCGCGGCACTTTCCGCGCACGATGCCATGGTGAACGCCAGCGCCGCACTGCGGACGCTGGCCGGGGCTTTGATGAAGATCGCCAACGATGTGCGCTGGTATGCATCCGGCCCGCGCGCCGGAATCGGCGAATTGCGAATTCCGGAAAACGAGCCGGGCTCCTCCATCATGCCCGGGAAAATCAACCCCACCCAGTGCGAGGCGCTGACCATGGCGGCTGTCGAGGTTTTCGGTCACGATCACGCGGTGGCCTTTGCAGGATCCCAGGGGAACTTTCAGCTCAACGTCTTCAAGCCCGTTATTCTCTTCAATGTTCTTGAGTCGATTGGCCTGCTGGCCGGTGCCATGGATTCCTTCCGGAAGCGCTGCGCGGTTGGGATTCAGCCCGACGAGCAACGCATCCGCGAACACCTGGAGCATTCCCTGATGCTGGTCACCGCGCTGAATCCTCACATCGGGTACGAAAAGGCGGCGCAAATCTCGCTAAAGGCCTATCGCGAAGGCCTGACGCTGCGCCAGGCCGCACTGGATCTCGCCTTTGTGACCGCCGAACAGTTCGATCAATGGGTGCGTCCGGAGGACATGACGTAACGCAATCATTAGAACGGCGAACGCCATGGCGACGATTTAATCGCGGAAGGACCGGCCGAAGTTGTGATGGAGCGTACTCGTCGCCGGTTGCAGTACTGGCTACGAATCGCGATTACCGGGTGAGAAGGGCCGGCGCGTAGTAGCCCTGGCGGTTGTGGGCGCGCAGTTTCGGCATGCCCGGCGGCGCGGCGACCGTCACTTTTACCTTGCGATAGCTGCCGTCCTGGGCATCGTTGGTCGGCGCATAGCCAATGATGTATTCGTTGCGCAACTCGACTCCGATGCGCTCGCATACCGAAGGCAGTTGGTCCAAGTCCCGCACCGGAAAGTGGCGACCTCCGGTCTCCTCAGCCAGATCGTCCAGCAGCTTGGGACCGTTTTTCTCTTCCGGCGTGCGTTTGGGCATACTGTCGGGATCGAAAATGCCCATCGCGTAAACCTGCACGTCGGCTTCGCGCATGGCCGATTGAATCTCGCTTTCGGTGTAGCGGCTGCGGTTGTCGCCGCCGTCGGAAACGATGACGATGGCCTTGCGCAGATTTTTCGCGCTTTTCATCTGCCGCAGGGAGAGCTGAACCGCATCCAGCAGGGAGGTGCGGCCGACCGGTTTCACGTGCGCGATGCGCCGCGCGATGGACGCCGCGTCGCGGGTAAACGGTATCGTCAGCCGGGGGCGATCGTTAAATTCGATCAGGAAAAACTCATCATCCTCGTTGGCGGTCTTGAAAAACGCCTCCGCCGCCTCCGACGACTTGCGAATCTTGTTGCGCATGCTGCCGCTGCTATCGAAAAGGAAACCGACTGATAGCGGGGCGTCTTCCGAGGAGAAATGCGTGATCTTCTGTTCCACGCCGTCTTCAAAGATATGGAAAGCTTCGCGCGGCAGGTTGGTCACGGAAGCGCCCAAAGGCGTGGTGACATGCACCGGGATCAGAACCAGCGGAACGTCGACGCGCAGATCCGGGCGCGGCATGGCTTCCACTTTCGCGGAAACGGCCAGCGACGCGCGGGGTTCAATCGGCCCAGCACTCTGGAACGCGAAGACAAGGAAAAGGACTGAGGTCGCAACCATCGGAGCCTCGCTTACGAATTATGGGTGTCCAGTATATCACCGATCGCCCGCTCCGATGAGAGGAAATCGTACTGAGAGTTTTGTACTAGAAACTACCAATCGCGCCCAGAGGAAAGCGGCGACCGTCGACCCTTTTTCAGCAAGCCCCTAACGCGCACAACCCAACAGCGCCTACAGCGGAATCAATCCCCGCCGCAGCCCGAGCATCACCGCTTCCGTGCGGCTTCCCGCATTCATCTTCGAAAGGATGGAGTTAACGTGGAATTTCACGGTGTGCTCGGAGATGTTCAGCCGCCAGGCGATGTTCTTGTTGCTGGACCCGTCCGCGATCAGCCGCAGGACCTCAGTCTCGCGCGGGCTGAGCGATTCCGATTCGGCGGGCGCAGCCGTGCGCAGCGCCGCCGTTTCCAACGCCTGTGGATCGAGCACCACCAGACCGGCGGCGGCCGCCTCGATGGCCGCGGAAATTTCCGCCGTCGAAGCGTCGCGCGGCACGATTCCGCGAACACCGGCGCGCAGCGCGTCGTTCATCCAAGGCGGATGCGGGTCGGGGACCAGCGCCAGAATCGGAGCCGCTTCCGCGGCCAGCTCGAGCAATTCGCGCGCATCCTCGTGCTCCCATTCGACGATGATCAGATCGGGATTCAGCTCGCCCGCCAGAGCCGCGGCTTCCTCAATCGACGGCGCGACTCCGGCGATCTCGGCCAGCGATTCCAGGCCGGCTCGCAGCAAGGCCGAACTCGTGACAACGATCGCCCGGATCATGCGGCCAGCCGGATGGCGACCTCGCGCACGCGCCGGTCGCCGCCGCGGCGGAAATGCAGCCGCAGGGTATCGCGGGTTTCAATAGCGTCGTACAGTTCCTCGACGGAGATGCCGGTGAGGATGTCGCCGGGAAACAGCGAGGCGCGCGCGGCGGGCGAATCCGGCTCGACTTCGAGCACGAGAAGGCCGGGTTCAACCGGACGGATGGTCACGCCGAGCGAGGCGCGATCGTTGGTTTCGGCGGCGAACGCCTCCACCGTGTTGCTGGGCACTGCCAGCGCCAGCCCGCCGGCGACCATGGTGTTGATCCCGACCACCCGGCCCTCGGCATCGGCCAGCGGGCCGCCCGAATTCCCCGGCGCCAGGCGAATATCGGCCTGCACCCAGTTCTGCCGCCCCAACCCGCGCAGCGGACCGTGGCCGTGAATCACTCCGGTCGAAAGCGCGCCGGTAAATCCCAGCGGATTTCCGACCGCAATGGCGATCTCGCCGGCACGGAGGCCGCTTGAATCGCGCGGGCGGACGACCGGTGCGTCGCGCAGATCCGCGTGAAGCAGAGCCAGGTCGCGGCGCGGGTCGCGTTTCGCGACGGTCGCGTCGAGGAGGCGGCCGTCCCACAATTCAACGCGGTGATGCTTGCTCCGCGCCACGTGAGCGTTGGTGACGATCAGGCCGTCCGACCGCCAGATCACCCCCGATCCGCCGTCGCGCACGTGAACCGTCGAACGGCGCAGCGCTTCGGCGACAGCCCCGAAATCGCGGGACATCATTTCCCCTTCTCACCCACCACCAGCGAAAGCTCGGTGCGTTTGCCGCCCCGCAGGATCGCCGCGCTGAGCTTCTTGCCGATATTCTCGCCCGCCAGCGCCGTCTGCACGTCGCGCGTATCGCGGACGTTGCGGCCATCGAGCGCCATCAGGATATCGCCGATCACCAGTCCGGCTTTCGCCGCCGGGCTGTCCTTTTCGACGCTCAGCACGATCAGCCCGCCCTCGCCCATCTCCGCCGGCAGCCGCACCGCCTGCAAGCCGACACCGAGGTAGCCGCGCGGGATGTAGCCCCGGCTGACCAGTTCGTTGCAGATCCGGTCGACGGTGGTTTTCGGAACGGCCACGGGTGCAATGCGTGAAAGCGCGGAGGTGGCCACGCCGATGGCTTCTCCGTTGGTATTCACGATCGCCGCGCCGGAGCAGCCCGGATAGAGCGAAACGTCCAGCCGGATAAACCGGTCGACGCGTCCGCCCCGCCAGGTGTTCCACGCCGGACCGATCACGCTGACGATCCCGAGGGCGGCGCAGGTCCCGATATCGCGATGACGGCCCACCGCTAGAATGATGTTTCCCGTTTTGGGCTCGCCGGCCGAGGCGATCGCCGGCATGGCGCCTTCCTCGATCTTCAGCACCGCCAGGTCGCTTCCCGGATCGCGCCCGGCGAGCTCGGCCGCAACGATCCGGCCGTCGGGCAGGCCCACTTTGATTTCTTCATCGCGGCGCAGGGAATGATCCGCGGTCACGAGGATGCCCGGCTTCCAATGGACTCCGCTGGCGGGCACGCGTCCGCCGCCGTAAACGGCGGCCACGGAAGGAGCAGCGCGTTCCACCACCGCCGCGAGTTCCTCGGAAAGTTGGGTCAGGTTGTTCTGCATGTTCAAATCCTCTCCATTTCATGATGCGGCGCGGGCCCGCCGCGGCACATCGGAAGAAAGGACAGGTTTCCGCCCGGAAGAAAGAGGAGGGAAGTCATCGGATGGCGCCGTGCCGCTTGAATGGCCGTACCGGGGATTCGGCGGTATAATATCTGTGAGCTGTTCCACCGGCTCGACCAAGACGGCGGAACGAGCCTCTTTCTATAAATATGGATCACAAAATCCGGGTGTTGGTGGCAAAACCCGGGCTCGACGGACACGATCGCGGCGCCAAGGTGATTGCACGCGCGCTGCGGGACGCGGGAATGGAAGTCGTCTACACGGGCCTCCGGCAGACTCCAGAAATGATCGTGAATGCGGCGCTTCAGGAAGACGTGCAGGTCATCGGCCTGTCCATCCTGTCTGGCGCCCACAACGCCATCGTGCCCCGCGTGATGGAGTTGCTCAAGGAAAAACAGATGGACGACGTGCTCGTCATCGTGGGCGGCATCGTTCCGGATGAAGATGCCGCGCAATTGAAACGAATCGGTGTGGCGGCGGTGTATCAACCCGGCGCTTCGCTCGAAGAGATTGTGGATTTCATCCGCAACTCGGCAAAGCAGACCGCGTGAGCGGTCCGCGGCCGGAAGAGAATACAACAATGCAAGAAAAATTGAACATCGCGGTGTTCGTCGATTATGACAACATCGAGATCGGACTCAAGTCGACCCTGCGTCGCGAGTTCGACGTATCCTTGGCGCTTGACGCGCTGAAGGAGCGCGGCGATATCGTCGCCAAGTTCGCTTACGCGAATTGGGGCCGTCAGGACGGCGCGACGCGCCAGATGGCGGAGAATGCGGTGCAGATGGTGCAGCGCATCCCCTCGCCGCGCGGCGACAAGAACGGCGCCGATATCAACCTGGCCCTGGACGCCCTGGAGATGGCCTTCACGCACACCCACGTGAACGCCTTCGCCATCGTCAGCGGCGACAGCGATTTTATCCCTTTAGTCAACAAATTGAAGGAATACGGGAAAACCGTCTTCGTGGTGGGCGGAAAGGCCTTTACCTCCACCATTCTGCAGCAGAACTGCCACGAGTTCATCAGCTTCGAATCGCTGATGGCGGATGCGCCGGCGGCCGTCCTGACGCAGGAGCCGCGGCAGCCGCAGCAGCGCCGTGAACGGCCGGAGCGGGGCGACCGGCGCCCGAGGCCGGCTCCGCTGGAGCTAAATCAATCCATGCCGCTGGTGGAACGCGCTTTGCAGGTGCTCGAGCGGCGGGCGGTGCAGCCGCAGCTCGGATTGCTCAAATCGACCATGCTGCAGCTCGATCCGGCCTTCAATGAGCGTGCTTACGGGGCCTCCAGCTTCTCCGATTTCGTCGAAAAGCTGAAGCGGGCGGAGCTGGTCAACGTCAGTGGAACCGGCGGGCGCTACATCATCGAACGCAAGGGGACGACGCAGCCGGAACGGCCCAATCTCAAGCCCGAGGATCTGCTGTCGCCGCTGCGCGACGTGCTCGAAAATCACCGGCTGGAGATCGAAAACGGATCGGCCATGGAGGATCTGGAGCAATGGTTCCGCGGCGAGCAGCCGAACTTCGATCCCAGCGCCTACGGATTCCAGCAGTTTTCGGAATTTCTGAATTACGCGCAGGATAAAACGGTGGTTCGTCTGGAGCCGACCGAGGAGCAGGGAATGCTGGTCTACCTGGGCGCGGAATTTTATCCGCCGGCCGAGGCTCCCAAGCCGGAGCCCGAGGTGGTTCATGAGGAAGTGGAGGAAGACGAGCCGCAGCCGTATGTGGAAGGTCAGCCGACCATCTTCGAGCCCAATCCTCCGCCGCCCAAGCCGAAGAAAGCGCCGTCGCGTAAGCGGGCTCCGAAATCGCCCGGTACCGGCCCTTCGCGCCGTCCGCGCCGCAAGAAAACCGAGATGTAAGCGATGGGCATCGACCGGATTTTCCCGCCCGGTGCGCCCAGGCCCCGCGGGCCGTACTCGCCCGCGGTGCGCGCCGGCGACTTCATTTTTGTCAGCGGCCAGGGCCCCATCGACACCGTGACCGATACGATCTCGCCCGGCGATATCGCGCATCAGACGCGGATCGTCCTGTCGAATATCGCCCGGATCCTGGAGGCCTGCGGGGCCAGCATGGCCGATGTGGTGAAGTGCTCGGTTTTTCTGAGGGACGGCTCCGAGTTCAAGGAAATGAACGCCGTTTACGCCGAATTCTTTGGCGACAACCGCCCGGCCCGTACCACCGTCGTCTGCCAATTCGTTTCCGACATGCGCGTTGAAATCGACTGTGTGGCCTACAAGCCGCCGGCATAAGCCGCGCCAGGAATGGCGCGGGCCTCGATGGTTTTCGGAGCAACGCCCGACCCCCGTCAGTCGCCATCCGGCGTATCGTCGATCACCTCATAATCCAGAACCATCTGCGAATTGATCAGCGCGTCCACGAACTCCGATTCCCGCCCGTCGGTGATGTCGTATTCCCATACTTCCGAGCCGACGCTCAGAAAATCGTCATCCTCTTCCAGTCTCTCCTCGGAGTGGACCGCCGCCGGTTCATCGCGTTCGATGAACAAGGCCTCCTTGACGACGCCCTCTTGAAGCTCCGGAATCAGGTACTCGGGAGGATCTTCGGATGGCTGCCCCGAGGCGCCGGTCCGTTCCATGAACATCACGCGGTAGCGCATGCAGACTTCTCTCTGTTGTAGATGTAAAGGGCCGGCGCGGACAGCGGCTGTAACGGTTAACCGCGGCCACAGATCGCGCTGTTCGCGATGGACGATCATGAGGTATGCGCGTTCTGCTGATCCGGCATGCCCAGGTGGCGATTCAGGACAGGATCGGTCTGCGCGGGGGACTCCCTTTAACCTCGGAAGGTGAAGCGCAGGCCCAAACGCTCGCCCATCGCCTCAGCCGGCGCGAAATTTCCGCCATCTTCGCCAGTCCTCTCAAGCGCACCCTGCAAACCGCCGAAATTCTCGCCGCCGGTCGGGGGATCCCGGTGACTCCGGAGCCGGCGTTGATCGAAGTGAATCCCGGCGAGTGGGACAATCGGCTTCTTGACGAACTGCGCGCCGATCCGGTCTGGACATCCTTCAACAGATTCCGCGGCGGTATCCGCATTCCCGGCGGCGAAATGATGCTTGAAGTGCAATGCCGCGCTGTGTCCTTCCTCGAAAAAATCTCGCATACCTGCCGCGGCGCTACCGTCGCCGTGGTGTCCCATGCCGATGTGATTCGCGCCGCGGTGTGCCATTACGCCGGCATCGCGCTCGATCTCTCCCTGCACCTGGAGATCAGCCCGGCTTCCCTCAGCATCCTCGAAATCGAGGATCGGGGAGCAAGGTTGATCCGCCTGAACGATACCGGAGATTAACGGCCGCTGTTCCCGTGATCTCGGGGTGCTGCTCCGATTCGGATCCGGCCGCCTTTCGCTGCCCGCCGGTGTCGCGTCCGCGGTCCTGCTGGATTCGAATCTGGTTGTGCACCTGCTTCACATCCGACACCGGCTCGGCGTCGTCGTCCGCCGGCCGCTTCGCGAAACGATCCTCCACCGATCCGCTCAAGGTGACTTCGCCGTTTGAGACCCTTATCTCGATTTCGCTGGCGTCGCGCCCGTCGTTGGCGTTACCGTGCTTGATTTCGGTTGGAGCGAGGACCGGCAGCGCTGCGCTTCGGCCGCGTACCCGGCGATCTTCGCGTGCTGGGCCGGCGGCAAAACACCTTTGTCCCGCAATCCCTGATACAGCTGGCGCGCCTGGTCATACTCCGCGGCCGCGCGCAGGCGATAGGACGGATCTTTCTTGGCGAAAAGCTCGTAAACTTCGCCGAGGGCTCCATGGGCGTCCGCGAACTCCGCCACCATGGACCACCCGGCGTCAGGGCGCTCCGCCAGGGCCTTCCATTCGGCGACCGCGTCGCGCGCCCACGTTAGAGCCGCGTCCAGCGACCCCGTCCGCCGGTAAACCCCGGCGATGCGTCCGGTGCTGGAAGCCACCTCCCGCGCCGCGCGAGCGTCGTTCGGATCGGCGGCGGCCATCTGCTTCCGCAGCTTCAGCGCCTCGAAGTCCGCCTGGAGCGCCGCCGTCTCATCCCCCTGCCGCGACAGCACCCATCCCAGATCGCTGTAATCGAAGGACAGATCCATCAGCGCGCCGCTGGTGGCCGGGGCGGCTTGGCTACGCGCCTGGTCGATGGCCAGCGCTTTTTCGTATTCCGCCCGGCTTTCGCTCAGATTCTTCAGCACGCCCAGCAACGCGGCCAGCTTCTTGTGCGCCAGCGCCAGGTCGCGCTGCACCTGGGACCCGGACGGATTCGCCGCGGCCAGCTTTTCCGTCAACTCCAGAGCCCGCCGCCGCAATGGGAGCATTTTGGCATATTGGGAATCCTCGGCCAGCAGATCGCCCGAAGAGGAAACCGCGGAGAGCAAATCCGCCAGCGCACCCACGTTATCCGGATG